>SR_TP_S13solDRAFT_1000477_pt1 | contig 16421 bp, 11 predicted proteins | sample SodReaTP_S13sol_FD_11159 | JGI IMG/M metagenome (IMG submission 11159)
CGCCAGACCCGCGTCTGCGGCGTTTCGCTCGGTCGCGCATCCTCAACTGCCGTTATTGACAAGCTGGGCGAGTACGCCTGCGGTGCGCTTGGTCGCGAAACGCCACAGCCACTGGGCCCCGGATCGAGTCCGGGGCAGGCTCTGACGACCCCTCGCGACGGAAGGGTGGTGAATAAGGCGGGGTAAAAACAGGACCGCGGGCCGGGGGCCCGCGGTCGTCACATCATGTTCCCGCGACCAGATCGGTCAGAACGACACGTTCACTCGGCCGTAGAAGAACATCCCCGGAATCCGATGCTGGCTGGCATCAAAGCTGTTGGCAAAGGCCCCGAATGAGACAGGTGGATCCTTGTCGAACAGGTTGTCCACGCCCACCGTGACCCGGGTATCGAACTTCTGGATCTGTTCGATGTTGTAGGTCAGCTGCACATCGTGGTAGGTGACCGAGCCCAGGCGGTTCTCCGAATTGCCCGGGTTCTCGGGATCCGGGTTCGAGCACAGGCCCAGTTCGGTCAGCGAGGGCGCCAGGCCGTCGAAGCACGACTCCTTGTAGTCGCCAATGAACTGAAGCTGCCAACTCGCCTCCCAAGGCCCCTTGGCCCAGATCAAATCGAGATTGCTCTTCAATTCCGGGAAACTGCGGTCGGGCTGACCGGATTCCAGACGTCCGGTCAGGTCGCGAACTTCCGCCGGAGCGTTGGGGTTGGTAATGTCCGGAACGGTCTCCTTGAACTCGTCCAGGTACGTGCCGCGCCAGATCGCACGAAAAGTTCCGAAATCCGTCGGCCGCACGTAATCCAATGCCCAGTCGATGCCCGATGTTTCGGTCTTGCCAAGGTTGACCTGGGTGTCGAGCAGGAAGGACACTTCGCCGAAAGCAGAGCGCTCGATCAGGTCGCACAGACGTCCGGCCTGGGCACAGGCATTGAGAATGCTCTGGGCCCCGATGGAGCTGATCGAATCTTCAAGCTCGATCTTGAAGTAGTCGACGCTGATGCTCAGGCCAGGGACAAACGACGGCGTCCACACCCCACCGACGGTGTAGGAATCCGAGGTTTCAGGCTCGAGGTCGGGGTTGCCACCGACGGTGATGCGGATCTGCGGATTGATCTGCTCGAAACTGCCGTCGGCCGGCACGCCCTGAGCGATGCAGTTGTCGATCACCTGCTGGGAGGCCCCGCTGGCCAGGAAGTTTGAGCAGGGGTCGGTCAACGCGGGATCGGCCACGCCAAGCCCGCCGAATGCCTCCTGGACACCGGGTGCACGGAAGCCTTCCGCAAAGCTGCCGCGCACCAGCAGGTCCTGAGTGGGGCGCCAGCGGATCCCCACCCGGCTCACGGTTTCGGAGCTGAACTGATCGAAGTCGGTATAGCGTACAGCGCCCGAAAGTTCGAGCAGCTGCGCACCCGGAAGGTCGGCGAGGATGGGAATGTTCAACTCGCCATAAAAGGCTTCCATGTTGAGGCGACCGGCGGTCGGGGCGCGCACGCCGCCACTGACGCTGGCGGCACCCAGACCGGCCACGCTCAGTGAATCCGGCGTATCCTGCGCGAACTCTCTGCGCTTCTCGAAACCGGCGGCGAAGGCAAGCGGCCCGGCAGGCAACTGAATGATTTCACCGGAAATGTTGGCCAGCCAGTTGACCATTTCCTGTTCGTTCTGTTCGATTGCCGTGAAGGTCACGAAGTCGATCATTTCCTGGGTGATCGAACCGCCGCCGCCGGGCTCATTACCAGTACCAAGCTGGCCACCGAACAGATTGAATGGGACACATGGCGATACGCACTCGCTCAGCGGGCCAAGCGCCTGACGCAGGCGGTCGTGATTGAGCAGGTTTTCGACTCTGGCGGTACGTTCCGAGCGCGAGAAGGTGTAGGAGACATCCCAATCGAATGCGCGGTCGCCAAGATTGAAATTGCCTTCCAGGCCGCCGGTCCAGCGCCAGGTATCGACGTCACTGAAGAAGTCGCGGGTGCCGAATTCCACCGCCCGACGGCCGATCATAACCAGGTTGGTGTTGGGGTCGAGGTCAAAGCCGAACGGGTTGAAGGGGTTCTCGGCCGAAACACCCACGTTCAGGGGAAGAATCCCTGCCGAACCCAGAAAGATAGGCACCGGTGACTGAAGCTGGTCGGACTGGCGGTTGTTGTAGAAGCCCTCGGTAAAAAAGCGCACATTGGAATTGAATTCGTGTGTTGCCTGCAGGTAAGCCGAAGTCTGTTGCAGCGGGATCTGCAGGAAATTATCCGGGGCAAAGTTGAAGCGGTCGGAAGTGCCGTCGAAGGGCCGGAGGTCGCCCAGCGTGGGGGCCGCCGGTGCGCCGTCGCGACGGGTCAGATCTGATGTGCTGCCGTCCGGATTGACCACGAGGAAGCGGCCTTCCGGGGTGGCCGAGGAGCCGCGGCTGATCTGTCCTCCGAAGATGTCGGCACCAAAAGTGGGTACCCGGGAAATCTTGCGGTCGCCGGCCATGATGTCGCTCTGCTCGGTGTGGCTCACGCTGATTGTGACGTTGCCTTTTTCGGTGGCACGCCCAATCAGAAAGCTGTAGAACTCCTGCGAGCCGTCGTCGTCATCAGTACGACCATATTGTGCTGTGGCTTCGGTGCCGACGAAGTTCTGTCGGGTAATGATGTTGATTACCCCGGCGATGGCGTCGGATCCGTAGATCGACGAGGCGCCGCCGGTCAGCACTTCAATGCGCTCGACAGCTGCAATCGGGATGGTACTGAGGTCGGCGGAGTTGGAAACCCCGGCCTGGGTAGTGCCGCGCACCCAGCGCCGGCCGTTGACCAGCACCAGGGTGCGATCCGGACCCAGGTTGCGCAGCGAAACCCGCTCGGAGCCGTCGCCGCCGGAATCGGGCGAATTGAAAGAGGTATTGATCGACGAACCCGCGGCCGAAATCTCGCGAACCAGGTCGGCCAGACGAATATGGCCGGAGCGGTCGATGGCCTCGCGGTCAATGACTTCCACCGGGGCCGGCCCGTCGAAGCCGTCACGCCGAATGCGCGAGCCCGTCACCTGCAACCGGTCCGTTTCCTCGACTTCTACCTCGGTCTGCGCCTGCGCTGATAGCATTGCCGGCAATGCCATGGCAAAAGCGCTGGCAAACAAAGTCAGCCTGGGATTTTTAGAGTGCATGATTTTTCCTCTTTTGTGGATTACTGAGCCGAACACGCCGAAGCGACGCGCCCGAGCGAACGATCCCCCGTTCCAGAACATCTCACAATCTGTTAACAATTTCAAGCTTCCCGAAGTGCTTCTCGCTGCTGGCCTCCAGCAAGTCGAGGCGAACCGGAAGTTGGCGGCAGATTGGTGACGGGCAGGCTGTCGGATGAAAGTTCACCCAGGAGCCTTTCGCGGTATCCAGCATCTGCTGTGTGTGTCGTAAGGTTGTGCTCATCCGCGACCTTGCACGGATCAACCGGCAACTGCAGTCCGATGGGGCAATGCTGAACAGCCACCGCGGCTGGGGCACCGGCAGCGCAGAACTGGCGCGCGCACTTGCCGGCCACGTGGATGCACCGTTGCCGGAAGGCTGAGTCACGTACGTTATCAGGTAGTCTTGAAGCTGCCTTCGAGATTGCAAGGGAGCCCGCTCATGGAAATTATCGTTACCGCACTGGTCGCCTTTCTGGCACTGCACCACCTGATCTACGCGGCCCAGAACCTGTTCAACCTGAACCAGGCCTACGACGCTGTCACGACTGTGTTCGGGCAGGACGACGCGCCCGCCTATCCAAACTCGATCATGCCGAAGATCCGGCATCCGGTGCTGGTCTGGTTCGGGCTGATCGTCATCATCGGCATGGAACTGGCCGCCGGCCTGCTGTTGGGCTGGGGCGCGATCGCGATGCTGGGCGCGCTGGGCTCGCCGGCCGATTTCGCCGCGGCCGGCGAGTGGGCGCTGCTCGGCTGCGGCCTGGCGTTGATTCTGTGGTTCGGCCTGTTCCTCACCCTGGCCTCGGCGCTGTTCCAGATGTGGCAGATGCAACTGGGCGAAGGCGCAACGCGCGGAGCCTTCTCCAGCGGCGTATTCAGCGGCCTGGTGATGCTCCTGCTGCTGTCGCTGTAAATCGTTCCACAGATCGTTCTTGTGTCAATTTTGTCAATCTGATATGATGTCAGTCAGATTGACAGATTGGATTGACGATGAACGCATCCCTGCATCAGATGATTCGCGACGCATCGGCCGAGACGCGCTACCAGATCGAATGCCTGCTGCGCCAGGAAGCCGATGATCAGGCCTGGGCCGGGCAACTGGGGCCAGCCTATCGCCAGGGTGACGTTGCCCGCCTGCTGGGCAAGACCCGGCAGGCGGTTTCGGCTGACCGGGGGCTGTTGCGGCTGGAGATGCGCGACAGCGAGATCGGCTATCCGGTCTTTCAGTTCCAGGGCCGCCAGCCGCTTGCCGGCATTCGCGAAATCGTGCGGACCTTCCAGCCGGCGGTCACCAGCACCTGGACCACCGCCTCCTGGTTGACCTCCCCGGCAACGGAACTTGACGGCCGCACTCCACTTGAAGCGCTGCGGGCCGGAGAGCTTGAGCCGGTCCTGGCGCTGGCCCGCCGGACTGCCGCAGCACTGCGGCACTGACCATCCTGATTCCGGATGCCGCTTGGAAAACCGCCGTTGCGGGCCGGCAGTCTGGCCGGGTTGCCCAGACGCGCACTCTCCGGAAACCCGCTTTTTCGCGTCTGGCGGCATGCGCTGCCCGACGGCAGCACGCGCCCGAGCCCATGGTGGTTTGCCAGCGCTGAAATCGACTCTCCAGAAGGCGGCCGATTCGACCTGCCCGGCCCCATGGGCACCTGCTACCTTGCAACCCGCCCGGAAGCGGCATTGCTCGAAGCGCTGCAGATGCACCTGACCAACCTGCCCCGGACCGAACTGGCGGTTCGCCGCCTGGCGGTGCTGACGGCCCCGCCCGATGCGCCTGCCGCCGCCATGCTGACTGCGCGCCGGGTTGCCGGAGAATTCGGCATTACCGCCGAACTCTGGGCCGGGCGTGATCGAGCACTGAGCCGAACCTGGGCCGCAGCCCTCAGACGCGATGGCTGGTGGGCGATTTATGGCGGGATCAGCCACGACCCGTCCGGGCGGCTGCGTTCGGTCGCGCTTTTCGATACAGCCGGGGCTCACCCGCCGACCCACGGTGGCCGCTGGCACTCCAGCACGCGGACCATCGATCATGACAGCGAACTGGAACGGGCACTGGCGCGCTTCGGCGTGGAAGTGCGCGAGCCCGGCCAGTTGCCCTGGGCGGATCCTGTGCATTGACTCTTGCGGCCAAGATTGCATTGCCGAAGTCTTTTGTAATGATATATCATTACGAATTCTTGATATTCATTACGGAGTTTCCGCAAGATGCAAGATCGTCTGCAAACCAACCGTCTGGCTTTAGTCATTGGCCTGGCGCTGGCCACCCTGCCCGGAATCGTGCTGGCCCAAGCCCCCAGAGATGTCACGGATGACCGAATCGTGGTCGTCGGCGACCCGATGGGAGACCGCATCGCCGATGAGATCACCCAGCCGATTACCGTACTCAGCGGCGAGGAACTGGAAAAGCGCCGGCACGGCACGCTGGGCGAGATGCTCGACGGCCTGCCCGGCGTAGCAAACTCGGACTTCGGTCCGGGCGTCGGCCGGCCGGTAATCCGCGGCCTGCAGGGCTCGCGCGTGCAGGTGCTCGAAGACGGGTTGCGCACGGTGGATGTATCCGGCGAAGGTGCCGATCACGCCATTGCAGTCGATCCGCTGCGTGCCACCCAGATCGAGGTCTATCGCGGCCCGGCCACGCTGCTCTACGGAAGCGGCGCGGCCGGCGGCGTGGTCAACACCGTCACCCGCCGCTTCGATCCCGAAATTTCGGCCGGACCGACCCTGTCGGGCTTTGGATCCTTCGGCGAGAACGGCAACGACTGGCAGGGTGCGGCCAATGCCCAGATCCCGATCGGCCGGAATTTCGCGCTGCGCGGCGGCTGGTCGATCCGGCGCAGTGATGACTTCGATATCAAAGGCTTCCAGGAAATCGATTCCGACGAGGGCCGCAAGGGCAGGCTGGTCAACAGCAGCGTCGACAACGACACCTGGAATGTCGAGGGCCTGTGGAGCGGTCAGCGCGGCTACCTGGGCGTGGGCTTCAGCCGTTGGGAAAGCGACTACGGCATCCCGGAAAATTTCGATGCCCGGCCGCGCGAACTGGGCGGGCTGTCTGACGAATTCGAACGCATCAAAGCCGAATCCGACCGCTTCGACCTGCGCGCAGAATTTCGCGATCCGTTCCCGGGTTTCACCGCCGCGCGCATCAAGCTGGCCTATACAGAGTACGAGCAGGAGGAACTGGAGTTCGAATTCGACCGCACCCCCGAAGGCGGTGAACTCGATGAAATCGAAGTCGAGTCCGTTTTCGCCAACGATGCATTCGAAACCCGGCTTGAATTCGTTCATGCGCCTGTGGCCGGGCTGCGCGGCGTGATCGGGGTGCAGTTCAACGATCGAGATTTCGAGGCCGGCAACCCGGAAGACGAGGCCGAAATCTTCTATGTCCGACCAAGCGAGACCAGCACGATCGGACTGTTCGTACTGGAGGAGTTACCGACCGAATTCGGAAAGCTGGAATTCGGCCTGCGCGTCGAGCGTGAACGGGCCAGCGCCGGCGACGTGTTCGAAAATGAAATCGAAGGCGTGACCGGCCGCGACGGAAACTTCCTGCCGTTCCAGGCTCGACTGCAATCCAGGACTTTCACGCCGTTCAGTCTGTCGGCCGGCAGCATCATTGATATCAGCCGGCAACATCACCTGCGCGCATCGGTGACCGCGGCCGAACGCTCCCCCTCGCTGGAGCAGTTGTTCGCGTTCGGCCGACACGCTGCAGCCGGCACCTTCGAGATCGGCGATCCCGATCTTGCCAAGGAAACCTATGTCAACTTCGAGCTTGGCATCGACCGGCACAAGGGGCCGCTGCGCTACGACCTGGGCGTTTTCTACAACCGCGTCGACGATTTCGTGTTCCTGCAATCGGTCGACGACGGTGCCGGCGGCAGCGTGTTCGTCAATGATCTGGGTAACCGGGCCGGCGAAGGCGAGGCCATCGGCTGCGCCCCCGGCGACGGCGGCCTTTGCCGGCTCCGCAACGAACTGGTGTTCAACACCCAGCGCAACGCCGAGTTCTATGGCGCCGAGCTGGGTGCAGTCTGGGACGCCATCGAGGGCCCGATCCCGGTGTCATGGCGGTTCAGCGCCGATATCGTGCGCGGCGAGCTGAGAGACGGCGGCAACCTGCCGCGCATCACCCCGCCCCGGCTGGGTGTCGGTTTCGACACAGGCTGGCAGGATTTCGCCCTGAGCATCGACTACCAGCGCGTGTTCAAGCAGACCCGCACCGCCGAGCTGGAAGATTCAACCTCGGGCTTCGACCTGCTCGGTTTCGACCTGACCTGGCAGCCGGCCTTCTGGTCCGACGCTCGCTTCTTCCTGCGCGGTCGCAACCTGCTGAATGAGGACGGTCGCCGGCATCAGAGTTTCTTCCGCGATGACGCGCCGATCATCGGCCGCGCGATCTCCGGCGGGCTTCGGTTCGACTGGGGCGCCTAAAAGGCGCGCAGGGAATCACCGGGATTCGGAGGTAACCATGGGCATCAGTGAGTCGGGTTCGAACAATCCGATCAAGTCCGCCTCCGGGGCGGCAGGGGGATGAAGGCCGAGGTGGTGCGCTGATATTCTCGGTAGGCGTCGCCGCGTGATTTCAGCGCCTGCTGCTCCGTATACGGAATGCCCGAGACGCGGTACAGGAACAATAGCATCACCACCGGACCCAGCCAGGCCAGCCACTGGTGCGGGGCGCCCATTGCGATCAGCGGATAGGAAAACCAGTGCAGCCATTCGAAGAAGTAATTCGGGTGGCGGGAATAGCGCCACAGTCCGACATTGCAGACCTTGCCGCGGTTTTGCGGATCTTTCCGGAACGCGTCGAGCTGGCGGTCGGCCAGCGACTCACCGGCCAGCGAGACCAGCCAGAACGCCACGCCCAGCATCACCCAGACATTCAGCTCCGGCGACGCGTCACCGGCCACCACCCAGGCCGGTAGCGCAAACAGCCAGGCGACCAGCGCCTGGACCATGAAGAACCAGAACAGCCAGAAGTTTGCGCGCTCGCCCCAGTGTTCACGCATGGCCTGGTAACGACCGTCTTCCTCGGCGTGGCCGCCCACGCGCTGCCACAGGTGGCGCGTCAGCCGGAACGACCAGGTGCCGGCCACCAGCACGACCAGGATGCGCTTCTCGACGCTGCCGTCGGCCAGCACGGCATAGAACAGCGCCTGCACCCCGATCATCAGCGCCCAGGCAACATCCACCCAGTCGGCCCGGCCCGAGCCGCGTTGCCAGAACCACAGCGCGGTCATCACAGCGAGGCAGGCAAGGAAAGAGATGAGAATCAACATTTCCCGACTATGCAGGCAAATGCGTTCGTCGGGTGTGAAGCATGCTCAAAAGTCTCCCTGATTACGTAGCATCCTCAGCCATGCTGGCGAATAAAACCCCGGAAACCGCAGATCACGCAGATTTTCGCAGATGACTGATTATGCTTTTGAATTCAATAATTTGCGTGAATCTGCGTAATCTGTGGTTCGCCTTTGAACGATGGCTGTAGCCGCGCCGGCGCTATTGCGTGATCGGCGACAGCGTCAGTTCCACGCGCCGGTTCTGCGCCCGGCCGGCGGTGGTTTCGTTGGTCGCAATCGGATAATTCTGGCCGTAGCCGTAGGAAGCGATGCGCACGGGTGCGACACCCTGGGCGACCAGGTATTGCGCCACGGTGTCGGCGCGGCGCTCGGAAAGCCCCTGGTTGTGGGCTGCCGGGCCGGTCGAATCGGTGTGCCCGTCGACAATCAGCACGGTGCGATCGAACTCCTCGGCCACCAGCGCCACCGAATTCAGCACGCCAAAGAACTCCGGCTTGAGCGAGGCCGAATCGACATCGAAGGTCACATTGCCGGGCATGTTCAGCACGATGTCGTCGCCCTGGCGCGTGACGCTGACCCCGGTCCCACGAAGCTGCTCGCGCAGCTGTGCTTCCTGGCGATCCATATAGGCTCCAACCGCGGCACCGGAAAGCGCGCCGGCCCCGGCGCCGATGGCGGCGCGCTTGAGACGATCGCCACCGCTGATCGCGCCGATCACGGCACCGGCGGCCGCACCGATGGCAGCGCTCTGGCCACCGCGTGTCATGCGCGGGTCGCCGGTGTAGGGGTCGGTGGTCATGCAACCGCCGGCAAGAACGGCAGCGATGGCGCCGGCCAGCAATGGGGATGTAGGTTTCATTTCGGTCTCCAGGGGATTGAATTTCATTCAGTTGGGTTCCGGCGCAAGCGCTCCGCGTCCACCAAGCAGCAACGGTCCGCGCGCGCGACAGGACAAGCATGCTCCATCAGGGCTGAATCCAGCCTGAATCTCCCGGCACTTCACGCCGACTCCATGACCTCGCCGCTCTCGGCCTGAAAACTCCAGTGATCGGCCGATGCCTCCTTCCACTCTCTGACAAGCGAACACGACGGAAGATCACCCGACAGCAATTGCCCGGGCTCCAGGAACTGGTAGATTTCGGCCATCGAACGCACGTGCAGATCGTCGATTCTGCGGTAGACGTGGTCGGGTCGGATCTCGGCCGGTGATTTCAGACCCATCGCGGCCAGCATCTCCAGAAAGGCCTGGATGGTCGAATGGTGGTAGCGATGAACGCGCTCGGTCTTGCCCGGCACGTGCAGGCCCTTGACCAGCGCCGGGTTCTGGGTGGTGATCCCGGTCGGGCACATGTTGGAGTTGCATCTGAGCGCCTGGATGCAGCCCAGCGCGAACATCATAGCGCGCGCAGAGTTGCAGGTATCGGCCCCCAGCGCCATGGCGCGGATCATGTGGAAACTGCTGAATACCTTGCCCGAGTAGATCACCCGCACCTGATCGCGCAGCCCCGCGCCGCGCAGGCTGTTGGCAACGAACACCAGGCCGTCGCGCCCGGGCATGCCCAGTGAATTGGAAAACTCCAGTGGTGCCGCCCCGGTGCCGCCCTCGCCGCCGTCCACGGTGATGAAATCCGGTGCCGTGCCGACCTCCAGCATGGCCTTGACGACGGCCAGGAAATCGGTCCGGCGGCCCACGCAGAGCTTGATCCCCACCGGCTTGCCGTCGGAAAGCTCGCGCAGCCGGGCGACATATTCGATCAGATCGGTGGGAGTCGAAAAGGCGCTGTGCCAGGGCGGCGAAAGCGCTGATTCATACGGCGGCAGACCGCGTGCCTCGGCAATCTCGGGCGTGACCTTGGCGGCCGGCAGAATGCCGCCGTGACCGGGCTTGGCGCCTTGCGAGAGCTTGACCTCGACCATCCGGATCTGCTCATGGGCGACGGTTTCGCGGAAGCGCTCCGGGTCGAACGAGCCATCCCTGGCCCGGCAGCCGAAATAGCCCGTGCCGATCTGCCAGATCAGGTCTCCGCCCGGTTCGAGGTGATAGCGCGAAACACCACCCTCGCCGGTATTGTGGGCAAAGCCGCCCAGCTTCGCACCGCCGTTGAGCGCCAGCACGGCGCGATTGGACAGCGCACCGAAACTCATGGCCGAGACATTCAGGTGCGAGGCCGAATACGGTTTGCTGCAATCCGGCCCGCCGAACTCCACCCGCGGCTCCTCGTCCAGTTGCTTGACCGGCGCCAGAGAATGGCTGGCCCACTCGTAACCGACGCGGTAGACATCGCGCTGGGTACCGAACGGGCGGGTTTCCAGGGCACCCTTGGCGCGTTGATACACCAGCGCCCGGAATTCACGCTCGACCGGATAGGCATCCAGGTTGGATTCGATCAGGTACTGCTGCAACTCCGGCCGCACGCTTTCGATCAGGTAGCGCCCATGACCGATCAGCGGGAAATTCTTCAGCACCGTGTGCTTGTTCTGCAGCGCATCGCGCAAGCCCAGCAAAAACAGCGGGGCCAGCACCACCAGGCTCCACAGCACTGGCGGCCAGACCAGCCAGACTAGGCCGACCAGCGCGAACAGGAAGGCGGAAATACCGTAAAACCAGTTGCGTATCATTCAGCAAGCCCCGTGAGCAATGCGGTCGATTGTAGCAACCGACCGCCTGCCGGGCCGAATGATTGCGGAGTCGGTTACAGCGCCGTCCAGCCGCCGTCGACCGAGATCGTGGTGCCGGTGATCTGGTCGGCCGCCGCGGAACACAGAAACACCGCGGTGCCGCCGATCTGCTCGACGGTGGCGAACTGCTTCGACGGCTGGCGCGCAAGCATCACCTCGCGGATGACCTGCTCGCGATCCATACCGTACTTTTCCATCGTCGCCGGAATCTGCTGCTCGACCAGCGGGGTGAGCACGTAGCCGGGGCAGATGGCGTTGGCGGTGATGGCTTCCTCGGCGGTTTCCAGCGCGACGGTCCTGGTCAACCCGACCATCCCGTGCTTGGCCGCGACGTAGGCCGACTTGAAGGGTGATGCGGTCAGGCCGTGGGCCGAGGCGATGTTGACGATCCGGCCCCAGCCGCGCTCGCGCATCCCGGGAAGGGCGGCAGCCGTGGTGTGGAAGGCCGAGGACAGGTTGATCGCCAGGATCGCGTCCCATTTCTCGCGCGGGAATTCCTCGACCGGCGCGACATGCTGAATGCCGGCATTATTGACCAGGATATCCACCGGCCCGGCCTGTTCGATCAGCGCCCGGCAGTGGTCGGGATCAGCCATGTCGGCGGCGATGTACCGCGCACTCACCCCGTGCTCGGCGGCAATGCGCTCGGCCAGCGCGTGATCTTCATCGCGGTCGGTAAACGAATTCAACACCACACCGGCCCCGGCCGCGGCCAGCGCCTCGGCTACCCCCAGCCCGATGCCGGAATTGGAGCCGGTAATGACGGCCAGACGGCCTGAAAGTACCATGCGCGATTCTCCCGAAATTCCAGTTCAGCCGAAGAGATTATCCGGCCAGAACGGCGTCGAACAACTGGACCTTCGGACAATTGGGCAGGTTTTCGGGCAAGCTCAGCCGAGCCCACCTGTCCCGGTCCGCAGGTGACTGCTCGCAGGCGAACCGGTCACGGGCCCGATCAGCTCTTTATTCGCTTGCAAGCAAGCTCCTACGGCAGTCGGGTTTGACGATTTTGCAGGGGCGGAACGAAAGGCTTTTCAGGCCGGGCCGACTTCGGCCTGGCCGATGACCTGCACTTCCTGGCCGGCTCTGAGGCGTTCGTTGCCGCGGGTGACGACGCGGTCGCCGGGCTTGATCGGGCCGCGGACTTCGATCATGTTTTCCGAGCCGATGCCGACGCCGACGCGGATCTGGCGGGCGGTGTTCTGCTCGTCGACGATATAGACCGACGCGCCGTCGCCACGCAGCACCAGCGCATCGCGCGGCACGGCCAGCACTTCGCGCACGTCGGCGGTGGGGATGGTCACGCGCACGGTCTGGCCGACTGGCAGCGGCTCTTTCAGATCCAGCCGCAGTTCGAACACGTGCACGGATTCAGAGCCCTGGCTGACCAGTGCCCGCAACGGCGCCGCGATCACGTCTTCGCCGACCCGCACGGCAAGTTCATCGCCCGGCTGCAGATAGCGGTAGTACGTCAACGGCGCGCGCGCGACCACTTCCAGGTCGGACGGGTTGTAGATGCGCATGATCTGGGTGCCGACCGAGACTCGCTCACCGGCCTGAACCAGCCGCGCTGCGACCACGCCGTCGAACGGCGCTCGCACGCGGGTGCGCTCGATCTGGTCTTCCAGCTGCGCCAGGCGGCTTCGAACCACGCGCAGGTTGCCAAGCGAAATATCCCGTTCGGAACGGGTCTGATCGATCTGGGTGCGCGAGGCCAGGTTGCTCTGGGCCAGGCTCTCGTATCGATTCAGTTCCGCTTCCAGGAAGCTGAGGCGCGCCTCAACGCTGGTGACCTCCGCGGCCAACTCTTCGGCACGCAGACGGAGCATGGTGTCCTCGATACGCGCCAGCACGTCGCCGGCGCTGAAGCGCTGACCGGACTCGACAATTTCCAGCAGCCGGCCTTCGACCTCGGCCGACAGCAGCGCATCGGACCTGGACAGCACAGTGCCGGCGACCTGCATGGTCGGGGCCATGGCGATCAGGCGAGCCTGGTCGATCTCGACCGGGGCGGCCTGGCTGAACTGGGCCGAGGCCGATCCGGCGGCGATCATTATCACCAGCGGCATCAGCGTCGATATAGGGAATTTCATGTTCATGCAAACTGTCCTTCGGCCGGCAACGCGCGTTCTGCCCGCGCCGGGCTTTTCTCTTCGTTCATTCTGAGCAGACTTGGCAGCAAAATCAATGTGAATAAAGTACTGATTGCCATGCCGCCGACAATCACCGCGGCCAGCCCCCGGTACAGCTCGGTGCCGGCCCCGGGCAGCAGCAGCAGCGGCAGCATGCCGAACAGGCTGGTGAACGTGCTCATCAGAATCGGTCGCAATCTCAGGCTGACCGCCTGGCGCACGGCTTCCTGGCGGGGCAGGCCGTCGCGCTCGCCGTCTCTTGCGCGATAAACCAGCAAAATGGCGTTGTTGACCACCAGCCCGAGCAGGATGATGAAACCGATCATGGTCAGCATGTCCAGCGGCTGGCCGAACAGCAGGTCCACCGTGCGCAGCCCGATGACCCCGCCGATGGTCGCCATCGGCAGCGCCAGCAGCACCAGCAGCGAATCGCGGAAGGACCGGAACAGCGCCGAAATCAGCAGGTACAGGATCAGCACCGCAAGCAGGAAGCTGCCCGACAGGTTCCGGAGCGTTTCCGACAGCGCCTCGGCCGTGCCGCGGTAGGTGATCACGCCGTCAGACGGCAATGCGGCGCGGATGGCCGGCTCGACTTCGCTCTGAATCAACTCCAGCGCGGTTTCCATCGGCATGCCGGACGGCGGCGTGACCTGCAGCGTGAGCGTGCGACGGCGGTCGACACGCCGGATCTGGTTCGGCCCGGCGGTGCGTTCCAGCCGCACCAGTTCGCCCAGCGTCACGATCTCGCCGGTGGGTGCTGCCAGCGGCGTGGCCAGCAATTCCTCCGGCGTGGCCCAGCGCTCGCCGCGCAGAATCACGTCCAGCCGCCGGTCGCCGTCGAAGTACTCGCCCAGGAAGGCGCCGTTGCCCAGCGCCCGCACCAGGGTGGCGACCTGCCCGCGGGTCCAGCCCAGCTCGGCGATGCGACGGTCATCGGGCACCAGGCGCAGTTCCGGCTCGGCCAGCTCCAGGCTGGGCTCCGGCCGCACGTTGGCCATGGGCAGCACCTCGGAGATCCGGTCGAAACCGACCTGGCCGGCATCCAGCAACTGTTCGAATTCTCCGGCTTGCAGATCCACGTCGATACGCCGCCCGCCACGACCACCAAAGATCGCGCGCCGGTTGGCGCGGCCGAACGAGTCCGGGAACCCGACCAGCACCTCGCGATTGACCACGTCGATCAACTCATCGAGCTGCTTGTCATCGTCGGCGCGCATGCCGACAAACGCGCCGGTACCCCAGACGCCCAGAAACGCATTGCGGATCTTGGGCTCGCGTTCGCCGCTGATGAACGGCTCCAGGCGCTGGTTGATGACATCGACCAGCTCGGCCTGGGCCGTCTCCGGCCCCATGCCCGGCGGCATGAGAAGGAATGCCGAGGCAAAATTCTGCTTGCCTTCCGGCAGGTAATCGGCCGGCGGCAGCAGGAACCAGCCGACTGCCAGCGGCACTGCGATCAGCCCGGTGATCCAGCCGATCCGGCGATTGCGGGTGTCGGTCAGGCGCATGACGACTTCGGCGGCATTTCGCCACCAGTGCTGGTGCCTGTCATTCATCGCGCGATCGCCCAGCAGCCGGTAACTGGCCGCCGGCAGGACCACGATGGCCACCAGCAGCGAGCAGACGATGGCGGCCGAGATCACGACCGCGAGATCGGCGAACAACTGCCCGGCCTCGTCCTGCAGAAACAGCACCGGCAGAAAGATCGCCACCGTGGTCGCGGTCGAGGCCAGCAGCGCGCCCCAGACCTGGCCGGTACCGCGATCGGCGGCTTCCAGCCCGTCGCGGCCCTGCTCGCGCTGGCGCACGATGTTTTCGAGCACCACGATGGCCGCGTCCAGCACCATGCCGGTGGCAAAAGCCAGACCGGCCAGCGAGATCACGTTCAGCGAGCGGCCGGCACCATCGAGCACGATGAAGGCAAAGCAAAGGCAAAGCGGGATGGCCAGCGCAACCATCAGGGTTGCGCGCAGCCGGCGGAAGAACCACCACAGCACGCCGACCGCCAGCATCATGCCGATCAGCAGGTTGGTGATCACCATCCGCACCGACTGCTTGATGTAGACGGTGTCGTCGGAAGTCTGGACGATATTCAGCCCGGCCGGCTCGATGTGCGTGACCCGCAGCTCGTCGATGGTGGCCTTGAGTGACTCCATCACCTCCAGCACGTTGATGCCGGGCTCGCCGACCACGTTCATCATGATCGCCGGGCGGGTGTTGTTGGTCATGCCGCCCTGGTTGTCGCGCATGACCCGGCGCACGGTCGCGACATCGCCCAGAAACACCGGTCGGCCGTCGCGCCATTCCAGCACCAGGTTTTCCAGATCGGCAATCGAGTACTGGCCGGCAAAACGAAGCGTGTAGCGACGCTTGCCGACCTCCTCGAAGCCGGCCGAGACATCGGTGTTCTGGCCCAGTTGCTGGCCGATGCGGCTCAGGTCGACGCCAACCGAGGCGGCCCGGAACGGGTCGAATTCGATGCGCACCTCGTAACCGCGCCCGCCACGCGGGCTGGCCGAGGCGATGCCGGGAATGCGCTCGATGCGCTCGCGAATGGTTTCTTCGAGAAAATCCTGATACTCGATGACCGGCCGGTTGTTACCCTCCATGGGCGTGATCGCAAACCAGGCCATGGTGTCGCCCAACTGGTCGGTGCCGACCCGCACGGTGGGTTCGGAAATATCGACCGGGTAGCCGGAGACCTGGTTCAGGCGGTTGATGACTTCGATCAGCGCGCGGTTGAGATCGGCCCCGACATCGAATTCCAGCGTGATCGACCCGCGCCCCTGGCTGGCGCTGGAGTTCATGCGCTTGAGGCCGGGAACATCGCGCAACTGTGCTTCCTGCGGCTCGATGATTTCCGACTCGACTTCGCTGGGTGCCGCGGCGCGCCAGCCGGTGGAAATCGAGATCGTCGGCCGGTCGATGTTCGGCGTCATCTGCACCGGCAGGCGCGACAGGCTCAGAAGCCCGAAGATCACCAGCAGAATGCAGCCGACCGCAACGGCGACCGGGTTACTCAATCCAAGACGTGTCAGAGGCACGCGACGACTCCAGTTGACATTTGTGAATGATGCCTGCTGACGCGTCGACACGCCGTCAAGCAGTTATCCGACGTATGACCGCGCAATCGGGGATTTGT
>SR_TP_S13solDRAFT_1000478_pt1 | contig 16387 bp, 17 predicted proteins | sample SodReaTP_S13sol_FD_11159 | JGI IMG/M metagenome (IMG submission 11159)
TTAGGCGTTAGGCGTTAGGCGTTAGGCGTTAGGCGTTAGGCGTTAGGCGTTAGGCGTTAGGCGTTAGGCGTTAGGCGTTAGGCGTTAGGCGAGGAGCGTACAGGGCACACCAATCGACGCAAGTGTTCCCTTTCTAATCCCCTCCCCCACTTGTGAGGGAGGGTCAGAGAGGGGTTGGTTTAATGCCTTCTGCCTTCTGCCTTCTGCCTTCTGCCTTCTGCCTTCTGCCTTCTGCCTTCTGCCTTCCGCCTTCCGCCTTCCGCCTTCCGCCTAACTCTTCACCCTTCACCCTTCACCCTTCATCCTTGGTTCTCCACCCCCCCCTCCCCTAAGGCCGCCCGCGCAAACGGCAGAGTCACCCGGCGCTGCTCCCGCAGGGAGGCCTGTTCCAGACGCGCCAGCTGCACCATGAGGCTGGTCAGATCCCGGGAACAGGTGCGCAGCAGTAGCAGCCCCACCTCCTCGGGCAGATCAAAACCCCGGCGCCGGGCACGTTCCCGGAGCACGGCACACTTGGCGACATCATCCAGGGTCTGCAGCTGAAACACAGGGCCCCACACCAGGCGCGAAGCCAGATCCGGCAGGTCCACGGACAGACTTCTGGGCGAGACCTCGTCGGCCAACACCAGGCGCGTATCCCGCAGACGTGCGGCGTTGATGAGGTTAAACAGGGCCGTTTCCCCCGGCGCACGGCCCAGCAGGCTTGCAATACCATCCAGGCACACCAGGTCCAGGGATTCCATGCCTTCCAGGGCCAGGGGGCCGGCGCCAGCCAGTACCGAGGGAGAGAGATAGGCCGCCCGGCGACCCTGGCGGCCGGCCTCGTGACAGGCGGCCTGCAACAGGTGGGTCTTGCCGCTGCCCGGCTCCCCGTAGAGATAGACCTGGGCCTCGCCCTCCCCCCCGGCCAGCAGGCGCAGGCTCTCCACCGCCAGGGCGTTGGCACCTGGATGAAAGCTGTCGAAGCCGGACCCGTCGGGCAGGGTCACGTCCAGGGTGAGCTGACGGGCCTGCATGTCAGTCCCCGGGCTTGGCTGCATCGCCCGCGTAGAGGGCGCTTTGCCGATAATCTGTATGGGCATGGCGCAACAGCACCACCAGCACCGCTGCCACCGGCAGGGCCAGCAGCACACCGAAGAAACCGAACAGCTGGCCACCGGCCAGTACGGCAAAGATTACGGCCACCGGGTGCAGACCGATACGGTCGCCCACCAGCCAGGGCGTGAGCGCCAGACTCTCCAGAAGCTGCCCGATACCGAACACCACCAGCACCCAGACCAGTAGCCAGGGTTCCGTGCTTTGCAGCAGGGCCGCCGCGACCCCCAGACCCACGCCCACGATCATGCCCAGGTAGGGCACAAAACTCACCAGCCCGGCGGTGACACCCACCGCCACGGCCAACTCCAGGCCCGCGATCCACAGACCCAGGGCATAGAAGGCTGACAGGCTGAGCATCACCAGCAACTGACCACGGATAAAAGTCCCCAGCACCGCATCGGATTCCTGTGCGATACGCACCAGGCGCGGTTCGATGGAACGGGGCAACAGGGCGCGCAGTGACTCCAACAGGCCCTGCCAGTCCCGCAACAGGTAGAAGGTGACTACGGGTACCAGCACCAGATTCAACAACCAGGCAAACACCATGCCGCCGGACCGCCCCACGGAACCCAGGGCGCCCAGGGCCCAGTCGCCGGCCTGCTGCCAATGTTCGGAGAGCAAGCCGCCCAGCGTACCCAGCTCAGGCCCCTCCAGGGGCAGCCCCAGACGGGTCTGCAGCCAGGGCAGGGCCTCAGCCCTCAACCACTCAAGCCACAGGGGCAACCATTCCAGGAAGCGGGCCAGCTCACGCTGCAGCACCGGCAGGATCATCAGCACGGCCAGCAGCAGCCCGAGAAACAACACCAGGAAGACAATGATCACGGCACCGGTTCGCGGCAGGTGCCATTTGAAACGCCCGCCTTCCCGTTGCAAGGCCATGACCAGGGGATTGCCCAGATAGGCAAACAGCGCAGCGATCAGAAACGGGGTCAGTACCGGGCGCAGCCAATACACCAGGAAACCGCCCGCCAGGAGCCCCATCAACAGGGTCAGACGCTGATTGCCCATGCCCGCCCCCATGTGAACGCGCCTCTGCTCATGCAGGCGTATGCCGGCACAGGGCGCGCCGGGTCCAGCCCACTACGTAACCCAGGCCGCTGGCCACCGTGGTCACCAGCACGATACCGATGAGGATGTCCAGGTACAGTCGCGGCAGGGACACGAGGCCCGCATCCACCAGCACCGACAGCACCAGCACGATCTGGAAAAAGGTGTTGAGCTTGCTGATCAGCAGTGGCTGCATCTCGAGACTGCGGGTCACCGCCCGATATGCCAGGGCGCCCAGCATGATGATCAGATCCCGGGCCACCACCAGCACCATGAGCCACAGGGGAATCAGGCCCACCCAGGCCACGGTGAAGTAGGTACCCATCAAAAGCACCTTGTCGGCCAGGGGGTCCAGGTAACCGCCCAGCCGGGTATGCCAGCCATAACGGCGTACCAGCCAGCCGTCCAGGCCATCGGACAGCCCCGCCAGCAGCAACAGCACCAGCACCCAGGCATAGGCACCACCCAGAAGGGCCCAGATGATGGGCAGCGTCAGCAGCAGACGCAGGATGGTAATCAGATTGGGCAGCTGACGCAGATTCACCAGACCAGCCGCAGATTGACCTTGTTCATATTTTGATCGTGCCAGACCGCGCCAGCACTCGGGGCGTCGCCGGGAGGCTCGGCAGGCTCCAGCACCCGTCCCAGGCGCACGCCCCGTTCCAGGTCCCGGGTGCTGCCCCTCAGACGGGTCACGAAGACCGCCTGTTCGGCCTCAAGCCGGTAGGGACGAACCTCCGAGACCACGCTCAATTCAGCAAGATACCGACGCACTGCCTGGAAACGTTCGAGACTGTCCACACCATCCACCGCCACCAGCACGTGGTCGTCGCTGCTCAACAGACCGGCGATGGCCAGGCGACGGCCCAGGGCGTCCACGGTCCGCTGCAAACCCTGATCCAGGGCTGCGTCCAGCGTATCGGCCTCGACCGGGATGTCCTCCTGAAAATCCTGGCCGTACAGACGCCAGCGCCCCACCCAACGATCGCCCCGGGGCTGCACATGGGCGGACAGCACAAAGCGCGTGGAGTAACGTGCCGAGGCCTGCATCACAGGCCCCTGAAAACCACCGGCCAGATCGGCATATTCCACCGCTGCCTGATCCTCCAGGTCCATCACCGGAAACACCAGGGGCACCCCCCTTTCCCGGGCCACCCGCTCCAGGATCCGCGTCTGCTCGCCTCCCTCGTCACTGCCCAGCAACACACGCTGGCCATTGACCAGGATCCCTGCCCAGACCAGGATCCCCGGACGATCGGCCCCCCACACGGGCAAACCCCGCTCGGCCAGTTGGCGTTCCAGGGCCGCGCCGTCGAAGCGCACCTCGAGCCCCGACCTGCCGCCATCCAGATCCACATAACGGAAACGCTGCACATACCGGGCCGCGGCACCGCGCAGATCCTCGATACGGGGGTCCTGCAGTATCTGGCGGTCCCCGGAGAGCTTCACCAGCACCTGGCCCAGGGCCGTCCTGAATGCCGCCTCACGGGCCGGACGATCCCGGTCCTCCACCGCCACCGTCGCTACGTGCAGGTCCTCGGCGGCGCCCAGGGGCGCGGCGCCAGCGGCGCTCAGCAGGGCCGCGGCGAAGAGGTAGAATGGGAGGCGGACGAGGCGTTGTCGCAAGTTCATGGCAGAGGCGGCATTTTCGCTTGGATTCAGAGTCCGCTAACATACCATAGTTAAATTGCCATGAGCCTGACGGGATCTATGCTTTACACCCCCCAAGGGCCATCGCTAAGATCGTCCGCCCGCAACCCCAGGACCACTGTCCATGTCCCATTCTGACCCCCACGATCAGGCCGAAGGCCTGCGCTACCGCGACGCCGGCGTCGATATCGATGCAGGCAACGCCCTGGTGGAACGCATCAAGCCCCATGCCCGACGCACCCACCGCCCCGGCGTACTGGCCGGACTCGGGGGCTTCGGCGCCCTGTTCGAGTTGCCCATGGACCGGTTCAAGGAACCGGTACTGGTCTCCGGCACCGACGGCGTGGGCACCAAGTTGCGCCTGGCCATGCAGATGCGCCGCCATGACACCATCGGCGTGGACCTGGTGGGCATGTGCGTCAACGACATCGTGGTGCAGGGCGCCGAGCCGCTGTTCTTTCTCGACTACTACGCCACCGGACATCTGGATGTGGACGTGGCCGCCGACGTGGTCAAGGGCATCGCCGACGGCTGCGAACAGGCGGGCTGCGCCCTGGTGGGTGGCGAGACCGCCGAGATGCCCGGCATGTACAGCGATGGCGACTACGACCTGGCCGGTTTCTCCGTGGGCATCGTGGAGAAATCCCGCATCCTGGACGGACGTCTCGTGCGCGAGGGAGACGTGCTGCTGGGACTGGCCGCCTCCGGCCCCCACTCCAACGGCTACTCCCTGATCCGCAAGATCCTGGAGGTCAGCAAGGCGGACCTGGAACAGCCCTGTGGCGACGTGAGCCTGGGCGAGGCCCTGCTGGCCCCCACCCGCATCTACGTGCGCCCCCTGCTCTCACTCATGGAAAAACAGCCGGTGCACGCCCTGGCCCACATCACCGGCGGAGGCCTGCTGGAAAACATCCCCCGCGTGCTGCCCCCGGGCACCTGCGCCATGCTCGACCCCCTGGCCTGGGCGCGGCCCGCAGTATTCCAGTGGCTGGAACAGGCGGGTAAGGTCTCCCCGCGGGAGATGTTGCGCACCTTCAACTGCGGCATCGGCATGGTGGTGATCCTGCCCGCCGACGGCGTGGACAGCGCCCGTGAACATCTGGCCTCGGCGGGCATCGAGTCCTGGGCCATCGGCCACATCGGCGCCAGCGATCAGGTCCCACCTCACGTAGACCTGATCACTGGATGAGCCAGGCAGAGCCGATGCCGGTGGTGGTGCTGATCTCCGGCGCCGGCACCAACCTGCAGGCATTGATCGATGCCATCGCCGCCGGTGAGATCCACGGGCGCATCGTCGCGGTGATCAGCAACCGCCCCGGGGCCGGCGGGCTTGAACGGGCCGTCCGTGCGGGCATCCCCACCCACGTCCTGGACCACACTGTCTACCCGGACCGGGCCGCGTTCGATCAGGCCATGACGGCACTCATCGACGGCTATACTCCGGGGCTGGTGGTACTGGCAGGTTTTATGCGCATCCTCACCCCGGGCTTCGTGGCGCACTACACCGGGCGCCTGCTCAATATCCACCCTTCCCTGCTGCCGGATTTTCGCGGTCTCAATACCCATGAACGGGTGCTGCGCGCCGGGGTCAAAGAACATGGTGCCAGCGTTCACTTCGTCAACAACGAACTGGATGGCGGTCCGGTGATCATGCAGGCCAGGGTTGAAATCCGGCCCGGTGAGACCCCCGAGGCCCTGGCTGCCCGGGTGCAGCAACGGGAGCACCGGCTGTATCCCTGGGCAGTGGGCCTGTTCGCAGCTGGACGCCTGGCACTGCGCGATGGCCAGTTGTGGCTGGACCACAAACCCCTCGATGCCCCCCTGGACATGGACGCAGACATGCACGGCATGCAGGAGAACTGAGATCATGCGCTGGATAGCATTCATACTGGGCTTGACCGCCGTGCTGGCCACCGCGCCGGCCCTGGCAGTCCCGCCACCCCACACCGCCTTCTACGAGGCGATGGCCTACGGCAATACCCTCAAGACCCAAAGCACCATCAACTATGAACCGGGCCAGGTGCGCATGAGCCTGGACGCCAGGGTGGTGGGTTTCCTGCGCCTGCTGGGGCGTTTCGAGATGTCCCGGGAAAGCATCATTGGCAACGGCCCTGAGGGTCTGCGCCTTCTGGAAAGCCACAACACCCAGATCCAACCCAGGAAAAATCGCGAGGTCCATACCCGCTTCAACTGGGAGGCCCACCTGGCCACGGGCACACAAAACGGCACGCCCTTCGCACTGCGAGTCCCCGACGGCACCATGGACTATCTGTCCGTGCTGCTGCTCATCATGCAGGAACTGCGCAGCGGCGTGACCGAGAAACGCCAGACGGTGGACCTGATCGAGCGGGACCGCTTGCGCAACTACCAGCTCGTACATGAAGGCACGGAGCGGATGGATACGGGGCTTGGCCGCATGGACACCATCAAGGTCACCCGCCGGGACGAGCAGCGCGGCATCGCCCTGAGCGCCTGGTTTGCCCCGCAACTGCACTACATCCCGGTGCGCTTCGACTACGAGGCCGATGGCCGCATCTACGCCCTGAACATCACGGGCGTGGACTGGCATTGAGTTGTGCGTGAGGGGTGAGGTGTCAGGCGAAAGGCGTGGAAGGTGTAAGGTGGAAGTTTTTACGCCTATCCCCTCTCGCCTCACACCTCACCTTGCCCGGCGCCCATCAACCCGAATCACACTCTAAAACAGCGGTAACACACCATGAGCGAACACTTCGACCTGGCCATCATCGGCTCCGGCCCGGGCGGCTATCGGGCCGCCATCCTCGGCGCTTTGCGCGGCCTCAGCGTGGCCATCATCGAGAAGGCGGACTGGGGTGGCTGCTGCCTGAACCGTGGTTGCGTGCCCAAGAAGGACTGGTACCACAGCGCAAAACTGGTGGCCGCACAACGGCATTTCACGGGGCGCGGCATCGAAGGCACACTCACTGCCTCCATGGACAAGGCCTGGGAACACCAGGAAACCGTTGTGGAGACGGTGCAGCAGAGCTACGTGGACTACATGAAGCACCTGAAGATCTCCGCCATCCAGGGCGCCGCCCGCTTTGTGGACGCACACACCCTGGAGATCACCGGCACCGATGGCGAGCGCCGCAGCATTCAGGCAAAGCACAGCATCATCGCCACCGGGGCCACGGCCTTCGTCCCTGCGCCCTTCGAGGCGGTGGACGGCAAGGTGCTCACCAGTGACATGCTGTTCGACGCACGCCCTCCCACGGGCAAGCGGGTGGCGGTGATCGGCAACGGCGTGGTGGCCACGGAATTTGCCTTCATCTTCGCCATGCTGGGCAAGGAGGTGGTATGGCTGTCGCGCTCCGCCGCCCTGCGCAAGATCCCCTTCAGCCCCCAGGCCATGGGCGCATTGAAAAACGCCTTCAAGGAGCACGGCATCGAGCAACGCCAGGGCGTGAGCTTCGAGTCCGTGGACACCAGCGGCGACGATGTGGTGATCACCCTGGGCGACGGGGAGAAGCTCGAGGTGGACTGGGTGTGTCTGGGCACCGGGCGCACACCCCACACCGAGGGGCTGGGCCTGGATGCGGTGGGTGTAACGCTGGACAAGGACGGCTTCGTCAAACGCAACGATCAGCTACAGACCGATACAAAGAACATCTACGCCATCGGCGACGTAGCCAGCCCCTGGATGACCGCCAATCACGCCCTGTCCGATGCCACCGTGGCCGTGGACAACATCATCAACGGCAACACCCGCAAGCAGGATGGACTGCAGGTGCCCATCGTGATCTACAGCGCCGTGGAAATGGCGCGCTTAGGAATGGACGAGGACATGGCCGAGGACGAAGAACTGGAGCCCGCCGTGGGCTTTGCGGCCTTCGAGACCTCACCCTGCGCCCTGGGCCAGGACGACACCGCCGGCTTCGTGCGCCTGATCGGCGACATGGACAGCGGCGCCCTGCTGGGCGGAGAGATCGTGGGCGGTGATGCCGGGGAGCTGATCCATCTGCTGTCCCTTGCCCCGGACAAGGAAACGGCCCTGAACTGGATCGCGAAAGGCGTCTTCAACCACCCGGCGCGGGCGGAAGAAATACTCAACGCCACGGAAACCCTGGCAAGCAAATGGGGGCTGGCAGATCAGGTGTTCGGCGCCTGAACGGCACGGATGACTGGGCGCGGCTGGTTCCGGCGAAGCTCACTCCCGCCGCAGGATGCGATCCACCAGCAGGTTGCCGAGCCTCCCGGCGCGGTACTGGCGGCTGATCTTGTCCCCATCGTAGACCTGTTCCACCCAGGTGCGAAAATCCATGGACGTCTGCGCCACATCACGCCGGTACTGCCTGAAGATCTCATCCAGCACGCCTGTGCGGCCGATACTCAGGTGTCCATAACGCAGCCGAAGCTGCGCTGCGGCCTCCTCTACATCACGCCCCTCATGCATCGCCAGATAGACCGCAGACATAAGGCCTGCCCGGTCCGCGCCCGACTTGCAGTGCATCAGCGCCGGGTAGTCCAGCTCCTGAAACAGTCGCGCCATCGCGAGCAGGGTCTCCCTGGGGGGTGCCCGCTTGGAGCTCACGGGGAAATTCACCAGCTTGATACCTAAGCGTCGGCAGGCCTCTGCCTCCAGGAGATAGGCACCGGTATCCCCCTCGCCACGAAGATTGACGATGGTCTTCACGCCCAGATCAGCCATACGCCTCACATGGGCTGGCGACGGCTGGGCCGAGCGGTACATGCCCGGTGCCACCTGGTGACGGTTGCTGTAGAGAGCACGGATGAAGCCATGGTCCACCAGCATCAGTTCCAGACGCCCCAGGAAACGCTGCCAGGGAGTGCGCATGTCTCCCCGCGTCCGAGCAATGGCCCTGACAAGCTTTCTGCCCGGAGAATTGATGTACTGCATCATGGCATCGAAAACCGGAGGCATCGGACGCCATGCGCCCTGCAGAGTTGGGGATGTGATGTGCTCGCAAGGATAACAGTTCGCACCGTCCACGTGCGTGCATGGGGCGCTCTCTGGCAGCGATGAACACTTCATCCATGCTTCAGGACACATATGGATCCGCTGGAACGCCGCAGGCAGCTGCTGGCCGAGTCCTGATTCTCGGTGCTGCTAATCTCCGTCTACAGCGGCATCTTCTGCCTTGTGCTCTATGCGCTGTTCATTGTCCAGCTGCTTGGCGGCGAGCCGTTCCCCCGGTGGTGCAAGGCATGGTCCAGCGGGGATCAGACGAGAATGGCAAGGTCCAAACTCAGCCCTCGGGCAGACGGGCGCGCAGGGCGTCCCGGTCGAACCACCACTTCCCATCGACGATGGCGTCCACAATCATGCCCAGGCGGGGGAACAGGCGCTCGATGTTGTTGAGCTCATACATCTCGAGCCAGGTCTCGAGGGTCTCCTGATCCTCGATGCCCCGGTGGCGGCGGGCCACCCTGGCGATGATCTGGTTGGTGAGGAAGGTGAGGTTGTCCCGCTCCTTGCCCTCGGCGCGCAGGCCGGCAATGTAATGGGCCACCATGGCCGCCACCGCCGCGCCATCGGCATTCTCTGGGGTCTCATCCACCACGTGACTCAACATGGTCACCGTGGTGTGGGCCTTGACCGGATAGGTCACCGAAAGCCAGACCCCGTGACCCAGGGCCACGATGGAGGCCTCGTCCTCTGCCTGATACAGCAGTTCGCAGGCCTCCACCGCCTCCTGCCAGGCCTCGGCCTGAATCAGCTCGTCCAGCAGCGGGCGCACCGTCTCCCAGACCTCCCCGTAACGCTCCAGACCCAGCCGGGCCTCGGCCATGTCCAGCAACAGGTGGGCACGTTCGAGCAGCGGCGCATCCTCGGGCATGGCAGCCAGTTTCAGCTGCATCTGCGTCAGCTGCTGTTCCATGCCGGCCTGTTCTGCGGCCAGCATGCCGGTGAAGGGGTTGCCCGGATTGGTTTCGGGATTGTGGGCCATGGTCTCGCTCCGATTCGCCTGCAACACGCGCAGGCCAGTGCCCGTGTTGTACCGAAGCCCCGGGATGTTGGCAACCGCCCAATGGGTATACTCAAGGGCCCGACACCCCCCCGAGGATCCCCATGAAGAGCTACGAAACCCTGGTTGCCGAAGCCCTGGAGGTGGTTCCGGAGTTGATGCCCTGGGACCTGCAGACCCGGCTCGATGACGCCGACGCCCCGCTGCTGCTGGACGTGCGCGAGCCGGAGGAATACCAGGCCATGCACATCCCCCGCAGTATTCACGTCCCCAGGGGCATCCTCGAGGCCGCCGTGCAATGGGGATTCGAGGAGACCGTCCCGACCCTGGTGCAGGCCCGGGACACAGAGGTGGTGGTGATCTGCCGTTCGGGCCGGCGCAGCGCCCTGGCCGCCCGAACCCTGGTAGACCTGGGTTTCGGCCAGGTGCGCTCACTCAAGCTGGGGGTGCGCGGCTGGAATGACGACGGCGGGCGCCTCGAAGACGCAGACGGTAACGAGGTGGACCCGGAGCAGGCGGATGAGTATTTCCGGGCGCGGGTGCGTGAAGATCAGATGGGACCTCAGAACGCGTGAGGCGATAGGCGATAAGAGAGAGGCGAGAGAGGATCGCCGTTCGGGTTTATCGGACCAGATTTGACGCCTCTCTCCTACCGCCTTTCCCCTCACGCACAACTCAATTCGGTGCCGATGTGAGGCGCATCTCGATGCGTCGGTTGCGGGAATAGGCCGCTTCGCTGCTGCCCGCATCCAGGGGGTGATACTCCCCGAAACCGGCAGCGGCCAGGCGCCTCGGCGACACACCCTGACTGATCAGGTGATTCACGATGCTCTGGGCCCGTGCAGTGGACAGTTCCCAGTTCGAGGGAAACTGCTCGGTACGGATGGGTCGACGGTCGGTGTGGCCCTCCACCATCAGTACCCAGTCGATGTCCCCGGGGATGCGCGTGGCGATTTCACGAATGCTGCCGGCCACCCGGTCCAGACGCTCCCGGCCCTCGGTGCCCAGATCCGCAGAGGCGGTCTCGAAGAACAGCTCGGACTGAAAGCGGAAACGGTCACCCACGATCTGGATATCCTCCACGTCCGAGAGCACTTCGCGCAGACGACCGAAGAACTCGGAACGATAGCGGGACAATTCCCGCACCTCCTCGGCGAGGGCCAGATTCAGCCGCTCGCCGAGATCTGCGATCTCCAGCGCCTGCGCCTCGATGGTGCCCTCCCGCGCGCGCAGGGCTTCATTGAGCCGCGCCAGCTGCTGCTCCAGGGCCTCCATCTGGCGGCGCATGGCATCCACCCGGCTCTCGGCATCGGCGGTCAGGCGACGCTCATCCGCCAGGGCCTCGTCCCGCTCCTGGATGCTGGCCACCAGGTCCTGTATGCGAATCTCATGATCCTCGATATTCCGCTGAGCCAGAAGGGTGGTCTCCTCGGCCTCTGACAGACGGGCCTCCAGGGCCTGGCTGCGATCCCTGAGCTGGCTTGTCATGTCGCGGCTTTCGTCCAGTTCCGAGGCCAGCCGACCCACCTGGGTCTCCAGGTCCTCGCGCACTCGCCGCAGGGCGTCGATGTCCTCCTGCAGCGAGGCGATCTCCAACAGCCGGGACTCCAGGGTTTCTGCCTGTTGCCGCAATTCCGCCTGGCTCTGGTCCAGGCTTTGCTCCAGCTGATGCCGCTCCGAGAGGGTCACCTGCAGACGACCCGTCAGGGCCTGCACCCGGACTTGCAGTTGTTCGGCCTCGGCCTCGCGCATGGAGAGGGTCTCGGCCAGTTGCGTCACCCGGGCCTGCAGGGTTTCCAGGGCCCGGTGGCGCTCAAACAGCACGTCGGAGAGATAGAACTGTGAGACCACGAACAGCATGAGCAGAAACACGAACACCAGTACCACCGTGGCCAGCACGTCCACGAAGCCCGGCCAGATGTCCGTGCTGCGACTGCGGCGTCGGCTGGTCGTGATCATGGCACTTCAGTCCCGGCCGCCGTCACCCACCCGGGCCACGGTACGGGTCAGCAGTCGGATCTCCTCGCGCAGGGTGTCGATGAGTTCGGTGCGCTCGGCACCCAGGGTGTCACGCACACCCTCCAGGGTCTGGGCCAGATGCTGGAGCTGATCGCGCAGCTGCCGATCGGTCTCCGTGCCACTGGTGGTAGCGTCGGACAGGGACTGCAGTACACCCTGGAGCTCACCCTGGGTACGCACCACACCCAGCAGGGCCTTGTGATCACCCCGGGACTGCTCGGCGAGTGCCGCCACCTCCGCTATCAGGGACTCCAGTCGCTGATCCGCCCCACGGCGGCTTTCCTCGCCCTTGCTCATGATGCGCTGCAGCTTGTCCAGACTGTCGGCGGTCTGTTCCAGCAGGGCCTGGATGTAGGCAGGCACGCTGCCCTCTCCCTCCGAGGCCATGCCACCGCTGGACAAGCGGGTCTGGCCTGCCAGCCATTCCTCCAGTTCGTTATAAAATCGGTTTTGCGCGTGTCCCGCCTGCAGATCGATGAAACCCAGCACCAGGGCGCCGGCCAGGCCGAACAGGGATGAACTGAACGCGGTACCCAGGCCCGAGAGCGGCGCCTCAAGACCGGACTGCAGGGCCCGGAAGGCGGTGCTCACATCCTCTCCGCCCAGGTTCAGGCCGCTGATCACGGCACTCACGCCAGTCAGGGTGTCCAGCAGACCCCAGAAGGTTCCCAGCAGACCCAGAAACACCAGCAGACCGATGATGTAGCGGGAGATGTCCCGGGACTCATCCAGGCGGGAGCGGATACCGTCGAGCAGCGTACGAAGCGAGGTGGTGGAGAGGGTGAACTGCTCGCCGTGACGGCCGGTGAGCAGTCGGGCCATGGCCCCCAGCAGACGGGTGCGGGGCAGGGTCGCGGCATCCGGAGCATCGGCGCGGCGAAAGCGCTCGATCCAGCGCATCTCCGGGGCCAGGATCATCACCTGACGGAAATTGATCACCAGACCCGCCAGCAGTACGAACAGGATCAGCCCGTTGAACACGGGATTGGCCATGAAGGCCCGGGCCAGGGGCACCGAGAGCACCGCCACCACCAGTGCAACCACCAGCAGAAACAGGCTCATCCAGATCAGGGCATTGCGGGTGTTGCGCATAACGCCTCCCGGGACAGTCCATGGAACTGACTGGGAGGGTAACCGCTATTCGGTGTTCTGATCCACCTCGGTCGGTGGCTCTATTGGCAAAGGGAACGTAACGCGGAGAGCGCAAAGACGCAGAGGGCGCAGAGGTTTATTAACAATATCTCTTTGCGCCCTCTGCGTCTTTGCGCTCTCCGCGTCGAATACACGAAGCTTTGAAAAAACCCAGCAAAAAGCCTTCAGCAGGCCTCGGGGGACTTCTGTACTGGCTGGCCTTTGGAGGTCCAGCCCTCGAAGCCATCGGCCAGGGACTGGAGATTGCTGAAACCCATGCGCTCCAGGGCCACGCAGGCCAGGGCGGCACGGCCACCGGTACGGCAGTAGACCAGGAACTGCGCGTTGGGATCCTTCAGCACGGGATGTTCACCTACCTTGAACTCCAGAACGCCCCGGGGGACGTTCACCGCGCCGGGCAGATGCCCCTGCTCGAACTCACCGGGCTCGCGTACGTCCAGGACGATGACCTGCTCACCCATGAGTTTTTTGGCACCCTCGTGATCCACCTCTTTGATCTGCTGCCTGGCTTCGGCCACCAGTTGCTGTGCGGTCATGGACATGAAAAAAGCCCCCTCTTGAAGTTGGAAGTGTGAATTGGGAAATAGGAAGTGGGCGATGATGTACGAAGTGTGAATTGGGACGTACGAACTCAAGACACCTGCCTCCTTGCCCCTCTCCCTCAGGCAGAGAGTTGGAGTGAAGGTGGTCTTATTTCCCACTTCCCAATTCACACTTCGTACTTGTCACTCCCCTGCCACTGTCACCTGCTCAAGCAACAGCGACCCAGTGCGGATATTGCTGTCGGTGTTGACGTCATTGCCCACCGCCTGAATCCCCTTGAACAGGTTCTTCAGGTTGCCGGCCACGGTGATCTCCTCCACCGGATACTGGATCTCGCCGTTCTCCACCCAGAACCCGGCCGCGCCCCGGGAATAGTCGCCGGTCACCATGTTAATACCGTGGCCGATCAGTTCGGTGACCAGCAGACCCGTGCCCATGGTGCGCAGCAGCTCCTGCGGGCCCTGCTCGCCGGGTACGATGCTCAGGTTGTGTACGCCGCCGGCGTTGCCGGTGGTGATCATGTCCAGCTTGCGCGCTGAATAGCTGTCCAGCACATAACCCTGCAACACGCCGTCGGTGACCAGATCCCGGTCACGGGTGGCCACCCCTTCGCTGTCGAAGGGTACGCTGCCCAGGGCACCGAGCAGATGGGGCTGTTCGTGAATGCGCACGAAATCGGGGAAGACAGACTGGCCCAAGGCATCCACCAGGAAACTGGCCTTGCGGTACAGCGCGCCACCACGCACGGCGCCGACGAAGTGACCGATGAGCGAGCGCGCCATCTCCGGCGAGTAGACCGCGGGACACTGGCGGGTGGACAGGCGCCGGCCGCCCAGGCGACGTACCGCACGGCGGGCAGCCTCCTTGCCCACGAATTCGGGGGACTGCAACCCGCCGGCATCCCGGGCCACGGAGTACCAGTAGTCCCGCTGCATGCCCTTGTCGTCGGCGGCTACCACAGAACAGCTCAGGGAATGTCGGGTCGCCGTGTAGGCGCCCACGAAGCCATGGCTGTTGCCATACACCGCCATGCCCCGCAGGGTGTTGGTGGACGCCCCTTCGGAATTGATGATGCGCGCGTCATGTTCACGGGCCACAGACTCGCACTGCTGCGCCAGTTCGATGGCCTGTTCCACGGAGAGGTCCCAGGGATGATCCAGATCCAGGTCGGGCCAGTCACTGGCCATGAGCGCCGGATCGGCCAGGCCTGCGCAATTGTCCTGCGCCGTGTATCGCGCGATGCGGCAGGCCGCCTGTACGGCCTCGCGCAGGGCCTCGGGACGCAGGTCCGAGGTGCTCGCCGTGCCCTTGCGCTGCCCGAAGTACACGGTGATGGCCACGCCCTGGTCCTTGTGGTGTTCCAGGGTCTCCACCTCGCCCAGGCGAACATTCACCGACAGACCGAGATCATTGCTGGCGGCGGCCTCGGCACTGCTGGCGCCTGCCCTGCGGGCTTCATCCAGCATCTGCTCGACGATCTGCTCCATGGTCTGCTGATCCCTGGGAAGGGCCTGAATGGCTGTCATGTATGCTCCTGAAGTTCTAAAAACCATTTAAGGGATCCGCTATGGATCCGAAATAATCATCAGGCCCATGGACGAAGGCCTTGTACTTGTGCGCCACCCGGCCCGATCATACGACCATGCAAAACGACGACGAATACGAGTACGACGACCTGCCCAGTCGCGGCCAGCTCAAGCGCGAGGCGGAACAGGCCCAGCACCTGGGTGAGCAGCTCATCGCCCTGAAGGAGTCCGAGCTGGCAGCCCTGGATCTCCCGGAGCCCGTAGCCGATGCGATCCGTGCCGCACGCACGATCCGTCAGCATGGCGCCCTGCGCCGTCAGCGCCAGTACATCGGCAAGCTGATGCGCAAGATCGACATCGAGCCCATTCGTGCGGCCCTGGCCGACCGGGAGCAGGACCGGCATCGCAACGCCCGGGACTTCAAGGCCCTGGAGACCTGGCGCGAACGTCTGCTCAATGACGGTGACACGGCCCTCAAGGCCTGGCTGGCCGAACACCCCCAGAGCGATGCCGAAAAGCTACGCGGCCTCATCGACAACGCCTGCAAGGCCCCGAACCCCGCCACTAGAAAGACCGCCTCCCGATCCCTGTTCCGCTACCTCAGCGACCAGAGCGGCTAGTCCGACGCTGTTGGGCTTCGCTACGCTCACCCCAACCTACGCATGTTCTGGTGTTTCCCTAGCCACTAGCCACTTGAGACTAGCCACTGCCCCTAAGGACTGGCACCGTGCTTGTTCACCGCGTTGCGGTTGCCCCAGCCATCCACGTCGTTCACCTGCACGCCCACCCACCACAGTGGGCCGACGCTGTCGCGGGTGTAACCACCCACCAACTGCTGATCTCCGGCCAGCTTCACGTTGGGCATAAATGCCTCGGCGGCCTCACGCCTGCGAAACACATGCCACTGCACCACCCGGTCCTTGCCATGTCCTTCGGGCAGGGCCAGCTCATGGGAGAGAAAGTCTTCGTCGACCACGTAAACCTCCTGTTGTCTGCTGTGTCTTTCCTGATCATCTTGCTTGCGTGAAGCTGATACAAAGCATAACCACAAAGGACGCGAAGGGCTGCGCAAAGGTCGCTAAGGTTGATCACCATGAAGCTCTTTGCGCCCTCTGCGTCTTAGCGCCTTCGCGTTGAGTCCTTTGGCATTTAAGTGCTCGTGCCTCCCACCGTCAGGCCATCCACACGCAACGTCGGCTGGCCCACGCCCACGGGCACACTCTGACCCTCCTTGCCGCAGGTGCCGACACCGGCGTCCAGCTTGAGATCATTGCCCACCATGGATACCCGGTTGAGCACCTCGGGGCCGTTGCCGATCAGGGTCGCGCCCTTCACCGGACGGGTCACCTTGCCGTTCTCGATCAGGTAGGCCTCGGAGGCGGAGAACACGAACTTGCCCGAGGTGAT
>SR_TP_S13solDRAFT_1000479_pt1 | contig 16383 bp, 15 predicted proteins | sample SodReaTP_S13sol_FD_11159 | JGI IMG/M metagenome (IMG submission 11159)
CTCGTCGGGCAGGCCGCTGATGCCTGCCGCGACCAGCGAGTGCGCCTCGCAGTACTGGCAGCCGGCCGCCCGGCTGGCGAAGTGCGCCAGCAGGCGCTTGAAGGCCGGCTCGACGCTGCCGCCAGGGTCCATGACGGCGGCGGTCAGCTCGCCGAAGGCCGCCACGATCCGCGGCCGTCTCTGCATGGTCAGCAGGCTGTTGGGTACAAAGCCGAGTATCTGCTCGAAATGCCGGAAGGTCTCGGCCAGCTCCGGGGTATGATCGGCCGGCAAGGGATCGATGTGTGCCATGGATCGTCTCCCACTCGTGACAACAGGCCGACACTATAACGCCGCCGCGCTCCGCTTCGGCCACAATCTGAAACCTGAATCCTGAAAGCTGAACCCTCCTTTCCAGAATGCCCCACGACCAGCCCGTAGTTGCCGTCGAAACCGGTGACGAGCACCGTTTCGAACTGATCGAAGTGGCCGCCGAGCGGCCGCGGCATACGCTGCTGTTCCTGCCGGGCATGGGTCTGAGCGCGCGCCTGTTCATACCCTTCGCCCGTTCGCTGGCAAAGCGCGGCATCAGCGTATTCATCCACGAGTGGCGCGGCAACGGTTCGTCGAACCTGCGCGCCTCCCGTTCGACCAACTGGGGTTACCGCGAACTGCTCGACGACATCCAGGCGGCGCGAGACGCCGTCGGCAGGCGCTCGCCATCGGGCTACCTGATCGGCGGGCACAGCCTGGGTTCGCAGTTCGCCTGCCTGAGCGCGGCGTCCGAACCCTCAGGCTGCCGCGGCCTGATCATCATCGCCGGCGGATCACCCTACTGGCGCGCCTTCCCGTGGCCGATGAAACTGGTCATGACGGGCACGATGTTCGCCTTTCCCGCCTTGGGGTCGCTGTTCGGCTACTACCCCGGCAAGCGCGTGGGCTTTGCCGGCAACGAAGCGCGCGACGTCATGGCCGACTGGGCGCGCAGCGCCCGATCCGGACGCTACCGGCCCGTCGGTGTGGACATCGATCTCGAAGAACGATTGCACGCGCTGACCCTGCCGGTACTGGCGCTCGACATGGCCGACGACTGGTTCGTGCCGAAAGCTTCACTCGACTGGCTGCTGGGCAAGCTCGATGCCTGCGAGATATCGATCGAAACGATCGAGGCACCGAGCGCGGACAAGAAGGCCGACCACTACGCCTGGATGAAAAAGCCGGATCACACGGCGACGGCGATCAGCGCATGGCTGGGTCAGGACACAGCGCCCCGGAAACCTGCATCCTGAATCCTGAAACCTCAATCATCCTCCAGCATCGCCGACACGAGCCGCGCGTAAGCCCGTTCCTTCAGCGAACCCGGATTCCCCAGGCCGAGCCGTTCGAGCGCTTCGACGTGCTCGTCGGGCCGGCCCTTCAGCAGCGCACCGAGCAGCGCTCTCCTGTCGTTCGACAAGCGCTTGAGGCGCTCCAGCGCCGGGATCAGGCGCTGCTCGAGGTCGGTGAAGTCACTCCCGAATGGGTAGTCCGGAAACATCGGTCGAACATTCTCGAATGCCCGTTCCAGCCATTCCGGCGTATTGCGGCGGGCGCGCTCGGGAACCTGCCAGGCCGGATCCAGCTTGCCGGCTTTCTTCGCCCGCCCGACCAGCTGGTCCTGGAATCTCGCGTCCATGATGGCCACGAGCGCGCAGATGCATTCTTCGTCGGTCCGGCCGCGCAGGTCGGCGACTCCGTACTCGGTCACCACCAGGTCGCGCAGGTGGCGCGGAATGGTGGTGTGGGGGTACTCCCAGACGATATTGGAAGTCACCGCACCGCTGCCGCGCTGTCGAGTCGAGCGCAGCATCAGCACGGAGCGGCCATCGTTCATGGCATGCGCCATGGCCACGAAGTTGTACTGCCCACCCACGCCGGAAACCACCTGGTGATCGGCCAGGCCGTCGGACACCGCCGCGCCCGTGGCGGTGACCATCATGCAGGTATTGATGAAACAGGCGTGCCGCCGCTGGGCAATCTCGAGCGCCTCCGAGCCGCCGTAGAGCTGGTTGATTCGGCCCACCCCGTGCATGCGAAAGCGCGGCCGCTCGTCCTCATCGAGTTCGCGCAGGAAGCGGTAGAACTCGCCACTGCCGAGAAAGAAGCCACCGTCCATGATCGCGCCCGTGCCGGCCTGCTCGACCGATTCAGCGGCGTTCACGCGCTGCTGCAACTCGAGGTCATCGAAGACCTCGCGCTTGAGGATGCCGGCGCGGTAGAGGTGCATGAATCCGTCCATGAACATCTCGCTGGCGCCGTAGAGCCCGGTCTCGAAGCGCTCGCGATGCTCGAATCCGGCCGCGGGCGTGTCGAGCTCGGTGAGCAGTTCACGGTAGCGTTCGTTGTCCTGGTGACGATGAACCAGGGCATTGACCAGAGCGTCGCTCAGCGACCCGATTCCGATCTGCAGCGTGCCGCCGTCGGCCACCAGACGACTGGCGTGCACGCCCACGGCGTGATCCTGCAAGCCGACCGGCGTGCGGGGCACGGCAAACAGGGGCTGGCGCGGATCGTGCTCGACGATCTCGTCGAAGAAGTCGGCATCGACCACCGCATCCCCGTGCATGAAAGGAAGATCGGGGTGGACCTGGGCCACCGCCATCCAGGGCCTGTCGGCCGTCGTCCTCAGTCGCTCGACCAGATCGAGCGTCACGTCAGGATTGCACGACAGGCTGTAGTGTCCGTCGATCGGCCCGGCAATGAGCTGCAGCAGCAGGTTGATTCCCCGGTCAACCAGATCACGGGCCACATGCGTGTAATTGGATGAGACATAACGGCGCTGCATCGCCGGGTGGCCCAGGGCCGCGCCCGACTGAAAATAGAACTCGGTCACCCGGATGTTGTCCGGCACCCGGTCGGCCTTGAGGTCGACGACGTAATCGAGGCGCGGGTAGTCGGTCCCGAACATCCGCCCGGCGATCGGTTCCATCAGGCGATCGGCCAGCCAGTGCCCGGGCTGGGGCGGATCAAGCGACAGCGCCGTGACGATTTCCAGCTCCAGCCCCGGATCCTTGCAGGCGCGCCGGTAGAGGGCATTGATCAGGCGGTTGGGCTTGCCCAGACCCAGCGGCAGCCCCACCACAAGGCGCGAACCGAGCCGCGCGAGTATCCGGTCGATTACGACTTCCGATGCTGCCTCGCTGACCTGTCCCATTGGGAAACCCCGTTGGCTTGCGTCCGCAATACGCTATCACCAAACCCGGCCTGTCGGCGGCTTGAGTACAATGCTTCGCCGGAGCTGTAACCACGAAGCGGGCGATGATCGACTACACCCTTCTGAAACACACCCATATCGTGCTGGCCATGGTCAGCGGCGTCGGCTTCGCCTGGCGCGGCTTCTTCGTTCTTGTGTTCGAGCGACCGATTCGTCACCGGGTGCTGAAGATCGCACCGCACATCATCGATACCCTGCTGCTGGCCTCCGGCCTGACCCTGTGGCTGATCGTCGGCTGGCCCCTGTTGTCCTGGCTGGGCCTCAAGCTGTGCCTGGTGCTGGCCTACATCGTCCTGGGTATGGCGGCATTCCGTTCCGGCAGGCAGCCGCGGGCGGTGGCGCTGTACCTGCTGGCGCTGTGCGTGTTCGTCTCGATCGCCGCCATCGCCCTGTACAAGCCACTGTAACCTTCAGGCGGGGCAGCAGCAGGGCAGACCGCGATCCACGTTCGTGCCGTGCCGGGTTGTTCACCGCGTCCATGATAAAAAAGCCCCGGCAGAGCCGGGGCAGCCAACCACGCATGAATCGCCAACGGGAAGGGGGAGACTGGCGATTCAGGCGCCCATTGGAAAGTCAACCCGCCATCATCGACCCGGTCACGGGACGACGATGAAGCCGCGATTGCCTTCACCCACAAAACTGTTGTCGGACTCGGTCGATGAAGCCGGCACGAATCCCACCAGGTATTCTTCGAGGCCGGCTCCGGTCACGCGATGGATGATCACGTGAATGCCCTGCTGATCGACGACCACTTCGGCCAGGCCCCAGCCGGGCGAATCGCAACCACCCGCTGCCTCGCCTGAGGCACCGCTGCCCGAGCCCTTGACCATCAGACTGGCGGCGGGCTCGCAGGCGCCGTCACCGGAGTTGCCGCTGCCCGAACCCTTGACCATCAGGCTGGCCTCGGGCGGACAGGCCGCATCTCCGGAGTTGCCGCTGCCGGAGCCCTTGACCATCAGGCCGGCGTCCGGAACGCAGGCGCTGTCACCCGAATTGCCGCTGCCCGAACCCTTCACCAACAGGCTGGCCTCGGGCGGACAGGCCGCATCTCCGGAGTTGCCGCTGCCGGAGCCCTTGACCATCAGGCCGGCATCCGGAACACAGGCGCTGTCGCCCGAATTGCCGCTGCCCGAACCCTTCACCATCAGGCTGGCCTCGGGCGGACAGGCCGCATCTCCGGAGTTGCCGCTGCCGGAGCCCTTGACCATCAGGGCGGCATCCGGAACGCAGACGCTGTCGCCCGAATTGCCGCTGCCCGAACCCTTCACCATCAGCGATGCAGCGCCGATCTCCCGGTCCTGATCGCCCAGGGCAACGAGTTCCACCGCGTGGTAGCCGGCGATGCCTTCGCTGAACGGGGCGGCACCGATGGCCACACCCTGCGGGTCCTGCACCGATACCAGCAGCACATCGCCCTGGAGGTGCACCTCGACGGTCGAATGTTGGCCCGCCAGAACAGGTTGCGCACAGGCCAGCGCAAGTGTCGCGAAGACTGCGGTCGCAAATCCGGACCTGCGGGCGCCGGTGCCGCTCTTGCCGATGCCAGTGCCGCTCTTGCCGATGCCTGTTCCGGATTTTCCGATCATGTGATTCATCTTTGTCCTCTCCTTGGGTTCTTGCTTGAATACGATCCCGGCGGAGCCGTCAGGCCCCGGTGGATCCCTGTTCGTCTTCCCAGTAGTACCAACCGACACCGATCGAGCATTCCGTCAGTTCGTACGGCTTCTCTTCCTGCTGCTCGATGTAGTCCTCCAGCTCTTCGATATGTCGCTGCAGCACGGCACGAATATCGGCCCGAACCTCTTCGAGCCGTTCCCGAGGGATGCCCGTGGACCAGCGGTCCTGCTGCAGCCACGCCGGTGTCTTGCCGGAGCTGCGGTTGGTGTTGTGCATGATCGAGCGCCCCAGGCGGCTGATGGCGAAACTGCCTGCTTCAATCGCCGTCCGTTCCGATGCTTCCACCGGCATGTACCAGGGATCGATGAGGCGTACGCGGGTGTCGTTGTCGGCCAGCCGGACGTTGCCGCTCTCGAGCAGGCGATCGAGCGCCGTCTGGGGGGTGACCGCACGCCCGGCCGCCCGACTGACCAGCCGCTGGAACGTTCCGTGAGGCCCGTGGATCAACAGATCGGCCGGCTTGCCCGTTGCCGCGTCGACGAAGGCCTCATCCTTGTTCCACATTTCGAGGATGGCCGCCTCCGAGCACACATCCGAGGGCACATACTGGCGATCGGCGTTTTCTTCGAAAGCCTTGATCGCTCGTCCGTCCATTCCACACAGCAGGGCCAGCGCGGAGCGCGTGACCTTGCGTTCCGGATTCTGTTGTTCGAGGTACTCGCGGGCCTCTTCGATATAGGTTTCGCGAATCAGATTGACCAGCGCCGCGCAGGACACCCGTCCGATGGCGAAGCGCACCAGGGGGCGCACCATGCGCGTCATTGCCTCGACCAGCCAGTTGATGTCTTCGCGGGGATTTCGCTGTGCGGCTGCCTGACCCATTTCAGATCTCCAGCAATTGGGGTTTGTGAAAATGGAAGCCCTGGACGTAGTCGACACCCAGTGAGCGCAGGGTCGACGCCTGCTCAGCGGTTTCCACCCCCTCGGCGACAACGCCAGCGCCCAGTCCGCGCCCGAGCGTCTTGATGCTCTCGACGATTGCGCGCTGGTTGCGATCGACATGGACCCGGCTGACCACACCCGCATCGATCTTGAGCAGGTCGACGATGCCGGCGGCGCACAGGTCGAAACAGTTGATCCGGCTGCCGAAATCGTCGAGCGCAATCAGTACGCCCGCCCGGCGAAGTACCTGCGCATTGGCGATCAGGGACTGCTTTTCGCGACTGCGACCGAACTCGATCAGTTCCAGGCAGACCGACTGCCGCCTGCTCGATGCACGCTGCTGCAGATCGAGCGCCCGATCGACAAAGCGCCGACTGGTGAGCGATTCCGGGTGCGTGTTGATGCTCACGCGCATCGGCCGGTGCTGCTCGAGCAGCCAGTCGCCGACACGGTCGAGCACTTCCAGGTCGGTGTGGACTACCGGGCGCTCCAGGTAGAGCCGGTCGATGAAGTCACCCGGTGACCAGTGGCGGTGCATGCCATGTGGCCGCACCAGCGCCTCGAACCAGGGATGCTCGTCCCCGTATCCATCCTCGACCGCACCCAGCGCCCGGATCTCGTGAACCGCGAAGGTGCAGAACTCCGCGGTTGCCTGCAATGACGAGACGTGCGCGACTTGAGCGTCCATTATTCATTCCCCATTTGTGGCGTTTGCCAATTTTGGTAATTGACAATATCGGCATTTGCCACGAATTGCAAGAACTTTCTTCGAATCGCCCCCCGGCCCTGACCGATGCTTGTGGGCCGCCCCCGGAATCCGCTACTGTTATCGCCCACAACCCTGGCCATATCGAACCCCCGCAGCCCGACCGCCCGGGCAGGGGCAAAGCCTTGAACAAGGGAGCGAACCATGTCGTGTGCGCGACTACCGGGCCCGGTCGTCCTGGTCTTCCTGCTGCTGACCGGCTGCCAGCAGCAGGCATCGCCGGAGCCGCTCAAGGTCTACCGGCACGCACTTGATGGAGTCCCTTCCAGCCTCGACCCGGCGCACGCCGACGATATCTACGCGGCAACTCTGGTGGGCAACCTCTACGACACGCTCTATCGCTACAAGTACCTGGCCCGGCCGCATGAGCTCACGCCCAACCTGGCGGCCGACTTCCCGCAGGTTTCCGACGACGGCCTGACCTACCGCATCCGCCTGCGCGAAGATGCCCGCTTCGCCGACGACCCGGCCTTTCCCGGCGGGCACGGTCGCGCGGTCACAGCAGAGGATGTGGTCTACAGTCTCAAGCGGCATTTCCTTGCCGAGACCCGTTCGCGCGGTGACTGGCTGTGGCGCGGAAGGATCGTCGGTCTCGACCCGGACACCAGGCTGGACACGCCGGATCAGCCGGTCGCCGGATTGGCCGCAGAGGACCGGTCGACCGTCCGGATCCGGCTGGGCGCGCCCTATCCGCAGTTCGCACATACCCTGGCGATGGCGCTTTCGGCCATCGTTCCGCGTGAGGCGGTCGAGCACTATGGGCGCGAGTTTGGCGTCCACCCAGTCGGCTCGGGGCCCTTTCGGCTGGTGCATTTCGACGAATCGCGCGCGGTGCTCGAGCCCAACCCCCACTTCCGGCGCGGGCCGATCGATCTGGACGCCGAGGGTTACGATGCCGAGCTGCATCACGGCTACGCCCTCGAGGGGGTCGACGGCAAGGCCTATCCCCTGCTCGACCGGCTGGAGATCCACTTCATTCCCGAACCGACCGGGCGCTGGACCAGTTTCATCTCGGGCTCCGGGGTGGACTTCGTGATGGTGCCGCCCGAGCTTTCCGAGCGCGTGCTGGTCGGTCGCGAACCACCGATGTTCAGCCGTGAAATGCGACAGCGCTATCACTCGCGCCACGCCGTGGAGGCCGGTTTCGCTTTCTACGGCTTCAACATGGCCAACCCGGCGATCGGTCACAACCCGGACCCGCGGCGTGCGCAGCGCAACCGGGCGTTGCGCTGCGCCATGCGCGATGCCTTCGACTGGGACAGCCGCAACCGCAGCTTTCATCACGGGCTCGGCCACATCTTTCCCGGCGCCATCCCGCCGCTGCTGCCCGACTTTGACGCCAGACTTTCCGGAGACTCGACTGCCCATCGCCCCGAGCGCGCCCGGCAGCGACTGGCCGACGCCGACTGGTCGCCCGACCGGTTGCCGGAGCTCGTCTACGGCATGGAAGCGAGCGTGCATCAGCGCCAGATGTTCGAGCAGTTCCGCTCCTGGATGGACGCCATCGGCTATCCGGCCGGCAAGCTTTCGGCCCGCACATTCGCCAGCTTCGGCGAGTACGCCCGGGCCATCGGCAATCGGCGACTGGACATCTTCCTGCTCGGCTGGACCCTCGCCTACCCGGACGCCCAGTACAGCCTGCAGCTCTTCTACGGCCCCAATGCCGCGCCGGGTGCCAACAGCTTCAACTACGCCAATGAAGACTTCGACCGATTGTTCGAGCTCGCCGCGACCCTGCCGCCGGGTCCCGAGCGCACTCGCCTGTACCGGCAGCTCAATGAGATGGTGATCGACGATTGTGTGCTGATCGGCTCGATCTCGCGCACGCGTCTGTACCTGTGGAAACGGCATGTGCGCATGCTGCCCGATACCGAAATGGGCAACGGCGAGTTTCTGCGTTTCGTCGACGTCATCGAGGGCTCAGCCGAGTGAGCCACGGGAGATTCGGCCGATTGCTGCTGCGGAGCACGCTGGGCATTCTGCCCCTGCTGCTCGGGGTCACCCTGATCAGCTTCAGCCTGACGGTGCATTTCGGGCCGGACCAGACCTGGGAAATGCTCGGGCGCAATCCCACACCCGAGCAGGTCGCATCGGTAAGACAACAGCTCGGCTATGACCGGCCCTTTGTCGTTCGCTACGCCGACTACCTGGTGCGCCTGGGCCGCTTCGACCTGGGCTACTCTCAGGCCAGCGGCGAGCCCGTGCTCGCCCTGCTGGGCAGAACCCTGCCGGTATCGGTCGCGCTGCTGGCGCCGGGCTTCGTGCTCGGCATCGGACTGGCGCTGGCGCTGGCGCTCGGCGCGTCCTGGCGCCCCGGCGGATTCATCGGCCGATTGTGCAGTGCCACCTCGGCGGTCGGCATGAGTCTTTCGCTGGTGATCGTCGTCATTGCCCTGCAGGCACTGTTCGCCGTCTGGCTGGACTGGTTCCCGGTCAGGGGCTGGGCTGTCGACGGGCCGGCGTCGTATCTGCGGCACGTCGCGATTCCCACGCTGGCTCTCATCGCCGCTCAGCTCGGGTACAGCCTGCGCTTCTTCCACGCCGTCGTGCAGGCGACCCTGAACGATGCGCCCGTGCGCACCGCCCGGGCGCTCGGGCTGCCGCGGCGACGAATCCTGACGCGATACGTGCTGCGCGCTGCCCTGCTGCCGATCCTGACCCGCATCGTCTTCGCCATGCCTCTGGTCCTGATCTCGGGCAGCCTCATCATCGAGAGCCATTTCGGCGTCCCCGGCCTGGGTCGGGTGACCTGGGAGGCGATCAACTCCGGCGACCAGCCCGTGCTGATGGCAGTCGTCAGCCTCAGTGCCGTTCTGTTCGTGCTGGCACTGGGTTTCGCCGACCTGCTCGGCCGACTGGTCGACCCGCGGATTCGCCCGACATGATGCCGGGCGAGGTTCGCCAGACCCTGCGACGACGCTTGCCGCCTGCCAGCACCGCGATCGTCACCGCCTACCTGCTGACCGCCGCGGGGGTCTGGCTTGGATGGTGGGGAAGCGACTGGGCCGCCATTGCCGGGCCGGGGCGGGTCGGGCCGTCCGTCGAGCACTGGCTGGGAACCAACCTGGTCGGGCAGGACATCTTCACGCGCCTGCTGGCAGGCACCGCGCGCGCCTTCGAAATCGGCCTGGTCGTCGCCATTCCGAGTACCGTCCTGGGTGCGGTGATCGGCGGTCTGGCCGGCTATTTTCCGAATCGCTGGCCTGACGGCGTGCTGATGTGGCTGACCGGCACGCTCGACGCCATTCCCTTCTACCTGTTCGTGATTGCGCTCAGCTACGCCCTGCAGGATCAGCCCGGCGCGATGCAGCTGGCCATGATCGCAACCTTCTGGACGCTGACCGCGCGCCTCATACGGGCCGAAACGATGCGCCTGCGCCAACTCGATTTCGTCACCGCCGCCCGCGTCAGCGGGGTCGGCACCTGGCGGATGATCGGCCGCCATATCCTGCCGCACACGACACACATCCTGCTCGTCCAGTCCAGCATCGTGTTCGTCGCGGCGATCAAGGCCGAAGTGGTGCTCAGCTTTCTCGGCCTCGGACTGCAGCACTCGGTCAGCTGGGGCATGATGATCGCCGAGGCTTCGCAGGAGATCCTGGCCGGTCACTACATGAACTTCATCTGCGCATCGCTCGCGCTGCTGATCCTGGTTCTGGCCGTCAACCACCTGACCGACCGGCTGCAGCGGCGCCTCGATCCGCGCACCCGGGCCGAGACCGTGAAGCGAATGGGCTGAAAGGAAAACGCTATCATGTCGGATCCATCCATCACCGCACAGCACAGGGAGCGCCGCGTGAACCCAGCTACCGCAATTGTGCCAATCGCCCTGGCTGTGCTGCTGGCCGCCGGATGCGCAGGCAACGTGCGCGAGGTCGTCGGCAAGCCGCCGCAGGCCGGCATCGACGGAATGGCGCTTGCCGGGACGCACGTCGTCCTCGAGCTGGCACTGCGCAATGTCAATGATGCCTCTCTGGAACTGACCGCGATCGCGGTCGAGCTGCAACTCGACGGGCAACCGCTGGCCGAAGGCCGGCAAGGCATCCCGCTGGTCATCGCCGCGCGCGGACGCGAGGTGGTGAGCATGCGCCTGGGGGCCGAGCCGGCTGGCCTCGACAGGCTCTCGGCCCTTTCAGCCGGCGATCATGACAGCCTGCGGTGGAGCATGAAGCTCACCCTCGAGCAGCGCGGCAGACGCGAACAGCAGTCCGAAGCCACCGGCTGGCTCCATCGGGTGCCAGGCCAGGACGATCGCTTTCGCTGATCAATTGCCGTCATGTCCACGCGGCTGAGGACCTGGTTCGCCCTGCTGCTCCTGTCGGCCGCCATCGTGTCCGGCTGCCGGGACGACGGGCACCGCCAGCAGGCAACCATCAGCGCCTTCGGCACTCTGGTCGAAATCACCGCCCGTGATACCGATACCGCCCGCTTCGAACAGGTGGCCGCGGCCATCGACCGCGAGTTCCAGGCGATGCACCGGCGCTGGCACGCCTGGGAACCGGGGCTGCTCGACGACATCAACCAGGCGATCGCCGAAGGCCGCAGCCTGCAGCTCCCGCCCGAGGTGGCCCGCCTGATCGAGCAGGCCCGCCGCCTGGAGCGCGCCAGCGAAGGACTGTTCAACCCCGCCATCGGAGGATTGCTGGAGCTGTGGGGTTTCCACACCGACGAACCGGCCGAGGGTCCGCCGCCGAAGGCCGAAGCGATCGCTCGCCTGGTCGCACAGGCGCCATCCCTCAACGACCTGTCGATCGACCAGGGCCGGATCAGCAGCCGCAATCGGGCGGTCCAGCTCGACTTCGGCGCATTCGTCAAGGGCCACGCGGTCGAACAGGCCCTGGCAATGCTTGCCGCCGACGGCATCGAGCATGCCATCGTCAACGCCGGTGGCGATGTGGGCGTGCTCGGTCGGCGCAGGCAAGGCCGCTGGCGGGTTGGCATCCGACACCCTGACGGGCGCGGGGGGCGACTGCTGGCCGGCCTGGAAGTCGACAGCGGCGAATTCGTGTTCACCTCGGGCAACTACCTGCGCTATCGGGCCATCGACGGCATCCGTCGCGGCCACATCATCGACCCGCGAAGCGGCTATCCCGCCGATCAGGTGGTCTCGGTTACGGTGATTCATCGCCGTGGCGCAGAAGCCGACGCCGCGGCCACCGCGCTGGCCGTCGCAGCTGCCGGCGAGTGGCCCCGCCTGGCCGCGGCCCTGGGCGTTCGCGATGTGCTTCGAGTCGATGCCGATGGCACCGTCTGGATGACGCCCGGCATGCAGGAACGAATCCGTTTCGTCGAGCAGCCTGTTCGCATCGAGATCCGCTCACTGCCCGATGCCTGAACGATCGGCATACTGAACCAGGAGTTCGTCCAGGGCCATCGGCCGTCCGAAATGGTAGCCCTGCAATCGGTGGCAGCCCAGCCTGGCCAGGTGGTCGGCCTGGACGGCCGTTTCCACGCCTTCGGCAACAACTTCAAGGTGCAGTGCCTGCGCCATCTTGACCAGCGCCTCGACCAGCGCCAGCGGCTCCGGCCCGGATGCCATGTCCCGGACAAAGATGCGGTCGATCTTGATCTGCGAAACCGGGAACCGCCTCAGATAGGTGATCGAGGAATAACCCTGCCCGAAATCGTCGATCGCCAGGCGAATGCCCTCGGCGTTGAGCCGCCTGAGCAGGCGGTGCTGCCGCGACCTGTCCGGCATGAGTATCGACTCGGTGATCTCGAAAACCAGATGATCGCGCGCGATCCCGCTGCGGTCGATGATGTCGAGCCAGCGCAGGACGGTTCGCCGGTCGTTGAACTCACGCGACGAGCGGTTGATCGCCAGGCTCAGGTCGAGGCCGGCCCGCTGCATCCTGAGCAGGTCGCCGCAGGCGCGGCGCAGCACCAGATCACCCAGCTCGCGGATCACTCCGGTCCGTTCGGCCACCGGGATGAACTGCGCTGGCGGCACCAGGCCCCGCTGCGGGTGGGCCCAGCGCAGCAGGGCCTCGACGCTGACGATGCGGCGGCTGCGAGCATCCACGATCGGCTGGTAGTGCACCAGGAACTGGTCCTCCGCCAGCCCCCGCTTGATCTCGTTGTGCAGTTGCAGATGCGACTCGGCCTGGTGGCGCAGGGAATCGTTGAAGAAGTAGCTGGTGCCGCGGCCGGCCGACTTGGCCGCAAACATGGCCAGGTCGGCGTGCTTGAGCAGGTCGCCCGGAGCATGTCCGTCATCCGGGTAGACGGCAATTCCGATCGAACCGTCGATCGTGACCTCGTGTCCCTTGATCGTAACTGCCGGGTGCAGGACCTGCAGGATCTTGTTGGCGACCAGCTCCGCATCGACCGGATCGGCCAGCTCGGGCAGCAGCACCACGAACTCGTCGCCGCCGAAGCGTCCGACCAGGTCCTGGCCCCGGACCACGCTGCGGATCCGACCGGCCACGTCCTTGAGCAACTCGTCTCCGGCTTCGTGCCCGAGCGAATCGTTGATTTCCTTGAAGTGGTCGAGATCGATGAAGAGCAGGGCGAAGCGGCTGTGGTCCCGGCGTGCAACCTGGACAGCCTCGGACAGTCGATACGTGAAGTGCTGTCGGTTGGGCAGTTCGGTCAGGCTGTCGAAGCGCGCCTGGTGGCTGATCGTTGACAGCGCATCCTGCAGGCGTCTGCGGCTGATCAGCAGACCGAAGATCATCAGCGCCAGCGAGAGGTTGACCACGCTGCCCGCCGCCCATTGTCCGTGGTAACTGTGCAGGGGGTGCTCCCAGGCTCCGCTCTTCGGGACAGCCGCAAGCACCCACTGCCCGACCGGCAATTCGACCGGCACGGTCACTGGTCCGCGCCGCCACCAGTCGGGATTGCCCATGAAGACTTCTCCCGCCATGCCGCGGCCGTTGGCGCCGCGTACACCGACGTTCCAGCGTTCCGAGCCCATCAGCCCGGCATCGCGAAACAGTCGTTCATGGTCGATGACGACCGAAATCACGCCCCAGAAGCGACCGCTCTCGCGTTCGTGCACCGGCACCCGGCCGATCAGTGCCTGGCCGCCCTGGACCAGGTCGACCGGGCCGTCGATGACGATATCTCCGGCCTCGATCGCCTGCCGAATGGACGCATACTGCGACGCATTGCTGCGATAGTCGAAATTCAGTGCCGCCTCGTTGCCGTCGGCGGGGTAGATGTGGCGGATGATCAGGTCGGGCGCGGCCGCAACATGGCGAGTATGCAGATCGGCGCTGAGCAACTCCGATACCAGCCGCTCGAAACGCCGCGGATCGATCTGCGGCGTCAGCGCGATCTCGGCGCGCAGGGTGCGCACGCTGATCAGATTGGCGTTGAGATGGCCCTCCACCCGCGCACGGTAGGCCGCCAGGTCCTGCAGGGCGAGAAAGCGCTCGAGATCGGCATCGCGTTGTTGCTCTGCCCTTATGAATTGCAACAGCAGCAATTGTCCGACGGCAAAAACCGCCAGCATCGCCAGCAGGCTCAGTCCGAAGCGCACGCGCGACCCGACGGTCCGTGGCAGCAGAACTTCATCCGGAAGCAGCAATCACGCATCGAACGCTCATCCACTCTCCTGCAAGGACGTCCAGAGTATCGGCAGCACGGCCACGGGGCAAGCCGTGCACCGGCGCACCTGTCGCAGCTGGCGCCTGGTGTAGACTCCAGGTTTCCAAGGGAGAAACAGCATGACCATCGCCTTCTGGTGTGTACTCATCGCCGGTCTGATGCCCTTCGTCTATGCGGGCATCGCCAAGGCGGGCGACAAGACGTTCAACAACCGGCGCCCGCGCGACTGGTACGAATCGGTCACCGGCTACCGCCGGCGCGCCTGGTGGGCGCAGCAGAACAGTCTGGAGGCCTTTGCACTGTTCGCCGCCGCCGTGATCATCGCGCATCTTTCCGGGGTCAGTCAGCCCACCGCCGACGCGCTGGCGATCGCATTCATCGCCTTTCGCGTCGCCTACGGCATCTGCTATCTGGCCGATATTCACCTGGCCCGCTCGCTGATGTGGCTCGGCGGCCTGGTATGCTGCGTCTGGTTGTTTGTCGCCGGTGCCTGACGCCGGGCATTGACGGGCTGCGGGCGGCGCTCTAGTGTACCCCGTCGTTAATCCTGTAATATTCGGAGCGCGACCGAGTCGACCTGTCAGGGCGCGAACCGCAGTGAATGGCCAGCCCTTTACAGGGTTCGCAACGCCGAGTTGTCGACTCAGGCACGCTCGCGAAGGGCGAGTCCTGAAAGTCAGAGAATGAACGACGGGGTACACTAGGCTATGCAGCCTGGCCTGCCGCGAACATGAATCGAAACTGGGAACGAACAGATGAGCCTGAGAATCACACTCGACTTCTCCGAAAACGACCTCGACCGCTTCCGGGAGATGGCCCGGCGGGCCATGGCCAACACCCGGGAACAGAAGCCCGGCCAGATCATTTCCGGTGCCCGCAGGCTGATCGAGGAAGCCTCCGGCCGGGGCAAGAGCAGCGACTTCGTGCGCGATCGACTGGACATGCTCAAGATGCTCATCGACATGCTCGAGGACGAGGGCTGGGGCATGCAGGAGGTCGGAAGACAGCGCGTGCTCGCGGCACTGGCCTACTTCAACAACCCCGAGGACCTGATCCCCGACAACATCCCCGGGCTGGGATTTCTCGACGACGCCATCATGATCGAACTGATGACGCGCGAGCTCAAGCCGGAAATCGATGCCTATCAGGACTTCGTCAGGTATCGCGATGCCGAGGCCCAGCGGCGCGGCATGAAGCCCGAGGACCTCAATCGCAGCGACTTCCTCAAATCGCGCGAGCAGGCGCTGCTTTCACGCATGCGGCGCCGGCGACGGCGCGGGCGCGGTGGTGGGGGCGGCGGCAAGACGCCGCTGTCACTGTTCTGATCGTACCGGCCTGAACATTTCCAGGTGCGGGATCCCGTCTTCCGGATAGGGTTCGCCGACCGTCACGAAGCCCAGGCCTCGGTAGAAGCCTTCGAGATACTGCTGCGCGGAGATGCGCAGGGCCTGGCCCGGGTAGGCCGATTCGGCCAGCGCGATCGCACGCCGCATGAGCTCGCGGCCCAGGCCGGTGTGGCGCGCCTGGCGGGCGGTGAGCACGCGTCCGATCGAAGGCTCGGAGAATCGCTTGCCCGGAGGCAGTACCCGCGCATAGGCGGCGACCGCTCCGTCGGCGCTCCAGGCCGTCAGGTGAATGCCGCAGGCGTCCATACCGTCGAGGTCCTGATAGGGACAGTCCTGCTCGACCACGAACACCGCCGCGCGGGCGGCGAGAATGGCATACAGTTGCCCGATCGACAATTCATCGAAGCGCTGAGCGCGCCAGACGACATCCGGTCCCGTCACGACTCGACCTGTCCTGTTTCATGATTGAGAAAGTTCATCATATCCGCCTGCTGGCCGGTCTGGAAATCGAGCCCGGTCAGTCCTTCGGTCGTACGCTCGATCGGCACCAGGCCGACCGCCTGGCCACCCATCTGGCCGCCGACCTCAGCCGGGCCGCGCCGGCGGTCGAGAGCGCGATGCTGGTCGTCTCCGGCAGCCTGCTGGAGCCGGCCGAACTGCTCCGCCCCGGATTCCCGGCCTGGGCGGCGCTGGAAGAACTGACCGAGTCCAGCCTGCGGGGAGAAGAATTCGAACCGCGCATCATGGCCATCGGCGCGCATGCCGGGCGCATGCCCCACCCGGACCTGCAGGCACCGCGGCGCCATCCACAGGGACAGTTCATCGCACTGCCCATGATCCTCTCCTGCCCGGCCGACCAGTCCCGGGACCGGCGGGAGGAACTCGAGTCCTGCCTGTTCGAACGCGGCAGCATCGATCCGCCGGCACGG
>SR_TP_S13solDRAFT_1000480_pt1 | contig 16331 bp, 13 predicted proteins | sample SodReaTP_S13sol_FD_11159 | JGI IMG/M metagenome (IMG submission 11159)
ACGGCTGGCCCTTGGGGGTCTTGCGCTTGACCGGCAGGCCGAGCCGGTCGAACAGGATCTCCTGCAGCTGCTTGGGTGAGCCCAGGTTGAATTCCTGCCCGGCCTCCTCATAGGCCGCCTCGACCAGCTGCTCCAGGCGCTTTTCCAGTTCGCGGCTCTGTTCGGCCAGCACGCCGGCGTCCAGGGCCACGCCGGTGCGCTCCATACGCGCCAGCACCGGGATGAGCGGGATCTCCAACTCACGGTAGACGCGTGCGGGTCCTTCCAGTCTCTCGAGCTTCGGCCAGAGGTGGCGGTGCAGGGCCAGGGTCACTTCCGCGTCTTCGCCGGCGTATTCCGCGGCGGTGGCCACCGGCACCTGGTCGAAGGTGACCTGCTTCTTGCCCTTGCCGGCCACCGACTCGTAGGTCGTCGTCTGGCGCCCGAGATAGCGGGTGGCCAGGGAGTCCATGTCGTGGCGCGTGCCCGAGGAATGGTAGGTGTAGGACTCGAGCATGGTGTCGTGCCGGATGCCGCGAAGCGTAATCCCGGCGCGCTCGAGCACGTTGAGGTCGTACTTGAAGTGCTGGCCGACCTTGGGCCGGTCCTCGTCCTCGATGATGCCGCGCAGGGCCTCGATGGCCTCCTCCGCGCTGAACTCGTTGTCCTGGTCGGCGTGCGCCAGCGGCAGGTACCAGGCCCTGCCCGCCTCGACCGCGAAGGAGAAGCCGACCAGGTCGGCATCGAGCGGTTCCAGACTGGTCGTCTCGGTGTCGAAGGCAATCAGCTCGGCGGCTCGCAGGGATTCGACGAGGGTCTCGAGCTGCCGTTTCGTGGTGACCGTCTCGACCTCGAGTCTGCTGCCCTCTTCGCCGCGTTCGCCCTCGCCGTCGCTGTACTGCTTGAGCCAGGTCGAAAAGCCGAAGCGCCTGAGCAGCTCGACCATGCGCTCGCGGTCGGGCTCGGCGCGCCTGAGCGCGGCGATACCGCCATCGAGCTCGACCGAATCGTTCAGCGCGACCAGCTCGCGCGAAAGCCGGAGCTGGTCGAGGCCGTTCCTGAGGTTTTCGCCGATCTTGCCGCCGATCTCGTCGGCGTGGGCGATCACGCCGTCGAGATCGCCATACTGCTTGAGCCACTTCGCGGCGGTCTTCGGGCCGACTTTCTCGACGCCGGGAATATTGTCGGAGCTGTCACCGACCAGGGCCAGCAGGTCGCCCACGAGTTCCGGACCTACGCCGAATTTGTCCTCGACGGTGCCGGGGTCATAGCGCTTGTCCTGCATGGTGTCCTCGAGAACGACGCCGTCGGTGACGAGCTGGGCCAGGTCCTTGTCGCCCGAGGAGATCAGCACCTGCTGACCTGCCTGCCGGGCCTGGCGGGTGAGCGTGGCGATCACGTCGTCGGCTTCCACCCCCTCGATCACCAGCCGCGGCAGGCCCATGGCGTCGATCAGCTCGTGCAGCGGCTCGATCTGGCGCCTGAGTTCATCGGGCATGGGAGGGCGCGTGGCCTTGTAGTCCGCGAAGGTCTCGTGCCGGAAGGTCTTTCCCGGCGCGTCGAAGATCACGGCCACCCGGTCCGGGTCGTACTGCTCGAGCATGCGACGCACCATGTTGGCCACGCCGAAGATCGCGCCGGTCGGAAAACCCTCACCATTGGTCAGGCTGGGCAAGGCATGGAAGGCACGGTAGAGGTAGGAAGATCCGTCGACGAGACAGAGTGGGGATTTCTTGGTCATTGCAGTCGCCAGGAGCCGGATGAGCGAGGTCCACATGTTACTACCGACAACGCGGCCCGCCGCGCTTGCTCGAGCTGCCCTCCCCCGGAACTCGGGCAAGCTCTGAACAACTCTTGGCGGGCGCGACGGGTCTTTGCAGAGTTGTTCAGAGGCTTCTCAGTCGCTCAGCACACTGGCGATTCGGGCTTCCAGGCCCTGTTCGCCATCGGCCAGCTCACGCGCCATTCGGGCCCGATCCCAGTCGAGCAGGATGCGACCGTCGAGCAGCACGATGACATGATCGTTGAGCGAGGCCACCACGGCCATGTCGTGGGTGGCCATCAGTACCGTGGTCCGTCCGGAACCCGTCAGTTCGACGAGCCATCGTTTCAGCGCCAGCGCGCTGACCGGATCAAGGCCGTTCAGCGGTTCGTCGAGCAGGATCAGCGGCGGAGCACCGAGCAGCGCGAGCAGTACCGACACCTTCTGCCGGGTGCCGAGCGAACAGGCCGCCAGCCACTCGTCCAACCAGGGCGTCAGGCCGAAGTCCTCGGCCTGCTGCCAGGTCGAATCCGGCACGGAGCCGAGCCCACGGCTGTGCGAGAACAGCGTCAGGCAGTGTCTCGGGGTCAGCAGGCCGGGCAAGCGGTCCTGGGCCACCATGTAGCCGAGTTGCTCGCGCGCCTCTCGTTTGCGACTGGCGACCGGGCAACCGCTGATCAGGATCTCTCCCCTGGTGGCCGGCTGCAACCCGGCCATGGCCGCCAGCAGGGTACTCTTGCCGCTGCCGTTGGGGCCGATCAGCGCGGCCAGCTCGCCAGAACCGAGGGACAGCTCGACCTCCTGCAGCACGGTACGACCGGCCAGTGCCACGGACAGATCGGTCACCTGCAGCAATGCGGTCACGACGCTTCCTTCCCGGCCCGCCGCAGCAGCCAGACGACCATGATCACCCATGCCAGTGGCGCTGCGAACGGCAGCGCCTGGGAGAACAATCCCCACACCAACAGCACGGCCGCCGAGCGCAGGTTCAGGTAGCGGGGCCGATGACGCCAGGCCAGCACAGTCGCCCCTTGCAGGATCAGGGCCGCGAAAACCACGACGGCGACGACCAGCGCCGCAATCGCCGGCAACCCCGCAGCGGCCAGAACCGCGCAGACGAAAGGTACCGGCAAGGCCGCCGCCAGCAGCAGCAAACGGGACGACTCGTGCAGGAACGTCCGGGGCCTTGTCGGCAGGGCGGCGGTCAGTGCGGTGGCCTGAACGATCACCCGCAGACACGACGACCACAGCTGCAACCACTGCAGGCTGAGCAGGCCAACCACCAGCGTGGCCCCGACCTGCAGCAAGCCGGCCCCGGCTGGCACCAGCACGACGACCAGTCCGAGGGACCAACGCACACCGCCTGTCCAGCAGCGGCTTCTGAAGTCGGCCCATTGCCAGCTGGCCAGTATCGAAGTCGGCTCGACGCTCGCAGCCCGGCGTGGGGCCCGCGGACGCGACCGGGCACGACCGCAAACCCGGTTGCGCGGTCGGGTCAGCAACGGCAGGACCTGCCAGGCCAGCAGCGGCACCAGCACTGCCGGCAGCCAGTGCCAGGCAACCAGCTCCCGACTTCCCGCCGCCATGCGGTGGACGGCAAGCACGGCCGTCGACAGCACGACAGCCTGGGTAACCGCCAGGCCGAAACTGCGCCAGCGCGACCAGCGATGCATGGCCCGGGGCATCTGAGGCAGGGCCGAAAGCCAGCCCGATCGCGCTGCCGCCGCGTCCCTTCGTGCCGGCGGCACCTGGACGGCCAGACAAAGCAGAAAGACCGCAACCCAAATGACGGCTGGGCGCTCGATCAGCCAGCCGGACACGGTGCCTGCGTGCTGGAGCAGCAGGGCATGCAGCCCAGCCAGCGAGAGCGCGGCGCAGCCGAGACACAGCGCAGCGATCAAGGTTGTCAGCGCGGGCCTTGTAGCGGCTTCCGAGATGATGTTCGACCATGCCGCACGGCGGGCGGCAAACACGGGGTTTCCGCCCGGCTTGGGAGATGCGGGTACCGGGGACATGGCGGCAAGCATAGCCGGCAGCCGCCGGGGCCGCACGTGCCGGATGTCACGCTCGAGCACCGCTGAGGCACCGCATTTGACCGCCCTCTGTTAGACTTCGTTTACACCTTGCCCAGAGGCGGCCGAGATGCGCTACTTCCTGCTGATTCCCGTTCTGCTGATTGCCTGGCCGGTCCTGGCCCAGGACGAACCGCAACCGTCCGATGCGCCGCCCCCGCCCCCGATCCGCGAGCCGCTGCCACCCAAGGTGCAGGATCCGGACGAGCAGATCGAGCCGCAGGTGGTCATCCGTCGCGAGGAAGGCCGCATCATCGAGGAATACAGTTCCGGCGGTCAGGTCTACATGATGAAGGTCACACCGCTCGATGGCGGACCCTCCTACTACCTGCTCGACACCGACGGCGATGGCGAACTCGACAGCCGGCACGAGCACATGGAGCCGGTCAAGCCCGCGTACTGGAAGATCGCGGAATGGTGAGCGCTTCGCGCGTTCGTTGGTTCGTTAGTTGCTGAGGCGATCGGCGAGCGCGATGAATTGATCAAGGCCCAGGGTTTCCGCTCGCGCGCCCGGATCGACACCAACTGCGTTGATGGCCGTTTCCTCCAGCAGGCCTTTCAGTGCGTTGCGCAGGGTCTTGCGGCGCTGGCCGAAGGCGCGGCGGACGACTTCTTCGAGTCGCGGCAGGCGCTGGAGCATGGTCTCGTCGAGCGGTTTGGGCATCATGCGAATGATGGCCGAGTCGACTTTGGGCGGCGGGCTAAAGGCGTCGGGCGGCACGGTGAACAGGCGTTCCATGCGGCAGTGGAATGCGGCCATCACCGACAGCCGACCGTACTGCTTCGATCCCGGCTGCGCCACCAGACGGTCGACCACCTCCTTTTGCAGCATGAAGTGCATGTCCTCGATCACCCCGCGCCACTTGAACAGGTGGAACAGGATCGGCGTGGAGATGTTGTAGGGCAGATTGCCGACCACGCGAACGCGCCCGCCAGCGAGGGCGGCCAGGTCGACTCCGAGCACGTCGGCCTGGATGACTTCGAGCTGACCGGGAAATCCAAGGCGCTCGGGCAGGGCCGCGGCCAGGTCGCGGTCGAGTTCGATGGCACTCACGCGTGCACCGGACTCGAGCAGCGGTCCGGTCAACACGCCCTCGCCGGGCCCGATCTCGATCACATGGTCGCCCGCTGCAGGGCGTATCGCGGCAATCAAGCGCGCAATGACGCCGGCATCATGCAGAAAATGCTGTCCGAAGCGCTTGCGCGGCCGGTGGGGCTTCATGCCTGCGGCGGTGTCATGCCGCGCGCCAGGTTGATGGCTGCGATCAGGCTGCCCGAATCGGCACGGCCGGTACCGGCAATGTCGAGCGCAGTGCCGTGGTCGACCGATGTGCGAATGAATGGCAGGCCGAGCGTGACGTTGACGGCATGACCGAAGCCCAGGTGCTTGAGCACCGGCAGCCCCTGGTCGTGGTACATGGCCAGCACGGCGTCGAACTGGCGAAGCCGGTCGGGAACAAAAGCGGTGTCGGCCGGCAGCGGGCCGACCAGCGACATGCGACGGCCCAGGCGCTCGATCACCGGAGCGATGATGTCCATTTCCTCTCGGCCAAGATGCCCGCCTTCACCGGCGTGAGGGTTGAGCCCGAGCACGGCAATTCGAGGCTGCCTGATCGCCACCTGCTCACGCAGGCCACGATGGAGGATCTCAAGCGTCTCGGTCAGGCCGGCGGCGGTGATGGCGTCGGGCACCAGGCGCAGCGGCAGATGCGTTGTCGCCAGCGCCACCCGCATCTGCCCGGCCGCCAGCATCATGACCACCCGTTTCACGCCGGCTTCGGCGGCCAGGAACTCCGTGTGCCCACTGAAGGCAACCCCGCTGGCATTGATTACGCCCTTGTGAACCGGTCCGGTCACGAGCGCGTGAACGCGCCGGGCGAGGCAGTGCCGCGCGGCCTCGCGCAGGCACTCCAGCACGTAGGCCGCGTTGGCCGGTTCGAGCTTGCCGGGCGTTGCCGGCCTGGCCAGTGGCACCGGCAGGCAGCGGATGCCAGCGGCCGGCTCCGCATCTATGGAGTCAAGTTCCTGCACCGCAACCTGCAGGCCGAGTCGTGCGGCCGTGTCACGCAGCAGACCGGGATCGGCGATGAGGATCAGCGACGGGTCGCGCATTGCGGCTCGGCAGGCGAGCTCGGGTCCGATTCCGGCCGGTTCGCCCGGGGTCATGATCATTGGTTGGAGTGACATTGCCCGGGCGGCCAGCGTCTATAGTCGAATTTCGACGTAAGACTCGTTGCGAAGCTCTCTCAGGAAGCGTTCCAGTTCATCCTGCGATTTCTGGTCCGCCAGCATTCTTCGCGCCTCGGCTCGCATGGTTTCTTCGGTACGATCCGATTCCCGTACATCCTCGAGCAGGAGCAGGTGCCAGCCGTTCGGGCTCTGGAAGACTTCGCTCAGCTCTCCGGGCTCGAGCGACTCGACCACTTCCCGGATCCGGGGCCCATAGGCGCCAGCCGGGAACCAGTCCATCAGACCACCGATATTGGCGGTAGTCTGGTCACTGGAATACTCGCGCGCAAGCGCGGCGAACTCTTCGCCCTCGACGATTCGCTGCCGCAGTTCCTGGACGCGCTCGCGTGCCTGATCGGCCGTGATCAGCTCTGACGGCGACACCATGAGATGCCTCGCCCGATACTCTTTCACGATCACCTCTCCTTGCTCGCGCACATCGCGCACGTTCAGAATGACGAAGCCGGCTGGTGTTCTGAGTGGCTCGCTCACCTCGCCGGGCTGGAGATCCTGGATGGCTTCGGCAAATGGCCGCGGCAAGGCAGAAATGCTGCGCCAGCCCACATCGCCACCCTCCAGGGCGTCGGGGCTCTGGGAATAGCTGATTGCCGCAGCCGAGAATGCCATGCCCTGCTCGATCTGCTCGATGATCTCCTGCACGCGCGCACGCGCCTCGCCGACCTGCTCGGGGCTGGCGGACTCGGGAACCGAGACGAGTATCTGCGACAACAGGTATTCCCGACCACCCAACTGATCCGATGCAAGGAAGATATCCACCTCGGTTTCGGTGATTTCATCCATCGAGTTCATCACCCGCTCCTGCAGGCGAGACATCAGAATCTCGTTTCGAATCTCGCGCCTGAATTCCTCGAACTCGTAGCCGTCAGCTTCAAGCACTTCACGCAATTGCGGCAACGTGAGGTTGTTCTGCTGGGCCACCCGATTCAAGGCATCATCAACATCAGCATCGGAGACGCGGATGCCTGTCTGCTCGGCGCGCAGACGCTGCAAGCGCTGCGTGACCAGACGCTCGAGCACCTGCTCCTCGAGCACGTTGCGCGGCGGCAGGCTTTCGCCGCGGGCGGCAACCTGGCTCTCGATGCCCTCGATCGCCTGATCGAGCTCGCTTCTCAGGATGACGTCTTCCTCGACCAGCGCAACGATGCTGTCGACGGGTTCGCGTTCGACCTGGGCCGTGGCCGCCAGGGGCAGCAGCAGGGCCAGTACCGGCAGCAGTGGAATCATGGGTTGTTTCATTGCAGTATCACTTTCCTTGGGAATGGCTTGCCAGTTCGGGGATCAGGGCTGGTCGGCGAACAACCGATACGGTGCGCGACCGAAACTGCCCAGTCCCTTGAGTTCGAGCTCGATGAAAAACGCCGTGCGCTTGTCCGACTCACGGTCACGAATCCATTCGCGGGCGGTGAAGCGCAGCGACCAGCAACAGCTGTCGTACTCGATTCCACCGAGCACCTCCAGTGTCTCATTTTCCTCGAACGAATACGTTACGCGCCCGACAAGATTGAGATTGCTGGTGACCGGGTAGCGGGCACGGATGTCGGCCTGATCGACCCGGTCGCGGCGGAATCGGTAACCGAGCGCAACCTGGCGGGGTCCTTCCCCGCGCCAGTTCAGACCGAATCGGGCGACCTGCGTTTCATCCATTTCGTCATCCCACTGGAGCCCTGCGTTGATGGCTATCTGCCGGGCTGGCCGCCAGGTCATCTCGGCCACGGTCGCCGAGCCGCCCCGGCGCTCGGGCGCGCCATCGTCGAGCTGCACACGCAGATCCGAAAAATAGAAGATCCGTCCGATGCTGCCCTCCAGCCGGCTGTAGCCGTCGGCCGCATCCAGCAGTCGGGAGGTCAGTGCCACGGTCAGCTGGTTGGCGTCTCCCTGGCGATCGGGCCCGCTGAAGCGATTGTGGTGAAAGAGCTGGCTGAAGCCGAAGGTCAGGTCTCGGGTGTCGAAGACCGGCAGGTCGGACTGATCGCGGTAGGGCACATGGAGATAGAACAGACGCGGCTCGAGCGTCTGGATTCGGTCCCCGCCGAGGGCACGTTCGAAGGTCAGTCCTCCGTCGAGGCTGGCCACCGGCGTCGTCCGCGTCGGATTCGATCGATCGGAGCCGTCGAGCTGGTAGGCCGTCGACCGGATGCCGAGCGCCGGTCGCAAATGCCACCCCGGCGCAATCAGGTCGTAGTGGAGGCGGGGAAACAGATCGAGCCGACCGCCGGTGAGGCCTTCGTCGCGCTGGAAATAGGTCAGCTCGCTGTCGAGCGAGAAACGCCAGCGCCCCGGCAAGGGCCGGTCGATCGCCAGGGTGGTTCTTGGCAGGCGGCGATACGGCTCCCGCTCGGGCCCCACGCTCTCGTCGAGGACCTGGAAGGTGTCGGCCAGCAGCTCGAAAGCCCAGTAACGGCCGACCCCGCGAAGCGCCGCCGAGGAGCGCAGGAACTGGATGGCCGAGTCGTGCAGGTCCCTGCCCAGGTCGATGAAGTAGTTGTCGTCGCTGGCACGACGCAGATCGGCGGTGACGGCCCAGCCCGACGCCGGCCTGAGGAAATAGTCGAATTCGCCATAGTAGCGATTGCGGTCGGCGCGCCGGTCGTCCGGCAGCCACTGAAAGTCGAACTCGCCCGACTGCCGGGGCGTGAGAAAGCGATGTTCCAGGCCCAGCATCGGGCCGCGCTTCTCGATCCAGCGCGCGGTCAGCGTGGCGTCCTGGTTGGGTGCGATGTTCCAGTACCAGGGAAGCGAGAGGTCGAAACCGTCTTCGGCCGAGTAGCCGAAGGACGGATAGAGAAATCCGGTCTTGCGGCGATCGTCGAGCGGAAAACTGAGCCACGGCGAGTACAACAGCGGCACACCCTTGAAACTCAGCCGCGCATTGCGTGCGGTGCCGGTGCCAGCCTCGAGATCCATATCGACGCGCGAGGCATGCAACTGCCAGTCGGTCTGCTCCGGCGGGCAGGTGGTGAAATCGAAGCGCTCGAGGCGGGCGTGTTCCGGATCGATCAGTTCGACCGAACCTGCCGAGCCGCGGGCGGTTGTGCCGGGAATGCTGTAACCGACCGTTTCGAACCGTCCGCGGCGCGCGCGCGTCTCGTACCAGGCACTGTCGGCATCGACGTTGAGCTGCGGTCCGCTGTAGTGCAGCCAGCCGGGTACATCGACCCGGCCGGTCTCGGGGTGGTAGATCAATTCGTCGGTCTCGAGCTGCTGCCGGTCCTGGACGAGCAGCACGCCGTCGCGGAAGATCACCGGGCCGCCGGGACTGGCGCGGAAGGTACCGGAGTCGATCTCGGTCACGCCGGGCTCGGTCGTCGGCCGCTCGGGAATCCGCAGGGGCGCCGGCGGCGGACAGGCCAGCGCCGGGTCCTGCGACAAGGCCGGCCGTGGCGTCGCGGCCAGCGCCAGGGCAATCGCGGCAGACAGCAGGCGAATCGGATACAAATCGGGTTCCGAAGAGGAAATAGCCGGTTAAGTTTGCATATCCCCCGCCAATCTTCAATGCCCGCCCGCCAGAAATTCGCGCCGCGTCACCACCTCGGCTGCCGCAAGCTGGCGCGCGCGATCGTGCAGACATTGCAGATCCCGGTCACAGGCTTCGCGATAGACGCGCTCGAAAGCGGCCACGCCGGCCTCGTAGGTGGCTACCAGCGCCAGGTGGGCGTTGTTGATCGGGCCAGCCAGCCAGGCGTCCAGCCGATCACCATGGCCGGCCCGGGCCAGCGCCGCGATCTGTTCGCGCAGCCGCTGGTACTCGGCCGCCTTGACCGCCGCCAGGGCCGCTTCGCCCTCGGCCCTGTCGAACCCCTTCGACAGGCGCTGGCGTGCCTCGAGCAGCAGGTTGGTCAATTCTCGATCGGCCCGCTGTTCACGCCACCACTCGGACAGTGCTTCGCTTCGCCCGGTCGACTCCAGCCAGCGGGCCGTCCCGAGGCGGCCGATGAAGGTCGCATAGGCCTCATTGAACGGCGTGTCGCCGCGCACATGGAGCAGCTCGTGGGTCAGCTCGTGAAAGATCAGTTCGGCCAGCCGGGCATCGGACAAGGACAGCATGCTGTCGAGCAGCGGGTCGGCAAACCAGCCCAGGGTGGAGTAGGCGGTCACCGGGAAGACCGCCACGTCCAGGCCCTCCCCGGCCAGCTCGGCGGCCAGGTCCCGCGCGTGATCGCGGCGAAAGAAGCCGCGGTAGCTCAGGCAACCGACCAGGGGATAGCACCAGCTCTTCGCTTCGACCGACCAGGCGGGAGTGGCCACCACGTTCCACAACGGCGAGTCGCGGCCGAGGTCGGCGTACAGGCGGTAACTGCGTCCATCGGGCAGGCCCAGCTCGTCGACGGCGAAGCGCCGGATCTCGAGCACGGTCACCAGCCTCGCCCTGAGCGACTCGGGCGTGGCGGGATCGGCGATCTTGTCTGCGATATCCTCACGCTTGGCCAGCACTTCGAGCTGCCCTCTGGCGGCCTGACCGTACCAGGCAACGGTGGCACAGCCGGCCAGGGCGCACACCACGGCAAGCAGGAGAAGGATCTTGAGCGACGACTGGTACCTGGACGACGAATTCTGGCGCAATTTCGGCTCGCTGATGTTCAACGACGATACCTTCGCCCGCGGCGAGCAGGAAGTCCAGCAGCTGCTCGAACTGCTCGGCGGCTCACCCCGAACGGTGCTCGATCTGGGCTGCGGGCCGGGCCGGCACACCCTGCCGCTGGCCGACGCCGGGCTCCACGTCACGGCCGTCGACACCAGCCCGAGCCTGCTCAGGCAGCTGGCATCCCGGCGCGCCGGCCGGGCCATCGAGATCGTGCAGGCCGATATGCGCGAGTTCGTGCGGGAATCGGCTTTCGACCTCGTTGTCGTGATGTGGACCAGCTTCGGATACTTCGATGACGAGGACGACCATCGGCGCGTTCTCGCAAACATCCGTCAGAGCCTCGGGCCGGACGGACGACTGGTACTCGACCTGGTTGGCCTGGAATACCTGTGCCGCAACCTCCAGCCGGTGCACCTGACCGAGTACGACGACGGCCGCGTTCTGATCGAGCGCCCCGTCCTGATCGACCACATGACCCGGCTCGAGAACGAGTGGATGCTTGTCGATGGCGAGCGCGTCCATCATCACTCGTTCTCCCACCGGGTCTGGTCGGCTGGCGAAATTCGCGGCCTGCTGGCCGAACAGGGATTCGAGGTGGCCGGGGTCGCCGGCGACTGGGCCGGTCGCGCCTATGACCTGGAGGCCGAGCGACTGATCATCATTGCCGATAAAGCTTGATATTCATCACAATCGGGAGTAAACAGGGAGGCAGTCGTCTTTAGCCAAAGGGGCGCCGCATGCGGGGTACCCGGCCGGGAGCCGGAGTAGCCGTCTGCCCGGCGTCGAGGAGACGACCATGCACGACCCACGCAATTTCCGGACACTCATTGCACTTCTTGCCGGCATGCTGTTTTCACTGCCGGCACTGGCCGTGGACGAGTACCGCCTCGACGACGGCGTCAAGGACAGCGCCTGGGGCGCTTCGGGCGGCAGCGGCGACATCTCCTTTGCCTGGCTGAACCGCTTTACCGTGGAAGCAGGCAAGGAGACGATCACCGGGCTGCGCCTGGCTTTTGGCGGCGACGGCAGCAACACCAACGTCGCCAACGGCACGACGGTCAACCTCTATCTCTGGGCCGATCCGAACCAGGACGGTGACCCTTCCGATGCCCTGGTCATCGCCTCCTGGACCGGCCAGGTCGCCAACACGGGCAGCAACACGCTCAACACCTACCCCCTGCCCGCCCCGGCAACGCTGACCGTCGGCGACTCCTTCTTTGCCGGCGCCATCATCAACGGACTGGCCAACACGGCCTTCCCCAATGATGTGCGCGTCGGCGCCCTCGACGAGGACGGCAACGACAGCATTCCCGACTATCCGCCTGCCATGCACAGCTGGGTGGCCGCCAGCAACCAGGGCATTCCGGTCGACCCGGGCGATCTCGACGGCGCGATCGTACCGGTCGACCGGGTCAGCAACACCTTTCCCCTGCCGACCTGCCAGGGCTGCAGCGGTGACGGCACCTGGCTGATCCGGGTCAATGCCGAGGACCCGACCGGCATACCGCAGCTGACCGTCAGCCCGGACAGCCTGAATTTCGGCGTCGAACGGGTCTTCGGCCTGAGCGCCGAGATGGCCACGACGCTCGAGAACACGGGCACGGCGACGGTCGAGGTGACGGCCATTGATCCGGTCACCACGCCATTCTTCTTCAATTCCTTTGCAGGCGGTGCCTGTCCCTCGGTCCCGTTCACGCTGATTCCGGGTGCCACCTGCACGCTCAACCACAGCTTCGGGCCCCAGTCCGACGGCCTGTTCACCACCTCCGTGACGGTCACGTCGAACACCGCACCACCGCCGCCGGCACCGATTCACCTGGGCGGCCAGGGGGTGCACGTGATCCTCGAGACCCTGCCGCTGAACGTCGACTTCGGCACGCTGCCGGCCAACGGCACGGCCAGCGCCACCCTGGTGGTGTCCAACCTCAGCAACGGGACGGCGAGCGGCTTCCCGATCGAGGTCTTCGGGCTAAGCCCGGCACTGCCGCCTGAATTCAGCGTCGAACCGGGCACCTGCGGCCCGTTGCCGTTCACGGTCGACTATCTCGACAGTTGCGAGCTGGAGTTTACCGTCAGCCCGGCCGGGAATACGGGCAACTTCATCTTCACCACCGAATTGATGACCGACGCATCGGTCACACCCGGCCCGTTCGACCTGACCGGAACTGCCGTGCTCGCCGGGATCTTCCACGACCGCTTCCAGACCCCCTAGTGGGCCATGCACTCGACAAAGAATCCTGTGAAGAACTCCGCGCCGGCGAAGTTTCGGCTTACAGCTCGGATTCGGCCAGGCGCTGGCCGGTGGCCAGGTAGTGGTTGAGCCGGCGCTTCCAGGCCTGCATGAAGTCCCGGTAGTGTTCGGCCGTAAACGCCGCGACCGCGGCATCGCCTTGCGGGCCCAGACTGATCAGCCTGTAGCGGACGTCCGCCTCGCTGCCGCCGTCCACGTCCCGCACGGCAATGGCGAGCCTGCACACGGTCAGGCCCGGAACGGTCTTGATCATCTCGATCCGCCCGGCCGACGGGTCGTGTCGCGAGATGAACCACACCGCGTCCGCCGGCTCGGCCGGTGTGATGAACACGCATTCCGGCTCGGCCAGGCCGGATTCGCTCAGCACCAGCAGAGGATCCCAGCCCTCGATCCAGTCCGCCTCGCGCACCGGGCAGAGTAGCTCGAACACCTGGCTGGCCGGCGCCTGCAGGTGCTGGGTGTAGCCATGTTCAACCCAGTTGGGTTTTTCGATCTTCATCAATCGTCCTTGCAGAGGGTTGGTCACGGGCCGTCAGGGCGGTTCAATGAAACAATGACCTGCAGGCCCATCGGGCAGCAGGAGATCGGCATGTCCTCGCGCCGGGCCAGCGTCTGGCGGGCGTTGATCGCTACCGTGCGCCGCTTCCGATCACTGGGCGTGCGCATCGAGCGCATCCTGACCGACTACGGCAGCCGCTATCGGAGCTACCAGTTCGCTCGGTGCTGCCGCCGGCTGGATATCGAACACCAGCCGTACAAACCGCACTCGCCTCAGACCACCGGCAAGGCCGGGCGCTTCATCCAGACGGCCATCGGACGGTAGGCCTACCGCCACAGCTGCAATACCAGCGAGATGCGGGCAGCTGAGCTGCCCAGGCAGGTCCATACCGCAACTGGCACCGATGCCATGGTGGCATCGATGGAAAGTCGCCCGCCAGTCGTCCGGATCTGACCGGGGACAACCTGCCGAGACCGCACACCTAGCCGACCAGGATACCCGCCCAGGCGGCGTTGAGAAGCGACACGAGCGTACCGCCGAGCACGGCTTTCAACCCAAGCTGCGCAAGGTCGGGCCGGCGCGAGGGCGAGATGCCGCCGATACCGCCGATCTGGATGGCGATCGATGCGAAGTTGGCGAAGCCGCACAGGGCGTAGGTTGAAATCAGCACCGCGCGCTCGGAAAGCTCAGCCTGCATTTCGGTCAGGGCGACGTAGGCGACGAACTCGTTGGCGACGACCTTCTGACCGATCAGCCCGCCCACGGCGACCGCCTCGTCCAGGGGCACACCGGCCAGGATGGCCAGCGGCGCGCAGACCCAGCCGAGGATCAGCGCCAGTTCGATCGGCTGGCCGACCAGCGCCTCCAGCCCCGTGATCTGCCCGAGCCATCCCAGCGGCCCGTTGACCAGCGCAATCAGGGCCAGGAAGGCCAGCAGCATGGCGCCGACGTTGAGCGCCAGCTTCAGCCCCTCCCCGGCGCCGCCGGCGGCTGCTTCGATCAGGTTGGTATGCGGCCGGTCGATGGCCGTGCGAACCGTACCCGCGGTTTCCGATTCCTGTGTTTCGGGCAACAGCAGCTTGGCCACCACCAGGGCTGCCGGCGCGGCCATGATCGAAGCCGATATCAGGTGCTTGGCAAAGAAGGCCTGCTGGGCGGGATCGGAGCCGCCGAGCAGCATCACGTAGGCGGCCAGCACGCCACCGGCGATGGTCGACATGCCGCCGGTCATCAGCGCGAACAGCTCCGAGCGGGTCATGCCGGCAATGAAGGGCCGAACCACCAGGGGTGCTTCGGTCTGGCCAACGAAGACGTTGGCTGCCGTGGCCAGCGACTCGCTGCCGGAAACCTTCATGAAACGCGTCATCACCCAGGCCATGACCTCGACCAGCTTCTGCATGATGCCCAGGTGATACAGGCAGGCCATCAGCGAGGCGAAGAAGATGATGGTCGGCAGGACCTGAAAGGCAAAGATGAAGCCGAACTGGTCGCTGTCGGCAAGCGGCCCGAAGATGAACGACGCACCCGCACTGGTGTAGCCGATCAGGGTCACGAACAGCTGGCCGAGCTGGTCGAACAGCTGTTTGCCGAGCGGCACCCACAGCACCACGATGGCCAGCAGCAGCTGCAGAACGAGGCCGACGAGGATCGTTTGCCAGGCGATGCTTCGGCGGGCGGAAGACAGCAGCCAGGCAATGCCCAGCAAAACGGCAATACCCGCCAGCCCGGTCATGGTCTGAATCAAGTCGCTCGACTCCCTCGATCGTGATGCGCAGTGGATGCGCCGCTACTTTTAACACAAATGGCTGACGCGTCGCTCTGAGTCCTTTCCAATCCAGAGATGAGCCTGAAGGGTCGAAGTGATTGAAGTTCTTCAGGCGGCCGGATTCTGGGTCTTGTTGATGGTTTGAAAGAGTTTGCTTCGGGCCTTGTTGAGGCGCCGAGCGGCCTCATTGTCGCTGATGGCGTAGGCGATGTCATCGAGCATCTGGAAGCTCAGCCCGGGTTTGAGATATTGCTGGGCCTCGGACAGGGATTTCAGCTTCTCGTAGGGAGTCATCATGTCGCTGTAGCGGTAGTGTTTCCGGAGCTTTCCGCGCGCATCGACGGATTCTGTCGGGAAGAAGCAGGGCCGGTGGAAGTTGAGGTAGGCCGACAGCACGGTCTGGTTGAACTGGTTGACGGCGGCGGCGAAGCGGCCGGGGATATGGGCGTAACCGAGGTGCTTTCGCACCACCGAGCCGTTTTTGGACTCGACCAGCGCATTGTCATTTGTCTGGCGGGCCCGGGACTTGGTGAACTCGGTGATCTGGAGTTTTTCGAGCATCTCGGCGACTCGGTAGTTGATGTATTCCGAGCCGTTGTCGGCGTGGAAGGCGCGGATCGGGAACGGGAACTCACTGATGAGGGCCTCGAGCGCGGGGACCAGGAAGCGCTCGGCGATGCGCTCGACGGTGCCGACGAACTGGAACTGGGTGACCTCGTCGACGAGGTTGATGTGATAGAGCCCCTTGATGCCGTCGAGATCGCCCTGGTGGACCGAGTCGACCCTCAAGTAGCCGGGTTGTCCGTCTGGGCGGGGCTTGCGGCGCACGCCGATCTGGATCCGGGTCGGCGCGGTCTTGTCGAGGTGGCCGCGCCGACGCTGGTAACCGGCTGAGTGGCGCAGGTTGTAGAGGTGGCCGTTGGAGATGCCGGCCAGGCGCTGGTATCGGGCATCGCCGAAGACGTTCCAGGCCCGCTCGCACAGCTTGCGAGTGGCTGGCCCCGACAAGGTGCCATGCAGCGTATCGATCACGGCGAGCCAGCGCACATCCTCGGCGGTATAGCGGCGCGGGAAGGGTTGCGCCGGCGTCCCCCGGCGATCGGCGATCCGGCCGGTCTGGACGAACTGCTGGACCAGCCGGGTGATCTGGGCGCGCGACAGGCCGGTGACC
>SR_TP_S13solDRAFT_1000481_pt1 | contig 16327 bp, 9 predicted proteins | sample SodReaTP_S13sol_FD_11159 | JGI IMG/M metagenome (IMG submission 11159)
CCCGCCTGCTGGCCATCCCCGCCGTCACCGCCCTGTTCTGGCCATCATTTACGATGGAACTGGCGGGCGCAGGCACACTGCTCGTGCTGCTGTCCATCAACTGGCTAAACGCACGGCAGGCGCGCGAGACGCAGACGTGACTGCTGACGAACCGATGCAAACACGCTATCTTGGCGGTGCGACACCACGCTAAAAGGGCCATTGCATGAAATCCTTCCCGCCTTTCATTGCCGCAGTCCTTGCTGCGCTGCTGGTTTGGGTGGTTGCACAACACCATGCGCAGGGGGTGGCGCGGCAGGAACTTGACCAGACCCTGTTGCTGACCGCGCGCGCTGTCGAGGCCGAAGTGGACCGCCTGCGCGCCTTGCCTGACGTTGCCGCAGAAGATATGCGCATCCGTTCGGCACTGGCTGGCACCGGGTCGCTGCAAGAGGCCAACATCTATCTGGAAACCGTTTCCGGCCATGCCGGTGCGGATGAGTTGTTCCTGCTGGATTCCAGCGGTCTGACAATCGCGGCGTCAAACTGGAACCGCGAAGGCAGCTTTGTCGGCCATAACTACGGATTCCGCCCCTATTTCCAGAAAGCAATGCAGCAGGGCAACGGCAATTTCTATGCAATCGGCGTCACAACCGGCATTCCCGGCTATTTCCTGTCCACGCGTGTCACTGTGGGCGCGGCTGTGGGCGTTCTTGTGGTGAAGCTGAACCTTGAACCGTTGCAGGACACATGGCGGGCTGCCGATGCCGATGTCGCGCTGGCGGATGAAAACGGCGTCGTGTTCCTTTCGGCGCGGCCTGACTGGCAGTATCGCCCCTTGCTGGCCTTGCCGCAGGCCACCTTGGATGAAATTGCCCGCACCCGCGCCTATGACGGGGTGGAACTGACGCAGAGCGCCGCGTTGTTCACCGATATGCCTGCGGGCGCGAATGCTGCGGGGAATGGGTGGATTGCGCGTGTCGCGCCCTTGCCTGCAACGGGATGGCAGGTCATTGCGGCGCGTCCAACTGCGCCGCTGCACCTTGTTGCCATGGGTTGGGCCGGTCTTGCTGCGCTGGCAACGCTGGGTATCGCGGCGGGGCTTGTGGCATGGAAACAGCGCAGACAGATCATTGCCCTTCGGCTGTCGCAATCCCAGAAACTGGAATCCATGGTCAAGATGCGCACGTCCGAACTGGCCCGAGAGATCGAGGCCCGCGCACAAGCCGAAAGCGATTTGCGCACGACCCAGGAAGCCCTGATCCACACCGAGAAGATGGCCGCCCTGGGGCGGATGTCGGCAGCCATTGTGCACGAGATCAGCCAGCCACTGGCCGCGATGGAAGCCACGCTTGCCGCCGCCGAAATGGGCTTGAACAAGGATGATACCGCGACCGGCACACGCCTTGGCACAGCGCGCGGCCTTATCAAGCGCATGCAGCGCACAACGCACCATCTGAAAAGCTTCGGGCGCAAGGAAACCGGACAGCTGTCACTGATAGATATGCGCGCGCCCGTCTCAAGCGCATTGGAAATGGTCGCACCACGGGCGCGGGCAGTCGGTGTGACCTATGCGCTGGACATGCCGGACGCGCCGGTCATGGTTCTTGCGGGCGCGGTGCGGGTGGAACAGGTTCTTGTGAACCTGCTGCTGAATGCGTTTGATGCAATGACAGACAGGGATGAGAAGCGCATCGAGGTGACATTATCCGCGCAGGACGGGCAGGCGCAACTGCAGGTTCGTGATACGGGCGCGGGTATCGCTGATACGGACCTGCTGCAAGTGACAGAGCCGTTCTTCTCTAGCAAAGTATCGGGAGAGGGGTTGGGATTGGGACTGGCCATCTGCAAGGCCATTCTGGCCGATTTCAGCGGCGCGCTGGAGATTGCATCGGTTCAGGGGCGTGGCACTGACGTGACCGTTTCATTGCCTCTGGCGAAAATGGCCGGGATTGCTGCGCAATGACGGCGTTTGTTCACATCGTCGATGATGACCGCGACCATCTGGCGGCATTATGCGATCTGGTTGGGACAGCCGGCTACAGGGTGCAGGGCTTTGCAGATGCGCAAGCGGCACTGGACGCGCTGGCAACGGGTCCAGACCTTCTGGTCAGCGATCTGCGAATGCCGGGCATGGACGGAATGGCGTTGCTGGCGCAGCTGAAGTCACAGGTTCCGGGGCTTCCGGTGATCATGCTGACCGGACATGGTGACGTGGGCCACGCCGTAGAGGCGATGCGCGCAGGCGCTGAGGATTTTCTGGAAAAGCCCTATGATTCCGCGCATCTGTTGGCGGTCATCCGGCGCGCGCTGGAAGCCAATGCCACCAGAGTGGAGCTTGCGCGCCTGCAACAGGTTCTGGCCGAGCAGGCGAATGTCGGCATTCTGGGCACATCGCGTGCCATGCGCAGCTTTCGTGACCGTATCGACACATTGGCGCAGGTTGATCTGGATGTTGTTATCACAGGCGAAACCGGTACAGGCAAGGAACTTGCCGCACGCGCCATCCATGCAGGCAGTCTGCGCGCGCAAGGCCCGTTTGTGGCGCTGAACTGCGCGGCCTTGCCCGAAGCAATGGCCGAAACAATTCTGTTCGGCCACGCGGCAGGCGCATTCGCGCATGATTCAGACGGCCGCGCCGGCAAGATCGAGGCCGCGCATGGTGGCACGCTGATGCTGGACGAGGTCGAAGCCATGCCCCCGCCCATTCAGGCCAAATTGTTGCGGGTGCTGCAAGAACGCATGATCGAGCGTATCGGGGAAAACACGCCGCGCCCCTTGGATATCCGGGTTGTCGCAACAACAAAAACCGATTTACGACATGTCGAGGGGTTTCGCGCGGATCTGTATTTTCGCCTTGCCGGGGCCGAATTGACCACCCCGACCCTGCGCGACGCGGGCGCGGATATTCCCCTGATTTTCACCCATTACGCCCAGTTTGCCGCGCGGCGCTATGGCAGGCCCGATCCTGATTTGCCTTGGGGTCTGCGGCAACAGCTGAAACAACGCGGCTGGCCCGGAAATATCCGTGAACTGAAGGCAAGTGCCGAAGCTTATGCGCTTGGTCTGTTTGACGCAAAACCCATGGAAAGCGCGGCACCCGGACCAGACTCGCTGGCGCAGCGTGTGGCACAGTTCGAAGCGCGCGAGATTGCCTCTGTGCTGGATGCACATCGCGGAAATACGTTACGCGCGGCCGAAACCTTGGGGCTTCCGCGACGGACCCTTAATGACAAGATGCGGCGCTACGGGTTGCAGACCGATATATGACAATCGTCAAACGCGCACCGGCTGGTCATTGCGCCGGAAGGTCAGGTAATGGGGCGTGCGCCCTTCGCGCAGGGCCTTTTGCTCATAGCGGGTTGACAACCAGTCATCCCATGGCTGCACCCAATCAGCTGGCGCAGGCGTCAGGCAGTCGAAACCTGCGGGCGGCACTTCTTCCATGGTTTGGCGCACATAATCGGGTATGTCGGTTGCCACACGCAAGACCGCGCCCGGTTTCAACACCCGTGCCAATGGGTCCAGATACCCCGGCGTGACAAAGCGGCGCCGGTGATGGCGGGCCTTGGGCCATGGGTCAGGATACAGCAAGAAAGCACGATCAAGGCACTGGTCGGGCAGCACGTCAAACAAATCACGCACATCCCATGGATAGACGCGCAAATTGCTGACACCTGCCTGCCGGATCTTGCCCAACAACATGGCCACACCGTTGATATAGGGTTCACAGCCAATGATCCCGACATCGGGGTTTTGCGCGCATTGATGCACCAGATGCTCGCCCCCGCCAAAACCCACTTCCAGCCATAGCGGGCGCGCATCTCCGAAAAAATCTTTCGGGTTCACGATTTGCCGGTCGGGGTTATCTTCCACGCTGACACCCTTCGGGTGCAATGGGGCCAGATCCTGATCCAGATACTGCTTCTGCGCAGGTCTCAGCGATTTTCCCTTGATTCGACCGTAAAAATTGCGCGTCTCAGGGGATTTGGGCGATGACATATGCATTATTCCGTGGCTTTTGCGCGGTCGGTATGCAGGCGCGCGCCGCTTGGGTCAAGCGGCTTGGGGTCATGGGTTTACAAATAAGGCCCAAACCCCCATGTTTAACCCTGCAAGCCCAGAGTCACCGTGCGAGATTGCGCGCCTCTGAAAAACCCACAAACTCTCCATTCTCCGAAAGGATATTCCATGACGCAAGCGAAAGCGGGCGATACCGTGCGCATTCATTATACCGGCACTTTGGCCGACGGGTCGGTATTCGACAGTTCCGATGGCCGTGACCCGCTGGAATTCCAGCTTGGTGCGGGCGCAATCATTCCCGGACTGGACCGCGCGATTGACGGCATGGTCGTGGGCGACCAGAAAACCGTCACCATCCCTTGCGCCGAAGCCTATGGCGATTACCAGCCCGAAGCGCGCCAAGACGTGCCACGCGACCAGATTCCCGCCGATATTCCGCTGGACCCCGGCACCATGCTGCAAATGCAGACCCCTGACGGGCGCGCGATGCCCGTCACCGTGGCCGAGGTGACAGACCAAACCGTGACACTGGATGCGAACCATCCACTGGCGGGCAAGGATTTGACCTTCGCGGTGCAGGTTGTTTCGGTCAACTGACCCGGAAACACTGCGGGCGGGCACCGTGTTGCCCGCCTGCCCTGCCCCTGCCTTGGGCACAAGTCACGCAGTGGCGTCACTCCGCAGCAATGCGCGCCATATCAGGATAATGCGGAACAAGCGCGATGTCCTGCGCGGTCAGACTGGCACCATGGGCGACATTTGCAATCAAATGCCCGTCCAGCCATATTTGCGCTGTATCAGGATTCGCGGCATTGAATGACACTGCCAGATCGGGCGCTGCCAGACGCGACGGGTCGTAATGCAGAATGATCTGGTCCTCTGCGGGGTCGAAATCAACGATCGTGGCGGCGTCCTGCCCTTGTAGCCAGTCACCCAGCGCGAAGGTGTCGGACCCCGCGCCACCGTTCAGATAGTCGCCCTGACCGGCAATCAGCGTATCATCCCCGTCGCCACCATTCAGGAAATTACGCCCGCCAAGATCGTTTCCATCATGGTCCAGCGCGGCACCGACCAGCGTGTCATTGCCCGCGCCACCATTCAGCGTGTTGCTGCCTTCACCGGCGATCAGCAGGTCATCACCCGCACCCCCGATCAGGGTATCATTGCCCGCACCGCCGATCAGCGTGTCATGCCCTTCGCCGCCATTCATATGCGCGGCACCCTGACCCGCCTGCAACCAATCATCGCCGCCCTGACCTGCCAGCGTGTCATTGCCCGCACCGCCCGTCAGGGTATCGTTTAGCGCGCCGCCTTGCAAAAGTGCATCGCTGTCACCGCCGGTCAGGTTCACGGGCGCTGCGGGTTCGGGTTCTGCAAAAGCGTCGGAACTGTGAATGCGTTCATCCAGATCATCAAACAAACCCGCAACATCTGGTGCGGCAAAGTAATAGGGGTCGTCGTCCGTCCCGCCAAGGGAATCAGGCGCGGCAACGGTTTCGGTTGCGACCACAGCACTGTCGGAAAGCTGGCCCAAGAATCCCCCCGCTGTCGCATTCAGCCGGGATTGCGCGCTGTCTTCTGTATATTGGTCATCATCGACATTGTCGCGGGTGTCATCCTCATGATCCTCCGCGCCGTTGCCAGTCGAAAGCATGCTATCGGCGGCGACACCAGCAAGCAAAGCACCAAATAAACTCAGAAACATAAACATGTTGCACGACCCCACGCAGCAACGGACCTAAAATATTATTTTCACCCAATGATGTCATTATCTCATAATCTTTGGGGTTTTGACAGCCATATCACGCGGGCTTGCGTGTGAATCTGTCAAACTAGTTAACACCAGATACGAAAAAATTGGCTTTCCTTGGCACATAAAATGGTCTATCCGGCGCGCCTGTGCCTTTGGCATAGCAGAACGGCCCTGCTGGACGACATCCCGGCCTGCGCCAAAACCCTATTATACAGGAGATCCCGATGTCGATCACCGTAGAAGACAAGACCCGCCTGATTCAGGAATTTGCCCGTGGCGAAGGCGACACCGGCTCGCCCGAAGTTCAGGTTGCTGTGCTGACCAAGCGCATCACAAACCTGACCGAGCATTTCAAGACCCACAAGAAAGACAACCATTCCCGTCGTGGGTTGTTGAAACTGGTGGCCACGCGCCGCAAGCTGCTGGACTATGTCCGCAGCAAGGACGAAGCCCGTTACCGCGTTCTGATCGCAAAGCTTGGCATCCGCCGCTAAACCGACAGAAATCGCTGGAATTGATCGCCCGCCTTGCCAAAGGCGGGCGTTTTCATGTTCGCCATCGCGTTTACTGATCGGGCAAACGTGACAGTATATGGCCTATAAATTGCCTTATTTCTGTCGCCAAACAGCGCCATACGCTGATAAAGATTACGATAAGGAAACAATCGCGTCTTAATAAGTGCGTCCGGTGACAGGTATGATTATGGTAAACACGCGAAAGCTGGAACAGCTTTTGAAGCGTTCAGGCCCGGCCAGACCTTCTGGCAAGGGGCAACCGGACACTGCACCGCTTCGGCGTGGACTTGCGCTTTCGGGTGGACCGGCACTGCGCAACGACGTGGCCACCCAGACCAATGAACCCCAAATCGTGCCGTGGAATGATGCCGCGTGGGATGATCTTGCGCCGGTCACACCCGACACGGCCGTCGACAAGGCAACGCGCGCGTTCAATCAACATGCGCGCGACCCCGCTGTGACCACATTGTTTGATGTGCTGCGCACCCAGCTTGTCCAGACATTTCGCAAACGTGGCCATCGCTGTCTGGGAATCGCTGCACCCCATTCCGACACAGGTGCAAGTTTTGTCACGGCGGGACTTCTGGCCAGTTTTGCGCGGCGCAGCGATCTGCATGTCGTGGGTCTGGACGTCAATTTTGCCGATCCCGGACTGCACCGCTATTTCGAGGCCGCGCCAAACGGGCCCATTCTGCCCGCTATTCGGGGTGAAAGTCCCATTGAATCGCATCTGCGCCGCGCCAACGGGGCGCTGGCGCTTGGGTTCAACACACCCGCCACGGGACCCGACCAGCAAAGCGCAACCTTCCCCGCCGAGGATTTCTTTGATTTCGTGCAGGATATTCTGGGCTTCATTGCACCGGATTTCGTTATTTGCGACATGCCCCCATTGCTGGAAGGCGACACGGCGATGAACCTTCTTGCCGGTATCGACGCTGTGCTTGTCGTGTCCGACAGCCATAAAACAACCGCCGATGACATTGCAGCATGCGAACGGGTCTTGCACGATCAGGCGGAATTTCTGGGCGTTGTCATGAACCGTGCGGCACCCGCACCCAAGGGGCGCTAGCATGGGTCCGATCCAGTCCATCAGCGAATTGTTGGCGTTCCTGCGCCGCCGTCTGGACCTGCTTCTTGTAACGGTGGGGCTGGGCACTGTGCTGGCTGCGTTCATGGCGCTGCAAACTGTGCCGGTATACCAGTCCCATACCACCCTGTCCGCGCGCCTGAACACTGTATCGGGCGAATTTGCCGGTATGACAGGCGTTCAGAATGCCCCTGCGCGCCTGTTGCAACTGGTGGAACAGCGTCTGACCACGCGCGAAAACATGCTGGCACTGGCCGACAAATACGACCTGTATCCCGGTCTGCCCGCACAGGAACGCGTTGATGCGACACGCGCTTCAATCACGTTTCTAAGCCGCGAAGCCGTTACAATAGGCTTCGCAAGCGATGGCATGCTGTCATCCATCATTGTTCAGGCCCGCGCCGATACTGGCCCGAAAGCCGCCGATATTGCGAATGAACTGGCCGCGATGATTATCGCTGAAACGGGCGCCGGACGCGAAGCGCGGGCGCGCGAAACGCTGACTTTCCTGCGCGAAAGGCAAACCCAGATCGAAGCAAACCTGCGCGACATCGAGGCCGAGCAGCGCGCCTTTGCCGCGCTCAATCCTGATGTGATGCCCTTTAACGTAGAATTGCGCCGTTCGGAATTGTTGCAACTGACAACAGCAATACAATCCACTGAAAGTGATATTGTGACGCTGGAATCGGAACTGGCCGCCCAAAACCGTCAGGGCAGCACGCAGCGTCGCATGGCACAGTTGCGCGACCAGCTGATAACACGGCAGGCCGAACTGGAACGCCTGCAATCGCGCCGTGACGAGTTGGAGCCGTTCTTCACCCGTGTGTCGCAGATCGAACGCGACATGGATGCAATCGCGCAACGCGCCGAGCGGCTGCAAGACAGCCTGCGCGATATTTCCGACCAGATTGCCAGCGCCGAAGCCAACTTGCGGCTGGAAACCGGCCAGCAGATTGCGGCCTTCGATGTGCTGGAAACGGCAACACCAGCCGATTATCCGATGTCGCGCAGCCGCAAGGTCACCTTGCTGATGGGGATCATGGGGTCTGCCATGTTGGCAGTCATTGCCGCCTTCGCCTATGAGGTGATACGCCCCGCGCTGCGCAGTCCGGGACAGGTGGAACGCGACACCGGTATGCGCCCGGTGCTGGTCCTGCCCGAACTGGTTCTGCCCACTGACAGGCGGCGATTGCGGATTGCGCGCCTTGCGGGGTTTGCGTTGTTTGTCCTTGCACTGGCAGCAACGCTTAGCCCGCTGATCCAGCAATAACGCGGCGGGGTCCAGCCATGCCCAATGCCATCGCCTATGCCGCACTGCTGATCTGGCCCTTGGTCATGGTGGTGATGTTTCGCAAAATGGCCCCCGAACGCGCGTTCATCTGGGCCATTCTGGGCGGGTATATGGCGCTGCCGGAACTGACCGAATTCAACGTCCCGCTTATTCCTGCGTTTGACAAAACATCCATTCCCAACCTGACGGCTGTTGCGCTGTGCCTTATCTTGCTGAAACTTCGGCCAAGCCTGCTGCCCGTCGGCACGCTGGGCAAGGTTCTGATGATCGCGCTGGTCATTTCCCCTGTGGTTTCGGTATTTTTCAATGCGGAAACGCTGCAATACGGCATCCGGTAAATGGGTCGCCTGACCCTGATCGGCGAGAATGCCACCACGGTTCCAGCGATGCGCATTTATGATTCCGTGGCGATTCTGGTGCGCCAGATCATCATGATCGTGCCCTTCTTGCTGGCGCGGCACATTCTGGCCAGTGAACAGGCCCTGACAGAATTGCTGCGCGCGCTGGTGATTGCCGGATTGATCTACGCGGCCCCGATCTTGTGGGAAGTCCGCTTCAGCCCGCAGTTGCACACCAATATTTACGGCTTCTTCCAGCATGATTTCATCCAGATGATCCGTGAAGGCGGATACCGACCCATTGTGTTTATGCCGCATGGGCTGTGGCTTGCGTTATTCATGGTTATGACCGCGATTTCCGCGTTGCATTTTGCCAAACAGGCCGACCCGTCCGACAGGCTGCGCGCCAGCCTTGTCGCAGTGTTCCTGTTTGCCATCGCAACCCTGACCAGAAGTCTGGGCCCGCTGCTGATCTTGCTGGCTCTGGCCGCATTGGTGGTGTTCTTGAAACCCAGAATGCAATTACGCATCGCTGGCCTAATGGCGTTGCTTGCGTTGACATACCCGATCTTGCGGGGGGCGGGGATCATACCGACCGACAGGTTTGTCGCGCTTGTCGGCCAGCGCAGTCTGGAAAGATCGCTGTCCTTGCAGTTTCGCTTCGACAATGAAGACATGCTGCTGGCGCGCGCCGCAGAAAAGGCGCTGTTTGGCTGGGGCGGGTATGGGCGCAGCATGATTTTCGACCCCGATACGGGTGTCATGACATCGGTCAGTGACGGGCAATGGATTATCACGATCGGGCAATGGGGCTGGCTGGGCTATCTGGCACTGTTCGGGCTGTTATGCCTGCCCTTGCTGGCGCTGTGGTGGCGATACAGGAACATACCGGACGGGGCGATTGCCCCGCAGGCGGGTGTTTTGGCGCTGCTGCTGGGGGCCAGTCTGGTGGATCTGCTGCCGAATGCCACGCTGGTGTCGCCGACTTGGCTTATTGCTGGCGCATTGTTGGGGCATGCGGAATTGCTGCATCAGCGCACTCAAGCGGCCAAACTGAACCATTGGCGCAGCAAGCCTGGCCGTGCTGGCCTGATGGCGGCTGCGCAAACCCGTAACCCTGCCCTGCGCCGCAGCTTCCTGTAGCGCGCCAGTTTGAACATGATAGGTAAAGTTTTAGTATTATGACCGACCTTCCAGACCAGTTCAGCGAAAACGACATTGCCATCATCGGCATGGCCGCGCATTTGCCGGGGGCGGGGTCTGTCGCTGAATTCTGGGACAACCTGCGCGCAGGCCGCAGCGCCATCCGCCGCCTAAGCGAGGGCGAGCTTCTGGAAGCGGGTGAACACGCTACAACATTGCGCAAACCCAACTATGTGCCCCATGCCGCAACCCTGGACGGGTTTGCCGAATTCGACCCCGACTTCTTCGGCTTCTCGCCCAAGGAAGCTGCCATTCTGGACCCCCAGCACCGCCAGTTTCTGGAAGTGGCGTGGGAAGCGTTCGAGGATGCAGGCCACCCGCCCGCCGCATTCCCCGGCCCTGTGGGCGTGTTTTCCGGCTGCGGGATGGGCAGTTATTTCTACTTCAACCTGTGTTCAAACTCGCATCTGGTTGATGATGTTGGCATGTTCCTGTTGCGCCATACCGGCAATGACAAGGACTTTCTGGCCACCCGCGTCAGCCATATTTTCGACCTGCGCGGCCCGTCGGTCAATGTGCAGACGGCGTGTTCCACATCGCTGGTGGCGGTGCATTATGCGGTGCAGTCGCTGCTGACAGGGGAATGCGACATGGCGCTGGCGGGGGGCGTGACAATCGAATTGCCCCATGGGCGCGGCTATTTGTTCAAGGAAAACGAAATCCTGTCGCCTGACGGGGAATGCCACGCATTTGACCACCGCGCACAGGGCACGGTGTTCGGGTCAGGCGCGGGGGTAGTGGTGCTGCGCCGCTTGTCCGATGCGCTGGCCGATGGCGACCATATCATCGCAGTGATCAAGGGCAGTGCGATCAACAATGACGGCGCGGCCAAGGCGGGCTATCTGGCCCCGTCAGTCGAGGGGCAGGCCGCCGCCGTGTCCGAAGCGCATCTTGTCGCGGGCGTGTCCGCTGACAGCGTATCATATGTGGAATGCCACGGCACAGGCACGTATCTGGGCGATCCGATTGAAATTGCCGCCCTGACACAGGCATTTGCGGCAACCACCGACAAAACCGGCTTTTGCCGTATCGGGTCGGTGAAAACCAATATCGGCCATCTGGACACCGCCGCCGGTGTGGCCAGCCTGATCAAGGTGGCCTCCGCGCTGGAACACCGCGAATTGCCCCCCAGCCTTGGATATGAAGCGCCCAACCCCGCGATTGATTTTGCCAGCACCCCCTTTGTCGTCAATGACCGCCTGACACCGTGGCAGGGGGACGCGCCGCTGCGCGCGGGCGTCAATTCACTGGGCGTGGGCGGCACAAATGCCCATTTCATTTTGCAAGAAGCGCCCGCGCGCGTGCCCTCAGATGCAAGCGACTGGCCCTTCCAGCTTCTGACCCTGTCGGCACGCAGCAAGCCCGCGCTGGAGGATGCCGCGCGCAACCTTGCAACCCATTTGCGCGCCCATCCCGACCAGCCGCTGGCCGACGTGGCCTTTACCCTGCGCGAAGGGCGCACGGCATTTGCCCAGCGCCGCGTTGTCGTGGCTGAAACCCATGAAGATGCCGCCACACTGCTGGATGCCGACACCCCCGCCCGCGTGTTTACCCATACGGCGCTGGACAACCCCGACATGGTGTTCATGTTCCCCGGCGGGGGCGCACAATATGCGGGCATGGCGCGCGAGCTGTATGAGACTGAGCCGGTCTTCGCGGAATGGATGGATCGCGGGCTGGCCCATCTGCAACCGAAACTGGGCTATGACCTGCGCGCGCTGTGGCTGCCTGACCCGCAGGACATGGACCGCGCGACCGAGGCATTGAAGCGCCCGTCCGTGCAACTACCGCTGATTATGATCACCGAATATGCATTGGCGCAGATGTTCATCGACTGGGGCGTTGTGCCTTCGGTGCTGGTGGGTCATTCCATGGGCGAAAATACCGCCGCCGCGCTGGCAGGTGTCATCGGGTTTGAAGATTGCATTGATCTGGTGCATCTGCGCGGGCAGTTATTCGACACGGTGCCCGCAGGCGGCATGCTGTCCGTGCCGCTGTCGTTGGACGCGCTGCGCCCCTATCTGGGGCCGGATCATGACATTGCATCGCTGAACGCGCCGGAACTGACCGTCATATCCGGCCCGCAAGCCGCACTTGACCAGCTGGACGCGGCACTGCGTGCAGATGACATTACCGCCCAGCGCGTGCCGATCGACATTGCCGCACATAGCCGCATGCTGGACCCCATTCTGGGCCGATTCCGCGCGTTCTTGCAGGGCGTGGCCCTGAACGCACCGCAACTGCCCATCATTTCCAACCGCACCGGCCAACCGCTGACACCGCAGCAGGCCTGCGACCCCGAATACTGGGTGCAGCACCTGCGCAATACCGTCCTGTTTGGCGATTGCATCACCACCTTGGCCGCCCGTCCCAACCGCATCTATCTGGAAATGGGGCCGGGCAAGGCGCTGTCCTCGCTGACGCGCATGAACGGGGCCGTGGCTGGGCAACAGGTGCTGTCCGTGCTGCGCCACCCGGACGAAGATATTGCCGATGATCTGTATCACATGGGCACGCTCGGCCGCATCTGGGCGCTGGGCGGGCAGTTTGACTGGGCGCAGATCTGGGGCGATGCGCGCCGCCAGCGCGTGCGCCTGCCCACATACCCGTTCCAGCGCGCGCGCTATTTCATTGAACCGGGCAGCAACAGCGCCACCGAGACCCCCGCGCTGGACCGTATTGATGATGTCACCGGGTGGGGCTTTGCCACCGGCTGGAAACCGGCCTATGCCGATTGCGATATTGATGTCACGCGCGATTTGTCCACCCTGCCCGACACATGGCTGATTTTCGCAGATGATGCAGGTATTGCAGCCCCCGTAATTGCGCAACTGCGTGGCAGCGGCGCGCGCGTGATCGACGTGCATGCGGGCGACACCTTCGCGCGCAAATCCACAGACAGCTACACACTGGCCCCCGAACAGGGCGCAGACGGGTATATGCGCCTTCTGCAAGATCTGATCGCGGATGGCGTGACCCCCACCCGCATCGGGCATTTCTGGCTTGCGGACCCGCGCCAAACCTTCAGGCCGGGGTCCAGTGCCATGCACCGCAATATGGAACAGGGGTTTTATTCCCTGCTGTATCTGGCGCAGGCCATCCAGTCCGAGAACCTGCCCCTGCCCGTTCATCTGTGCATCATCACCACCGGCGCACAAGCGCTGAACGGGCAACCGCTGGCCCACCCTGAAAAGGCCATGATCGCAGGCCCCGCGCGCGTGGCCCCGCGCGAAATGCCGGGCCTGACCTGCGCCACGCTGGATATTGACGCGGCCAGCGCCCCCGACCTGACGCAAACCCTGCTGGAGGAGTTGTGCGCCACCCCCGCCAACACCACCGCCTTGTTGCGCGGCCATCGGCGCTATGCCCAGACCATCCGCCCCGCGCCCTTGCCGGATGAATTGCCGGACCTGCCAGACGGCGCGCATTGGGTCATTACCGGCGGTTTCGGCGGCATCGGCCTGACACTGGCCGAAGCGCTGATTACAAAAAACGCCGCGCGCATTACCCTGATCAGCCGCTCCCCCCTGCCCGCCCGCAATGATTGGGACGGGTGGCTGGCCGCGCATTCGCCCGCAGACCAGACCAGCCGCCGCATTCAGGCCATAGGGCGGCTGGAATCCCTTGGCGGGCAGGTCCATGTGGCCTGCGCGGATGTGTGCAATATTGATGATATGCGCCGCGCGCTGGACGGCGCGCGCGACACCTTCGGCGCACCCTACGGGCTGATCCATGCGGCGGGCCATATCGCGGATGCGCCCCTTCTGGGCAAATCCCCCGCCGATGTGGAAGATGTGCTGGCCCCCAAACTGCACGGCCTTCAGGTGCTGGACGCATTGCTGCCCGATGGCACGCTGGACGTGATGGTGCTGTTTTCATCCACATCCACACTGACCACCCCTGTGGGTCAGGTGGATTATGTGGCCGCGAATGAATATCTAAACGCGTTTGCACGCGCGCGCACTGGTGGAAAAACCCGCGTGCTGTCGCTGAACTGGGGCGTGTGGGCAGATGCTGGAATGGCCGCTGACGCAATGGCCGCACGTCTGGGCCAGACGCCCGCTGTCGCTGCGGTTCCCTGCGCACAGCCCTTGTATGATACGATGGATTTTGATGCCGCAGGCAACCGCCGCCTGACCCTGCATCTGGACACAAGCCATTGGATTGTGGACCAGCACCGCACCGGTGACGGCACCGCCATTCTGCCCGGCACCGCCTATCTGGACCTGTGCGCGCAGGCGCTGCGCGCGCAGGGCGAAACCGGCCCGTTTGAACTGCGCGACATCTGGCTGTTGCGTGCCCTAAGCGTGGCGGATGACAGCCCGCGCACGCTGCGCGCGACATTGACGCGCAACAATGCGGGCTATGATTTCGCCCTGCGCAGTGATGTCACCCATGGCGGGGCCACGGGCTATGTGCTGAACGCGCGCGCACATGTGGTGCCGGGCATGCCGGATACACCCGCCCCGATAGACCCCGCCGCCATTGCCGCGCGCTGCCCCGATGTGGCCGAAGGTGCCGGCCTGCGCACCCCGCAAGAAGCGCATCTGAAGTTCGGCCCGCGCTGGCGCGTCATTACCCGCACCGCCTATGGCACGGGCGAAGGGCTGGCGAATCTGGAATTGCCTGCCGCGTTTCAGGGTGATCTGGACGCGGGCCATGTGCTGCACCCCGCGCTGATGGATCTGGCCACGGGTTGGGCGATGGGGCTGATACCGGGCTATAACGGCCGCGCGCTTTGGGTGCCGGTGTCCTATGACAGCGTGACAGTCTTTGCCGATCTGCCCGCGCAAATTGTCAGCCACGCGCGCCTTTGTCCCGACTCTGACACGGGGTTTGCCAGTTTCGATTTGACGCTGGCCACACCGGACGGGCGCGTGCTGGTCGAAATCCGGCGCTTCACCATGAAGCAGTTGACCGATGCGGCCTTTGGCGATGCGCCACCCCTGCGCCCGTCAGAGATGGAACGCGACACCCCCACCAACACCCCCCTGTCCCCCGCAGAAGAACGCCTGCGCGACATGCTGGGCCTTGGGATTACCGCACCGGAAGGCGCACATGCCTTCCTGCGCGCCCTGCGGTCGGACCATGCGGCCCTTGTGGTGTCGTCCATCGACCCGCGCGCGCTCATCGCGCAAGCCGATCACGATGCCATTGCCAAGCCCCAGACCAAATTCGACCGCCCCGACCTTGGCACCGAACCGGTCGCGCCACGCAACGATATTGAACGCACGCTGACAGGGTTCTGGCAGGATTTGCTGGGCGTGGACCAGATCGGGGTTGAAGACAACTTTTTCGATCTTGGCGGGCATTCGCTGATTGCCGTGCGCCTGTTTGCGCAGGTCAAAAAAGCCTATCAGTTGGATTTCCCCATATCTGTCCTGTTTCAGGCCCCCACCATCGCGGCCTGTGCGGCCATGATCGCCGAACAGACAGGGCTGGACCCTGATGCGGACAGCGCACAGCCGCAGACCGACCAGCCCACACGCGCAAAATTCACCCATCTGGTGCCAATGGACGGCCAGAACAACACCGCGCAGACGCCGTTTTTCCTTGTAGCGGGCATGTTCGGCAATGTACTGAACCTGCGCCATCTTGCGCTGCTGATCGGGCGGGACAGGCCGTTTTACGGGCTTCAGGCGCGCGGGTTGCTGGGCGGCGATGCCCCCCATGACCGGATCGAGGACGCGGCGCGCGATTACATTGCCGAAATGCGGCAGGTGCAGCCACATGGCCCCTATATGCTGGGCGGGTTTTCTGGCGGCGGGATTACGGCCTATGAAACTGCCCGCCAGTTGGAAGCTGCGGGCGAGAAGGTCGATCTGGTGGTGCTGCTGGACACGCCCCTGCCCCTGCGCCCTGCCCTGACGCGCACCGACAAGGCGCTGATCAAGCTGGCCGAATTGCGCCGCAAGGGGCCGGGATATGTGCTGGAATGGTGGCGCGCACGGCAGGCATGGAAGCGCCAGCTTGCCGCCGGCCCCGCCGCTGACAGCGATGATGCCTTCCATAACACCGCGATCGAGGGGGCGTTTCGCCGCGCGGTGGCCACCTATCAGGTGCGGCCATGGGATGGCAATCTGGTTCTGTTCCGCCCGCCGCTGGACCGCCACTGGAAAGTGTCGGGCGGCAACTGGG
>SR_TP_S13solDRAFT_1000482_pt1 | contig 16298 bp, 16 predicted proteins | sample SodReaTP_S13sol_FD_11159 | JGI IMG/M metagenome (IMG submission 11159)
CCCGAGACCTTCGCGATCATCTGGAACCCGGCCGACTGACGGCCGCCGCCTCGGCCCCGCGCCTTCCGGCGCGGGGCCTTTCTCCTGCCTGGGGAGGCGAAAAGCCGCCCAGCGTCTTTCGCCCGTCCCGGCGGCGGGCGCGCGCGCCCATCCTCGCTGTTGCGCGCGGCAGTGCTGCGCAACCCCCGGCAAGGAGGCGAAGAACCATGACCCAGGATCCCTACGACCGGGCCGCCCAGGCGAAGAAGGGCAGCCCCTTCCTCAACACCCCCCAGGCCGCCCACTATGTCGGTCTCTCCGCGCGCACGCTGGAGAAGATGCGCGTGGTCGGCGGCGGGCCGCAGTACCGCAAGCACGGCCGCTACGTGCGCTACCACATCGACGACCTCGACGCCTGGTCGGCCTTGGGCACGCGCGGCTCGACCGGCGATGCCTGAACGGCGCGTCTTGCGACCGGGGTCTGCTCTCGCCCTCGCGGGCCTCGGGCTCGCCGCGCTCGGCTTCGCGAGCCTCGCCGAGCCGGCGCCGCGGCTCCTCTGGAACGCGAGCGCGAGCGCGCCCCTCGGCCTCTACTGGATCAGCCGGGCCGAGCCCTTGCGCGGCGATCTGGTGCTCGCACGCCTGCCGCCGGACGCCCGCCGCCTCGCCGCCGAGCGCGGCTATCTGCCAGATGGCCTGCCGCTGGTGAAGCGCGTCGCCGCGCTCGGCGGCGACAGCCTCTGCACGATCGAGGAGGCGGTTCTCGTCAATGGCCGGCCCCTCGCCGGGCGGCGCGCGCAGGACAGCCTCGGCCGGGTCCTGCCGCGCTGGAGCGGCTGCCGCCGGCTCGCCGCAGACGAGCTCTTCCTGCTGATGGAGGGCGTCCCAGGTTCCTTCGACGGGCGGTACTTCGGCCCGCTCCGCCGCGACGCTGTGATCGGGAGGCTCGTGCCGCTATGGACCGGGTGACCCTGCTGCTGCTGGGCGCGCTTGCGCTTCTGCCCGCCGCCGGGCCGGCATCCGCCGTCGCAGAACCAGCCGGCATCGTCGAGCAACGGATCGACCGCTGGCAGCCGCTCATCGCCGAAGCTGCCGCGGGTTTCGCTATCCCGGCGCCCTGGATCCGCGTCGTCATGAAGGCCGAGAGCGGCGGGCGAGCCCGGCTTGCCGGCCGGCCGATCACCTCGCGGGCCGGCGCGATGGGCCTTATGCAGGTGATGCCCGGCACCTACGCGGAGATGCGCTTGCAGCACGGCCTCGGCCCGGATCCCCATGACCCGCGCGACAACATCCTGGCGGGCACGGCCTATCTCCGGGAAATGTACGACCGCTTCGGTTTTCCGGGGCTCTTCGCCGCCTACAACGCCGGACCGGGGCGCTATCAGGAGCATCTCGACCACGGCCGGCCGCTGCCGGCCGAGACGCGGGACTATCTCGCGGCGCTCGACCTGCCGCGTCTTACCGTGCCGGCCGTGCTAGCGGTCGCGCGCCAGTCGAACCTGTTTTTCCGCAGAGGTGCCACGGCGGACCAAGCCACCGAGCCCTCGCGTGTGCCGTCTTCGGGCGGCCTCTTCGTGCCCCTGCGCAGCGTTCCCCACGGCGGCCGATAGAGGACAGCGGAAGCCCCGCGCCCAAGTCGGAGGGGGAGGGACCTCGTCTCGGTTTTGCCAGCATACCAGCCGGGACGAAGCGCCCGTCAAGGAGGCGCGGTCCCCCCAAAATGCTCCGCTGCGCTGGCGCTCCGCTCCGCATTTCGGCTCCCCCGCGCCCCGCTTGCGCGGCGCCTGCGGCGTCCTTGACGGCCGCTCCGCCGGCCGATGCCGGGGGCCTGTCCTCGACGAGGAGGACAGCCAACCCTGGAGGCTCCGATGACCCCGCATCACCCACATCCACATGCCGCATTCGACCGTTTCCCGCAGCTCCTCCGCGGCCTCTTCGCTGAGTTCGGCAGCGAGGGAATCGACGCTCTCGTTGCGCAGATCATCGAGGCCGAGCAGGCCGACTTCCACTGGGACGGGCGCCTCGTGGAGATGAACCTCGGCGCCTGGGAGAGCCTCGACGAAGAGGACGAGAGGTTCGAGAAGGTGGCAATCCTCGGCTACTTCCGCGGCCGCTACTACGTCGCGACCTGCCTCGTCGATGGCGATCGGCGCGTCCATTCGCTGCTCCGCCTGCGTCCTTTCGGGAGCTTCGAGCGCGCCGAAAAGGCCTTCCTGGCGGGCCGCGGATGACCCCGCCGATCGTCTCGGGAGCGGTGCCGTCCGGCGCCGCTCCCACCCTTTCCGCCGGCTGACAGCGGCTGCTGCCTCGCCACCCCGCTGAGCCGGGACCGCGCAGGAGATCGCAAGTGGGCGCAGACCGAGGGAGGAGCGGGGCAGGGCAAAGGGTAGGGCAAGATGAAAGACTGGCGCCATGGCCGCCTGGAACCGGCTCTGCACATCGCTTTGGCGGGGCGCCAGGCCCCGGCGGGTCGGCGCCACGCGCGGGACCAAGCCCCTGGCGGGCCGCGATCTCCATGGCGCCGTCTTGTGGCCCCGACAGGAGGGCGCCTAGTCGTTCAGCACCACCACCGACAGGAGGGGAGGACCATGGCCCGGGACGACGAGGACTTCACGCCCAGGCTCGGCAGGATCGGATCGCGCGGCAGCGCCGACGGCCGGCGCTATGTGCATCGGGTGCTGCGCGCGGCGACGCTCGCCGGCAGCGGGACACGCGCCGCCGCGCGCAGCCGCTTCCACGGCAACCGCATCGGCCGCGGCTCGGGCGTCGGCCGCGTGCTCGCCGCGCGGGGCGTGCATGCCGCCTTCCGCCGCCGCCGCGTCGTGGTCAAGTCGCGCATCGTGAAGCTGGCGGGGCAGGGACTGAAGGCGGCCCGCCTGCATCTGCGCTACATCCAGCGCGATGGCGTCACCCGCGAGGGCCGGGAAGGGGAGCTCTACGACGCCGTGAGCGAGCGGGCCGACGGCGGCGCCTTCCTCGCGCGCTCGCAGGGAGACCGCCACCAGTTCCGTCTCATCGTCTCGGCCGAGGACGCCGCCGAGTACGAAGACCTGAAGGGCTTCACGCGCCGGCTGATGCGGCAGATGGAGCAGGACCTGGACACCCGGCTCGACTGGGTGGCGGTCGACCACTACAACACCGGCCACCCCCACAGCCACGTCGTGCTGCGCGGCAAGGACGAGCGCGGCCGCGATCTCGTCATCGCCCGCGAATACCTCTCCACCGGCATGCGCGAGCGGGCGGCGGAGATCGTCACCTTCGACCTGGGACCGCGCTCCGACGCCGAGATCGAGAGGCGTCTGCGCCTGGAGATGGAGCAGGAGCGCTTCACCAGCCTCGACCGGGATCTGCTGCGCGAGGCCGATGCCCAAGGGCGCCTGGTATCCGGTGCTGCCACGGGCAACCTTCTCCGCCAGACACTGCACGCCGGCCGCCTGCAGAAGCTGCGCCGGCTCGGCCTTGCCGAGGAGGGAGCGCCGGGGCGCTGGACGCTCGCCGGCGATCTCGAAGCAGTGCTGCGCCGGATGGGCGAGCGCGGCGACATCATCAAGACCCTGCACCGCGCGATGGCCCGTGACGGGCAGGCGCGAGCCGCGGCGGACTATGCCATCTACGATCCCGCGGACCCGGACGCCCGGCGGCTCGTCGGGCGCGTCGTGGCGCGCGGGCTGGTCGACGAACTCGACGAGCACCGATACCTGATCGTCGATGGGGTCGACGGCCGGACCCACTACGTCGACATCGGCCGGGGCGATGCGACCGAGGCCGTCCCGGAGGCTGCGCTGGTCGCGCTCGCGCCGAAGCCGGTCGGGCCGCGGGCGGTCGATCGGACCATCGCCGAGATCGCGGCGGCGAACGGCGGTCGCTACAGCCTCGACCTCCACCTGCGCCACGATCCGAGCGCGACGGCAGACTTCGCCGAGACGCACGTCCGTCGGCTCGAGGCGATGCGCCGCCTCGGCGGCGGCGTGGAGCGCGAGCCGGACGGGACCTGGCTCATCGCGCCGGACCACCTGGAGCGCGCGGCCTCCTACGAGCGGACGCGGGCGCGCAGCGCCCCGGTGGTCGTCGAGACGCTCTCGCCGCTGCCGCTCGACCGGCAGATTGCAGCCGACGGCGCCACCTGGCTCGACCGCGAGCTGATCGCCGAGGAGCCCGAGCCGTTGCGCGACGGTGGCTTCGGGCGCGCGGTGCGCCAGGCACTCGCCCAGCGCCGGCAGTGGCTCGTGGAGCAGGGGCTCGCCCGGCGGGAGCAGGACCGGATCGTCTACCGTGCCAATCTGCTGAGGCTTCTGCGCCGGCGCGAGCTGACGCGCGTCGCCGCGCAGCTCTCGGAGGAGCTCGGTCTTCCCTATGCCGAGGCGAAGGCCGGTGCGCGGATCGACGGCCTCTATCGCCGCCGGATCGATCTGGCGAGCGGCCGCTACGCGCTGATCGAAAAGTCGCGCGAGTTCACGCTGGTCCCCTGGCGCCCGGTACTGGAGCGTCGCCTCGGCAAGCAGGTCTCGGGCATCGTCCGCGGCGACACGATCTCCTGGTCGATCGGCCGCAAGCGGAGCGGGCCGAGCGTTTCGTAGAGGCGTTCAAAGGGCATTGGCTGGCTAGAATTATGAAGGGTTCCCGGCCAATGGCCCAACGCCAAGGCGCTGATGGCCGCTAGCGTCTACGTCACGTTTCCGGTCAATCATTGTTGGAGCCGGTCATGACGCAACGGCTACCTTCCCCTGTCGATATGAGCGACCGCTTAGCACCTCAATTGCAATCTTTGCGCGACACTCGCGATGATCCCGAAAGAGGTCTTTCGTTTAGCCCATCAGATCACCTTCGCGGCATGGTGCGGCGGCCTGCTAGCCGGTGGTATTCACGGCTCGCTTGCTGCCGAAGGTTGGCGATAAAGGCCATAAACTCGACGAATGAGCGCCGATAGCAGGAGACGGTGGCATGTGAACCCTATGGCGCGCTTGACGCGCGCCCCACCTTTTCGTATCTGGCCTTATGGGGACTGCGAGCTCCCCACGAGGCGCCAGCCAAAGATCGCGTTCCACATTCACACCGGCGACGGAGGAACGCACATGCCTGCGCCCAATAGTATTTCTTATGAGAAGCTGGCCCGCATCATCGGGACCCCACGCGCACCGCTCTTGCTGGACGTGCGATCCGAGGAGGATTTCGCGAACGATCCGCGGCTTTTGCCCAGCGCGACTAGGATCGATGATCGGGCTCTTGCCGATCTTTCAGTCCGGCTGGGCGGTCAACCGTCCATTACCGTCTGTCAGGCGGGGCACCGACGCAGCCAGGGCGCGGCCGCTTGGCTTCGCGCCGAGGGCTCCTCCTCGGAATATCTCGATGGCGGGTTCGAGGCTTGGCGCGCGGCCGGGCTACCACTGATCGATCCGGCAAAGCTGCCCGCACGCGATGCACAGGGGCGCACCGCTTGGGTCACGCGGTCGCGCCCGAAGATCGACCGCATCGCCTGTCCCTGGTTGATCCGCCGCTTCCTCGATTCGCGCGCAGTCATTCTGCTCGTAGCGCCCGCGGAAGTGCTGGGAGTCGCCGAACGCTATAACGCGTCCCCCTTCGACATCGAGAACGTGTTCTGGAGCCATCGGGGCGACCTCTGCACCTTCGACGTGATGCTGGCCGAGTTCGGCCTGGCCATCCCCGCTCTCGAACGGCTCGCGACCATCGTTCGCGGTGCCGATACCGCTCGGCTTGATCTAGCACCCGAGGCGGCAGGGTTGCTCGCGGCCTCGCTCGGCCTGTCGCGGATGTATTCCAACGACCTGGAACAGCTCGAAGCTGGAATGCTGCTTTACGACGCCTTCTATCGCTGGGCACGCGACGCAACGGAGGAGACCCACAACTGGCCCACGAACAAGCCGAAGACAGAGTGATGCAGGACCGCGCATACCCCACACTGGCCGAGGCCACCCGCATCTGGGCCCGCATCGGGTTTCTGAGTTTCGGCGGCCCTGCCGGACAGATCGCGCTGATGCACCGAATTCTCGTGGAGGAACAGCGCTGGCTGGGGGAGAAGCGGTTCCTGCACGCGCTCAACTACTGCATGCTCTTACCGGGGCCCGAAGCGATGCAGCTCGCCGTCTACATTGGCTGGCTGATGCACCGCACCTTTGGTGGAATCATCGCGGGCGTCCTGTTCGTGCTGCCAGGCGTGGTGGCAATCATGGCGCTCAGCTGGATCTATGGTCTCTACGGCAATGTCGGGCCTGTGGAGGCGCTGTTCTTCGGGCTCAAGGCCGCGGTGCTCGCGATTGTCGTGCAGGCGGTCATTCGCATTGGCTCGCGTGCGCTGAAAAACAGCGCGATGGTCGCCATCGCCGCGGCTTCGTTTGTTGCGATCTTCGGTTTTGCCGTGCCGTTCCCGCTCATTATTCTAATCGCCGGCCTGATCGGGTTCTTCGGCGCAGGTGCGGGCCTGCACGCGTTTCGGGGCGGCGGCGGGCATGGCAAGGTGGGCAAGATCCAGGTCGATGACGTCGATACCCTGCTGGGCGAGGAGTCGCCTGACCACACGAAAGTCAACCGTGCCTGGGCGTTTCGCGTCTCATCGGTGCTCCTCGTGCTCTGGTTGGCTCCGGTGGCCCTGCTGTTCGCCGTGTTAGGGCCGGCCAATGTCTTTGCCCAGATCGCCGGCTTCTTCAGCGTCATGGCCGTGGTGACTTTCGGGGGCGCGTATGCGGTTCTGGCCTATGTGGCGCAGGAGGCTGTGCAGAACTACGGCTGGCTCGCCCCGGGCGAGATGTTGGACGGGCTCGGCATGGCGGAAACCACGCCCGGCCCGTTGATCATGGTGACGCAATTCGTGGGCTTTGTGGGGGCCTTCCGCGACGCCGGCGGGTTGTCGCCCCTGATGGCAGGCACGCTGGGCGGGCTTCTGACGACATGGGTGACCTTTACGCCCTGCTTCCTGTGGATCTTCCTCGGTGCTCCTTTCATCGAGCGCCTGCGCGACAACACGGCACTGACTGCAGCGCTGACGGCGATCACGGCCGCCGTGGTAGGGGTTATCCTGAACCTCGCCGTATGGTTTGGCCTGCACGTCATCTTCAACGAGGTGAGGACTTTCACCTCGTTCGGCCTCGATCTCGATGTCCCCGTTTGGTTATCAATCAACGGTGCCGCAGCGGCTCTGGTTCTAGCCGCGCTGATTGCGGTGTTTCGCTTCCGCATCGGACCGGTGACGATTCTCGCTGGCTGCGCAGCAACTGGGATGGCATTTTGGATGGGCGGCATCGCATAAGTACCGCTTCCGCCGTGGATAAAGTGCTTCTTCCAGTCTGATTCCGGCAGAGCCCGGTCCGATCGAGCCGACCGTCCGGGGGAATGAACAGGATGCAACGTGTAGCCGTTGCCGCCGCGCGCGGGAAGAAGGCGACCGCTACTGGTCTCAACCGAGCCGAAGGGGAACGTCTTGCTTGAGGTCTGTAGCCGATGGGTAGCTATCTGCTGAATTCAGCATGTTAACGGACAGTCGGCTGACGGCCCCAATTCTGTCATTTCAAAGGATGCGCTCGGACGATCGCTCCTGGTGCAGAGGCCTCCTCGGTGGTGCCGACAAGTGACTGAGAGGCGAGAGGCGATTGGTCGGGACCGACTACACGACAGGCTGCTCGTCCGGAGGAACAGCAAGGCGCGCAATAGCCGTTCCTGCGGCGGCGAGCGCTCCGGCGGCCGAGAGGACATGCCGCCAGAGCGTCGCGACGTCGCCGAGCTCCAGGATCTGGAACACGATCTGGTAGCCCCCGACGGCGGCCGGCACGGCGAAGAGCAGCGCGACCGCCAGGCGGATCGCCGGTGAACGGCTCGACGTGAAGATCACCTGCCCGATGGCGAAGACGAGGCCGGCGACAAGGAAGCCGGTGAGGATGCCGCCGATCACCCCAAGGCCGATCTCGTGCGCCAGGATGCCGGTCGCGATGCCGAGGAGCACCGGCAGGGCGTAGACGGCCAGGTTGTAGAGCAGGATGCACAGCATCCCCAGCGCTGCGATGCTCAGACCGATCGAGAAGGCCATCGGCTTGCCTCCGCGCGTGAAAGGGTCGTTCCCGACATCTGCCAATCTGGAATCGGCCCTGGCGGCGCAGCGGTCGCCCGCCGTGCCGTCCCCGATCTCGATCCCGAACTTGAAGCAAGAGGCAGTATAGCGCCGTCTCTCCACTGGCGCCACGCCGCCCTCCTTGCGACGAAGCATGATCTATTCTGCTCGACGCGCCTTGCGAGCTGTTGGTCCAAGTAGAGAGCAGATAAGGGTCATAGGTGAATCAAGCAACCTGACGGACCCTGGCTGCCGCGATGCAGCACCCTTGCTGCGCTTGATCCGGACCCAGGGACATGGCCCCGACCAGGCTTCTCATCGGCCAGGCACTCCTCGTCTTCGCCATCGTCATCGGCGGCGTCTGGGCGGCGACGCAGTGGACGGCCGCCGCGCTCGGCCACCAGCCGCGGCTGGGCGCACCCTGGTTCCTGCTTTTCGGCACCCCGGTCTACTACCCCTGGCGCCTCTTCGAGTGGTGGTACGCCTATGAGGCCTATGCGCCGGCGCTGTTCCGGCGTGCCGGCCTCTTCGCTGCGGCAAGCGGGCTCGCCGGCACGCTCGTCGCCATCCTCGGCTCGCTGTGGCGGGCGCGGCAGGGGCGCTTCGTGACCACCTACGGCTCCTCGCGCTGGGCGACGAGGCGGGAGGCGGCCCAGGCCCGGCTGTTCGAGCCGCGCGGCGTCTTCCTCGGCCGGCTCGGGCGCCGCTATCTCCGCCACGACGGCCCCGAGCACGTCATGGCCTTCGCGCCGACGCGCTCGGGCAAGGGCGTCGGCCTCGTCGTGCCCACGCTGCTCTCCTGGACCGGCTCGGCCGTCATCCACGACATCAAGGGCGAGAACTGGCAGCTGACCGCCGGCTGGCGGTCGCGGTTTTCGCACTGCCTGCTGTTCAACCCGACCGATCCGCGCTCGGCGCGCTACAACCCGTTGCTCGAGGTGCGCAAGGGGCCGGAAGAGGTTCGCGACGTCCAGAACATCGCCGACATCCTGGTCGACCCCGAGGGCATGCTGGAGCGGCGGAACCACTGGGAGAAGACCAGCCACAGCCTGCTGGTCGGCGCCATCCTGCACGTGCTCTACGCCGAGCAGGAGAAGACGCTGGCCCGTGTCGCGGGCCTGCTCTCCGATCCGCGCCGCTCCTTCGAGCACACGCTGCGCGCCATGATGGCGACCAACCACCTGGGCACGCCTGAGCGGCCCCAGGTGCACCCGGTCGTGGCCCAGGCCGCGCGCGAGGTACTCAACAAGTCGGATAACGAGCGCTCCGGCGTGCTCTCGACCGCCATGAGCTTCCTCGGGCTCTACCGCGACCCGACCGTGGCCGCGACCACGGCAGCCTGCGACTGGCGCATCGCCGATCTCGTGGACGCCGAACGGCCGGTCTCGCTCTACCTCGTCATCCCGCCCTCGGACATCTCGCGCACCAAGCCGCTGGTGCGCCTGGTGCTGAACCAGATCGGTCGGCGCCTCACCGAGCGGCTGGAGGGCGATCCCGGAAAGCGCCGCCGGCACCAGCTGCTCATGATGCTGGACGAGTTCCCGGCGCTGGGGCGGCTCGACTTCTTCGAGACGGCGCTCGCCTTCATGGCCGGCTATGGCATCCGGGCCTACCTGATCGCGCAGTCCTTGAACCAGATCTCCAAGGCCTACGGCGAGAACAACGCGATCCTCGACAACTGCCACGTCCGGATCGCCTTCTCCTCGAACGACGAGCGCACGGCCAGGCGCATCTCGGACGCGCTGGGCACCGCGACCGAGCTCCGGGCCCAGCGCAACTACGCCGGCCATCGCCTCGCGCCCTGGCTCGCCCATGTCATGGTTTCGCGCCAGGAGACGGCGCGGCCGCTGCTGACGCCCGGCGAGGTCATGCAGCTGCCGGCGTCGGACGAGCTGGTGCTGATCTCGGGCTTGGCCCCGATCCGCGCGAAGAAGCTCCGCTACTACGAGGACCGGAACTTCGCCGCGCGCGTCACCGCTGCGCCAGCGCTGGCGGAGGAGGGCTACCGCGACCGGCCACCGGCGCGTCCCGACGCCTGGACCGGCCAGGTGCGTGGCACCGACCCGCGCCTCGCCGCGGCCGCCGAGCGCGAGCCCGGCCTCGCTGACGAAGAGGGCGGCCAGCAGCACCAGCGTCATCCGGGCCTGTTCGACGCAGAGGTGACGAAAGTGGTCGAGCCAGCTGGCCGGAGCGATCTCGACCTTCTCGACGACGAGGCCGATGCGCCGGCCCAGCGCAAGGCGATGGAGCGTGCCCGGTGGACCTCCGCCGTCACGCGGGCCTACGGCATGGACGGTCCTCCTGGCCGGCGCGACGACGACCTGCTGCCGGGATTCTGAGGATCACCCATGAAGCCACGCCACCACCTCTATCTCGACGACGCGCTGACCGAGCAGCTGGAAGCGCTCGCCGCCAAGCCGGGTAGCTCGAAGTCGGCGATCGTGGCCGATGCGCTGCGCGCCTGGCTTGCGCGGCGTGGCGCCAGGGAACTCGACGACCTGCTGCAGGTCCGCCTCGACCGGATCAGCCGGCAACTCGGTCGCATCGAGCGCGACCAGCAGATCTTGCTGGAGAGCCTGGCGCTCTTCGTCCGCTACCAGCTGACCGTGACCGCACCGCTACCCGAGTCCGAGCAGGCGGCGGCGCGCGCCGTCGGCCAGGAGCGCTTCGAGAGCTTCGTCAACCAGGTCGGCCGCCGCCTCGCACAGGGTCGCAGCGTCAGTCGCGACGTGCTCGAGCGCATCACCTCCGAGGGTATGGGCGAGGCCCGCGGCCAGCAGCGGGAGGGATCGGAATGACCGGCATCTACGGCCATCCCGAAAGCCGCGAGCGCCGCCGCGCCATGCTGCGCACGGCCATGGGGCCCGCGATCGCCAAGGCGCTGGCCGACCCGGCCGTGATCGAGGTCATGGTCAATCCGGACGGCAGCCTGCGGCTCGACCGCCTGGGCGAGGGGCGGCTCGACACCGGCGAGCGGCTCCAGGTGTCGGAGGTGGAGCGCATCCTCCGCCTGGTCGCCTCGCACCTGCGGGTCGAGGTCCATGCCGACAATCCCGTCGTCAGCGCCGAGCTGCCGGAAACCGGCGAGCGCTTCGAGGGGCTGCTGCCGCCGGTCGCCCCGGCGCCCTGCTTCGCGATCCGCAAGCCGGCGGCGCGGGTCCATACCCTCGACGACTATGTCGCCGACCGCATCCTGACGCCGCTGCAGGCGGCGGCGCTCAGGAAGGCCGTGGGCGACCGGCGCAACATCCTGATCGCCGGCGGCACCAGCTCGGGCAAGACGACGCTCGCCAACGCGCTCCTGGCCGAGGTCGCCCAGGTGGACGAGCGGGTGATCCTGATCGAGGACACCCGCGAGCTGCAGTGCGCCGCCCCCGACTGCGTGGCGCTCCGCACCAAGGCCGGCGTCGTCGGCCTCGCCGACCTCCTGCGCTCGACCCTGCGCCTGCGACCCGACCGCATCATCGTCGGCGAGGTGCGGGGCCCCGAGGCCCTCGACCTGCTCAAGGCCTGGAACACCGGCCATCCCGGCGGCATCGCCACGCTCCACGCCAACTCGGCCCAGGCCGCGCTCTACCGCCTGGAGCAGCTCATCCAGGAGGCCGTGCTCAGCGTGCCGCGCCAGCTCGTGGCGCAGGCGATCGACCTCGTCGTCTTCATCCGCGGCCGCGGCGAGGCGCGGCGGGTCGAGACCATCGCCACGGTCGAGGGGCTCGACGCCCAGGGCGATTACCGCGTGACCGCCCTCACCCCCGCCGGCCTGCAGGCCCTGTGACCAGGAGAGGAGAACTCGATGCGCGCACGCATTTCCTGCTGTCTTCCTTTGGCGGCACTGGCCGCTGCCGGTGTGGTCGTCGCCGCGGCGCCGGCGCTCGCGGCCGGCTCCGGCATGCCCTGGGAGCAGCCGCTCGAATCGATCCTGCAGTCGATCGAAGGACCGGTGGCGCGGATCATCGCCGTGATCATCATCATCATCACCGGCCTCTCGCTCGCCTTCGGCGACACCTCGGGCGGTTTCCGGCGGCTGCTGCAGATCGTCTTCGGGCTCACGATCGCGTTTGCGGCGACCAGCTTCTTCCTGGCCTTCTTCTCCTTCGGCGGCGGGGCGCTGGTCCCATGACCGGTCCCGTCGAAGGCTTCGAGGTGCCGCTGCACCGGGCGCTGACCGAGCCGATCCTGCTCGCCGGCGCACCGCGCAGCCTCGCCATCGTCAACGGCACGCTGGCCGCCGCGCTCGGCCTGGGCCTCCGGCTCTGGATCGCCGGGATCGTCGTCTGGATCCTCGGCCACAGCCTCGCGGTCTTCGCGGCGAAGCGCGATCCCCAGTTCGGCCAGGTGCTGGCCCGCCACCTCAAGCAGAAGGGGTGGCTCGGATGCTGAACCTCGCCGAATACCGCCGCAGGCCGTCGCTGCTGGCCGACTACCTGCCCTGGGCGGCACTGGTGGCGCCCGGTGTCGTGCTCAACAAGGACGGCAGCTTCCAGCGCAGCTTCCGCTTCCGCGGGCCCGACCTGGAGAGCGCGACCGAGGCCGAGCTGGTCGCCACCTGCGCCCGGCTCAACAACCTGCTGCGCCGCTTCGGCTCGGGCTGGGCGCTCTTCTTCGAGGTCGAGCGCCGCCCCGCACCGGGCTACCCCTCGTCCGCCTTCCCGGATCCGGCGTCGTGGCTGGTCGACCGCGAGCGGCGCGCCGCCTTCGAGCAGGAGGAGGGGGCGGCCCAGCCCGAAGCGCCCGGGCGGGAGCACTTCGAGAGCGACTACTACCTGACGCTCCTCTGGCTGCCGCCGCCAGACCAGGTCAACCGGGCGGAGCAGCTGCTGCTCGAGACCCCGGAGGACGAGCCAAGAACGGGCTGGCAGGACCGGCTCGCCGCCTTCGTGGCCGAGACCGAGCGCGCGCTCGACCTGCTGGCCGGCATCATGCCCGAGTGCCGCGCGCTCGACGACGGCGAGACCCTGAGCTACCTGCACGGCACCGTCTCGGCGCGGCGCCACTCGGTCGCCGTGCCCGAGACGCCCATCTATCTCGACGCCCTGCTGATCGACACGCCGCTCGCCGGCGGCCTCGAGCCGATGCTGGGCGAGCGGTACCTGCGGACCGTCACGCTGCTGGGCTTCCCCAACACCACGCGGCCCGGGCTGCTCGACGACCTCAACCACCTGGGCTTCGGCTATCGCTGGGTCACGCGCTTCCTGCCGCTGGACAAGACCGCGGCCAACGCTGCCCTGACCCGGCTGCGCCGCCAGTGGTTCGCCAAGCGCAAGTCGGTCGCGGCGATCCTGCGCGAAGTCCTCTACAACGAACCGACGCCGCTCCTCGACAGCGACGCTGACAACAAGGCGCTCGACGCCGACGCGGCGCTGCAGGAATTGGGCGGCGATCATGTCGCCTTCGGCTACCTGACCACGACCGTCACGGTCTCGGACGAAAGCCGCGCGGCCGCCGCCGAGAAGCTCCGCGCGGTCGAGCGCGTCATCAACGGGCGCGGCTTCACCACCATCCGCGAGAGCGTCAACGCGGTCGAGGCCTGGCTCGGCAGCTTGCCGGGCCATGTCTATGCCAACGTCCGCCAGCCGCTCGTCCACAGCCTCAACCTCGCGCACCTGGTACCGCTCTCGGCGGTCTGGGCCGGCCCGGCGCGCAACGACCATCTCGATGGGCCACCGCTCTTCCTGGCCGAGACCGGCGGCACCACGCCCTTCCGCTTCTCGACGCACGTCGGCGACGTCGGCCACCTGCTGATTGTGGGACCCACGGGCGCGGGTAAGTCGGTCCTGCTGGCACTGATGGCCCTGCAGTTCCGGCGCTACGGGCACGCCCAGGTCTATCTCTTCGACAAGGGCGGCTCGGCCCGTGCCGCGGTGCTCGCCATGGGCGGCCGGCACCATGCCCTCGGCCTTGGTGGCGCGCTCGCCTTCCAGCCCCTGCGGCACATCGACGATGCGATCGTCCGCAGCTGGGCGGCCGAGTGGGTCGCGGGGCTCCTCGCGCACGAGACGGTCGTGATTACGCCGGAGGTCAAGGAGGCCGTCTGGTCGGCGCTCGGCAGCCTGGCCGCGGCCCCGGCCGAGGAGCGCACCATCACCGGGCTCTCGATCGTCCTGCAGTCGAACGCGCTGCGCTCGGCACTGGCACCCTACACCCTCGAAGGGCCCTTCGGATCGCTGCTCGACGCGGCCGAGGACCATCTCCCGCTCGCCGAGGTGCAGTGCTTCGAGATGGAGGAACTGATGGGCGAGGCCGGTGCCGTCCTGCCGGTGCTCACCTATCTCTTCCATCGGCTCGAGGAGCGCTTCGACGGCCGGCCGACGCTGCTGATCCTCGACGAGGCCTGGCTCTTCCTCGACGACCCGCTCTTCGCGGCGCGCATCCGCGACTGGCTGAAGACCCTGCGCAAGAAGAACGTCGCCGTGGTCTTCGCGACCCAGTCGCTCGCCGACATCGCCGGCAGCACCATCGCACCGGCCATCGTCGAGTCCTGCCCGCAGCGCCTCTTCCTGCCCAACGACCGAGCGCTCGAGCCGCAGAGCCGCGAGGCCTACGAACGTTTCGGCCTCAACGAGCGCCAGATCGAGCTGATCTCGGCCGCCCAGCCGAAGCGCGACTACTACCTGCAGTCCCGGCGTGGCAACCGGCTCTTCGAACTCGGCCTCGGTCCGGTGGCGCTCGCCTTCTGTGCCGCTTCCGCGGCCGCCGACCAGGCGCTGATCGAGCGCGTGCTGGCAGAGGCCGGACCCGGGCTTTTCGCCGAGGCCTGGCTGCGGGTGAAGGGCCTCGACTGGGCCGCCGACCTCCTCGCCGAGCACCACGATCGCGAGGAGACGACCGATGCGCGCTAGCCTCTTCGCCGCTTCGCTGCTGATCTTCGGCCTACCGCTGCCGCTCGGGGCGCAGCTGCCATGGCAGCCGCGCGATCCCGGGGACTGGCCGGTCTGTCACCAGTGGCGCGACGAACCCTGTCCGCTCCTCTATCTCAACGTCACCACCCGCCAGGGCGAGGCGAGACTTCGCGTGGAGACCGCCTGCCGGGGGCCCTGGCGCCATGCCTGGGGCCAGCCCGACGCCCGCCAGACCATCGTGCAGTGGCTCGGCGCCGAGGCGGCAGAGGGGCAGGGCGGCCTCTGCATCCCGCTCGCGCCCGAGGTGGACGAGATCCTGGTCACTTCGCTGGGCGGCCATTGCGGCTACGCGGGCGGCCAGGCCAACGCGCCCGCTCCCGGCGGGCGGCTGTGGCGCGGCGGGCCCGGCCGCCTCGCGCTCAGTGGCTGCCATGCCCAGGTCGGCCCCCAGGCCTTCGGCGGCATCGCGCTGCGCTTCGCCGATCGCTACGGCTTCGGGGACGCCTACACCCAGGGGCATTTCTACGGCGTCTACGACGGCTTCGGCAGCCGTGCGGTCGGCGGCACCGGCGCCTCGATCCTGCGCATCGCCGACTTCAACAGCTTCCACTACCGCATCGAGATCCTGGCCGGCGGCAGCCTCGGCTGGCGCCAGCCCTTCTACGAGGAGTCCGGACCATGAAGCGACTGTCCCGAACCGCATCCGCGGCTGCCATCGCCGCGGGGCTCGCCCTCGGCGCCGCGCCCGAGGCGCGGGCCCTCTCGGTCTTCGACGGCGCCAACTACAGCCAGAACCTGCTGACCGCCGTGCGCAGCCTGGAGATGATCAACAACCAGATCCAGAGCCTGCAGCACGAGGTGCTGATGCTGCAGAACCAGGCGCGGCACCTGGAGCCGCTTGACTACTCCTCGCTCGCCGCGATCGAGTCCGGCCTCGGCCGCATCAACCGGCTGATGGCCGAGGCCGAGGGCATCGCCTTCGAGATCGGGCGGACCGAGCAGGCCTTCGCGGCACTCTACCCCAAGGACTACGAGGCGGGCGTCACCGGCGCGGACCTCGCCCACGATGCCCGCGGCCGCTGGGAGCACTCCATGGACGCGCTACGCCAGACGCTGCTGGTGCAGGCGGGTGTGGTGCGCAACGTCGAGGCCGACACGGCCGAGCTCGCCCGCCTGCTGGTCGAGTCCGAGGCGGCCATCGGCAGCCTGCAGGCGCAGCAGGCGAGCAACCAGCTGGTGGCGCTGTCGGCCAAGCAGCAGCTGCAGACCCAGGAGCTGATGGCCGCGCAGTACCGCGCCGAGGCCCTGGAGCGTGCCCGCGCGACCGCCGCGCAGGAGCAGGCCCGCGCGCGCTTCGACCGCTTTCTCGGCGACCGGCAGGCCTACAGGCCGCGCTGAGGTCGGGCCAGGGGAGGGCAGGGGCG
>SR_TP_S13solDRAFT_1000483_pt1 | contig 16294 bp, 17 predicted proteins | sample SodReaTP_S13sol_FD_11159 | JGI IMG/M metagenome (IMG submission 11159)
CCCGCCGATCACGCGCAGGACGCTGTCATCGGCGGGCCGCAGGATGGGGCGGTCGTGGTGCAGAAAGGCATCGGCCACCGTGGCCAGCGCCACTTCCACCGCGCGCGCTTCGGTGAACACGGGTTCGCCGGAACGGTTCGCCGAGGTGGCCACCAGGGGCGCGCCGAAGTCCTCGCTGAGCAGATGATGCAGCGGGCTGTAGGGAAGCATGGCACCCACTTCATCCAGGCCCGGCGCGATGCCCTCGGCGAGACCCTGATGGACCTTGAGGCGAACCAGGACGATGGGGCGCTCGGCGCTGGTCAGTAACCGGGCCTCCTGGGCCGTGGGCAACCCATGCGCTCGCAGCGCTTCCAGGCCGTCATCGCCCGACCAGGGGAACAGCACGGCCAGCGGCTTGTGGGGACGGTGCTTGCGTTCACGCAGGCGAGCGACCACGGTGGGATCGCGGGCATCGCACATCAGGTGGTAACCGCCCACGCCCTTCACGGCCACGATGCGACCCGCCTTCAAGGCAGCGACGCAGGCGTCCAGGGCCGCCTCGTTGCCATTGATCACGTCATCGCCTGCCGTGAATGTCAGCGCGGGTCCGCAGACCGGACAGGCCAGGGGTTCGGCATGGAAACGTCGGTCCGCGGGCGACTGGTACTCCACGCCACAGGCCTCGCACAGGGGGAAACCGGCCATGGCCGTGTTGGCCCGGTCATAGGGCAGCGCCCGGATCAACGTGTAGCGGGGGCCGCACTGGGTGCAGTTGATGAACGGATAGCGATGACGGCGCGCACCGGGATCGGCCAGTTCGCGCAGGCAGTCATCGCAGGTGAAGAAATCCGGCGGCAGGTGGACGCGCGCAAGCGCACCGGCATCGCTGGCAAGGATATGGAAATCCGTCTCGGATGCCCGCGGCAGTTCCATCTGTTCAATGAGGCGTGGACGCGCCAGGGGCGGCGCTTCGTGGAGCAGGCGGTGCAGAAAAACATCCAACACATCAGGCGCACCGCTCGCCTCGACGAGCACCTCACCGGTGCGATTCTGCACCCAGCCACGGATGCCGAGATCCAGGGCCTGGCGATACACAAAAGGACGAAAGCCCACCCCCTGCACCTGCCCGCCGATGCGCAGTCGGCGGGTCTCAACCCGGATATTGCACCCAGGATCACGATGCTTACGGCCTCTCGGCCTGTCTCGCTTGCTCATAGGGCGGCCCATGGCCGACTATCCCATGGCCGCCTGCTAACGCCGGGCACGGCCCGCCCTATGGCTACGCTTCTCCTGGAAGACGACGGAGCGAGACAGTCCGAGAGACCACAATCATTCGCGATCCTGGGTGCAATATCCGGCTTAAGCGACACGCGGCCTCTGCTGCCTCACGCCGCCGGCCCACCAGATGCGACACGCCCCCTCGTCGGACACCATGCACGGCCCCACCGGGTTGCGCGGCGTGCAGGCCTTGCCGTAGAGCCGGCATTCATCGGGATAGATGCGCCCCAGCACCACCCGGGCGCAGTCACAGCCCGGCGGCATCTCCCCGGCGCGCTTGCGGGCTTCGTCCGCATGGGAGGGGAATCTCAGGCGGGCATTGTGGGCGGCAAACTCCGCCTTCAGTTCAAAGCCCGAGTCGGGAATCACGCCCACGCCGCGCCAGTTGGCGTCCACCCCATCGAGCACCTGGTCGAGCTGGCGCCGCGCGGTGGGATTGCCCCCGGGGCGCACCACGCCGGGATAGCAGTTGTCCAGAAAACGCTCGCCGGACAGATGCTGGCGCAGCACCGAGTAGATGGCCGCCAGCAGGCTCTCGGAGGTGAACCCGGCCACGGCGGCAGGCATGTGGTGGCGTTCCACCACGAAGCCCCATTCCTCGGGGCCCATGACCGTGGCCACGTGTCCCGGCGCGATGAGCGCATCGAAACCCGGAGTTTCGGAATCCAGCAGCATGGCCACCGCCGGCCAGGTCCTGCGCCCGGACAGCAACACCGAGAGATTCTCCGGCACACCCTCCGCCAGCATGGCCGCCACCGGTGCGGTGGTGGTCTCGAACCCGGCGGCGAAGAACACCACCTGCTGCTGTGAATCTGCCCGTGCGATCTGCACCGCCTCGGTGGGCGAGGCGATGGGGCGCACGTCGGCACCCGCCGCCTGGGCCTCCACCAGGGAGCGGATCTCGCCCTTTTTCACGTTCACCGGCACCCGCAGCATGTCGCCGAAGGCCAGCAGGGTCACGTGTTCGTGGAGCGCCAGCTGGATGGCCTGGTGGATGTCCTCCTCGGGACACACGCACACCGGGCAGCCGGGTCCTGGGATCAGTTCGATGGCAGGCGGCAGCGCGGATCGCAAACCCGCCAGGGTGATGGAACGCTCGTGCCCGCCGCAGACGTTCATGATGCGCACCCGCGGGGGCAGATTCAGGGTCCGGATGCGTTCAAGCCACTGGCGTGCGTCCACACTCATGGGTGGCGATGGGCGTGCAGGCGGGCGCCGTCGGGCTGGACCGCCGGGCGGGCGCTCCGGCCATGCTCAAGACGCTCCCGCTGGGCACGGATCTCCTCGCGCAGCCAACCCAGCCAGGCATCCATGCCGGCGCCGTTCTTCGAGGACACCCGAATCACCGGCGCCGGGTTGGCCAGGTTGCGCAGCGCAGTCTGCGCGGCGTCGCAATCGAAATCGTCCAGCACCGGCAGCAGGTCGGTCTTGGTGAGCAGCATGAGATCGGCGGCACGAAACATCACCGGGTACTTGGCCGGCTTGTCGTCGCCTTCGGTCACCGACAGCAGGGTGACATTGCGATGATGACCCAGGTCGAAGCTGGCCGGGCACACCAGGTTGCCCACGTTCTCGATGAACACCAGGTCGATGTCCGAGAGATCCAGTTGATGCAGGGCATCGTGGACCATGTGGGCATCCAGGTGGCAGGCGGTGCCGGTGGCGATCTGGATGGCGGGCACGCCGTGACGCCGAATGCGCTCGGCGTCGTTCTCCGTCTCCAGGTCCCCCTCGATCACCGCGATGCGCAGTTCATCTCCCAAGGCCTGGAGGGTAGTCTCCAGCAAGGCCGTCTTGCCTGAACCGGGGGAGGACATTAGGTTGACGCACAGCACGCCCCGGCTGTCGAAGTGAGCACGGTTGTGGGCGGCCTGCTGATCGTTCTCGTGAAGCAGCCCCTGCAGCACGTTGACCGCGGACTTGCCATCGGGCGTTCTGGACAGTTTGCCGCTGATCACCAGATGTCGGTTGCCGGGGGTAATGTTGCAGCCGCAGGTATCACACATGTTCGGTCTCCTCTGCCGTCAACAGTTCCAGACTGTCCAGCAGCATCTCATCGCCGCTGATGACCCGGGTCTGCCAGTCGCCGCATACGCCACACAGAAGCCGGTTGGCGGGCACCTCCGACTCCGCCTCGCAGCGGGTGCACACCACCCGCACAGGCAGCGATTCCATTTCAAGACTCGCGCCTTCAGCAAGCGTACCCGCCTGGGCCAGGGTAAAGGCCCGCGCAAGAAGTTCCGGTTCCACGCCGGACAGCACGCCGATGCGCAGGCGGATCCGGGTAATACCCCGTGCGCCGTGATCCCGGGCAATGGCCTCCGCCTGGCGGATCACCGACTGGCAGATGGCGAGTTCATGCATGGTTATGCGCCTTCATCCTTCCGCCGCGAGCATCTCGTCATAGAGCTCCCAGGCGGTACAGGCGTCAGCCTCACTCATCTTTTGAATGGCATAACCCACGTGCACCATGACGTGATCACCGGGTTCCAGGGGTTCGTCCTGGAGCAGGAACAGACTCACGGTGCGTTCCACACCCTTGGCCTCGCAGCGGGCGTTGAATCGATCGATCTCGACGATACGCATGGGAATCCCGAGACACATGGCGAGGGCTACCCTGACGGAATGGTCAACGTCCATTAGAGACCATGGGGATTAGGCGATCAAGAGCACAAGATCTGATCTCTCGCCAAGACGCGAAGTCGCCAAGAAAGACATTCCTATGAAATTGATTTTCTTGGCGTCTTCGCGTCTTGGCGAGAAACCCTGTTTTTGTGATGTTAATTCCTCCAGAAACGCATTTAAGAACCCCACCGCAAAATAACTGCTCCAGGTCAGTAGCGAAGTGAAAAACCGCTGCTAGTATTTAATTGATCGATCATCCGCGCAGGAAGCCCTCCCTTGCAGGCCGAGGCCTACCCCATGACAGTCGACGCCGGCAGGACCCTGGTACTGGGTCTTGGCAACACCCTGTTGCAGGACGAGGGGGTGGGTGTCCATGTCATCGGCGAACTGGTGCGGCTAGCCCGCATATCTCACCACCCTTCTACTGCGGCCGCCGATATGCGCGCTGTGACGGGGCGTGCTCCCTCCAGCCGACTTGACGTAGTGTCGGCTACGCCTGCGCCGTCTTCCGGTCCGCGCCCCCCGTCACAGCGGCATCTCGACGCCCTCGCTACGAACGGTGGTGAGATATGCGGGCTAGACCCCGATGCCCCCCGGGTGGACTACCTGGACGGCGGCACCCTGAGCTTCACCCTGGCAGGTCCCATCGGCGAGGCGGATGCCCTCATCGTGGTGGACACCGCCCAGCTGGACTCCGAACCCGGCACCGTCCGGGTGTTCGAGGGACGCGACATGGACGCGTTCGTGGGCAACGGCCGCAAGACCAGTGTCCACGAGGTGAGCCTGCGAGACGTGCTGGCCATCTCCAGCCTGGAAGGCCGCCTGCCGGCCCGCCGCGCCCTGGTGGGCATCCAGCCCGGGGTCATGGACTGGGGCAACGAACCCACCCCCGCCGTCGCCGCGGCCATTCCCAGGGCCTGTGAGGCGGTGCGCGATCTCCTGGAGCGCTGGATCCCATGAGCGGTCTCGACGGCATTCCGGTCAGGATCGAGGCACCCGAGTTCGATGGCGAGGACGTGCTTACGGGCATGGCCGATGCGCTGCTGCGGGAGATCCACGCCCACCTGGCCAACCTGCACCAACGAGGCGAGAGCCACACCATCGACCTCAAGGGCCTGCCCCTGACCGAGGCCGACCGGCGCCAGCTCAAGGAGGCCCTGGGCCGGGGCGAGGTCAGCATGTCCGTGGACGCCGCCGGACCCACCGAGGCCTACGAGACCGCCTACGCGGGCGTCTGGTGGATCGACTACCAGAACCTGCTCGGGAGCACGGCGCTCACGCACATCGAGATCGCTCGGGTTCCCGCCATCGCGCCCACCCATCCCGACGACATCGCCGACGCGCTGCAGCGCCTGGGCAAGGCACTGAACGACAGAGAATCACAAACAAGCAACCCACCATCCGACTGACACCGGCTCACAGGAGGCGGTTATGGATCAGGGCAAGACACCGCAAACACTGGGCGAGGAACTGCGCCGACGCGGCATGAGCCGGCGCACCTTCCTCAAGTTCTGCGCGGCGGTGGCATCCAGCATGGCCCTGCCCGCGACCATGGCCCCGGTGATGGCGGAGGCCCTGGCCGGGGCCCGTCGGCAGTCGGTGATCTGGCTGTCCTTCCAGGAGTGCACCGGCTGCGTGGAGTCCCTGACCCGCTCCTATGCACCATCGCTGGAATCCCTGATCTTCGATTTCATCTCCCTGGACTACCAGCACACCCTCCAGGCGGCGGCCGGACACCAGGCCGAGGAAGCCCGCGAGGCGGCCATGAAGGCACACTGGGGCAAGTACCTGGTGATCGTGGACGGTTCCATCCCGCTCAAGGACGGCGGCGTCTACTCCACCGTGGCGGGCGAGACCAACCTGGACACCCTGAGGCACGTGGCCGAGGGCGCGGCGGCCATCATCAGCGTGGGCACCTGCGCGGCCTTCGGCGGGCTGCCCAAGGCCCACCCCAATCCCACCGGCGCCGCCGCCGTGACGGACATCATCAAGGACAAGCCGGTGATCAACGTGCCGGGCTGCCCGCCTATTCCCGAGGTGATGACCGGCGTGATCGCCAACTTCCTCACCTTCGGCAAGCTGCCGGACATGGATCACCTGAACCGGCCGCTGGCCTTCTTCGGTGACACCATCCACGACCGTTGCTACCGGCGCCCTTTCTACCGGCGCGGACAGTTCGCCAAGCGCTTCGACGACGAGGGTGCGCGCAACGGCTGGTGTCTGTACGAGCTGGGCTGCAAGGGCCCCGTGGTACACAACGCCTGCGCCACCACCAAGTGGAACCAGAACCTCACCTTCCCCATCCAGTCCGGGCACGGCTGCATCGGCTGTTCGGAGCCCAACTTCTGGGACAAGGGCAGCTTCTATGCACCGCTCTCCAGCGGACGCTGGGGCAGCGCCGAGGGAATCGCTGCGGCGGCAGTGGTGGGCACCACGGTGGGCATCGGCAGTGCCATGCTGTCACGGGCACGCCAGTCCGACATCATCAAGAAGGGCTGAGGCCATGGACCTGCTGGAATTCGCACGCGGACCCGCCATGCAGTGGGCGCTCATCATTCTGGTGCTGGGCATCACCTGGCGCGTTGCCGGCATCGTTTTCCTCAAGCGCAAGTCGGATCTCTCCGAGCCACGCACCCATGGCCAGTGGTTCGGCGCGGTACGCACCATTCTCAGTCGAAGCGTGCCGGCCCCGGCATTCCGCTCCCGGGTCCTCTACTCCAACCTGCTGGGTTATACCTTCCACATCGGCCTGGCCATCGTGGTGTTCGCCTACATGCCCCACATCCTGTGGTTCGAGAGCATCCTGGGGTTCCAGTGGCCTGCGCTGCCCAATGCGGTGATCTCCGTGGCAGCAGTGGTCACCCTGTTCTCCCTGGTGGCCCTCCTGGTCAGGCGCCTGACCAGCCCCGTGCTGCGCCTGATCTCCAACTTTGACGACTACTTCAGCTGGGTGGTGACCGTCGCACCCCTGGTCACGGGGCTCATGGCCGTGGCCGACATGGGCGTCGGCCTGCGCTACGAGACCCTGCTGGCGGTTCACCTGCTGAGCGTGTGGCTGCTGTTCATCTGGCTGCCCTTCGGCAAGCTGGGCCACGCCTTCCTGGTGTTTCTCAGCCGGGGGACCACGGGCGCGCTGTTTGCACGCCGAGGCGCACGCACATGAACAGTGCCGATCTGGATCAGCAACATCCGCTGGATCTCGAGTCCGCCCGCATCGGCGTGCGCAAGCCCGAACAGCGCTACGACCTGCAGGGCGACACGCCGGACGAGGCCCGGGTGCATACGGCCATGGTGAACTTCGTGAAGGACTTCGGCGCCACCGCCGCCACCTACATGGAATCCTGCGTCCACTGCGGCCAGTGCGCGGAGGCCTGTCATTTCTACGTGCAGACCGAGAACCCCCGCTACACCCCCATCTGGAAGCTCGAGCCCTTCAAGCAGGCCTACAAGCGCGAGGCCGGCCCCTTCTCGCTGATCTACCGCCTGCTGGGCCTGAAGAAGAAGGTCACCACGGCGGAACTCAAGGAATGGCAGGAGCTGATCTACGACTCCTGCACCCTGTGCGGCAGGTGCACCATGATCTGCCCCATGGGCATCGACATCGCCACCCTGGTGGGCCAGGCACGGCACGGCATGTTCCAGGCCGGCATCGTGCCCCACGAACTGTGGTCGGTGACGGAACGTGCCCAACGGGAAGGCAGTCCGCTCGGCGCCACACCGAGCGTGTTCGAGGAGCGGGTGGAATGGATGGGCGATGAACACGAGGTGAAGATGTTCATCGACAAGGAAAAGGCGGACGTGATGCTGACCATGTCATCCATCGAGATCCAGAAGTATCCCGAGTCCATGGCCGCCATGGCGAAAGTGATGAATCACCTGGGCCTGGACTGGACCTTCCGCACCGACGGCTACGAGGCCACCAACTTCGGCCTGCTCTCCGGCAACACCGCCTGGCAGAAAGACATGAGCCGCAAGATCGTGGACGCCGCCAGGGCCTGCGGCGCGAGCCTGGTGATCCTGCCCGAGTGTGGCCATGCCTATGGGGCCCTGCGCTGGCAGGCAGCCAATCTGCTGGGTGAGGAACTGCCCTTCAAGGTGCGCCACATCTCCGAGTTTCTGGCCGAGCAGGTCAACAACGGCCGGCTCAAGCTCAGGCGAGTGGACAAAGCCGTCACCTTTCACGACCCCTGTCAGGTCTCCCGCCGTGGCGGCGCGACCCAGGCGCCGCGGGATGTGCTCAAGGCACTCGGTGTGGAGCTTCGCGAGATGGACAACGCCGGCGACTACAACTGGTGCTGCGGCGGCGGTGGCGGTGTGATCACCATCCACCGGGCCGACCCGCTGCGCTACAAGGCCTTCGAGATCAAAATCGAGCAGGTCGAGAAGACCGGCGCCGAGGTACTGCTCACCAGCTGCTCAAACTGCCGCCAGAGCTTCGACGACAGTCAGGCGCATTTTCACTGGGACAGAACCATGCACAGCCTGCTGGAGCTGGTGGCGGACAACCTGGTCGAGCACTGAACACATGCGCACTTCACTTCATCAACCGGGGTTGCAGCCTGAATGAGCACAGAACGCATCGTCGTCGATCCCATCACGCGCATCGAAGGCCATCTGCGCATCGAAGCCGAGGCGGACGAGCACGGCAACATCACCCATGCCTCCAGTTCCGGCACCATGGTGCGCGGCATCGAGACCATCCTCACCGGCCGCGACCCCCGGGACGCCTGGGCCTTCGCCCAGCGCATCTGCGGCGTCTGCACCCTGGTGCACGGCATCGCCTCGGTACGCTCGGTGGAAGACGCCCTGGACTACCCGATCCCGCCCAATGCCCAGCTGATTCGCAATCTCATGATCGGCGCACAGTACGTACACGACCATGTGATGCACTTCTATCACCTGCACGCCCTGGACTGGGTGGACGTGGTCTCCGCGCTCAAGGCCGATCCCAGGGCCACCTCGGAACTGGCCCAGTCGCTGAGCAGCTACCCGCGCTCCTCCCCCGGCCACTTCGCCGACGTGCAGAAACGGGTCAAGGAGTTCGTGGAGTCCGGGCAGCTAGGCATCTTTGCCAACGGCTACTGGGGACACCCCGCCTACAAGCTGCCGCCGGAGGCCAACCTCATGGCCCTGGCCCACTACCTGGACGCGCTGGCCTGGCAGCGGGACGTGGCCAAGCTGCATGCCATCTTCGGCGGCAAGAATCCCCACCCCAACTTCCTGGTGGGCGGGGCACCATCCGCCATCAGCACCGGTGGTGACGGCAGCCGCGGCGGCACGGCCATCAACGACGTGGGCCTGGCCCAGGTACGCGACATCATCGGCCAGATGCGAAGCTTCGTGGACCAGGTCTACCTGCCGGACACGCTGGCCATCGCAAGTTTCTACAAGGACTGGTTCAAGCGCGGCGAAGGCACCGGCAACTTCCTCACCTACGGCGACTTCCCCGCGCAGGGCCTCGACGACCCTGCCAGCTACCTGGTGCCCTCGGGCGTGATCCTCGACCGGGATCTTTCGAAGATTCATCCCCTGGATCTGAACGACCCGGAGCAGATCCAGGAGTTCGTCTCCCATTCCTGGTACGACTACAGCACCGGCAAGGACTCGGGCCTGCACCCCTACGCAGGCGAGACCCGGCTCAACTACACGGGACCCAAGCCGCCCTATGCGCACCTGGACGTGGAGGCCAGCTATTCCTGGCTCAAGTCGCCCCGCTGGCGCGGCAGGCCCATGGAAGTGGGCCCCCTGGCGCGGGTACTGATGATGTATGCCAACGGCCACGAGCCCACCCGCGAACTGGCGGGCTACGCCCTCAAGACCCTGGACCTGCCCCTGGAGGCCATGTTCTCCACCATGGGACGCACCGCCGCCCGAACGCTTGAAACCAAGATCGTCGCCGACCAGATGATGACCTGGTACGACAACCTCATGGCCAACATCCGCGCCGGGGATCTCCGGACCCACAACCATGACCTATGGGACCCGTCCACCTGGCACAAGGAACACAAGGTGCGCAAGGGCGTGGGCTACATGGAGGCGCCCCGCGGCGCCCTGGCCCACTGGTCGGTGATCGAGGACGGCAAGCTCAGCAACTACCAGGCGGTGGTGCCCAGCACCTGGAACGCCGGCCCCCGGGACGCCCAGGGCCAGTTCGGTCCCTACGAGGCCGCGCTCATGGACAACCACCAGATGCACGACACTCATCAGCCCCTGGAGATCCTGCGCACCATCCACAGCTTCGATCCCTGTCTCGCCTGCGCGGTGCACATGGTGGACAAGGACGGACGGGAACTGGTACGGGTGAAGGTACGCTGAATGCAGCCCGGCCTGCATGGCAGCGCCGCGACCGAATACTGACAGGGAGACTCGAGATGAGATTTGTGCTGCCCATGACCCTCGCCGGCCTGAGCCTTGTGATCGCAACCCCGGCCTTCGCCCACGCGGCCCCGGGGAGACCGGCGGGTTGCTCGCCGGACCGGCCCATCCGATTCTCGGTATCGACCATCTGCTCGCCCTGCTGGCCATGGGCCTGTGGAGCGCGACCATGGCCATGCGCGCACGCCTGATTACCGCATCAGGCATTGCCCTGTTGCTGGCGGCCTCCGCCCTGGCAGGGGCCGAAAGGCCTCACTCGACGATGACCACCAGGGTGCCCACGGGCACCTGCTCGAAGAGTTCGATTACCGACGCGTTGGTCATGCGCACGCAGCCGTCGGAGGCGGGCTGCCCGATCAGGCCCTCCTCGTCGGTGCCGTGGATGTAGATGAATCGCTGGAAGGAATCCACCTCACCGCCCCGATTCACGCCCTCCTCCAACCCATCAAGCCAGAGGATGCGCGAGGTGATGTTGTCTTCGGGGCTGGTCTCAGGCGTGGTGAGAATGTTGGCGATGCGCCCGGTGTTACTGCGGCCTTTGAATACGGTACCCAAGGGCACATCGGCACCGATCCTGCGCCGCACCTGATGCACTCCCAGGGGTGTCTTCAGACTGCCATCCTGGTTACCGATGCCATGGCGGGAGGTGGACACGGGATAGTCGTGAAAGGGCACACCGTGCTTGATGTAGTACAGGCGCTGTTCACCGATGCGAACGATGATCATCGGGTCCAGCGGGCGGTCCGGATGATTCCGGGCTACGGCATCACGTATTTCACCATACCAGGTCGTCATGGGCGGTCTCGGCGGACAGTCATCCATCTCCTCACTCCACCACCCGACAGCGGCCGGGGCGGCAAGCCAGCTCAGGGGCAGCAGCAGGCACCACGCTATGGCTGCTCGGCGGACAGGGCTCATGAATCGGTGCGCGGGCTTCAGGTGTTGTTGTGCAGATCCAGGTGGGCGTATTCCTTGGCCTTTTTCTGCTTGGCTGAATCATTGCGCCGCTGGCGCAGGTGATCCAGGTATTCGGAGCCGATGCCGGTGACGTAGTCGCCATTGAACACGGAGCAGTCGAAACCTGTGAGCTTCTGATTACCCTTACGTACCGCCTGCACCAGATCATCCAGGTCCTGGTAGATAAGCCGGTCGGCGGAGATGGCCTCGCAGATCTGCTTCTCGTCCCGACCATGGGCTATGAGCTCATCGGCCGAGGGCATGTCGATACCGTAGACATTGGGAAAGCGGATGGGCGGCGCGGCGGAGGCGAAATAGACCTTCCTGGCCCCCGCCTCCCGGGCCATCATCACGATCTCCCTGGAGGTGGTGCCGCGCACGATGGAATCATCCACCAGCATCACGTTCTTACCCTTGAACTCAAGGCCGATGGCGTTGAGCTTCTGGCGTACCGACTTACGCCGCTGGGTTTGACCCGGCATGATGAAGGTGCGCCCGATGTAGCGGTTCTTGATAAAGCCCTCCCGGTACTTCACGTCCATCTCGTGGGCCATTTCGATGGCCACGGTGCGTCCGGTGTCGGGGATCGGGATGATCACGTCGATGTCGTGATCCGGCCATTCGCGCAGGATCTTCTGACCCAGTTTGGTGCCCATGCGCATCCGTGCGCGATGCACGAAGACGTTGTCGATCACCGAATCGGGACGGGCGAAATACACATACTCAAAAATGCAGGGAGCGAAGCTGGCCGACCCATCGGCACACTGGCGGGTGTGGGGGCGAGCGTCGTTATCGATGAAGATGGCCTCGCCCGGCTCCAGGTCTCGGACCAGTTCAAAACCCAGGGTATCCAGGGCCACGCTCTCGGAGGCCACCATGTATTCCTCGCCCTCGGGGGTCTGGCGGCGGCCGAACACCACCGGACGGATGCCATGGGGATCACGAAACGCCAGGATGCCCCGATCCGCGATCAGGGTCACCACCGCATAGGCGCCGTTGCAGCGACGGTGCACGCCGCTCACGGCACGAAACACGTCATCCGGCTCCAGGCTCAGGCCCTCGGCCTTGAGCAGTTCCTGGGCGAGCACATTGAGTAGAATTTCGGAATCGGACTCGGTATTGATGTGGCGGCGGTCCTGAACGAACAGTTCGCGCTTGAGGTCTTCGGCATTGGTGAGATTGCCGTTATGGCCCAGGGCGATGCCGTAGGGGGAATTCACGTAAAAGGGCTGAGCCTCGGCAGAAGAGGAACTGCCGGCGGTGGGATAACGCACATGGCCAATACCCATGTTGCCCATCAGATTACGCATGTGCTGCACGTTGAACACATCGCGCACCAGGCCATTGTCCTTGCGCAGGTGCAGGTGGCCATCACTGTCGCTGGTCACAATGCCGGCGGCATCCTGACCGCGGTGCTGCAGCACCAGCAGGGCGTCGTAGAGCGCCTGATTGACCGGGCTACGACCGACGATACCAACAATGCCGCACATGAGGACTCCCTCGAGATTTCGACTGACAAATCGGATGAATGATGACTTGAAAGATCAGGCCTGGAAGACGAAGTGATTCGCCAGATCCTCCGGCAGAAAATCGCGCAGCCAGATGGCCAGGCGCTCGAAATGGCCCAATAGCAGGCTGTCCTGCCACCAGGGCTCCTGGGGCATCGCCGTGAGCGCCGCCAGCAGCACCAGCACCGCCACCAGCAACAGGCCGCGGGCCAGGCCGAACACGACCCCCAGGCTGCGATCCGTGCCCGACAGGCCGGTGCGCTTGACCATCTGCCCCGCCAGCACGTTGATCACGCCCCCCACGATGAGGGTGATGATGAACAGCACCGCAAAGGCGATACCGATACGCAGGGTGCCATCCTCCAGGGCTGCCGGAAGGATCTGGGAAAACGCGCTGGCATAACCCAGCGACACCCAGAAGGCGACGATCCAGGTGGCCAGGGATATGGCCTCCTTGACGAAGCCCCGGAACAGACTGATCACTGCGGACAGAGCGACGATCCCCAGGATAACGAAATCGATCCAGATCATGGGGTCTCGAATACATACCGGGGGGACAAGGGGCGCTCTGCACATTGCGCTGACATGGCGGCATTCTACCAGCCCGGGGCCCGGGAAATAAGGGCATCAAGTGAGGGGTTTCGGGCGATTCACTCCGCTGGTCCTGTGTCAGGGCTGGGACACCACGATACCCTGAAGGTCGAGATCCCTGCCCAGGCGTTCACGCAGGCCTTCGGCGGCATCCCGGGAAGATACCGGCCCGATCTTGACCCTGAAGATGCGCCGATCCCCGGCCCGGGCCGGTTCCACGAAGACCTCAAAACCCGCCGCCCGCAGCCGGTCCCGTTCGGATTCGGCATTGGCCTGTTCACTGAAACTGCCCACCTGTACCACCCAGCTCCCGGGCCCCGGCCCGGCCGGGGAGGATGCCACCGGCGGGGCTTGAGGCACCGGCGCGGGGCTCGGCGCAGCAGGGGCACTCGGTGCGGGCACCGGGGATGTAGCCGCGGATGCTGGAGGCTCGGGCACAGGCTCGGGCACGGGCCGTACCTCGCTGCGCTGGGGCGGACGGGTGAGCTGGGGGGTGGAGGCCGACGCGTCCGGCTCCAGGGGGGCCGGCGTCTCGGGACGGGAAAATTCCGGCTCGGCGGGGATGCCGTCGCGAAGGCTCAGGCCTGACTGCTGACCGGTGCCATCCAGCAGCATGGGCAGAAATATCACCGCCAGGGCAAGCAATACGGCGGCGCCCACCAGGCGTTGTTTGAGTCGTGGATCCAAGGTCAGGACCAGGCTGATGATGAGAGAGACATAATACTAACCCAAACCCGGCACAGACTCAGGACACCGTCGCCGCTTCCAGGGCAAGCACCTGGGAAACGGTATAGAAAGACCCCAGCACCAGGACACGATCCCCCGGCCCTGCCGCAGCACATGCCCCGTGGTAGGCACTGGCCACCGTCGCGTGGCGGGACACCGCCGCTGCACCGACCACGGCAGCCAGACGCTCACCCAGGGCTTGCACGGTCATGGCCCTGGGCACATCGGGCAGACCGGCAGCAAACCATCGATCCACCTGCGCTGCGAGGGCGGCAATCACCGCCGTCACGTCCTTGTCGGCCATCATGGCAAGCACCGCCAGGGTGCGTCCGGGTACCGGCTGCTGCGCCAGGCTTGCGGCCAGGACCTGGGCCCCCTGGGGATTGTGGGCCACATCCAGGATCACCAGGGGATTGTCACGCAGGCGCTGGAAACGCCCCGGCAGGCGCACCTGTTCAAGGCCCCGTTCCAGGGCCTCCCGGGAGACCGGCAGGCGTGCCTGCAACAAGGTGACAGCGGTCAGGGCGGTGGCGGCGTTGTTGAACTGGATGGGACCGGACAAGGCAGGCATGGGCAGGTCCTCCAGCACCACTGCACCGGGACCCTGCCATCGCCAGTCCCGCCCCGACGACCCCGCCTGCCATGAGAAATCCTGTCCGGCCATATGCAGCTCCGCGCCCAGGGTCTGGGCAGTCTTCTCGATGCTTGCCGGTGGCTGGGGATCGCCACATACGGCGGGGCGCGTAGCACGAAAGATCCCCGCCTTCTCGGCACCGATGCCTTCGCGGTCCGAACCCAGCCATGCCTCGTGATCGATGCCGATGGAGGTGACCACCGCCACGTCCGGATCCACGATGTTCACCGCATCCAGGCGTCCGCCCAGACCCACTTCCAGGATCACGACATCCGGCGCTGCCTCCCGAAACAGCCACAGGGCCGCCAGGGTGCCGAACTCGAAATAGCTGAGGCTTTCTTCACCCCGAGCACTATCCACGGCGTCGAAGGCGCGGCACAGGGCTTCGTCACTGGCCAGGGCCCCGTGGATACGGATGCGTTCGTTGTAGCGCAGCAGATGGGGGGAGGTGTAGGCGCCGACCCGGTAGCCGGCGCACCGGTAGATGGATTCCAGCAGGGCCACGGTGGAGCCCTTGCCGTTGGTCCCGGCTACGGTGATGACGGCATGGGCGGGCTGGAGCAGGCCGAGACGCCCGGCCACGCGGGCGACCCGCTCAAGGCCCAGGTCAATGGCCTTGGGATGCAGGGTCTCCTGCCAGGCAAGCCACTGCTCCAGGGTCTCAAAGCGCATAGGGTCGTGGACCGGACTCGGTCAACCGACAGGCTCAGGATTCGGGGGCCAGTGCCTGGCTCGGTGCGGGACGGCGGGTCATCATGGCCAGCAGGGAGGCCAGGCGATCACGCATCTCCCGGCGGTCGATGATCAGGTCCACAGCGCCCTTTTCCACCAGGAACTCCGCCCGCTGGAAGCCCTCGGGCAAGGTCTCGCGCACGGTCTGCTGGATGACCCGGGGACCGGCGAAGCCGATCAGGGCATTGGGTTCGGCCACGTTGATGTCCCCCAGCATGGCAAGGCTCGCGGACACACCGCCCATGGTGGGGTCGGTCATCACGGAGATGTACGGTACGCCCCGGTCGCGCAGGCGACCCAGGGCCGCGCTGGTCTTGGCCATTTGCATCAGGGAGAACAGGGCCTCCTGCATGCGCGCACCGCCACTGGCGGAGAAGGACACCAGGGGAATGCCTTCGCGCACGGCCAGATCGGCAGCACGCACGAAACGCTCACCCACCACAGAGCCCATGGAACCGCCCATGAAGGAGAAGTCGAAGGCTGCGGCCACCACGGGCACACCCCGCACGCGACCCTGCATCGCCACCAGGGCATCCTTCTCGCCGGTGGCCTTCTGGGCGGCGATCAGGCGATCACGGTACTTCTTGCTGTCGCGAAACTTGAGCACATCCACCGGTTCCACACCGGCGGCGATCTCCGTGCGGCCTTCTTCGTCCAGGAAACTGTCCAGACGACGGCGGGCACCCATGCGCATGTGATGATTGCACTTGGGACACACGTCCAGGTGGCGCTCCACCTCGGGGCGGTACAGGGTCGCGCCGCAGCCATTGCAACGCATCCACAGCCCTTCGGGCACGGCCCGCTTGGTGGTGGCGTCAGTGCGGATTCGGGAGGGGACGAGTTTTTCAAACCAGCTCATAAGTTCGATTCAGGCTTCTTTTGTCTG
>SR_TP_S13solDRAFT_1000484_pt1 | contig 16284 bp, 21 predicted proteins | sample SodReaTP_S13sol_FD_11159 | JGI IMG/M metagenome (IMG submission 11159)
CTGGATCCGAGGTTATTGGAGCGCAAGGTGCCAAGGTCGAGCATCGCGGCGGAGTCCGTGTCCCATCGGAACGCCCGGGTGCTGTTATCGTCCGTATTTGCNTNCCCCACGACGACGCTGCCATCTGCGCTGACGGCGTTGGCGTAGCTGGATCCGAGGTTATNGGAGCGCAAGGTGCCAAGGTCGAGCATCGCGGCGGAGCCCGTATCCCATCGGAACGCNCGGGTGCTGTTATCGTCCGTATTTGCCTGCCCCACGACGACGCTGCCATCTGCGCTGACGGCGCGGGCGTCGCTAAATCCGAGGTTATCGGAGCGCAAGGTGCCAAGGTCGAGCATCGCGGCGGAGTCCGTGTCCCATCGGAACGCGCGGGTGCTGTTATCGTCCGTATTTGCCTGCCCCACGACGACGCTGCCATCTGCGCTGACAGCGCGGGCGATGCTGTATCCGAGGTTGTCGGAGCGCAAGGTGCCAAGGTCGAGCATCGCTGCGGAGTCCGTGTCCCATCGGAACGCGCGGCTGCTGTCGTCCGTATTTGCCTGCCCCACGACGACGCTGCCATCTGCGCTGACGGCGTAGGCGTCGCTGTATCCGAGGTTATCGGAGCGCAAGGTGCCAAGGTCGAGCATCGCGGCAGAGCCCGTATCCCATCGGAACGCCCGAGTGCTGTTATCGTCCGTATTTGCCTGCCCCACGACGACGCTGCCATCTGCGCTGACGGCGCGGGCGATGCTGTATCCGAGGTTATCGGAGCGCAAGGTGCCAAGGTCACACATGCCACCGTCATACTGGGTGTCGTCACCCGGTGTCGGACCGGTTGTTCCCGGCAGGCACGGAAGGGATTCTGCGGCCTGTGCAGATGCACCGACCGGAACGAGAAAGACGCCAGCGCCAATAACAGCCGCGAAACTGACTACGCTGCGTGCGGTCTTGGGGATGTGCTGGCCATGCAGAATGCACCGCACGGATGTGTGGGTAGCGGTCATTGAGTTTCCTTGAGCAATTACTCGTTCGGGAAAACTCACGTATCAAAAAGCCGCAGCACAGTCCCGCCTCTTATTTCACATTGGATATCTTTTTGTGTCACGTGTTGTATTTTCATTCACGGCACTGAGGTTCTGCGGCCCAAACAAATTTGACGCGGCGTACGCCGCAAACATCTGCGATAAAGGGGCTTTGGTTCTTCGATATTTTTCTGGGCTTGATTGGCAGCATCGACGAAGCGCTTTGCGGCCGCGTACGCCATGCCATCATCCTTACCGATATACCCTTGCAAATGGCGTTAACTGAGCATTGCTGCTGGTCAGCGCCGCAAACCGCCCCCCCGCAGTGATCTGCGCCGCGTTCATTCGTCTCCAGATCGCGCCGCAGGTTCTCGACATAAGCCCTGCGCGCATCCAGCTCGGCCGCGCTAAACCTGCGCGGCTGTTCAACAGCGCAAAAGCGGGGTCCGCCATCGGGTGCGAGCAGGACCGGCCCAGCAGCGGATTGACGATCGACACCGCGAACACCCCCGCCCACCACAGCCCAATTGGTGCCACAACCAGCAGCCGGCAAACACTTGTGGATAGTCAGAAACTGTTGCATGCGGCCCTGATTTTGAACGGCTTTCACTGTCGTTCAGCGCTACGTATGATTTTACTGGGTGTCGGAGATATACATCCAAACGCATAAGATAGCTGTGGTTTTGTCCTTGTGCCCAGCGCTGCCCCAATTCAACATGACAAAATGCCTGTTGTATTGATTCGCGAATTATGAAGAAACTCTCAGTCCGCTATTGGAAATGGCTGCGCTTCCGCGCCAGAAAATCGCTGCGACGCAAGAAGCTATCTATAAAAGCCGAGAGCGGTTCACGGGCGAGAATTATACGAGGGGCGCATCATGTGACGGCATGGCTCGGTGATGTAGAAGAAGAAGTGGTTTCTCGCAGGGCACCCGCTGTACCACCTGCCGAACTGTGCGTTCACTCTAATCCGGCGGAAACCCTATCGCTACTTGGCCGACTTCGTAATAGTCTTCAGCTCAAGAATGCACTCAATTACCCGGAGCGGTACTTGTGGTTGAGGAACGCTAAAACCCCACGTGGTCTACGGAGCATACCTTCCTATATTGATTTTTCGGTGATCAAACGGATGTCGCCAGCTGCCGCCCTTGTTGTAACTGCTGAATATCATCGCGCTGCAGAAATTATTGGCAGTGCACCCCCAGCAATTGATCTTCACCGATGGGGCAACGGCGCATTTATACCGCTATTTAGGCTTGGTTTCTTTGAAGCGATTGGACACCTCGAGTACGGCGGTGAAGCCCTCAACCAGTATGATGAGATAAAATATCTGAAAGCTGTTAGTGGAAAGAACGGCGCGGATCTGCCGCGCATTTCACTTTCACTAATGGAGCTAGCAGGATTTCTCGAGAACGGTGAACCAGACCGAACTACACGCGTGGAGCTCAACAACGCTATCGGCGAAGCCATTGTAAACGTAGCGAGGTGGGCGTACCCTGATGATCATCAATTCGACTTTCCTCACCTATCAAATTTTTGGGTCACGGGTGCGGCAGATCGGCGGAACAACTCCTTTACTGTTGTCATATATGATCAAGGCATAACGATCCCAGTTTCCTATCCTCGCAAAGCTCTGAAACAGGCTGCAATGGACTATCTCAAGTCACTGTTATCTGTAGACACCAAGTTTGCGTTTCAGGATGACAGCGCTTATATCGATTGCGCGATGAAGTTTGGGAATTCCCAATCGGACCAAGTGCACAGGGGGCAAGGCCTACCGCAGATGCGGGAACTGATAGATGTTGTCCAAGGTGGTGCGCTTACAATTTGCAGCCGAGGAGGCCTATGGCACTATGAATATGGGAAACCAATTGTGCGGAGCTCCTACCCCGACTCGGTGGGTGGAACACTCATCGAATGGAAGCTTTTTCTTCCTGAAAGGCAAGAGCATGCATGATCTGAAGATCGACATCGCTAAGGATTTCAGCGCTTACCCAATTGGACGCGATGCTGAAGACAGCGTTGATAGCAATGGTCAGAAATTTCGTGAAGAGTTTCTTGTCCCGGCGCTCGAAGCTGCGGAGGCAGCAAATTCTACTTTGGAGGTTTCGTTCGAAGGCGTGGAAAGCTTCGGCTCGTCATTTCTGGAGGAGGCCTTTGGCGGGTTGGTTCGCAAAAACGGTTGGTCAGAACACCAACTTAGAAAAATTCTGAAGATAACTTACGATTGGCGCGGATATGCGCGGATGGAAAGGCGGATGTGGGCACATATTGCCGATGCTAAACCGGAAAACTGAATGGATCTGGCAATTCCTCTCATCGCTGGTTTAGTTGGTGCGTTTCTGACCTATCTCTTCCAAGTGATCTTGTCGGTGCAGGCCGCAAATCAGGCAGCTATTTCGGATCAGATAGACGATCTTAGGCGTATTGAGGCGCTTGCCACAGAATACTGGCTTACAGAAGCGGAGAAAAAACAGCAGAATGAAAGACTTGCAGCGCAACTTAGGGGCGCAATTATGGCGTCGTCGAGCTTTGAAGAGGTCGGACCTCGAATTCTCGGATGTCGATTTAAAAGATATACCGAATTGACTGTCAAGCTTGATGAAATCGTGACAGGAGGTGACTTCGAGTCCGAAAGAAAGAATGTCGATTACGGGCGTGTTGCCGCAACGATGCGGGTCACTGGGGAACTAGTAAGTCATCTAAGATTTTGTAGAACGCATGTGTTTACGTGGAAATAGTATAGAAATCTTTGCGTTTCCCTGATGCTGAACTCACCTCTGAACTCCGAGCCTAGTGCTATAACGATTGCAGAATCATCACGCAAGCTGCCAACAATTGTGCATGTGCGGCCGCTACATCGATCCCAACTTGCGCGGAACGGAATTCGAACTGAGTGAAATCAAGATCGATCCGTTTTCGAGGCGCTTCAATATCAAGCCTACCCAGGAGGTGTATGTCCTCTGGGATAGTGAGTTGACCTGCGCGCGCTGGGGCCTGATTCCGAGCTGGCACAAGGGCACGCTGAAGGACTGGCGCGCGGCCACGATCAATGCTCGTATTGAGGAGGCTGCGTCAAAGCCAAGTTTCAGAGGCGCATGGCGCTACGGCCGCTGCCTGATACCCGCCGGTGGATATTATGAATGGACTGGCGATCGCAGCCCCAAACAGCCGCATTTCTTCAGTAGCGCTGGCAATGAAGAAACCATGTGGTTTGCGGGCCTGATGTCAGTGTGGAACGACCTGCGCACCTGCGCGATCATGACGCGCGCGGCAAATGATACTGTTGAGCCGATCCACGACCGCATGCCGGTTATTCTGGGCACAGATGAACGGGATGCGTGGCTGGCAGGATCCGGTGATCTTATGCTTGGGGCAGGGTTCCGAGTAAAGCACCATCCTGTAGCGAGGTTTGGAATATCCGATGACGGGGATGAATTGATCGAGCCGGTTTGAGCCCTTACCGGTCACTCGGGGCGAGCGCCGGTCGGCTTCCACATGGCGATCCGAGTTGTCATGTCCAGGAACGTCGCATGGCGATCAAGGATGGCCTGTAGGTTCGGCCCAATCCGCCACTCAGGCATTTCTGCATATCCGAGCTTCCTATACCAAGGGGCATTCCACCTCGGGACACGGAAGGTAGCCAAACATGTCCCCGAAACTCCAGTGGCAGAAGCATAGTCCTCTGCCCATTCAAGTAGCCGCTGACCGATGCCTTTTCCTGACATCCCGTCATCGACCATAAGACTTGCAATGTAGAGCATGCCGTCAAGCGGCTGCACGATAATGTAGCCTGCTCGGTGCCCGGCAAACTCGGCCACCCTTGTCGTCCCAGTCTTGAAACGTTCGGGATTGATCGCAGGGGTGGCCGCAAATTTTTCGTATTCTTTTAGCGAAAGGTAGCGCCGATGCGCTGCGCGCTCCAATCGGCGCAGGTCTTCAATTTCGGCCTCGTCATAGGGGCGAAGAAGGGTGCGAGTGTTGTTCATGGTCTATCAGCGTTAAATGGCCATCGCCTTTGGCGTGGTCTTTCCTAGACCTGATCCACACACATGCAAAAGCACGCTGCGAGGGTTGATGGTGAAACAGGGGCGGATAACTATAATGGTGGTTGTCGCTGTCCAGATCTCGCGACGCCGGGCGGCGACTGGTTTACCCGGCGCCGTTCATACCGAGGCCGTTTTTATGGCCTGAGAAAAGTGTCTTGTCGCGATCCATCATGACAATCACCTACCCGGGAGGCCATATTTGCACAAGTGAAGATTCTGTAACGAGCGGCAGGTAAGTCCGCATAGCTGCCCCTCGCCGCCAACCGCGCGACCTTATTTTCAGGTTCGGAGCACTAGCACCTATGTCCACGCCAGTACCTATCCCAGCGCAATGCCCATCCTCCGCGAACCATGGCACAATTGATATCGCCGTGTTGCGGTGAGATACACCAGGCAGCAGTTCGGTTGCCGCCAGCTGACCCATCCGAACGGCAGTGCAAAGCAGGACCTGTAATAAGAATATGACCGTGCCGGCTTGTTCCGGTGGGTGTTCCCAGAAGTGTCACCAGCGCATCGCGTGCAGCAATGCCGCTTGCTGCCGGGCAGGGGTGGCCCGGAGAGCAGCTCCCGTCCAATTCACGAGCTGCGATGCCGGAGAGCCTTAGGCGTGGGCCTTCCTTGCACCAGACAGGACCATCACCATCCCAGACATGTGTTGGAGTGCAGGTGAATGTCTGACCTCTCGGAATGATCGGCACATCCGCGCTCGCGATTGATGGGAGCAAAGTGATCGTCAGTAAGACGATGGCGATTTGATGGAAATGAACTCGCATTTGTACCCCTCAGCTGCCATTCTGATTGCGTATTGGTCGACCGATAATGTCGCGCAACTCATCAAGCTCAATAAAGTTGTCAGCCTGTCGCCGCAATTCGTCACTGGCCATCGGCTTTGAGGAACGAATGGTTGACACTACTGACACGCGCACGCCCTGACGTTGCAAGCTTTCGATCAGGCGGCAGTAGTCGCCGTCGCCCGAAAAGAGGACAGCATGGTCAATATGGGGTGCGAGCTCCATGGCATTTACAGCCAGCTCGATTTCCATGTTGCCCTTTACTCTTCGACGCCCTTCACTGTCGAAATGCTCTTTTGCAGCCTTGGTGACCAGATTGTACCCGTTGTAGGTTAGCCAGTCGACCAGAGGACGAATGGGCGAAAACTCTTCGTTTTCGAGAAGCGCAGCGTAGTAAAACGCTCGTGTCAGCTTCCCGCGGCGCATGAATTCCTGCCTTAGAAGCTTGTAATCAATTTCAAACCCTAGCGCTTTCGCGGCTGAATAGAGATTTGCACCGTCAATAAACAGCGCCAGCGTCTCATCTTTATAGAACATAGAAAATCCCTTCTAATCAATTAAGTCAGGCGAAATCATTTCATCAAATGCCGATCGTCCAAGTGGTTTCGAAAGGCCTGCTGAGCTTAAACCGCGTCGTTGGCAGAAGGCAACCTGTGATCTGTCCATTGCGCATTGTTGCGCAATCGGTGTGCCGGCTATCCGGACGGGCTGCTGTCAAACCCGTCCGGACGCCGCACTGCAACCGGACCATGCCGCCGAGCCGGTCCGGGAGCGCGATTTCGCCTCATGAGCCGGAGGCATGATTCTGATATGGGATATTGTAGGTGGGGGCGTGTAAGCGTTTCTTTGGCTTTTCAGGTCCGGCGGCCTCGCTGTGGATCATCAGCGCTGCGAACAGAACAAAGATCAGGAGCAAAAGCCCCTTCTCCCCCACCTCAAGAGACTGAAGAAAACGCTTCATTTTGAGCCCCGTATGGCGCGGATCAGTTCGAGGATCGTTGCCTTGTTGATGTTGACGACAAAGCGTGTGACGGCATACCCGGTCATGGCCAACAGACCAGCGACCGCGTTTCGATAGGTCAGGCTATCAAGAGACAGCCAGTCGATTGTTGGATCGGTCAGAAATATCGAACAGAACAAGCCTGCGAAAATGCGGGCCGACGCAACTGCCAGCGAATGCTTTTCCGAGGCGAGGATCGAGACGATGATCCCGCCGATTATTGCGAGGGCAAAGCCCGCCTGATCGCGAAAGAAATCCATGAGTGTTAACGAGCCTTTCTCGCGCCGTCGTCTAGCCGCTCCCATTCGGTAGCCAGCACATCAAGCCCGTCCGAGGGCGGCGCGGTTTCGAGGTATTGAAGAATTGTCGCGAGGCGGGCAGGGGGCGTGGGTGCCGGGCATAGCCCGCTGAGTGCCTCGCTACTCGTCACCGCCCTGAATTCGTTCTCGCAGGCGGCGGGCAACATCAGAAGCGCCGCCGCGATCAGCCATGTCATTTTGCCTTTGCGCATTTGTGCGCTCCCGAATGATGTCTGCCGTGACAAGGGCGGCTTCCGCCGCCCCCGCGCGTTCGAGGGCCTTGTCCCGCCGGTAATCGCTCAGGGCGCCCCGGATCAGATTGAGAAGAAGGCCCCCGAAGAACGAAATTAACGCCTCAACCATCGAAGGCCTCAACGGGCTCAAAGTCATCGGCAAGCCCGAGCTTTGCTTCAAGCAATTCACGTAGCCGGTCATCAGTCAGACCGAAAAAGCGGATTGCGTCCGGGACAGAGCCTTTCACATACCTGATGCCATCTGCGATGACCTCGGACTTTACATCAATGCCGATATTGTCTGCAGGTTCGCGCAACTTTGCGATGCCGGCACCGATACCATTGACCAGGGCCGATTGGAGCGCATCCCGGTGCTTCGCCTCGATGTTAATGCCCAGCGCGCGGTTCAAGGTCACAGAGACGTAACCGATCAGCGCCGCGACAATCACCCCGGCCAACTCAAGGACGACAGGGCGCACGGCGTCGATCAGGCCACCCAGGCTTACATATGTATCATCGGCACCAGAGGCGAAGGCCGGGATCACCAGCATGATCAGTATGGAAATGGTGGCGAAGGCCACCGCAAGAAGGGTAGCAATGTTCACATAGCGCAACATGGTCTGTTTCTCCGATTTTAGGATTTTGGGGGTAGTGGGGTGTGCTGACGATCGCGCGCTACAGCGCGAGATCATCTTCAATTTCATCAAGGAGCGCGCGGACCTTCGCGATTTTGTCGCGGATAGGGTCGGGCTTGCTCGGTTCCTCCGCAGGTGGGCCATCGAAAACGGCCACATACTGCCGGGAAACAAAGCCCGTGTGGCCGGCAGGTGTGGTGACGTTCAGCCACTCACCTACAACTTCATTGATCGTGACAATCGTCCCTGCGGGCAGCGATCCTGTGGCCGTATGCTTTGTTCCTGGGCCGCGCCGAAAGTTCAGCGTTGCTGCCGTCACGCGTCCTTGCGCGCCCTCTGGTATGGGCTCATCGTCAGGTGAGGGGGTGAGGCCCGAAAGGTCGGCGCCGCCGCCTAACCCCTTGTGTAGCGCGCGAGAAACAAGCTTGCGGAAATAATCCCCGACCGCGTGTGCGCCACGAATGCTTGTATCGAAGGGCAGGACGATGACATCCCACTTTCCCCGCTGCGCGATTCCGAGCGTAGCTTGAACTTCCGCATGGAATAGAACCGTCCGGCGCGTGACCGGGATTGAATAAGCTGCGCACAGTTCTGCCGCTGCCTGTGCCGCGCGCTCGAACTGGATGCGGGTGAGTGGCGCGCGTCCCGGATTGAACGGGCGCTCGATCGCACCGGCCATGCCGCACATGGACAGGCCTATTGCGTTCGTGTTCGCATTCAGCGTGTGCGCCGCATATCCCGTCTTGAGAGACCCGGAGTTCAAGGCAATGGACGGCGTGCCCTTGATGTATTTCCCATCCCCCTCGACCAGCAGGTGATAGGCGCGCAGATCAGTTGGGCTTGCTTTGTGCCCGCCAGCCGTCCAGTGGACTTTTACACTGTCCATGCGGCAATCAGGCAACCAGTCTTTCGGGATGATGTTCATAGCGCTTGGCCTCCATGAATAGGAAAAGGCCCGCGCGAGCGGGCCTTGTGTGGCAGTTGTTACTGGGTGGATTTAGCGGCTGTCTTTTCCAGCCGTCCCCTGTGGCTGTTTCAGCTCTAGCGTTGTGGTGAAACCGCTTCGGGAATACTCGTGGTTGACGCCCTCAATGCGGTATGTCCCGTCTATGCCAGGGCGGCAGTTTGCGACGATGCACAGGCCCTCGGGCTGCGCGTCTATATTGCCTTCAATGACAACCTGTCCTTCCCCGCTCTTGCGGTCGGCCTCGGCGGCGTCGGCCTCTGCCTGCGCGCGGGCGCTAGGCTCGTCTGGTGCGCGTGTAAGGGCAACCCGTCGCGTGTTGGCATTCGGCGTGCCTGTCGCCGCCTCTACAATCTGCCACGCGGCCGCAGCACGGTCATAGTATCGCACAGCGGTCGCCTTTTCTGCATTCCGGCCAAGGATAGGCGCAATGTCGTAGCTGTGCAGATTCTCGCCCCATGCCGCGCGAACTGTCGGCAATGTGGTGCCGCTGGCGCTTTCCCCGCCGTTCCGCCGTGCGAGGATTGCCTTACCCCCGGCAATCTTGAACGTCCCCCCGACTTCTTTCGCAAGGCGCTCGCCGAAGGCCGCGAAGCTTTCATCATCAAGGGCGATGTATCGTCGGACAAGTTGCGCGAGGGATCCATCAACTTTGACTTCAAGGCCGACCCTTTTGCCGATCTTCTCCATGGCCTCTTCGACGGTTACATCGTCAAGATGCATCCGCATCGGTTCCTTTGCGGGGCCGCGTGTATCCATTCCCTTGGCCGTTATATTGAGTGAGCGGCCGCCGCGGCCGCCGGTCGCCCGGATATCATCGACCACGCCCGAAAAAACTGGACCTGATCCGCGGCCTTCCCAACCAAGCATAATCTCAACTGCGGCGCCTGGCGCAGGAAGGACAAGCTGCCCGTCGCGGTCATCAAGCGTGATTGTTGCCGTGTCGCTCGTCTGCCCGGAGCGGTCGGATACCGAGACGCTTTCAAGCCGGGAGGCAAAGCGGGATGTGACGTCGGTTCCGGCAACGATGACCGAGAAAAGCGCGCGCATAATGGATCAGTCCCAAAGGCGGGCCGGTTTGAGTTCCGGCTCCTGTTGCTGTTTTGGCGGAATCGGGATTTGAACGACGGTCCCGACAGGGAGGTATTCGCCCAGCGCGGCCAGTCCGCTATTGAGGGCGAGTGTTGCCTCTACAAGCCCCGGCATAGGCCGGTGAAACCGCCGCCAGATCAGGCCGGCGACGGATATGCCTTCGGCCTCGATCGTGACCGGCTCAATCGTTGTTTTTTCGGTCATCGGAGAAGCCCCTGCATAAGCGAGAAGAACACGCCCGCCGAGGGTGCGGATGCCCGGCGCAGCTTGATTGATACATCTATCCGCTGCCCGACCCCGCGACCGTCCAGATATTCCGAGCGCGCATCGGTAGACAGAATGGCCTGCCAGCCGAGCGGCCGACCATCGCCGCGCATGAGGAATTGCGGTCGGCCGCTTGTTCGCATGGCGTTTAAGATCGTAAGGCCGGACCCACCGCCCAGCGCGGCCGGAAATAGTCGGCCGTTGAGCGTTATTTCGTTCGCACCCTCGCCGACATATTCAAGCGGGGGTTCTGCGCCGACCACGGCCTTGGCCGCGAAGTCGGTCGCCCCGCTTTCGCTCACGTCGTGAACATTAAACGGGGCGACCTCGATCTTGAGGGCACCGAGAAGGTAAAGCATCAGGATCGAACCCCCATATCTGCATTGACGCCGCGCAGCGCCGCCTCAATCTCGCGCGATAGCATGTCACGGACCTGCCGCGCTGTTTCCGCAGGATCGCTGGCGCCTTTAATGATGATGTCACCAATCGACACGTTGACTGGGCCGGCCGCGCGCGACGAGGTAGATGCTGAGGCGCCTATGCCTTGCATCAACTCGTCAGCACGGCGCTCAATTGCAGAAAGGGGGGTGATCTGCCCGCCGGTATTCGGCGTGAAGACCTCCTCCTCGCCACCATCTCCGACAAGGAACGAGCCGCCGGGCCAGACTGGCCCGCCGCGCGCGCGATGGCCGGACACGTCGTTACCGGTTCCGCCGCTACCGCCCATCCAAGAGGGCCTGTTCGTGAACCAAGCGGGTGGGGATGGCCAGTTAATGATGCTGCTTAGATCAATATTGCCAATGGCGCTAAGGATCCGGCCCGGCAGTTCACGCAGCCAATCGAGAAAGTCGAAGAACGCCTGCTTGAGGGTATCGACCATCTTCTGACCAGCCTCGTATATGCTGATCCCCGCTACCGCCTGAAATAAATCAGATGCCCAGCCGCCCATAACCCACGGGATGAACTTGGTAAAAACCATTTTCACCCCATTGATGAGCATGTCGGCTGCGCCTTCACCCGCATCGCCCCAAGCGGCTTTGTCCTCGTCACTCAGAACCTCACGCTTGAAAAACGACTTGATCCACTCGAAAAAGTCGCTGATCTTTTCACGCGCGCCAGTCAGGCTTGCTCCGATAGCTTCAAAGACTGCATCAAGACCGAGCGCCTCTTTCAGCTGGCCCCACTTCTCGCCGACCCACTCCAGGGCCGGGGCAAACTCCTCTTTGATCCGGCGACCGAATCCGGACAGGAAGGCCGACACCTTCTCCCAGTTCTTGTGAAGCCAGATGCCCGCCGCTCCCAACGCGAGCGCGCCGGCGGCAATGCCCATCCAGACTGGCGCGGTAATGCCGGCCAACGCGACCCCGACGCCGCCCAGCGCCTTGGATGCCAGCCCTACGCCTGGAACGCGCCGGATGAGAACGCGCGTGGCGTCGCCGATCCGTTCAAGGACCGACGGCGTCCGCCCAAGTGATCGGGCCGCGAGAGCGTTTCGCATCCGAAGAGTCTCAAAAAACCCGGCAACCGGCGTGCCCAGGAAGGTGATCGCGCGCAAGCCTCCTGCCAATAGGGAAAGAGCACCGCCTTTGCCAAGCAATCCGATAAAGGTCAGGCCTGCCGCCGCAACCTTGAGGCCAATCATGGCCGCGGCTGCCCCGACAATCGCTGCCGTTAGCTTAGGGTTGGCCTCAAGGAATTCGGTCACAGGCCCGATCAGCCGTGTGAAGGTCGAGATCAGTTCTGTCAGAGCCGGAAGCAGCGCGTTGCCTATTGCGATCTGTGCGCCTTCAACCGCTGAGCGGAAAGCTCTCATCTGCCCGGTAAAGCCTTCCATACGCGCGTCGGCAACGCGCTTGGCCTCGCCGTCGAGTGCATCCAGTTCATCGGTCAGTTCCCGAACACTGTCTGACCCCTGCGATAGAAGGGCCGCCATTGCCGGACCGGCGCGCTGCCCGAACAAGGATGCCATCAGCCCAACATCATCCGCGTGACCTTCGAGCTGCTGCATGATGTCGGCAAAGGCGAGCATGCGCCCTTCCGAGTCCGTGACGGTCAGGCCGATCTGCTTCATGGCCTCGGCAACGCCAGCCATTTCAGTGTCCAGATCCTCTCCGTCCTCGATGATGTCTGACAGCGAAACGTCCAGTTCATCCATGGCTGCCGCCGCGCCCTTGGTGGGAGCAAGGAGCCGGACGATAGCACCGCGCAGCGCTGTGCCGCCCAGGGTGCCCTGGTAGCCTGCATCGCCAAGGCGCCCCAGAACAGCCGCCGTTTCGGCAAAATCCATACCCGCGGCCGCGGCAATAGGGCCGGCATAGGTGAACGCGCTGCCCAGCTGATCGAGGCTTGTATTCGATCGCGTAAACGTGCCGACCAGAATGTCGGAAATCTTTTCTAGATCTTCGACATCTTTGCCGTAACCAGTCAGAATGTTCGAGACGATGTCGGCAGACCGACCAAGCTCCATGTTGCCTGCGGCCGCGAGGTTGAGGGTGTTTTCCATAGACCCCATGACCTGATCGACATTGAAGCCCGCCATTGCGAGAAAACCCATGCCGTCCGCAACCTCGGACGCCGTAAACATGGTTGTGCGGCCAAGCTCTTTGGCTTGTTGGCTTAGGTCGGCAAGCTGATCCTCATTCGCGCGCGAAATCACGCCGACGTTGATCATTGCCTCCTCAAAGCCGGCAGCAACGCGGACGGTCCGGCCAATAGTCCGGTCAAGCAGGTAGTAGCCGGCAACGGCGTCCACCATGCGCCCGCGCGCAGCGTCCATCGCTCGGTTGTTCGCCTCGATCGCTGTGCCGACGCGAGCCTGCGCCTGCGCCATGTTGTCAGCAAAGGACGGGGCGGCACCGGTGGCTCCGCCGGCGCGATTGATTCCCCGGAGACTTTGCTCGACCCCCTTTGCCGGGCCGGTAACCTGGTCGATCAGCCTGACAATCAGTGAGGAGGTCATCGTTGACATTTAGCGTCTCCGGGAGAGAATGATCTGCTCCGCCTGCGCAAACATGCGCAGAAGCAAAGAAATCGGGGTGCGACGGCAGGTGTCGAATGGCGTGTTCAACGTCGAAGCAACAATGGCGACGATCCGGTCGCCACTTTGCTTGACGATGGCGGCATAGATCAGGACGTTTCTGCCTCTTGTGCGGTCCTGACGGCGTATTCCAAAAAAGGCGTGATGGCCTCGGTGACTTTGGCAAAGTCGCGCGCATTGATCCTTTTGATCACCTCGTCGGGCTGGCGCGAGAGCGCCGCCGCGATATAGCGCAGATGTCGGATCTTGATCCTCTCGCCATCCTGCACGTCCAGGTCCTCAAGGCGCTCCAGTGCCTCTACATCAGGCTCAAGAAAGGTAAGGGCCGTAATATCCTCGCCGTCTGCGCCCTTTACGGGATGCGTAAGCGCTACGGTGGCGTCTGGCCACTTGGGGCGCTCCTCGCGCGGGTGTGGTGCTGTGACGGGCTGTTCGGCCCCGACAGGTTTTACTTCTTCGTTTGTCGCATTCATGGTCGGCGGTCCTTGCGTGTGTTTGGCGGCAATAGAAAAGCCCGCCCCGGCGTGTGGCAGGGGCGGGCGCTGTTTCGGTATCAGTTGCCTTCGGCCTTAGTTGCCGGTGATCCGCAGGATGCGGTTTTCAGCGGCAAGCTGGTCTGCGCCATTGACGCGCCAGACGTTCGTGAAGAAGTCCCACTCGATCTTGGGCGCACCATCGAACCAGAGCTCATAGTGGACGACGCTGTTCATTGCGTATTCATGCCCCTGCATTTCGCCGCGCTGGAATGCGTCAGGGGCGACCCGGCCCAAGCGGGCCTCAATGATCGCCTTGCTCTCAATGGCCCGGCCTGTCCGCTGGTCGCGCACCACACCATAGGCGGTGAACATATTGCGGAATCGGGTATTCAGGCCGAACTCGACCAGAAGGTCGGGATCGTGACCGTTGAGCTTGAATGTCGGTTCCAGCTTTTCGATGCCGACCGGCATTTCGACCGCGACCATCGAGCCGCCGGCGTGGTGATCCGCATACATTTCCTGCAGATCGGGGAGCTTCAGTTCGGAAAGTGTGAGGTGCTTGCTTTTCGTAGGATCGTGATCCCCGCAGAAAAGGTTGACCGCCTCCATCATAAAGAAGGTGCCTTGCATGGCTGTCTGTCTCCTGTCTTCGTGGCGTTGGAATGGCGGGGGAAATCCCGCCATTCAGCGTGTCGGGTTAGGAAGCGTTGATCTGCGCAACCAAATCATCGAGAAGAGCATCAAGCGCCGGACGGTACCGCGAAGACCGGACACCAAGCTGCCGCAGAACCGGAGCCTCCTCGGCGGCAAAGTTGACGACGAAGCGACCGGCGCGGATATTCTCCGGGCTGTTCTGATCGCGCTCGAAGAAAACCCGGAAGCCGAGAATGTCACCCTCGGCCTGCAAGTTACGCAGCGCCGAATTCATCGTGTTGGTTACAGCCTCAATGGTCTGGCCGGTGATATTGAAGCGCCCGAGGTAAAAGCGTAGCGTCCGGAGCATGAGCAGATGGATGTAATCGCGCCCGCGCGTGACGTTATAGAAGCGCCAAAGCTCGTCCTCGCCGGCGTTGTCTGTGCCGATGAAGACGAAACCGCCGGAGGCAATCGCCCCCTCGACCCCGGCCTGTCCCCGGATGATGACGCCGCCGTTTTGCTCAAGTATCGACTGCGCTTCACTCGCCCCGTCCGTGAGCGAGAAGTCGATGTCGCGGTTTGGACCAACGATGCCCTGCAAAGGCTGGTTTGCCCATGAATGGAAAGGGCGCCCACCTTTTTCGTGATCGCGGCGCACTGCGACGCCGAGGACTGCGCCGACGCTGTCGATATCCGCGGACGGGCTGCCGACCTTTGCCCATGTCTCGACCGGGATGATTCGGTCCGAACTGATTGTCTCGCGCCAGTCAACGTATGCCTGCAAAGTGCTGTGCGGGCCGGTAACAACCGCATGTGCGAGAAGTGCGGAGCAAAGCGAGGGCAGGGCTGCGACAACGGGGTTTGCAAGAAGCTCCTGACCGTCTTCCTCTTGCTGGTGGGTGTAGCCCGGGACGCCGATCAGGCGCGGCACAACACCGAGCTTGGGACCCGCCGCGCGCAATGCGTGAATGCCGGTTTTGAGGGAGGAGTCCCCGACAAGGTTTGCCAGCACGGTTGCCTCGGTCTCGCTGCCCTCGACGCGCACGATCACGACGCGTGCCGCTACCTGAAATTCGCCAAGCTGCGCATTGATCAGGCCAAGCTGGCCGGCAAGCGAGCCGGTCTCGCCAAGATCCGCAATTGCGTCTGCATTGTCCGAAAAGATCAAGACCGGATCATTGATAGGATAGGCCGCTGCATCGGCGTCCGGCGCTGTCCCGACAAGGCCGATGACGGCCATGTCGGCGGTGGACGCTGGCCTCGGCTCGCCGTCCTGGCGCTGGATGGAAATCCCGAATGTTGGGTTTGACATTGTGCTTGTCTCCATAACAAAAATGCCCGGCGCGAGGCCGGGCAGTGAGGTTGCAAGGTTCCAGCGCCGATCGGGCGCGGGCTAGTGGGTAGAGGTCACGCGGCTCACACTGCCGCGTATGTGGTGAAAAACGTGTCCAGTTCCTCTGGCTCTTTCCCTTGAGCTGTAGCCATATCAATCACCAGTTTGTCGGTCCGCAGGATGATGGATGGCCGCGCAGCGCGCGCCTTGGCAGCAAATCGCTGCTGGGAAGGCAGGGACGCGATCAACGCTTCGACCGCAGCAGGGAGTTGCCCCGCAAGCCATGCCTCGCCCTCCGCTTCCGTTATCCACGCTTCAGTAACGAGGCCGATCAGTAGTTGCGCGAACGACAACTGCATTCCGGCGCGCTTTTCCTCAAGCGTTGGCTCTGGTTCTGGCTCCGGCTGTGGTTCGGATGGTTCCGGCTTGTCGACAACCGCAAACCCGCCGTCGATGCTGACCAACTTCCCCG
>SR_TP_S13solDRAFT_1000485_pt1 | contig 16271 bp, 16 predicted proteins | sample SodReaTP_S13sol_FD_11159 | JGI IMG/M metagenome (IMG submission 11159)
CGCGTTGCGGCCCGCGAAGGATGAAGGCTCAAGGAAGAAGGTTGAATGGAGGTTGGATCATGGAAGATCTGGAGAGCCGGACGAAGCGCTATGCGATCGCGGTGATCCGCTTGTACCGACAGATCCCCGGCGATTCGGTGGGGCAGGTGCTGGGACGGCAATTGCTTCGTTCCGGGACCTCGGTAGGAGCACATTACCGCGAGGCCAAGCGGGCAAGGTCTACAGCGGAGTTTGTCGCCAAGATCGGAGGCGGACTCCAGGAACTGGAAGAGACGCGATACTGGTGTGAGTTGCTGGATGAGGCCTGCAAGTTGCCGCCCAGTCACTTGAAACCATTTCTTCAGGAAACCGAAGAGTTGATAGCCATACTGACGCAATGTGCGAAGAACGCAAAAAACAGATCGGGAAAGAACATGAAGGAACAGGCGGGGTGATTCATCCTTCATCCCTCATCCTTCAGCCTTCCACGGGAGACCTCCCGTGGAAACGCTAATGGCCTTCGCCGTTGGCGGTCTCTACGCGGCCGCCATCTACATGATGCTGCGCCGCTCCATCGTGAAGCTGGTGATCGGGCTGGTGTTGCTGTCCAACGCGGCGAACCTGCTTATATTTACCGCCGCCGGGATGGACCGGGGCGTGCCGCCGCTGATCGGCGAGGGGATGATGCTGCCCGACGGGCCGGTGGCCGATCCCCTGGCCCAGGCCCTGATCCTGACCGCCATCGTGATCGGTTTTGGTGTGCTCGCCTTTGCCGTGGTCTTGATTCACCGAGCCTACGAGGTGGTGCGCGCCGATGACATGGATGAGATGAAGGACACCGATACATGACGCCGGTTGTCGCTTTACCCATCCTGATCCCGTTGTTGGCCGGGGCGCTGTCCCTGGCCCTGTGGCGCTCGCGACTGGCTCAACGCAGCCTCAGCGTGCTGGGCACTGTCATCCTCACATGGGTGTCCGTGGACCTGCTGCTGATCACCTGGAGCGATGGTATCCAGGTGATGCACATGGGCAGCTGGCCGGCCCCATTCGGCATCGTGCTGGTGTCCGACATGCTCGGCGCCATTATGGTGGTGCTTACGGGCATCATCGGTCTGGCCACGGCGGTGTATTCACTCTCCGGCGTGAGCCGGCGCCACGAACACTACGGCTACTACCCGCTCATGCACCTGCTGCTGGCGGGCGTGAACGGTGCCTTTCTCACGGGTGACATCTTCAACCTCTATGTGTGGTTCGAGGTGATGCTGGTGGCCTCCTTCGCGCTGCTGATCCTGGGCGGTGAGCGGGCGCAGATGGAGGGCGCAATCAAGTACGTGACCTTGAACCTCTTGTCTTCGGCACTGTTCCTGACAGGCATCGGCCTGCTCTACGGACTGACCGGCACGCTCAACATGGCGGATATCGCCGTGAAGCTGGGCGGTGTGGAGGACACGGGTCTGATTACCGTGATTGCCATGCTGTTCATGGTGGCCTTCGGTATCAAGGCATCGGCCTTCCCGTTCTTCTTCTGGTTGCCAGCGTCCTATCACACGCCGCTGGTGGCGGTGTCCGCGCTGTTCGCCGGCCTGCTCACCAAGGTAGGTGTCTACGCCCTGTTCCGCGTGTTCACTCTGATCTTCGACCAGGAAACGGGTTACACCCACACCATCCTGCTCTGGATGGCAGCCCTGACCATGCTCACCGGTGTGCTCGGTGCGGCAGCCCAGTTCGAGTTCCGGCGTATCCTGTCCTTCCACATCATCAGCCAGATCGGTTACATGATCCTGGGGCTGGCGTTATTCACACCCCTGGCCATCATCGGCGGTGTCTTCTATCTGATGCACCACATCATCGTGAAGGCGAACCTGTTCCTCATCAGCGGCGTGGTGTACCGGCTCAAGGGCACCCATGAACTGAAGAAGATCGGCGGTCTGTACCGCAGTCACCCCTGGCTGGGTGTGCTGTTTCTGGTGCCGGCCCTGTCCCTGGCCGGACTGCCGCCCCTGTCGGGCTTCTTCGCCAAGTTCATTCTCATTCGCGCCGGTGTCGAGGAACAGATGTGGTGGGTGGTGGCCGTGGCCCTGGTGGTCGGCCTGCTCACCCTGTATTCCATGATCAAGATCTGGGCCGAGGCCTTCTGGAAGGCCCAGCCGGAAGGGGGCGAGCGCCCCGTCGACCCTGACTCCATGCCGGGTCCCCTGTGGCCCATGGTGCTGCCCATCGTGATGCTGGCGCTCATGACCCTGTTCATCGGCCTGTGGGGCCAGCCCATCTACCTGCTGGCCGAGCGCGCCGCAACCGAGATGCTGGATTCCTCCCGTTACATTGAGGCGGTGCTCAGTTCCGCCCAGGGGCTGCACCGATGATCGCCCTCGTGTGGAACGTGGCCCTGGCGCTGATCTGGGTGGCGCTTACCGGGAGTTTTACCAGTGCCAATGTGCTGATCGGATTCATCCTCGGCTACCTGATCCTGGCGTTCTCCCTGGGGCACAAGGCGAGGTTTAGCAATTACGCAAGCAAGTTGCCGCAATTTGTGCGTTTTGTCGGTTTCTTTATCTACGAGTTGGTGATGTCCAATCTCAAGGTGGCCTACGATGTGCTCACACCGACCCACCACATGCGTCCAGGGGTGATCGCATTTGACCTCGAGGCGCGCAGTGATGGGGAGATCACCATCGTTGCCAACCTGATCTCCCTGACCCCCGGCACCCTGAGTCTGGATGTGTCCAGCGACAAGAAGGTGCTCTACATTCACGTCATGTATCTGGACAACGAAGCCGAGGTACATGCCAGCATCAGGTACCTGGAGTCCCGGGTGCTTGAATTGCTGCGCTGAGGGGAATGGACATGTTGCAGATTTCGGCCTTCATTGCGTATTTCCTCCTGAGCCTCGCCATGGTGTTTGGTTTCATTCGCCTGGTGCGGGGCCCGAGTCTGCCGGACCGAGTCGTGGCGCTGGAGCTGATTGCATCGCTCACCATCGGTTATATCGCCGTGTATGTGGTGACCAGTGGCAAGACCGCTTTCCTGGATGTGGCCATGGTGCTGGCCCTGACCGCCTTTCTCACGGCGGTGGGCTTTGCCCGATATCTGGAGAAGGGAGGCCGCAAGAATGGTCGCTGAGATCCTCACTGGCATCCTGCTGATCCTGGGCGCTGGCTTCATGCTCATTGCCGCCCTGGGGGTCTGGCGCATGCCCGACCTGCTCACCCGCATGCACGCCACCACCAAGGCCGGTGTGCTGGGCGCGGGGCTGATGCTGGTGGGGGTAATCGTCTACTTCGCGGACATGAATATTGCTGTCCGGGCCCTGGCGGTAATCATCTTCGTGATGCTCACCGCTCCGGTGGCTGCGCACGTGATCGGGCGGGCCGGTTACTTCATCGGCGTGCCCCTCTGGGGCGACAGTCTCAAGGATGAGCTCAAGGGTCGTTACGACGACAAGACCCATACGCTGGCGAGCCCGCCTTCGGCCGCGGAGCGGCCGAAGGATGAAGGTTGAAGGCGAAAGGATGAATTAGGCTGGCTTCATCCTTCATCCTTCATCCTTCACCCTTCACCCTTCACCCTTCAACGACCTCCAGTACCACCTCCACATTCCCGTGCAGCGCCTTGTGCACCGGGCACTGGTCGAGCATGCGCTTGAGGGTCTGGCGTCCCATTTCGTCCAGGATGGCCTCCACCCGGAGCCGGACCTCAATCGTGTCGATGCAGCACTGTTGCACGCTGACACGCCAGTGCAGTTCCAGATGCAGGGCGGTGGGCAGTTGGCGGCGTTCCAGAAAGCGCACGGCGAATTCACACAGGCAGCCACCCAGGGCCACGGCCAGGTGCTCCACCGGGCGCAGGCCCAGGGCGCCGGCGTGGTGAGCTTCATGCGTGTCCAGTTGCAGGTGGCCATCTGTGCCCCGTCGCAACACCAGGGTGCCGCTCGTGGGCGGTTTGGCGTCCCCTGGGCGCGCGGGCGTCGAAGGCGGGGAGACGAGCAGGTGATTGGCTTCCGATTCCATCATGTCACCTGAGGCTAGTGTCCCGGAGGGGATGGGGAAACAGCCACTTTGGGGTATGCCCCATGGGTAATGTGGGTACTTTGTTGTTCCAGTGTCTGGGCTGTCTGCTCGAGTGATTTACCGTGCCTACGCAGTGAGTGACAACTGTCTTGACAGCTCCATTTTTCTTACTATCCTTTATTCTAAAGATCTTTGGAGTATTCGAATATGTCCCAGCGCGCACTAAAGAACCTGCTCTATGAGCAGGTCACCCGGATCGCCAAGGCGACGGCCAATGCAAAGCGTCTGGAGCTGATCGAGATCCTCTGCCAGGGGGAGAAGAGCGTGGAGCAGCTTGCCGCCGACGCGGAGATCAGCGTGAAGCTGACCAGTGCACACCTCAAGGAGCTACGACAGGCACGGCTTGTCGAGACGCGGCGTGACGGACGCAATGTCTTCTACAGCCTGGTGGATCGTCACGTGGCCGATTTCTGGGTCATGTTGCGCAGTCTGGCCGAGGAGCGTCTGCTGGAGCTGCAGGCCGCGACCCGCGACCTGGCGGCGCGGCCCGATGAGCTGGCGCCTATGGATCGTGCCCGTCTTCTGGAGCAGGCCCGTCGAGGCGAGGTGATCGTCATCGACGTGCGACCGGATTCCGAATACAGCACGGCCCACCTGCCTCACGCCCGCTCCATCCCGCTGTCTGAATTGAAGGCCCGTTTAGGCGAGATCCCTTCTGACAAGCCGGTGGTGGCCTATTGCCGGGGACCTTTCTGCGTCATGGCCAAGGAGGCTGTGGAGATCATGTCCAGGGAGGGCATCAAGGCCATGAGGATGGAGGACGGCATCGCGGAGTGGCGAATGCTCGGTTTGCCATTGGAATCGGCCTAGTCAGGTCCGCAGGGGCATTGGTATCCCAAAGCCATCACAGTCAATGAATGCGTGGTCGGTGACGACCCCAGGAGGTACGAGATGTTCTTCAAACAACTGGCAACCCGGGAATCTTCCCTTTCCTATCTGTTTGGCTGTGGCACCCTCGGCAAGGCCCTCGCGGTGGACGTGGTGGCGGGTGACGAGCAGTGGTTCATGGACCAGGCACGCGAGGCGGGAGTGGCCATCACCCATGTCATCGACACCCATGTGCATGCCGATCATTATTCTGGCGGCCCCGCTCTCGCCCGGCTGAGCGGTGCCGAATACTGTCTGCATGAGTCCGATGCCTCGGTGGTCAAATTCCCGTTCAATGCGCTCAAGGATGCAGACGTGATTGAGGCGGGCAACGTGAAGGTCGAAGTGTTGCATACGCCGGGTCACACGCCGGACAGCATCTGTCTGCTGGTGACCGACAAGCGGCGCGGTGAACAGCCCTGGTTCGTCCTCACCGGCGACACGCTGTTCATCGCCAGCATCGGTCGGCCCGATCTGGCCGGGCAGGAGGCGGAGATGGCCGCGCAGCTGTTCGATAGCCTGCGGGAGAAAATCCTGACCCTGCCAGAGGAGACCGAGATCTATCCGGGCCACTACGCGGGTAGCGTCTGTGGCGTGGGCCTGTCGGGCAAGCCTTCCTCTACCCTGGGTTTCGAGAAGCGCTACAACCTGGGCCTTGCCATTGGGGATCGGGACGAGTTTGTGCGCTTCCTGGTGAGTGACATCCCACCGCGCCCCGCGCAGATGGAACGCTACGTGGCCGCCAACATTGCCGGTGCCGGTGATCCGGACGCGGGGTACTGAGGTCATGGACAGGGAGCAGGCGGCAGATCATTACCGGGATTACCAGCATGGTATCCGGGTCAATCTGGATCAGTTCATCCATCAGTTGATCCAGGTGTTTCTGGTGGGCCTGACCCTCGGCATGATGCGTACCGTCGTGCCGGCCCTGGCGGAGGCAGAGTTCGGCGTCCCTGAAGGCTCGTTCATGCTGCTCACCGCTTTCGTGGTGGCCTTCGGTTTCGTCAAGGGCACGCTCAACTTCGTGGCCGGCCGGCTTTCGGAGCGTCTGGGTCGCAAGACCGTACTGATGCTGGGCTGGGCGGCGGCGATCCCCATCCCCTTCATGATCCTGCATGCCCCTTCCTGGAGTTGGATCGTGGCCGCCACCGTGCTGCTCGGAGTGAACCAGGGCCTGGCATGGTCCATGACTCAAACAGCCAAGATGGACATCACCCGGGCGGATCAGCGCGGATTCACCATGGGTCTGAACGAGTTCTCGGGCTATGTGGGTGTGGCCGTGGCAGGCATCGTGACCGGTTATATGGCCGCCGCCTTCGGGCCCCGTCATGGCCTGCTGATCTTTGGCCTGGTGGTGATCGCCCTGGCAATAGTGCTCACTGCGGTATGGGTCCGGGAAACCGTGCACTGGGCCCGTGCTGAAGGCGCACGCCATGCCGCAGGTCAGAGCACCGGCCCGGTGCCCCGTTACCCTCGCAACATTTCCGACACACCCTCCACCTGGGCGGTGTTCACCCTCATGTCCTGGCGTGACCGGCGCATGGCCGCCTTCAGTCAGGCGGGTCTGGTGGAGAAGTTCGTGGATGCCCTCGTGTGGATCTTCTACCCGGTATTCTTCTACCAGCAAGGTCTGGGTCTGGCTGGTATCGGCTGGGTGGTGGGGATCTATGGTTTCGTCTGGGGCGGCTCCCAATTCTTCACCGGCAAGCTCTCCGATCACATCGGGCGACTGAAACCGATCGTCTGGGGCATGTGGATCTGTGGCGCCGGCGTGGGGCTCACCCTGCTGGGCGACAACGTCTGGTGGTGGTCATTCTCGGCGGCGGTGACGGGTTTCGGTATGGCCCTGCTGTATCCCAACCTGAGCGCGGCGGTGGCTGACATCGCCCACCCCAACTGGCGGGGCTCCGCCATCGGCATCTACCGCTTCTGGCGCGACCTGGGCTATGGCATCGGCGCCCTTGCCCTGGGTGTGGTGGGGCATTTATGGGGTGCCGTGGGGGCCGGCTTCTGGTTCGTGACCATCGCCATGTTCCTCTCCGGAGCCCTGGTGTGGTGGTGGGGAGAGGAAACCCATCCCAACCTCAATCCTCAGGACAGTCCCTGATCTAGAAGTCCAAGAGGAGATATGTACATGAAGACATCCAGCAGACTCTGGCCGCTTAGACCGCAGCCAAACTGGTCATTGACGCAGACAAGCTACTGTTCACGACAGCTTTACAATACGAGGATACGCAGGGATACTTACGGCCATGAGGCGAAGATTTATTCTACTGCTCTTTGTGCTGATGGTCGCTGTGTCTGTGACGGCCCATGCCGGTGTGGCGGCTGCGTGTACGTTGGGCTTCGACCCCATGGAAACCATGGATATGGGCGGTGACGGCATGTCGACCTGTCCGGCTTGTGGCGAATCCGAGACTATGTCCGTGAATCCGGATCCCTGTACCGCAAGTGGCTGTGTGATGATGTCGGTGTGCCCACAGCAGCAGATCCAAAGCGGTTTTTCTCCGCCCGCCTTGCAGCCCGAATCTATCTTGCACGGACTGATCGACCATCTGTCAGCAGTCGATCCCAAACCCCCCCGAACGCTCCTGTTCTGACGACCTCTCATCCCGGCCTGCGCACGGCGCCAGGCTATGGTCGCTGACGATCGGTTTCGTGCCGATCGCTTCGAACAGGAGTCAATATCATGATCGATCCACGACACCGCCCCAGGCGGTTCAGCCGCCGTGCCTTTCTGGCCGGAGGCACGGGGCTGCTGGGGCTTGCCCTGTTTCCGAGTCTGACGCGTGCGCGCGTTAACCCGAACGATCCTCGAGTGACGCTTCGTGCGTCGCCCACCGCCTTGTCCATGTCCCCGGACGGACAGGCGGTTCGCGGTGCATGGGGCTACAACGGCCGGGTTCCCGGTCCCGTGCTGCGTTACCGCCAGGGCGAGCGGCTGCGAATCCTGCTGCGCAACGAACTGCCGCAGGCCACCACCATTCACTGGCACGGCATCCGCCTGCCCAATGCCATGGACGGCGTGCCACATGTGACCCAGCCGCCGGTCGAACCGGGCGAGGCGTTCGAGTACGACTTCGAACTGCCGGATGCTGGCACCTACTGGTATCACTCACATCTCAACGGTCCCGAGCAGGTCGCCCGAGGACTTTCCGGCGCGCTGATCGTGGAGGAGCCCGAGCCCTATCCCGTGGACAGGGAACTGCTCTGGGTGCTGGATGACTGGCGGGTGACCGGCGAGGGTGCAATACGCGAGGACTTCGTCAGCTTTCACGATGTCAGCCACGCCGGGCGCATCGGCAACACGGTGACGATCAATGGCCGTCTCCCGTATGCAGAGTCGGTCCGCCCGGGCGAGCGTGTGCGGCTGCGGGTGATCAATGCGGCCAATGCGCGTGTCTTTTCCCTGTCGTTCGGCGATCTGCCGGCATACGTGATCGCGCTCGACGGTCAGCCTCTGCCTCCCCACGAACCGCAAGGCGGCCGTGTCGTCATCGGACCCGGTATGCGCGCCGACGTGGTACTGGACTGTGTCGGCGAGGCCGGCCGCATGGTGGACGTGCGCGACGATTTCTACGCGGGGCTGGACTTCACCCTCATGCGCCTGGGCCTGCGGGGCGAGGCTGTACGGGACATGCCGCCCAGCACGCCGCCGGCGTTGCCGGGCAATCCGGTGCCGGAGCCCGTGCCGGAAGGGGCGGTGATACACGAGATTGATTTCGGCGGCGGCATGATGGGCCGAACGGGTATGGGGCAGATGATGCGCATGATGCGCGACGGCATGGCCTGGACCGTGAATGGTGCAACGATGCGCGCAACACATGGGCATGCACATCCGTCCCTGTTTACCCTCCGGCGCGGGCAGAACTGCCGGATCGTCTTTCGCAACGACACGGCCTGGCATCATCCGATCCATATGCATGGCCATCATTTTCGCGTGCTCACGCGCAACGGCAAGGCAGAACCTCATCGGCCCTTCCATGACACGGTGTTCATGTATCCGGGCGACACTGTGGAGACCGCTTTCGTTGCCGACAATCCGGGCGACTGGATGTTTCACTGCCACATTCAGGAGCACCAGGCCGGCGGCATGATGGGTTTGTTCCGTGTACTGGCCTGAAACGCTGTTCCGCCTGCAACCGACACTATTTGGAGAAGTAATTATGAGAACCATGATCCTTGCACTGCTGCTAGGGACCCTGCTCGCCGCCGGCACGGCACAGGCGGACCATGATCCGGGGCACGCCGTGCTGTACAAGAGTCCGTACTGCGGATGCTGTGCCGCGCACGCGAAATACCTGCGTGCACACGGCTTCACGGTCGACGAGGTTCCGACGCACGAGCTGACTGTGCTCAAGGACCACCTCGACGTGCCCCGAGAGATGGCCGGCTGTCATACCACGGTGATCGACGGTTACGTGGTGGAGGGACACGTGCACGTAGATCTAATCAACCGGCTGCTCACCGAGCGCCCCACCGTCACCGGCATCTCCCTGCCGGGCATGCCCACGGGCTCGCCCGGCATGCCCGGCCCGAAGCCCGAACCCCTCAAGGTCTACAGTTTCGGAGGCGATGGCATAGCAAAGTTCGGGGAACAATAAACCGGTCTGCGGAGAAGGGCCGGGATATCCAGTTCAAGCGTTCCAACGTACACGGGTTGCTGATGCCCGTGTTGTATACGTGCGTACCAAGACGAGGAATTACCAATGTCATTCCACGACTCCTCAAGCTGGCTGTTAAGCCTGCTGCCAGGCGTGCTGCTGGCTTTCTCAACTGCTGTTCATGCGGTACAGCCTCTGACCCTGGTAGAGGCCGAACGGCTAGCTCTCGACCGTGATCCCGCCGTCGCACGCTACGGCGACGAGGCGCTCGGGCGCGAGCAGGCAGCTGATGCCGCTGGTGGGCTTCCCAATCCGATGATTATTGGACAAGTGATGAATATGCCATTCGACGGTCGTGTCGACGAAAGCGCGATGGCGCAGTTTCGCTTAGGCGTCCGTCAAACTTTTCCACGTGGGGAGAGCCGGCGTCTTGCCCGCGAGCGCGAACAGGCGTTGGCGGTGGGCGATCGGGCGCGCGCCAAAGACGCTGCGCGCAAGACCCGACGCGCGGTCCGCCAGCTCTATCTCGAGCTCGCCTATCAGCGCAGGGTGATCGAGGTGCTTGCGGACAACAGGATCTTGCTCGAAGACATCCTGCAAGTGACGGAACGCGAGTTCGCCGTGGGCACTGCGATGCGGCAGAACGTGCTTGAGGCCGAGCTCGAGCTCGAACGGCTGGAGGATCGTATCAGCGCCGTGCAAGAGCGTGATGCGCAGACGCGCGCCGAGTTTGCCCGCTGGGTCGGGGCGGACGCCGCGGAGCGGCCGCTTGTTGGCGGTTTGCCGTCATTGCCGAACCCCGAGGGCGAGATCATCGATCATCCGCTGCTGGCCGTTGACGAGGCCGGTGTGGCTGGCGCGCAGCACAGAATCGATCTGGCACGCCAGGGTTACCGGCCGCAGTGGAGCGTCGAGTTCAGCTACGGTTACGCGCCGGGCGCCATGGGCAGTGCCGATAGTCTTTCCGCGATGCTCACGCTTGATCTGCCGCTATTCAGGCGCGAGCGCGTTAGCAGCGAGGTGACAGCCGAGCGCCATCGCCGCGACGCCGCACATCACAATCTCATCGAGCGTGAGCGTATGTTCCGTGGGCAGATGGATGCCGCGAGGGGTCGTTGGCAGCAGCTGATCACGCGTGAACAGCGTTTCGAAGGGCGCCTGATCGAGCGTGCCGAGCAATTCACCGAGGCGGCCGAGCAAGCCTACCGTTCAGGTACCGCCGATTTCACCGATATGATGCGTGCCCGCGTGATGGTGCTGCAGACACGCCTGGACGCCCTGCGCGTGGCGACCGATCGTCGCGCCGTACAGGCCGATCTCCTCTACCTGCTGGGAGAAACCGAACAATGAAAACCGTCTTGGCTGTACTTTTGCTCGCGGTGGGTGCTGCACTCGGTGGTAGCGCCGTCCACTGGTATCAGGGCCAGCATGTAGACCGCGCCACCCATGAAGGGGAGCGTGAAGTCCTCTACTACCGCAATCCGATGGATCCGACAATCACTTCACCCGAGTTTCGCAAGGACCATATGGGCATGGATTACATCCCTGTCTATGCAGGAGCGGAAGGTGAGGACGAGCCCGGAGTCGTGCGCGTGGCACCCGGCGTCCTGCAGAACATGAACGTGCGGGTGGTCACAGTGGAGCAGGGCAGTCTTGCGCGCGAGATCCGGACTGTTGGCTTTGTCGATTACGACGAACGTGCGCTCTCACACGTGCACGTGCGCACAGGGGGGTGGATCGACGATCTGCACGTACGCACCCTTGGCGAGCGTGTTGACGCAGGCCAGGTTCTGTTCCGTCTCTACTCGCCGGCACTGGTAAACGCGCAGGAAGAGCTGCTGCAGATCGTAATGCGTGGTGGCAACGCAGAGGCCGCTCAGGAGCGCTTGCGGGCGCTTGGTATGAGCACAGAAGAGATCCGCGCTATGAGACAAAGCGGTAAAGTCCGCCAGCAGGTCTCGATACATGCCCGCCATGGTGGCGTTGTGCAGGAACTCAATGTTCGAGAGGGCATGCGGATCGAGCCCGGAACATCGGTGATGACCATTGCAGACCTCTCTCGGGTTTGGGTCGTGGTAGATCTGTTCGAGGGCCAGGTGGATGCGGTCAGCGTGGGCAGCGCCGCCGAGGTCGTGCTGCCGTTTCGGCCGGCTGAAACCCTGCAGGGAAAGGTCGACTTCATTTACCCGACCCTGAGCAGTCCCACGCGGACGGTGCGCGCACGTCTGGTCTTTGATAATTCGGGGCAGTGGCTGAAGCCAGGCATGTACGGTGACGTGCGCCTTAATGCGCGTCCCATCGACGATGTCGTTCACGTGCCGGCCGAGGGGGTGATCCGCACCGCACACCGAACCCGCGTGATCGTAGCTCTGGGCGAAGGCCGGTTTGAGGGCCGGGAGGTGGTGGCGGGCCGTCGCGCCGGGGACCGGCTGGAGATCGTGGAGGGGCTCAAGGCAGGTGAACGCATCGTCGCTTCAGGCCATTTTCTCATCGATTCTGAATCCAACCTCACCGCTGCAATGCATCGCATGGAGGGTGGTGATTCTGTTGAAGACGCCGCACAGGAGATCTGGGCAAAGGGGCGGGTCGAATCGCTGGAGCTGGCACAACGCATGATCAGGCTGGCGCATGAACCGATTCCACAGCTTCAGTGGCCGGACATGACCATGGACTTTTCAGTGGCCGAGGGTCTCGATCTCGCTGGAATCGAGCGGGGCATGCCGATACGTTTTCAGATGGTTGAAGGTGGCGAGTTCGGCTACACCGTAACGGCTATCGAATTGCCGGACGGCGAACTGCGCGAAGTTGTGCCGGAAATATGGACGAAGGCGGAAGTCAACGCCGTTGACATCACTGCGCGTGAGGCCAACGTCACGCATGCGCCCATTCCGGAGCTTTCCTGGCCCGCGATGACCATGAACTTCTCAGTTGCCGATGGAGTCCACCTTGACGCCCTGGCGCCTGGCATGAGCATCCGTGTTCGCGTGGTGGAGGGTGGTGAACTCGGTTACACGATCACCGCCGTCGAACCGGCAGCGGAATAAGGGGGATACGGAAATGATCGAACGAATCATCAGGTGGTCCCTCGAGAATCGGCTGCTGGTCCTGTTGCTCACGTTGATGTTCGTGGTGTGGGGCACTTTTACGGTCAGAGATACGCCGCTGGACGCCATTCCGGATCTCTCGGACGTACAGGTGATCGTGCACACCAGCTTTTCCGGGCAGGCACCACAGGTTGTGGAGGATCAAGTGACTTATCCGCTTACCACGGCCATGCTCGCGGTCCCCAAGGCGCGCGATGTTCGCGGCTTTTCCATGTTTGGCGATTCTTATGTTTACGTGTTGTTTGAGGATGGTACCGACCCCTATTGGGCGCGTGCGCGCGTCCTGGAGTACCTCAGTCAGGTGACGCCTCGTTTGCCCGAGGGGGCTCAACCGGCACTGGGACCGGATGCCACCGGAGTCGGTTGGGTGTATCAGTACGCCCTGGTGGACCGGTCCGGCGGGCACGACCTGGCGCAACTGCGCTCGTTGCAGGACTGGTTTCTCAAGTTCGAGTTGCAGTCGGTGGAGGGCGTCTCCGAGGTGGCGACACTCGGCGGGATGGTGCGCCAGTACCAGGTCATGCTCGATCCCAATCGGGCCCGGGCCTACGGTCTTACCATCGCCCAGGTTCGTGATGCCATCCGGGCCGCGAATCAGGAAGCCGGCGGGTCGGTCATCGAGATGAGCGAGGCCGAGTACATGGTGCGCTCGCTGGGTTACCTGCGCGGTGAGGCGGATTTACGGTTGGTGCCCGTGGGGCTGGGCGAGGACGGTACGCCCGTGCTGCTGGACGATGTTGCCGATATCCGTATTGGGCCCCGTGCCCGCCGGGGGCTGGCGGAGCTTGACGGCGAGGGCGAGGTGGTGGGTGCCTTTATCGTCATGCGCCACGGCGAGAACGCACTGGCAACCATCAATCGGGTGAAGCAACGCATCGAGGAACTTCGTCCGAGTCTGCCCGAGGGCGTGGAAATCATCGAGACCTACGATCGCTCGACCCTGATACAAGAGTCGGTGCGTAATCTTTCCGGGAAGCTCGTCCAGGAGTTCGTAATCATCGCCCTCGTGTGCCTGGTATTCCTGCTGCACCTGCGCTCGGCGTTCGTGGCCATCGTCAGCCTGCCCATCGGCATCCTGGCGGCACTGCTGATCATGCAATGGCAGGGCATCAACGCCAACATCATGTCGCTAGGCGGTATAGCAGTGACCATCGGTGCCATGGTGGACGCCGCCATCGTTATGGTGGAGAACATGCACAAGCATATCGAACGGGCAGATCCGGATGAAGATCACTGGGATATCGTGTTGCTCGCAGCCATGGAGACTGGCAGACCGATCTTCTTTGCGCTCTTGATCATCGTGGTCAGCTTCCTGCCCCTGTTTGCGCTGCAGGGGCAGGAAGGGCGAATGTTCGAGCCGCTGGCCTACACCGGCACCTATGCGATGGCTGCCGCAGCGGGATTGGGGATCACACTCGTGCCGGTGCTTATGGGCTACCTGGTTCGCGGGCGGATCCGCCCGGAGGCCAGGCATCCGATCAGCCGCGCGTTGATCGCAGGCTATCGGCCTGTGCTGGCCGCGTTGCTGCACCATCCCTGGGCCACCGTAGTGGTCACGATGGTGATTGCCGCCAGCGCGCTCTATCCGGCCAGCCGGCTGGGCAGCGAATTCATGCCGGAGATCGACGAAGGGGATTTGATGTACATGCCCTCCCTGGAGCCGAGTGCGTCGATCGGAACGGTGCGCGATTTTTTGCAACAGACCGACCGCGCGATCATGACCGTGCCGGAGGTCGCGCAGGTGTTCGGCAAGGCGGGCCGTGCCGAGACCGCCACCGATCCGGCGCCGCTGGGCATGCTGGAGACGGTGATCCGCTTCAAGCCGCGTGATCAGTGGCGCGAGGGGATCACCAAGGACGACATCATCCGTGAACTCGACCAAGCCGTCTCTATCCCCGGCGCCAACAACGTCTGGGTTCAGCCGATCAAGACACGCATCGACATGCTCTCGACCGGTATCCGCTCGGCGGTGGGCGTCAAGGTGGCGGGACCTGATCTCGCCGTCATTGAGCAGATTGGACGCGAGATCGAGTTGGCATTGGTCGGCGTGAAGGGAACCGCCTCGGCGCGCGCCGATCGCACGGCCACCGGGCGTTACATCGAGATCGACATTGATCGCCGTACCGCTGCACGCTTTGGTGTCAGCGTCAGTGATTTGCAGGCAGTGATCCAGATGGCGGTCGGCGGTATGGACGTAAGCGAAACTGTGGAAGGGCTTGAGCGCTACCCGATCAGCCTGCGCTACCCACAGGACTGGCGTGGTTCGATCGAGAGCCTGCGCGAACTCCCCGTGGTTACGCCCAACGGCGCGCATCTGCCGCTCGAGGCGCTGGCGCGGGTGAACCTGGTTGACGGGCCTTCCATGATCCGCACTGAGAATGCCCGTCTCAACGGCTGGGTGATTGTCGATGTGCGCGGCCGTGATATCGGTTCATACGTCGCTGATGCCGGCAGTGTCATTCGAGACCAGGTCGAGCTTCCGCCCGGTTATTCCATCCGTTGGTCAGGCCAGTATGAGCACATGGAGCGCGCCAAGGAACGCCTTCAGATGGTGGTACCCATCACGTTCGCGCTCATATTCATGTTGCTGTACCTGTGCTTCCGTAGCGCCATAGAGGCGATGATGCTCATACTGGCGCTGCCGTTCGCGGTTGTGGGTGGCGTTTGGTTGCTGTATACCATGGACTTTCAACTGTCGGTGGCAGTCGCGACGGGTTTCATCCTGCTGCTTGGCCTGGCTGCGGAGTTCGCAGTAGTGATGCTGATGTACGTCCGCGCCGCGGTCGCCCGCAAGAAACCGCAGACACGCCGGGAGTTTGAAGAAGCCATCATCGATGGCGCGGTGATGCGCATACGGCCCAAGGCGATGACGGGCTTGACGGTCGTGCTCGGCTTGGCGCCGCTGCTGTTTGCCACCGGCCCCGGCTCGGAGGCCATGCAGCGGATCGCCGCCCCGATGGTCGGCGGCATGATTACCGCACCACTTATCTCACTTTTGCTGCTGCCCGTTCTTTATTCGCTCTGGTACCGGCGCCATTATCCGGTATCGGTGTGACCGGCGTGCGCAGCCACTTTGTACCTGCCGATCCGGCCTGTACCGCCCAATGGGTCAATGCTATGTTTTTGCAATCTGACACGGCATCCAGAGGCGTCATCAGGTGCAGTACGAGATCACAGGTCGAATGATGGAATGCTTGCAGCCGGGCGTGGCAAGACACGCTCGGCTGCAATAGCTCCGTAGTTTGAAGGGGACTTGAGCTTGGCGGTGTGTCCTAGTGGCCCATCATGCCGCCCCGCATTCCAGGTTCCATGCCGTCCTGCATACCGGGCATCATGCCCGTGCCGCGCGGTCCGGAGCGCATCTGCTCACGCTGTTCGTCCGTCAGCAGGCCGCGCATTTCGTTCATGGCCTTGATGCGCGCCTCAATCATGGGGCGTTTGAGCTCTGCCATGCGGGCGTGGGCCTGTCCGACCGCCGCCGGATCGGGACTTTCGGACGCCATCAGTTCGTGCAGGTCCTCCTTCGCTTCCATCAGCTGACCCATATTATCCCAATTCTGGCGGCGCAGTTCCCGCTGGATGCGGCGCATCTTCGTCTGCTGTTCGGGGTTCAGGTCCATCCCCATCATGCCCATTTCGGACCCCATGCC
>SR_TP_S13solDRAFT_1000486_pt1 | contig 16254 bp, 15 predicted proteins | sample SodReaTP_S13sol_FD_11159 | JGI IMG/M metagenome (IMG submission 11159)
GGGGATTGGCAGGCGGACATGGGCCGCCCTATGAGTGAGGTGGGGCGTGTGTCCGCATAGGGCGGGCCATGCCCGCCGGGGTGGTGCCGGGGGTTGGCAGGCGGCCATGGGCCGCCCTATGAGCCCGAATTGTTGGCTCAGGACAGGAGGCTTTTGAGGTTGCTCAGGTGGGCCTTGCCGGTGATGCGTGCCTCTTCCGGGTCCGGGGGCTTGGCGTCGGGCCAGTCCAGGTGTTCCCGGGGGAGTTCCTCGATGAAGCGGGAGCCGGCTTCACTGTAACGTAACCTCACACTGAAAAATCTGCTCCAGCTCATCTTCGGCTAAGTGGCGCACGACTGGCGAGTTGGCAACGGTATCGTATTTCTTCAACCAAATATTGACATGGAGAATCCCAGAGCTCCCAAGTGATACTGATCGGTACGCGATTTCTTCCGCGAACATGCGACCGCCCGATCTCTTATACCCCTGCGCTATGATCTCCGGATCAGAGGCTAGGCCTAGGTGGTTTTTCAATTCGTCCAGAAAGCGCCAGCTGATCACAAAAGTATCCGGGGTCCCGCTCGTGCTCGTCACATCAATTCGATATCCAGATTTAATCTGATCCCCCTTTCTAGCAACGAAGAAGTAATCGTTGTTTACCGCACGTTCACAAATGAGTTCCTCGCCATGATGAAGGTGGGCTTGGACCCATTCCTGTAAGTCATTATTGCTTTTGGCGAATGTGACGCTAACCAAAAACGTCGATACAATCGCCACATATAGTCTACGCCTCATATGTATACCCTCAGTGAATCATTGGCGGGTCTGTGACTCTGCGGTCCGGAGACCAATGATTTGTCACCTCCCCTGTACAGGTGTCCGAGCACTGCATGTAGCCCTTCATCCAGCGTTCAACGGAAAAGTCCCACTGAGCTTCCTGCGCCACAACCCATTTCCGCACACATTCCATTTGGAACGAAATATCGAATGGGCTTGGGAAGCCGGGGCGTTTTCGCGGGTTTGTTGGATCTGGAATACCGACGCTTGGTGACGGCACGGGGTAGCAAACTTGGTTCATATGGAGAACCTCGGGCTTAACAAGCACAGGCGTGACTTTGTCATAGTAGTCCGTGACTACCCATTTACATTCAACCGCTAGACCAAAGAAATCCGTGTAACGCAGTGGGTTTGCGAGAACATAGCCATAGGTGTTCAATCCACCATTAAGACCGATGGGGTCATATTGGGTATACCTCCCCATCAAAGGGTCATAAGTACGAAAATAATTGTAATTCAGCCCCGTCTCTGAGTCGTGATATTGACCAGAGAATCTCAGCGGATTCTCGATCACTTCCGTCAGGAGGGTCAAATTGCCAAACGGGCTCTGGATCGCATCCCATACCACCTGTTGGCTCTGATCGGTCATGCGGCTCGGGGTACCGAGGTGGTCTGTGTGATAGTAGAAGATTGCACCTTCATGGACCATCGCAAGTGGTATCCCTTCTAGGTAGATGTATTCCCGAACGGAGTTTCCATCATGGTCATATTCGCCGATCAGTTGCCCGGTGAGGTCGTAGACGAAGTGAGTGTCCTGCCCGGCGGGAGTGAGCGAGTCGTTGTCGAGTTCGGTAAGGCGCTGCGCCCATAGGGCAGCTTGTTCGGCGTGGTGTGTGGCCTGTCGCTGGTGAGTCTGCGCTTCGGCGCGCAGGCGTGTTGCCTCGGTTAGCCATGCAGCGGCCTGTTGTTCCTTGGTCAGGGCCAAAGCCAGTGCATTGTCGGCCTCCACTTGGAGCACAGTAGCCGCAGTTCGGAATTCGAAGGCCTGAGCTCTCAACTGTGTGACGCGGCGCTTGAACTCGGCGATAGTGATGTCCAGGGAGAGGTTGAACAGGCGCTGGATTGTGCTTGAGGGCTCTGCGATGCGCATGACATCAAGTTGGGCAATAAAACCGTCCAGAACATCCGCGAGAGCCTCGTGGCTTTCGGCCAGCGCGATGCGGGCGCCGGCTTCCACCCGGGCCTGCCGCATGGCCTTCCGGTCGGCTTCAGCTAGTGCCTCGAGCACTCGGGCTTGTGATGTTGAATCGTCGTTTTCGGCCAGGTACCGCGCAGCCAGGGTGCTCAGGCGTTCAGCCTCCATCTCATGGAAGGCAATGTGCTCATCGGCTTCGGAGCGTTGCGCGGCTCTGGAGCGGCTTCCGGGGAGGGTCTTGCGCGTGCGCTGACCAAGCGCGTTGTGGGTATATTGCGCTTGCTCGGAGCCCAATCGGGAGACGCGCGTCAAGCGGTTTGCTTGGTTGTAAGTGTAGGCGAAGCGTCCGTCGTTGAGGATGTTGCCGTTGGTGTCATAGAGGTACTGGCGCGGGAGTGGGCCGCCGGAGACGCTGGTTAGACGATTGCTGTCTGTAGCGTATGTGTAATCTTCAGTCAGAGTGCCGCTTTCACGGGTCAACCGGTTGCCTACAGAGTCGTAGGTATAGTCGCGGTAGCCGTAGGCGCCGAGGGCGGAGACGAGGTGGTCCAGTGCATCGTAGTCGAAGGCCTGTGAGCGCTTGGCATTGAGCAGGTCTGTCAGCGCGGTAATGTTGCCCGCCGGATCGTAGGCAAGGTCAAGTTCTAGAGCTCCTTCGAAGCGAGCGATGCTTAGCCGTCCGTCGAGGTCGTAGTCACGCTGAAGCCGAACGCCATTTCCCAACCGCAGACCTGTCACAGCGCCGAATGTGGCGTGGGAGATATCCTCGGCCAGTCGCACGATGGTGCTGTCGTGGTAAAGGGTTATGCCGACGATGCGCCCGCCGCTGTCATAGTCGAACTGCAGGGTGGTGCCGCGAGGGTAATGCACGGCCGCGATGCGCCCGTGAGAGTCGTAGTCGTAGCGTGTCTCGAAGCGAAGATCTCCGGCGTGGCGGGTTTCGGTGAGGACCTCGCCATGGGCATTGTATACATACTCGATACGCCCGGACGAATCCTCGATGGCACTGAGACGCCCGATGCCGTAGGGCCCTTGATCGTATATAAATAGCACGTCCTCAGCGTCATCCGGGTAGCGGATATCGGTGATTCGGTTGAGGGCGTCATAGCTGAACGTGCGGGTGATGCCTCTCGCGTCGGTTTCGGTGGCCAGAATGCCTGCCTCATTTACTGTAAACGTGCGGGTGCCGGCGTCTTGACTGGTCTCTTCGAGCAGATCGCCGAAGGCGTTGTAGCTGTAGATGGTCGTAACCCCGCGCGGATCGACTACCTCCGTGAGGCGATCCTGGTCGTCGTAGCTGTATCCGGTGCGTCCGCCCGCGGGACCTAGAGTTTCCACCAAGCGGTTAAATGCGCCGTACGCGTGGCTCGTTTGGCGCTGGCGCGGGTCGACCTGTGTGAGCAGGTTGCCGGCTGGGTCGTAGCTGAAATGTGTGACCCCGCCGTCCGCGCCCAGACGGGTGCGCATGCGGCTGAGCGAGTCGAAGCTCTGACGGCGCAGTAGTGCCAGGTTGCCCTGGGGGTCGAAGACTTCCTCGCTCAGGCGGTTCCCGGCTGCATCCAGCGTATAGTTCACCCGATTGTCGAGGTTGTCGGCCACACCGACGATGCGACGCGCCGCATCGTAGAGGTGTTCAAGATAACTGCCGTCAGGATAGGTGATACGGATGAGGTTCCCAACGGGGTCGTAGCTAAAGCGGGTTGTGCGTTCCCCCGCGGTGCGGCGGATCAGGCGCTGCCGAGTGTCGTACTCGAAAGTCGTGATGACGCCGTTGGGGTCGGTTATAGATAGGGGCTGGCCATGACTGTTGTAGGCGGAGAATAGGGTCAGATGCCCTAGGGCATTAGTAATGGCTGTGAGGTTGTCATGCGTGTCGTAGGTGTAGGTGGTTATATCCGGAACATCGATGCGTGGGCCATCAATGGAGGTGATTTGCCCAGAGCTGTTATAGGTATAGCTGATCGTTCTGCTGACGGCAGGACCACTGATTATGATAGATGTCATCGCGATTGCCAGTACCATCCATTTGGCATTGTGCATTGTTTCACTCCCTGAATTCGGTCGCGCTTAAGGTGCTGACGATTCGCTCCTGTTCAGCAATCGTCCATCGTTGTTGTAGGTGAAGGTGGTTGTCTTTCCTGGCTCGGTGAACCGTGTAGGCAATCCTAGCTGGGGATGCCATTCTGTGATGAAGGTCCGTTGCTCAGGTGTTCCGGGGGATTCCGTACGCACTAGTTCCCGTCCGAGGTCGTCACGTACGTATGTGGTGGTGAAACCGTTCCAATCGGTCTTCGATGCAAGATAACCGTTCGCATCATATTCGTAGACCTGGTTGGAGCCGTTGCAAGTAGTAGTGGCATTGCCTTCTACGCGGGATATCTTCAGAGAGCCTTGTTTCACGTCAAAGTAGTGGGTGGCCTCCCTACCAAGCGCGTTGGTGACCGTGGTGGACCCATCCGGATTGTAGTTTAGTGTTGTTCGTTGCGAGCCATGGGCGCGTTCCGAAGAACTAGCACGCCCATGGTCGTCATACGTCCACGTGGCAAAGCGTTCGCCGTTCTCGTCCGTGATACCTGTCAGCGCGTACGGATAACGGTGGTCTTCATAATGAAAAAATCTTGCGTGAGCACCCGGATAAGTAACAGAAGTCAGATTGCCGTTTTCATAACCGAGGCGGTACTCCTCGCCGCCAGGTCCCGTGACAATGTCGAGCATCCCATTCTGTTTAAATGACAAAGTGACTGAGCGACCGCGATGATCGGTCATTGTCTTTGCTCGACCCTCAGTGTCATGGCTGATTGTGATTTTCACGCTGGGGCGATATGTAACCTCCATCAACTGCCCAGTCCTGTTGTAACGTTCGAGCGAATTATCGTATGCCAAGGACAAGTGCCACCCAACGAGCTGGCCAGCATTGTCCGTAAGTTCTGTAAGAGCGCCGGCCGTGCCGGCATCAGCCAGCCACCGACTGCCTGACTTTGTGAATGAGAGCGTGGATTCGTCATCCCGTACAGCGTGCACTCGGTCCGGGTGGAAGCTGCTGAAGGTGAGTTTGCGGCTCAAAGTGTGGCGCCATTCAGCGCCGGAGATGCTGTTGTAGAGAAGCCTGAACTCAATTGCCCAGTGTGGGATGAGATGCTCCTCGTGATGTTTGTTCCCCAAAGCGATGTTGATGGGATTCCCTGCCATCAAGTCGCATCTGTTTCCAAGGTTCCGGCCTATATCGACGTTGGAATACGAGCAGAGCCCGACAACTAATCTATCGAATGTTCCGGGCCTGATCCCTTTGTAGAATGCGACACAAGCGGGTCCATCAACATAGGGCTCGTCGTTATTGGGGGGCTCTCCAGTCAACGTGCCTTGGCCCCCATCTGGCCATATTTCATATCGCTCAGCGCCCGGCCAGGCCACTCGGCATGCTTCTAGCGGAGACGCCCGTGGTTCGGGTGAATCACAACGTCCGAAGTCGGTGTAATCAACGCGAAACAAAAACTGGGCTTTGACGGAGCTGGCACATATGACTGATATCGAGAAAATTACAATAAGTGCGATTATCGGACGAAGTGTTAGCTTAGAATGCTTAGTTTGAGCGCGTCTGCGCACGGAGTGCATGAATATCTTCGTGTTGTGACGTCTATATCGCGGGTAGGGTACAAGGCTTCTACAGAGTTTCCTTAATTCAAGGTAGGTTTCATACAACTGCATAGGATGCAGTCGCATAATCGGGGTGGGGGGGGCAATAGGGATATGAGGCACGGCCGCATTCTTTATTAGGAATCGCCGCACAGGATGCTGAATAATCAGCCAGCGAAGAATATGCTGGTCGGGAGGCGTATGCCTAGGGCCATCCAGTGGCTTCATCGTCTCTTTCACTCCATGAAAGGTTACATTCGTAGCGGTATACGATCAGTATTGCCGAGTAACATAGCTGAGGATACTTCTTGAAGTATTCACCTGCAAGAGGGCGTTGGGGTCAAAGGTGTCACACAGAACGATGCTCGGTGTTTGACCGTTCGTTACGTCAAGTAGAAGTGTTTCAGGACAGCAGGCTTTTCAGGTTGCTCAGGTGAGCCTTGCCGGTGATGCGCGCCTCTTCCGGGTCCGGGGGCTTGGCGTCGGGCCAGTCCAGGTGTTCCCGGGGGAGTTCCTCGATGAAGCGGGAGGGCGCGCAGTCCATCTCCTCGCCGAAGCGGGTGCGCTTGCGGGCGTAGGTGAGGGTGAGGCTGAGCTTGGCGCGGGTGATGCCCACGTAGGCCAGGCGCCGTTCCTCTTCCAGGCCGTCTTCCTCCAGGCTTACCCGGTGGGGCAGCAGCTCCTCTTCCATGCCGACGAGAAACACGTGGGGGAATTCCAGGCCCTTGGCGGCGTGCAGGGTCATGAGGTGCACACCGTCGGATTCGTCCTCGCCACCGGCGCGGTCGAGGATGTCCATGAGGGTCATGTGGCGCACGATCTCGCTGATGTCCTTGCCGTCCTCGGCGCCTTCCTTGGACAGGCGCGTCATCCAGTCCAGGACCTCGTTGACGTTGTCCATGCGCCGGGTGGCGGCCTTGGCGTCACGGGTCTGATCCAGCAACCATTCGTCGTAGTGGAGCTCATTGATTAGGCTCCGGGCCACCTTGGCGGGGTCGCCTTCTTCGGCCTTGCGACCGAATTCCAGCAACCAGTCGGCAAAGCCCTGCAGGCGCTGCACGGCGCGGGCGGGCAGGCGCTCGGCGAGACCCATCTCGAAGCAGGCGGTGAGCAGGCTGACGTGGCGCTCGGTGGCGTACTCACCCAGCTTTTCCAGGGTCGAGGGGCCGATCTCCCGGCGCGGCACGTTGACGATGCGCAGAAAGGCGGTGTCGTCATCGGGGTTGGCCAGCAGGCGCAGGTAGGCCATGACGTCCTTGACCTCGGCGCGCTCGAAGAAGGACTGGCCGCCGCTCACCTTGTAGGGGATGTTGTGTTCCCGCAGGAGCTTTTCGAATACCCGGGACTGGTGGTTGCCCCGGTACAGGATGGCGTAGTCCCGGTACTCGGTGCGGTGTTTGAACTTGTGTTTCATGATCTCGGAGACCACCCGGGCAGCCTCCTGGTCGCCATCATTGCAGGGCAGGATGCGGATGGGCTCACCTTCGCCCAGGGCGCTCCAGAGGCGCTTCTCGAACACGTGGGGGTTGTTGCCGATGAGCTGGTTGGCGGTCTGCAGGATGCGGTTGGTGGAGCGGTAGTTCTGCTCCAGCTTGATGACCTTCAGGCGCGGGTAGTCCTTTTGCAGGGCCGCAAGGTTCTCCGGCCGGGCGCCGCGCCAGGCGTAGATGGACTGGTCGTCGTCGCCCACGGCAGTCAGTCCCCCGTCCACCCCGACCAGCAGGCGCACCAGGCGGTACTGGCAGGTGTTGGTGTCCTGGTACTCGTCCACCAGCAGGTGGCGGGTGCGGTTCTGCCAGCGCTCGCGCACATCGGGGTTTTCCTCCAGCAGGCGCACCGGCTGGACGATCAGGTCGTCGAAGTCCACGGCGTTGTAGGCCTTGAGCGAGCGCACGTAGGCGGCGTAGAGCCGGGCCTGGGCGGCCTCCCTGGCGTCGGCGGCGGTGGAGATGGCTTGTTCCGGGGTGATCAGGTCGTTCTTCCAGCGGCTGATCTGGTGGCGGGCCGGCTCCGGGTCCGTGGGATCGTCGCCCCGGAAGGTGAGTTCCTTCAAAAGCGACAGGCTGTCGGCGGCGTCGAAGATGGAGAAGCCGGCCTTGTAGCCCAGAGTCTTGAGTTCCCGGCGGATGAAGTTGAGCCCCAGGGTATGGAAGGTGGACACCGTGAGCCCCTTGGACTCGTCCCGCTCCAGCAGCTTCGATGTCCGGGCCTTCATCTCCTTGGCCGCCTTGTTGGTAAAGGTGATGGCGGCGATGCGCCTGGGGTCCATACCCCGGTCGCGGATCAGGTGGGCGATCTTGTGGGTAATCACGCCGGTCTTGCCGGAGCCGGCGCCGGCCAGCACCAGCAACGGGCCGTCCACGTGCTCGACGGCGGCGCGTTGCTGGGGGTTCAGGGCAGGGGGGGTGCGGGTACTCATGGGCGGGGCGATTGTACCGGATGGAGACCGCTTGAAGGGGGTTGGGATTCGGTGTAGTGGGGCTAAAGGGGAGAGGTGAATTGGGAAGTGGGAAGCTAAACCACCCCCACCCGGCCCTCCCCCATGAGGGGGAGGGGGAATGCGCTCCGTGGCCCGGTCCGATCAGCGTGAGGGCGACGCCACGCGTTCAAGCTCTGCCTGGAAAGGTGGAGGCAACGCACTTATGCATATGTTCTCCGTGGTGAGCAGAGGTAGACGACTCGCCTGCTCATACCCCCTCCCCCGCAACGCGGGGGAGGGTTGGGGAGGGGGGGTTCCCACTTCCCAATTCACCCTTCACACTTCAAAGGGTGCAAACCCTAGACCAGTTCAACTTCCACCACATCCTTGCCGAGATCCCGGGCACGGCACTCGTGGTCTTCACGGGGCCGGACTGCGGGGCCTGCCGGCGGGTGAAGGCGTTGCTTTCGGACCTGGCGGCGACCGGGGAGCCCTGGAGCCTGTTCGAGGTGGACGCGGCCCGGGATCCGGGTCTTGCCCGGGAGTTCGAGGTGTTCCACCTGCCCAGCCTGTTTCTCTACCAGGACGGGCATTTCCATGCGCCCCTCCATGCCGAGCCCCTGCCGGGGCCCCTGCGCACGGCGGTGGCCCGGACCCTGGCCCGGCCGGCCCTGGAAGCCCCATGAGCGAGGGCCCCATGAAGGTGAATGTGCAAAGCGGCTGGCTGGAGGGCGTGGACCGGGTGCCGTCGCCCAATCACGATGCCCGGCCACAGGGCGCCCCCCTGGACCTGGTGGTGGTCCATGCCATCAGCCTGCCCCCGGGGGAATTCGGCGGGCCGTGGATCGACCACCTGTTCACCAATACCCTGGACCCCCAGGCCCATCCCTATTTCCAGGAGATTGCGGGGTTTGAGGTCTCGGCCCACCTGCTCATCCGCCGGGACGGGCAGGTCATTCAATACGTGCCTTTCGATCGCCGCGCCTGGCATGCAGGGGCCTCCTGCTGGCAGGGGCGCGAGCGCTGCAATGACTTCTCCATCGGCATCGAGCTGGAAGGCTGCGACGAGCTGCCCTTCGAGCCGGTGCAGTATGAACGCCTCACCGAGGTCATCCTGGCCCTGCGGCAGGCCTACCCCGGCATCGCCCCGGACGCCGTGGCCGGGCATTCCGACATCGCCCCGTGCCGCAAGACCGACCCGGGCCCGTGTTTCGACTGGCCGCGGCTCTGGGCGGGCCTGCAGACGGGCGATTCCAGTTTGACCTGAGCGGGTTTGTGCTGGAAAGGATGATTCACCACGAAGCTCACGAAGGGCACGAAGGGATATCAGAAAGTTTACGGTTCTTGCTACGTGGCCTTCGCCAACCCCGGATAATGACTCTCGCCAAGACGCAGAGGGCGCCAAGAAGGTCTATCAAACGAGAATGCTTAGCGCCCTCTGCGTCTTGGCGAGAACCCGGTCTTCCAGAAACAAACTTCGTGCCCTTCGTGAGCTTCGTGGTTAAACGCCCTAAAACCACCCCGACCACCCTGCTTTTTGATCTGCATCAACTACCCTCTATCAAGATTGGCTAATAGTTCTCTCCGGGAACTTTCGGTTTCGTGCGTCTTGCGATGCGCGCGGCTATTTCGACAGGGGGACGCTCCATGGAGCAAGCACAGACGTACAACTACAAGGTGGTCCGGCAGTTCGCCATAATGACCATCGTCTGGGGCATCGTCGGCATGACGGTGGGGGTCTTGATCGCGGCGCAGCTGGTGTGGCCGCAACTCAACATGGACATCCCCTGGCTGAGTTACGGCCGGCTGCGGCCCCTGCACACCAATGCGGTGATCTTCGCCTTCGGCGGATCAGCACTGTTCGCCACGTCCTATTACATCGTTCAGCGTACCTGCCAGGCGAGGCTGTTCAGCGACGGGTTGGCGGCCTTCACCTTCTGGGGCTGGAATGCGGTGATCGTGTTGGCTGCCATTACCCTGCCCCTGGGCATGACCATGGGCAAGGAGTACGCGGAGCTGGAATGGCCCATCGCCATCCTGGTGGCCGTGGTGTGGGTGGCCTATGCCATCGTGTTCTTCGGCACGATCATGAAACGCCGGGTGGCGCACATCTACGTGGCCAACTGGTTCTTCGGTGCCTACATCCTCACCATCGCCGTGCTGCACATCGTCAACAACCTGTCCATGCCGGTGACCCTGTTCAAGTCCTATTCGGTCTACCCCGGGGCCATGGATGCCATGGTGCAGTGGTGGTATGGCCACAACGCCGTGGGCTTTTTCCTGACCGCCGCGTTCCTGGGCATGATGTATTACTTCGTGCCCAAGCAGGCGGGGCGGCCCATCTATTCCTATCGCCTGTCGGTGGTGCACTTCTGGGCCCTGATCTCGCTGTACATGTGGGCGGGGCCCCATCACCTGCACTACACCGCGCTGCCGGACTGGGTGCAGTCGCTCGGCATGGTGTTCTCGCTGATGCTCCTGGCCCCCTCCTGGGGCGGCATGATCAACGGCATCATGACCCTCTCCGGTGCCTGGCATAAGCTGCGCACCGATCCCATCCTCAAGTTCCTCATTGTGTCCCTGTCCTTCTACGGCATGTCCACTTTCGAGGGGCCGATGATGTCCATCAAGACCATCAACGCCCTGTCCCACTACACCGACTGGACCGTTGGCCACGTGCATGGTGGTGCCCTGGGCTGGGTGGCGATGATCTCCATCGGCGCGCTGTATGCACTGATCCCGGTGCTGTTCGGGCGCGAGCGAATGTATTCCATGCGCCTGGTGGAGTGGCACTTCTGGCTGTCCACCATCGGCGTGGTGCTCTACATCGTGTCCATGTGGATCGCCGGTGTGATGCAGGGGCTCATGTGGCGGGCGGTGAATGACGACGGCACGCTCACCTACAGCTTTGTGGAGACCCTGGTGCCCATCTATCCCTACTACACCGTACGGTTCCTGGGCGGGGCCCTGTTCCTGTCGGGCATGTTCATCATGGCCTGGAATGTCTGGAAGACCATCGCTGGTGCGCGCCCTGCGGTGCACGCCGTGCCCCAGACTGCGCACTGAAAGGGAGGACGCGATCATGAGTCATGAAGTCTTCGAGAAAAACATCGGCCTGATGGCCATCGGCATTTTGCTGGTGATCAGCATTGCGGGCCTGGTGCAGATCGTGCCCCTGTTCTTCCTCAAGAGCACCACGGAACCGGTGGACGGGCTGAGCCCCTATACGGCGCTGCAGCTGGAAGGGCGGGACATCTACGTGCGTGAGGGCTGCTACAACTGCCACTCCCAGATGATCCGTCCGTTTCGCGCCGAGACCGAACGCTACGGGCATTTCTCCGTGGCCGGCGAGTTCGTCTGGGACCGTCCCTTCCAGTGGGGCTCCAAGCGCACGGGGCCGGATCTGGCTCGGGTGGGCGGACGCTACAGCGACGACTGGCATCGGGTGCATCTGATCAACCCGCGCCTGGTGGTCCCGGAGTCCAACATGCCTGCCTATCCCTGGCTTGAGCGCAACGAGATCAACGCGGACATCACACCCCGCAAGCTGCGCGCCATGCAGCGCCTCGGTGTGCCCTATACCGACGAGCAGGTCGCCTCGGCCTCCGAGGATGTGCGCGGCAAGACCGAGATGGAGGCGCTGATCGCCTATCTCCAGGTGCTCGGCACCGCCATCCCGCATCGCAGGTGAGCGCCATGGGCTTTGGACTGTTACAGGGTTTGCTGACGCTGCTGCTCATGGTGCTGTTCATCGGCATCGTGGTGTGGGCCTACAGCGGCCGGCAGAAGAAACGCTTCGACGAGGCATCCAAGCTGCCCTTCGCGGAAGACGCGAAGCCGCAGGATGATCGTCGCAAAGGGGAGAAGGGAAATGAGTGAACATGACATGAGTGCCTTCTGGCACTGGTGGGTGGTGCTGCTCACCGTGGCCAACATCGTCGCCATCTTCTGGCTGATCCGCTGGACCAGTAAGCGTCGCGCCGGCGAGGTGGCCCAGGGCGAGGTGACGGGCCACGTCTGGGACGGCGATCTCTCCGAGTACAACAATCCACTGCCCCGCTGGTGGTTGTGGATGTTTTACCTGACCATTGCCTTCTCGGTGATCTACCTGGCCCTGTATCCCGGACTGGGGCGTTTCGCCGGATTCCTGGGCTGGACCTCCGAGGGCATGTACAACCAGGAGGTGGATCAGGCAGAGAGCCGCTTCGGGCCCATCTTCGCCGCCTATACCGACAAGGACCTGCCGACACTGGCTGGTGACCAGGAGGCCCTGCGCACAGGGCAGCGCCTGTTCCTGAACTACTGTTCCACCTGCCATGGTTCCGACGCCCGGGGCGCGCCGGGCTTTCCCAATCTCACCGATGGCCAGTGGCAGTGGGGCAGCGCACCGGCCCAGATCCACCAGACCATCATGGCCGGGCGCCAGGGAGTGATGCCTGGCATGGGTGAGGCCCTGGGCGCGGAGGGTGTAGAGCAGGTGACCCAGTACGTGCTGAGCCTCTCCGGTCGTGAAGATGCCAACGCACAACAGGCGGAACTGGGCAGGCCACGCTTCGAGATGATGTGCGCCGCCTGTCACGGTGCCGATGGCAAGGGTAACACCATGCTCGGCGCCCCGGATCTGACCAACAATATCTGGCTCTACGGCGGTTCCGCCGGCGTCATCGCCCGTACCATTCAGGAGGGGCGTCAGGGTGTTATGCCCGGCTTCGGGGATTTCCTGGGCGAGGATCGGGTGCATGTGCTGGCCGCCTATGTGTACAGCCTGTCGGAGGAGGGGCGCTAGGCGCCCCTGCTGCCCACATGTCCGACTCCCTCAACGTCCGGCAACGACCCCTCACCCAGCGGGTGATCAATATCCTGTGGCCCTCTTTCCTCGTGGCGGGGGTGGCCAACATCCTGCTGTTCACCTGGATCGATCCGGAGCTGGTGGTCATGTGTCTCTATGACGCGCCGGTGGTCAGTCGCATGGAGGCCTACTCCCTGGGCTTTTTCACCCTGTGGCTCCTGACCGCCCTGGCCAGTGCGCTCACCTGTTACTTCAGTCGGACTGGCGAGCGCTGAGGCGCGCCTCATGCCGGATCCATCCCGCAAGTATTCGCCCGGGGCCGCTGGCCCGGCGCCGGAAACGGAACAGGACTTCTACGCCAAGCGGGCGAAGGTCTATCCCAGGGAGGTCCACGGCATCTTCGCCCGGCTGCGTCTGCTGGGTGTGCTGGTGTTGCTGGGCATCTTCTATGGCGCCCCCTGGCTGACCTGGGGGGATCGTCAGGCCATCTGGTTCGACCTGCCCGGACGCAAGTTCCACATCCTGGGCTGGACCTTCTGGCCCCAGGACTTTTTCCTGCTGGCGCTGCTGCTCATCATCGCTGCTTTGTCCCTGTTCTTCTTCACGGCCCTGGCCGGGCGCCTGTGGTGCGGCTACGCCTGTCCCCAGACCGTGTGGACCGAGGTGTTTCTGTGGGTTGAGCGGCGCATCGAGGGGGATCGTTCCCGGCAGATGAAGCTGGACAAGGCCCCCTGGGGGCCGCGCAAACTGGCCATCAAGTCCGCCAAACATAGTGTCTGGCTGGTGTTCGCCCTGCTCACCGGCCTCACCTTCGTAGGCTACTTCACCCCCATCGCGGAACTGACCCCCCGTTTCTTCACCTTCCAGACCGGCGGCTGGGAGACCTTCTGGATCTTGTTCTACGGCTTTGCCACCTGGGGCAACGCGGGTTTCATGCGTGAGCAGGTGTGCATCTACATGTGTCCCTATGCGCGCTTTCAGAGCGCCATGTTCGACCGGGACACCCTGATCATCTCCTACGATGATCAGCGCGGTGAGCCCCGCGGCTCCCGCAAGCGCGGCGTGGACCCAAAAGACAAGGGCCTGGGTGATTGCGTGGACTGCACCCTGTGCGTGCAGGTCTGTCCCACGGGTATCGATATCCGCCAGGGCCTGCAATACCAGTGCATCGGCTGCGCCGCCTGTGTGGATGTTTGCGATGACGTCATGGACAAGATGAGCTATCCCAAGGGGCTCATTCGCTACACTACGGAAAACGCCCTGGAGGGCAAGCCAACCAGACTTCTGCGCCCCCGCATGATCCTCTACGGGTTTTTGCTGCTGGTGCTCATGGCGGGCCTGCTGTTCGGCATCATGGGCCGCAACCCGGTGGGGATCGATGTCATCCGTGACCGCAATGTGCTGTACCGGGAACTGCCCGATGGGCGGGTGGAGAACGTCTATATCCTCAAGCTGGTCAACAAGACCGATGAGCAGCGTGAATACCGGGTGTCCATCCGCGACCTGCCCGGCGCCGAACTGGTCATCGACCGCGTCATGCCCATCCCGGTGCCCGCGGGCGGGGTGGTGGAGCTGCCGGCCCGGGTGCAGGTGGACCCGGCGCTGCTTGCCGGCCCCACGGCCGATGTGGTCTTCGAGGCCCGGGTGGAGGGCACCGTGGATGCGGGTAATGAACGGCGCGGGCGCTTTGTGGGGCGGATGCAGTGAGAGTGGGTAAGTACTTTATTAAAGACGCCATAAAGGAACAGACAACGCCATGCGCTATGTGAAAGAAGACGCCAGTCCCTGGTACCGCCAGCCCTGGCCCTGGCTGCTGATGATCCCGCCCTTTGCGGCGGTGGTGATGGGTATGGTGCTATTGCGTGCGGCCACCCTGGAGCCCGATGGCTTGGTGGTGGCGGATTATTACCAGGAAGGCCGGGCCATCAATGAGGTGCTGGAACGGGAGCGCTTCGCCGCCAGCCTGGGGCTGGGAGGCCAGGTGACCCACGAAGGGGATGTCTTTCGCCTGACCATGGCGGGCACCCCATTACCCCACGCGTCGCTGACCCTGCATCTGCTGCACCCCACCCGTGCCAACAAGGATCAGGAGTTGAGCCTGGTTCACGATGAGGCCAGCGGTCAGTGGCAGGGGCGGGTGCAGACCCTCCCCGAGGCCCGCTGGCATGTGCATCTGGAGCCCGAGGATCGCAGCTGGCGCCTGCGAGGACGCATGGAACCGGGCGATACGCAGGTGCAGCTGTACGCCGGAGGGTGAATTGAAGTGGGAAGTGGGAATTGGGATGTAGGAATTGGGAAGTAGGAATTGGGTTGTGGGCAGGACCCCAGGGCTTGGGGGTTGGGGTGAGGGTGGTTTCATTCCCACTTCCAAATTCCCACTTCTCACTTCATCACAGCTTCCTCGGGGTTGCGCGGGCCGGTTGCGTGCCCGAAACTCTGGGTTGATCCCCCAAACGTCGGATTGCCCATGTCACTGATCACCATCCTCATCGCCCTGTTCCTGGAGCGCTTCGCCGGCACCCTGGACGACATGCGTCAGTTCCGCTGGCTGGGTAGCTATGCCCGCTGGATGCGCGAGTTCCTGGAGGGCATGGGCGTTTCCGATGGCACGGTGCAGTTCGTGATCACCATCCTGCCGCCGCTGGTCTTGCTGGCCCTGGTGGCCCTGACGGTGCATGGGGTGGTGCTGGGTCTGCTGGACATCATCCTCGGCGTATTCATTTTGCTCCTTTGCCTGGGTCCCCGGGATCTCAACGATCAGGTGGATGCCTACGTGGAAGCCGGGGCCATGAAGGACGAGGAGCGCCAGAAGCGCCACGCCCAGGATCTGCTGGGCAACGAGGAGGTGCCCGAGGCCCCCCAGGAGCGCACCCGGGCCGTGGTGAAGGCCATCTTCTCCGAGGCCAACGAGCGCCTGTTCGCCGTGTTGTTCTGGTTTGCCGTGCTGGGTCCCCTGGGGGCGCTGATCTACCGCATGGGCGGTCTGCTCAAGGCCCCCAGCGAGGATCAGCCCGTGGCCTTTATGGCTGCTGCGGCCCGTCTGCAGGCGCTGATGGACTGGATCCCGGCCCGTCTGTTCGCCCTGGGTTACGGCCTGGTGGGCAGCTTCGATGCCGCCTTCGCCGTGCTGGCCAGGTCCCTGCCCGGTAGCTGGCAGAACATGGGCGAGGAAAACATCCGCCTGTTGCGTGAGGCCGGTGCCGAATCCCTGCACCTGGATCAGGTGCGCGGTGACCTGGACGACCCGAGCGAACTCAACGCCCTGGTAGAACGGGCCAACGGCCTGATCACGCGCACCCTGGTGGTGTTCCTGGCCGTGCTGGCACTGATGACCCTGGCGGGTTGGGCAGGTTGAGGGCAGTGGCTAGTGGCAAGTGGCTAGGGCCCCCTCCCCAACCCTCCCCCGCGTTGCGGGAGAGGGGGCTTTATATTCTCCCTCTCCCTCAGGGAGAGGGCTGGGGT
>SR_TP_S13solDRAFT_1000487_pt1 | contig 16224 bp, 13 predicted proteins | sample SodReaTP_S13sol_FD_11159 | JGI IMG/M metagenome (IMG submission 11159)
AGACCTGCGGCTCCCGCCCGCCCTCCAGCAGCGCCGCGAAAGCGCGGGCCAGGGCGTCGATCTGGTCGTCGTGGGCGCCGGTCGGAAAGAGCGCCGCCTCCTCCAGGAAGGCCTCGTTCCAGGGCCCGCGCAGCAGCTTCACGTTGCCGGCCTCGGCCTGGGCCGCCACCGGCGCCGCGCGGGTCGTCTTGTCGCCGCTCTCCGGCGTCGCCCGCGCGGTGAAGCCGGCCAGCCGCCGCAGCAGCCAGTCGGCCTGGACCTTGCCGGCCTGGCCGGGGTCGCGCGGCAGCGAGACCGCCACACCCGTCCCGTCCTGCTGCGCGCTGGCCAGGATCGCGCGCTCCACCTCCAGGCCCGAGCCGCGCAGCCGCACCACGTCGGCCAGGTAGAAGAGGCCGTCCGGCGCCCGCACCAGCTTCACCCCGACCGTCCAGTCGGGATCGCGCCCGGCCGCCGCCCGGCTCGCCGCCAGGTCCCAGCCGCGCACGACGCGGCAGCCGGCCGGCAGGGCGTCCACCAGCTCGAACCAGTGGCGCCGGAACAGGCCTCCGTCGCGCGGCGCCGGGCGCTGCTGCAGCTGTCCGGCCGCGGCATAGGAGCCCAGCGCCTGCTCCAGCGCCGCCACCGCGGGCTCCGGGAAACGCGCCGGCCAGAGCAGTTCGCCGGCGCGCCGCCGCCGGTCGGCGATCCCCAGCCGGGTGACGCAGCGCCGCTCCGGCTCGTAGCGCATCGGCAGCAGCAAATGCTCGTAGCCCAGCTCGCGGGCCAGGATCAGGCCCGAGACGTCGCGCTCGTGCACCCGCTGCATCACCACGACGATGGCCGAGCGGGCGTCGTTCAGCCGCGTCGGCACGGTCTCCGAGAACCAGCGCAGCGTCGCCTCGCGCACCGCCGCGGACTCGGCCTGCTGCACGTTGTGCGGATCGTCGATGACGAAGCGGTCGCCGCGCTCCCCGGTGCCCAGCCCGCCGACCGAGGTGGCGAGACGGAAGCCGGTGCGGTCGTTCTCGAACTTGCCCTTGGCGTTCTGGTCGCCGACCAGCCGCACCCGCCGGCCCCAGTGGCCGCGATACCAGTCCGAGGCCACCAGCCGCCGGCACTTCATGTTGTCGCGCAGCGACAGGCGCTCCGCATAGGAGGCGGCGATGGTGCGAAGCTCCGGCCGCCCCGCCGGGCCCCATTCCCAGGCCGGCCAGAGCACGGCCACCGTCAGGCTCTTCATGGTGCCCGGCGGCACGTTGATCAGCAGCCGCAGGATCTCGCCGCGCGTCACCGCCTCCAGGTGCTCGCTCAGCACCTCCAGGTGCCAGCCCGGCACGAAGTCGCGGCCCGGCTCCAGCAGCGCCCAGGCGTGGCGGGCGAAGCCCAGCAGCCCGGCCTCGCAGTCCAGCCGTTCCAGCGCCCGCAGGCCCTGCGCCGGATCGCCCAGCGCCCGGCGCAGGGCGCGGCGCAGCCGACCGGGCACGGCCTCAGTCCTCCCCCTCCGCTGCCTCCTCCTCCACCTCCTGCCGGGCGAGGCGGCGCTGCAGCAGGCCGCGCAGCGTGTCGCGCTCCGCCTCGGTCAGGTCGTCGGCGGCGAAGAGCGCCTCGTCACCCTCCTCCCGCTCCTCGTCCTCCTCCGCGCCCTCGGCGCCGAGCGGCGCGCAGCCGAGCCGCGCCAGCAGCCACTTGCGCGCATCGACGCGCAGCTTGGCGCGGGCCAGCAGGTCCTTCTCCGCCGGCGGGCGCCCCTCGGCGTCGGGCTCGCCGGCGCCGGCGTCGACGATCTCCAGAATCTCCTCGGCCCAGTGCTCGGCCTGCAGCCGGCGGGCGCGGGCATAGGCGCGGCGGAAGGCGGCGTCGCGGCCGAGCGCGCGCAGCACCGCGGCCTTGGTCGGCAGCCGCGGGTCGAGGCAGAGCCGCGTCAGCGTCTCGCCCTCGGCGACCCGCTCGCAGATCTCCCGCTTCGCGGCCGCGCTCGGGCCGCGCGGCCGCCGCGCCCCCGTCTTCTCCCGTTCGCCACCCATACGCTCTCGCCGCCTCCGGCCCGGGTCCCGCAACGCAGAAGCCCGCCGCGGCAGGGCTGGGCGGGCTTCGGTCGCACCTCTCGATGCTGAGAGAACAAAAACAGAACTCGCCCCGGGAGTCAAGGAGGAAAGCGCACTCCGTCACCCTGAGCGTCGGCGAAGGATCTGGGGCCGGTTGGAGCGCCAGTCTGCGCCAGATCCTTCGCTTCGCTCAGGATGACGGGCTAGGGACAGCCTACAGCCGAACCGCCGCGCTGCGGGCGACCAGCAGGCCCTCCTCGGCCTTCGGCGCGTAGGCCAGGGACTTGCGCAGGAAGTCGTCGTGCGATTCCCGCACCTTGGCGAAGAGCGGGTCGCCGGCCGAGAGGTCGTCGAGCACCGCCACCACCTGCTCGGCCATGGCCCGGTTCACCTCGTCGGGGAAGGAGCGCAGCTCCACCCCCTCCTCCGCCAGCAGCGTCTGGAAGCTCTGGGTGTTGTGGTAGAGGAAGTCGGCGTAGGTCTCGTAGGCGGTGGCGTGCGCGGCGCTGCGCACCGCCTCCTGCAGGTCCTCCGGCAGCTCGTCCCAGACGCCGCGGTTGATCATGATCTCCAGGCCCGGGCCGGGCTCCAGCACGCCGGGCATGTAGTAGTAGCGCGCCATGCGGTGCAGGCCGAAGGCGATGTCGTTCCAGGGGCCGATCCACTCCACCGCGTCGACCGCGCCCGAGGCCAGGGCGGCGCCGATCTCGCCTGGCGGCGTCAGCACCGGCGAGACGCCGAGCCGGCGCATCACCTCGCCGCCGAGCCCGGCGACGCGGAAGCGCAGGCCCTGCAGGTCCTCCAGGGAATTGATCTCCTTGTTGAACCAGCCGCCGGCCTGGGTACCGCTGGAGCCGGCGTAGAAGGCCTTCACGCCGAAGGGCTCGTAGACCTCGTCCCAGAGCTCCTGGCCGCCGCCGTAGGTCAGCCAGGCGGCGCACTCCGGGGCCGTCAGGCCGAAGGGAATGCCGGTGAAGAAGTGCAGCGCCTGGGCCTTGCCGGCCCAGTAGTAGGGCGTGGAGTGGGCCAGCTCGGCGGTGCCGGCGCTGACGGTGTCCAGCACCTCGAAGGGCGGCACCAGCTCGCCGGCGGCGAAGAAGCGCACCTCGATGCGACCGCCGGACAGCAGCTCCAGGCGCCGCGCGAAACGCTCGGCGTTGACGCCCACGCCCGGCGCGCCCTTGGGCCAGGAGGTCACCATGCGCAGGCGGCGCACCTCCTGGGCGATCGCCGGTGCCGGGAAGGCCCCGGCCGCGGCACCCGCGGCAGCGAGGCCGGCGCCCAGGCCGGCGGTGGTGAGGAACTGGCGGCGGTCGCCGCGGATCTGGCGCGTCATGAAGGGCTCTCCTCCCCTGGATCGGCCGCACCCCGCGGCCCATTTGGCGCGCAGTCTGACGCAAGCCGCGAGCGCCGCCAAGCGCCGCAGGCGATCCCCCTTCCCCCTGTCTCACGCGGAGACGCGGAGGCGCGGAGGGGACCGCAGAGGCTCGCTCTCCGCGCCTCCGCGCCTCCGCGTGAGACAAGACGGCCTCGGGCGAGGCCGGAGCCCAGGAAAGGAAGAAGACGGAATCAGCGGTCGAAGTCGACCGCCGTGGTGTTGGCGCCGCAGAGCAGCACGCCGACCCGCTCGCCCGGGGCCGGCCGGTAGCGGCCCGAGAGCAGCGCCGCCAGGGCGGCCGCGCCGCCGGGCTCGGCCACCACCCGCAGCACCCGCCACAGCGTCTCCTGCGCCTGGCGGATCTCCGCGTCCTCCACCAGCAGCGTGCCGGCGACGAAGCTCCGCGCCAGGGGGAAGGCCAGGCTGCCGATGCGCCGCGGCGCCAGGGAGTCGGCCGCCAGGCCGCCGGCCGGCGCGTCCACCGGCCGCCCGGCGGCCAGGGCGTCGGTCAGGGTCGGCGCCGCCGCGGGCTCGACGCCGATCAGCTTGACCGCGCCGCGATACCAGGCGGCGATGCCGCCGAGCAGGCCGCCGCCGCCGACCGCCACCAGCAGCGTGTCGAGTTCCGGCAGCTGCGCCTCCAGCTCCAGGCCGAGCGTTCCCTGCCCCTGCAGCGTCTCCGGCTGGTCGAAGGCGTGGATGGCGAGCGCGCCCGAGTCCGCCTGCCAGGCCTCGCTGGCCGCCAGGGCGTCGGCATAGCGCTCGCCGCCCACCACCAGCTCGGCGCCGTAGCCGCGGATCTGCGCCAGCTTGGCCGGCGAGGCGATCGAGGGCACGAAGATCCGCGCCGGCACGCCCAGCGCCTGGGCGGCATACGCCACGGCGGCACCGTGGTTGCCGCCCGAGGCCGCCACCACGCCGGCCGCCGGCGGCTCGCGCGTCAGCAGGTTGGTGAAGGCGCCGCGCGCCTTGAAGGAGCCGGAGCGCTGCAGGAACTCCAGCTTCAGCCACAGCGGCCCTTCCGCGAGGCCGAAGTCGGCAGCGTTCACCTCCAGCACCGGGGTGCGGCGGACGTGCGGCGCGATCAAGGCGGCCGCCGCGGCGATCTCCTCCCGGCCCGGGGCCCTCGCCCGCTTCCTCCCCGCCTGTTCGCCGCCCTCGCTTCCGACCATCCTCGCCTCCCCTCCCGGGTGGATCCGCTTGACCCCCCGGACCATAAATAGTGATATAGCTATATGTCTATCCAGAAGATCGCCCGGGCCCTTGCCAGCGAGCGCCGCCTGCAGGTGTTGGAATGGCTGCGCCGGCCGGCCGCGCACTTCCCGCCGCAGCGCGACGGCGACCTGGAGGCCGACGGCGTCTGCGTCGTGCTGCTGGCCGAGAAGCTGGGCGTCAGCCAGCCCACCGCGACCGAGCACCTGAAGATCCTGGCCGAGGTCGGCCTGCTCACCGCCACCCGCCGCAAGCAGTGGACCTTCTACCGCCGCGACGAGGCCGCGATCGAGCGGATCAGGGAGGAGCTGGCGGCGGCGCTGTGAGACACGCAGCCACTGCGGCAGCATGACCCAGCCGGCCAGACCCGCCGGAGCGCTGCACTGCGCGCACGCTGCTACACCACTCAAGGGGACACGACCTCCCGACTGAGGAAGCTGAAGTTGCTGAGGCTTTGGTAATCCGAGGGGGGGACGAGACCGGGCAGCGGCTCCGGCCCTACTCCGCCGCCTGGCGCCGGGCGGCCAGGGGGTCGTAGGCGAGGTTGGGGGCGAGCCAGCGTTCGGCTTCGTCGAGGTCCCAGCCCTTGCGGGCGGCATAGTCCTCGACCTGGTCGCGCTCGATGCGGCCGACGCCGAAGTAGCGGCTCTCGGGGTGGGAGAAGAGCCAGCCGGAGACGCTCGACGCCGGCTGCATGGCGCAGCTCTCGGTGAGCCGCACGCCGCAGCGCCGCTCCGCCTCCAGCAGCGGCAGCAGGGTGCGCTTCTCGGTGTGGTCGGGACAGGCGGGATAGCCGGGCGCCGGGCGGATGCCGCGGTACTTCTCGGCGATCAGTTCCTCGTTGCTCAGCGCCTCCTCCGGGGCGTAGCCCCAGAACTCGGTGCGCACGCGCTGGTGCAGCCGCTCGGCGAAGGCCTCGGCGAAGCGGTCGCCCAGGGACTGGATCAGGATCGCCTCGTAGTCGTCCTGGCGCGCCTTGGTCGCGGCCACCCGCTCCTCGATCTCCGGGCCGGCGGTGACGCAGAAGCCGCCGAGCCAGTCCGGCGGGCCGCCGCGCGGCGCCACGAAGTCGGCCAGCGCCAAGTGCGGCCGCTCGCGGCCCTCGCGCCGGGCGATCTGCTGGCGCAGCCCGAAGACCCGGGTCAACTCGCGCCGCCGCTCGGCATCGGCGAAGAGCAGGATGTCGTCGCCCTCCGAGGCCGCCGGCCAGAAGCCCAGCACCGCGCGCGGGCCGGGCCAGCTCTCGGCCACCATGCGCTCCAGCATCCGCTGGGCGTCGGCGAAGACGCCGCGGGCGGCCTCGCCCACCGTCGCGTCCTCCAGGATGGTGGGATAGCGCCCGTGCAGCTCCCAGGTGGAGAAGAAGGGCGTCCAGTCGATGCAGGCGATCAGCTCCTCCAGGTCGTAGCCCTGGAAGTCGCGCAGGCCCTCGAAGCTCGGCTGCGGCGGGCTGTAGCCCTCCCAGTCGAGCCGCAGGGCGTTGGCGCGGGCGTCGGCAAGCGGCAGGCGCTCGCGCCCGCTGCCCTTGTTGGCGTGGGCCTCCCGCATCCGCTCGTAGTCGTTGGCCACCTCCTGGACGTAAGGGGCGCGCTGAGTCGGCGAGGCCAGCTTGCCGGCGACGCCGACGGCGCGGCTGGCGTCGAGCACGTGCACCACCGGCCCCTGGTAGTTCGGCGCGATCTTCACCGCCGTGTGGATCTTGCTGGTGGTGGCGCCGCCGATCAGCAGCGGCAGTTCCAGCCCCTCGCGCTGCATCTCCGAGGCGACGTAGGCCATCTCCTCCAGACTGGGAGTGATCAGGCCGGAGAGGCCGATGATGTCCACCTTCTCCGCCTTCGCCGTCTCCAGGATCTTGGCGCAGGGCACCATGACGCCGAGGTCGATCACCTCGTAGTTGTTGCACTGCAGCACGACGCCGACGATGTTCTTGCCGATGTCGTGGACGTCGCCCTTCACCGTGGCCATGAGGATGCGGCCCTTGGCGCTCGTGTCGCCCGCCAGCTCCTTCTCGGCCTCGATGTAGGGCAGCAGGTGCGCCACGGCCTTCTTCATGACGCGGGCGGACTTCACCACCTGGGGCAGGAACATCTTGCCGGCGCCGAAGAGGTCGCCGACCACGTTCATGCCGTCCATCAGCGGCCCCTCGATCACCTCCAGCGGCTTGTCGAAGCCCTGGCGCGCCTCCTCGGTGTCTTCGACCACCCACTTGTCGATGCCGTGCACCAGGGCGTGGCTCAGGCGCTCGGCCACCGGCTTCTCGCGCCAGGAGAGGTCGGCCTCCTTGCGCGCCGCGCCGCCGCCCTCGCGGTAGCGCTCGGCGATCTCCAGCAGGCGCTCGGTGCCGTCCGGGCGGCGGTTGAGGATCACGTCCTCGCAGGCCTCGCGCAGCTCGGTCGGAATGTCCTCGTAGACCGTGATCTGCCCGGCGTTGACGATGCCCATGTCCATGCCGGCGCGGATGGCGTGGTAGAGGAAGACCGAGTGCATAGCCTCGCGCACCGGCTCGTTGCCGCGGAAGGAGAAGGAGACGTTGGACAGACCGCCGGAGACGTGGGCGTGCGGCAGCCTCTGGCGGATCATCGCCGTGGCCTCGATGAAGGCGCGGGCGTAGTCGTCGTGCGCCTCGATGCCGGTGGCCACGGCGAAGATGTTGGGGTCGAAGACGATGTCCTCGGGCGCGATGCCGACCTTGTCGACCAGCAGGCGATAGGCCCGCTCGCAGATGGCGAACTTGTGATCGGCGGTTTCCGCCTGGCCCTTCTCGTCGAAGGCCATGACCACCACGGCGGCGCCGTAGCGCCGCACCAGCCGCGCCTGCTCCAGGAAGGGGCCTTCGCCCTCCTTCAGCGAGATGGAGTTGACGATGGGCTTGCCCTGCACGCACTTCAGCCCGGCCTCGATCACCTCCCACTTGGAGCTGTCGATCATGACCGGCACGCGCGCCACGTCGGGCTCGCCGGCGATCATGTTGAGGAAGCGCGTCATGGCCTGGACGGCGTCGATCATGGCGTCGTCCATGTTGACGTCCAGGATCTGCGCGCCGTTCTCCACCTGCACGCGCGCCACCTCCACCGCGGTCGCGTAGTCCTCGGCGACGATCAGCTTCTTGAAGCGCGCCGAGCCGGCGACGTTGCAGCGCTCGCCGACGTTGACGAAGCGTCCCGTGGTCATGTGGATTCCTTTACCAAACAAACCCCCCTCACCCCCTCCCTCTCCCACGAGGGGAGAGGGGGCGCAAAAGGGGCAGCCCATGCTCGAAAGCCCCTCTCCCCTCGTGGGAGAGGGGTTGGGGTGAGGGGGCCCCTCCCCTCACGCCGCCTCTTCCTCCTCGTCCCGGGGCAGGACGAAGGGCTCCAGGCCGGAGAGGCGCAGCCAGGGCTGCAGTTTCGGCAGCGGCCGGGGGGCATGGCCGGCGACGGCGGCGGCGATCGCCTCCAGGTGAGCCGGCGTGGTGCCGCAGCAGCCGCCGACGATGTTGAGCAGGCCGTCGCGCGCCCAGCCGCCGATGTGCTCGGCCATCTCCTCGGGTCCCAGGTCGTAGCCGCCGAACTGGTTCGGCAGGCCGGCGTTTGGATGGGCCGAGACCAGGGTGTCGGCGATGCGGCTCAACTCGGCGACGTGGGGCCGCAGCTCCTTCGGCCCCAGCGCGCAGTTGAGGCCCACCGAGAAGGGCCGCGCGTGGCGCACGGAGTGCCAGAAGGCCTCGGGCGTCTGTCCCGAGAGGGTGCGGCCCGAGAGGTCGGTGATGGTGCCGGAGATCATCACCGGCAGGGACTCGCCCAGCTCCTCGAAGAGCGCGTCCAACGCGAAGAGCGCCGCACGGGCGTTGAGGGTGTCGAAGATGGTCTCCACCAGGATCAGGTCGGCGCCGCCGCGGATCAGCCCCGCCGCCGCCTCGCGGTAGTTCTCCGCCAGCTGGTCGAAGGTGACGTTGCGGAAGCCGGGGTCCTCGACGTCGGGCGAGAGCGAGGCGGTGCGCGAGGTCGGCCCCAGCACGCCGGCGACGAAGCGGGGCCGGGCGGGGTCGCGCGCCGTGACCTCCTCGGCCGCCTCGCGGGCGAGCCGCGCCGCCGCCTCGTTCAGTTCGGAGACCACCGCCTCCAGTCCGTACTCGGCCTGGCTGACGGCGGTGGCGTTGAAGGAGTTGGTCTCCAGAATGTCGGCACCGGCCTCCAGGTTCGCCACGTGGATCTCGCGGATCACCTCGGGCCGGGTGAGGCAGAGCAGGTCGTTGTCGCCCTTGAGCTCCCCCGGATGATCGGCGAAGCGCTCGCCGCGATAGTCCTCCTCCTCCAGGCGATAGCCCTGGATGACGGTGCCCATGGCGGTGTCGAGCAGGAGAATGCGCTCGGCGGCGGCTGCCTGCAGTGCCTCCTGGCGAGTCTTGCGGTCGGTCATGGGGTCAGTGCAGCTCCGTCACGAGTGGGTCGACGCGCAACGCCGAGGAAGGCACCGCCACCTCTTCCGCCACCGCGCCGGCGGCGCGGGCGGCGGCGTGGACCGGGCGCAGGCCGTCGTCGGCCAGCAGCCGCAGGCCGCGGTCCAGGCTGGCGGTGTCGGCCGGCGTGTCGCCGCCGCCGACCAGAGTGACACCCTCGCGCTCCACGGCACGGGCGAGCCAGTCGCCGCGGGCACGGCCGCCGGCGCGGTAGACGACGACGCCGTCGGCCTGCTCCATGAGGTGGCGTGAGTAGCTCGTCGCCCCGGGGCCGCTCTGCAGGAAGATCGGCGCCGCGGCGCCCAGCCCCCGGCGCGCCTTGCGGGCCCCGCGCAGGAAGATCGGGGCGCGCCCGGTACCCGGCGTCACGTCCAACGCCACGCCGTCGACGCCGCCGGCGATCAGGCCCTCGACCTGGGTCGCCACGGCCCTTTCGATCTCCGAGGGCGGGGCGTCCCAGCCCTGGTCGCGCACTAGGCCCAGCACGAAGCGGCGGCGGCCGCGGCCGGGCACGGAGTCGACGGCCTCGCAGGCGATCTGCGCCGCCGTGAAGTTCAGGAAGAAGGCCTGGTCGGCCAGGCCCTCGGCTTCCAGCGACAGCGGCGAGGCCTCCAGCGTGTGGGTGCGGATGATGTCGGCACCGGCGCGCAGATAGGCCTCGTGCAGCGAGCGCACCCAGCCGGCACGGGTGAGGCAGAGCAGCTCCAACCGCTCGGGGTGGCCCCAGAGGTCGCGCTCGACATCGATCGGCCGCTTGCGCAGCTGGCGGGTCGCGGCGCCGTCGGTCAGCAGGACGCGCTGGGCCAGGGCTTCGTGCAGGGTACGCATGTCAGGCGGCCTCCCGGACTTCGGGGCGGATGCCGAGCAGGCGGCAGATCGCCAGCGTCATCGGCGCCCGGTTGAGCGTGTAGAAGTGAACGTCCTCGATGCCCTCGGCGCGCAGCGCCCGGCAGAGGTCGGCGGCGATCACCGCCCCGACCTGGCCGCGCGTCTCGGGATCCTCCTCCAGGCCGGCGAAGCGCTCGCCGATCCAGTCGGGCACGGTGGCGCCGCAACGGGTCGCGAAGGCCTTCACCTTGCCGAAGTCGTGCACCGGCACCACGCCCGGCACCAGCGGCCGGGTGATGCCGGCCTTCACGGCACGGTCGCGGAAGCGCAGGAAATCCTCGACCGCGAAGAAGAACTGGCTGATGGCGCGGTCGGCGCCGGCGTCGAGCTTGCGCTTCAGGTGGTCGATGTCGGCCTGGGCCGAGGGCGATTCCGGATGCACCTCGGGATAGCAGCCGACGGAGATGTCCTCGGCGCCCATGGCCCGCAGCGAGGCCACCAGCTCGGCCGCGTCGGCGTAGCCCTCGGGGTGCGGCCGGTAGGGACGCGCCATCTCGGGCATGTCGCCGCGCAGCGCCACGAAGCGGCGCACACCGAGCGCGAACCAGCTCCGCAGCTGGGCGTCCACCTCGGCGCGCGGCTGGCCGACGATGGTGATGTGCGCCGTCGGCGTCATGCCCGGCGTCGCCAGCAGCAGGCGCAGGCCCTTGTCGCTCGCCTCCCGCCCGCTGCCGCCGGCGCCGTAGGTCATGGAGGCGAAGCGCGGCCGCAGCGGCGCCAGACGCTCCACCGTCTCGGCCAGCTGCCGCTCGCCGGCGGGCGTGCGGGCAGGAAAAAATTCGAAGGAGAAACCCATCAACCGACCTCCCTGGTCTCGCTGTCGTCGCGGCTGTCGTTCGCGGCGCGGCGCCCCTGCCAGAGCGCCACCGTGAGCGGACCCCCGGCGATATGCCGCGGCGCCTCGGGGGCGAGCCCCGCCTCGGCGAAGAAATCGGCCATGGCCGCGTCGGAAAAACCGAGCCAGCGGTGTGCGTGCTCGCTGCGCAGTTCGCTGCGCTCGTGCGGCAGGAAATCCACCACCAGCAGGCGGCCGCCGGGGCGCAGCACCCGCGCCGCCTCGCGGATCGCCGCCGCCGGCCGCGGCGCGTAGTGCAGTACCATGTGCAGCGTCACGGCGTCGAAGCGGGCCGCCGGGAAGGGCAGCGCCGCCATGTCGGCGTGGCGCACCTGGCAGTGGCGCAGGCCGGCACGGAAGAGATTGGCGCGGGCAACCGTCAGCATGTCGCGCGAGAGGTCGACGCCGACCGCGCTCTCGGCCTGGTCGCCCAGCAGCTGCAGGACATGGCCGGCGCCGGTACCGACGTCGAGCAGTTCCCGCACCGGCTCGCGCCCGAAGGCCTCGCGCAGCGCGGCGTCCAGCTTGCCGGTGTCGGCATGCAAGGCGCGCAGCCGCGACCAGTCGGCGGCGTTGCGGCGGAAGTAGGCGGCAGCCTTGACGGCCCAGGTCTCCTGCACCGCCTGCAGCCGCTCCAGGTCGCGGGCGTGCAGCGGGTCCTCGGCCGGCAGCAGATCCACCACCTGTCGCCCCAGCTCGGCGCCGGCGCCGCGGTCGGCCAGGCGGTAGTAGGCGAAGCTGCCCTCCTGATGGCGCAGCAACAGCCCGGCGTCGACCAGCAGCTTCAGGTGCCGCGACACGCGCGGCTGGCTCTGGCCGAGGATCTCCACCAGGTCGCTGACCGTCAGCTCCGCATGGGCGCAGAGCGCCAGCACGCGCAGCCGCGTCGGCTCCGCCACCGCCCTCAGTCCCTGCAGGAGTTCGTCCATCGCTCACACTCGCATCCTGACATAAAGATATCTTTATGCCTTTATGGCTGTCGATGCAAGCGCCGGCTTTCCTCCGCGCGGTCATCGTCACCCCGGACGCAGCGAAGGAACTCGGGCCGGTCGCCGTCTCCGGTCGCCGCGTCGGTGCCGGCTGCCGCTCCCCGTGGTCTCACGCGGAGACACGGAGGCGCGGAGCGCCGGCGTGAACCGGTTCTCCGCGCCTCCGTGTCTCCGCGTGAAATCGAACGACGGTTCGCTGTGCTCCAGCCGATCCGAATTCCTCGCTGCGCTCGGAACCGAGCGACAGCCGGGACGCCTCGGACCATGCGGCGGTTGCGCCGCCGGGCGGGATGGTCAATATCAGCGGCGCCGGAACGGCCGGAGCGAGGGATGACGGCGAGCGAGAGCAAGAGAGTTGCGGTGACGGGCGTTGAAGGCGCCGGGGCGGTGGACCGCGACGCGCTGCGCGCGGCGCTCGGCAGCTTCGCCACCGGCATCGCCATCGTCACCAGCGTCGACGACGGCGGCACGCCCGTGGGCCTGACGGTCAACTCCTTCTCCTCGGTGTCGATGACGCCGCCGCTGGTGCTCTTCTGCCTGGACCGCGGCGCCTTCAGCCTGCCGACCTTCCTGGAGGCCGAGCACTTCGCCGTGAACATCCTGGAGCGCGAGCAGGCGGCGCTGTCGCAGCGCTTCGCCACGCCGCTGGCGGACAAGTGGGCGGGGCTGCGCTGGACCGCCGGGGCCGGCGGCGTGCCGCTGCTGCCCGGCTGCGTCGCCTGGCTGGAGTGCGGGCGCCACGCGGTTCACGAGGGCGGTGACCATCTGATCCTGGTCGGCGAGGTGCTGCGCGCGCGCAGCGAGCCGGACCGCGAGGCCCTGCTCTACAAGCGCGGCCGCTACGGCCGTTTCCTCGGCGGCTGAAGCACCCGTGCGCCTGCTGCGCCACCATGCCCCCACGCCGGCCGCGCTGCACGGGGCGGTCGTCGCCATCGGCAACTTCGACGGCATCCACCGCGGCCACCGCCGCCTGCTGGAGCAGGCCCAGGCGGTCGCGCGGGAGACCGGCGCCCCCTGGGCCATGCTCACCTTCGAGCCGCATCCGCGCCGGCTCTTCGCGCCGGACCTGCCGCCCTTCCGCCTGACCCCCTTCCGGGTCAAGGTGCGGCTGCTGCAGGCCCTGGGCCTGGACGCCCTCTGGGTACTGCGCTTCGACCGCACGCTGGCCGGCCTGCCCGCCGAGGCCTTCGCCGAGCGGGTTCTCGCGGAAGGACTGGGCGCCCGCCACGTGGTGGTCGGCGAGAACTTCCGCTTCGGCCACAGGCGTGGCGGCGACGTGGCGCTCTTGCGGACGCTGGGCGAGCGCCTCGGCTTCGGCGTCACCGCCGTCGGTATGGCGGCGGCCCCGGGCCAGTCCAGCGAGGTCTATTCCTCCAGCCTGGTGCGCGACTACCTGCGCGACGGCAACCCGACGCGGGCGGCGCTGCTGCTCGGCCGCTACTGGGAGATCGAGGGACGGGTGCAGCACGGCGCCAAGCGCGGCCGCGAACTGGGCTTCCCCACCGCCAATCTGGCGCTGGGGCGCGACACCCTGCGCCCGGCCTTCGGCATCTACGCCGTGCGCGCGGCGATCGAAGAGCGCGACGGCACCCGCTGGCTGCCGGGCGTCGCCAACCTGGGCATCAGCCCGATGTTCGACTATGCGGAGCCGCTGCTGGAGGTCCACCTGCTGGACTTCGCCGGCGACCTCTACGGCCGTCACCTGCGGGTCGCGCTGATCGACTACCTGCGCGCGGAGCAGCGCTTCGACGACCTGGAGGCGCTGAAGGCGCAGATGGCCGAGGACCTGCGCCGCGCCCGCGCCACACTCGCCTGGGAAGACTGGCAGGAAGCCTGGCCCACCAGCCCCTTCCTGCCGCTGCGCCCCGGCGAGGGCTGAGACCCGGCCTTCGGGCGGAGAAACGCGGGATGATCGGCGTCTTCGATTCCGGCAGCGGCGGGCTGAGCGTCCTGGCGGCGCTCGCGCGGGCGCTGCCGGGCCGGCGCTTCCTCTATCTGGGCGACCACGCCCGCGCGCCCTACGGCAACCGCTCGCCGGAGGAGGTGCTGGCCTTCACCCGGGACGGCGTCGATCGGCTCTTCGCCCAGGGCTGCCGGCTGGTGATCCTGGCCTGCAACACGGCCTGCGCGCTGGCGCTGCGGCCGCTGCAGGAGACCTGGCTGCCGTCCCGCTACCCGGACCGCCGCCTGCTCGGCGTCTTCGTCCCCCTGGTCGAGGCGCTGACCGAGCGCCCCTGGAACCGGGACGAGGAGCGGCCCGACCCGGGCCCGCGCTTTCGCCTGGCCGTCTTCGCCACGCCGGCGACGGTGCGTTCCGGCGCCTTCGGACGCGAAGTGACACGGCGCCTGCCGGGGGTCGAGGTCGCCGAGATCCCCTGCCCCGGCCTGGTGGAACTGATCGAGCGCGGCGCGCCGGCGGCCGAGATCGAGGCCGCCGTCGCCGGCTTCCTGTCGCCGCTCTCGGCGGCCGGCGTCCCGCCGCCGGAGCGGACGGTCCTGGGCTGCACCCACTATCCCCTGGTGGCCGGGGCCTTCGCCCGCGCCCTGCCGCCCGGCACCGCGATCCTCCAACAGCCGGCCATCGTCGCGGCGAGCCTGGCGCGCTATCTCGAACGCTGGCCAGCCTTCGACCGGAAAGACGGCGAAGCCGACGGCGGCGACGGCGCCGTGGCGCTGCTGACCACCGGCGAGCCGGAGCGGGTCGCCTCGGGAATCGCCCGCCTCGCCGGGGTGGAGACGCTCCTGGCCGGCCGGGCAGGCGAGGCGCGCAACTGGCGCCGCGCGGCCATTGACCCTCCCGGGCCGCTCATGCAGCGTATCGCCGCAAGCAAGAAGACAAACCAAATGGGGACGCCCGATGATCCGCCATCTCAAGCAGGGCCGGCCGGCTGAGTTCGTCGCCGCCGCCGACAAGCAGGTCCGCCAGACCGTCGAAGCCATCCTCGAAGACATCGAGGCGCGCGGCGACGCCGCGGTGCGCGACTACTCGCGCAAGTTCGACAAGTGGGACCCGCCGAGCTTCCGGCTCAGCCAGGCGGAGATCGACGAGGCGCTGGAGGCCGTGCCGGCCGAGGCGCTGGAGGACATCCGCGTGGCCCGCGAGCAGGTCGTGCGCTTCGCCGAGATCCAGCGCGAAAGCCTGCGCAACGTGGAGGTGGAGACCCTGCCCGGCGTCACCCTGGGCCATCGCTACCTGCCCGTCGACTCGGTCGGCTGCTATGTCCCCGGCGGCAAGTACCCGCTGATCGCCTCGGCGCTGATGTCGGTGGCCACCGCCCGGGTCGCCGGCGTGCCGCGCGTCATCGCCGCCGCCCCGCCCTTCGGCGGCGCCCCCAACCCCTACGTGATCGCCGCCATGGTGCTGGCCGGCGCCGACGAGATCTACGCCTTCGGCGGCGTGCAGGCCATGGCCGCCATGGCCATCGGCACCGAGAGCCTGGCCCCGGTCGACATGCTGGTCGGCCCCGGCAACGCCTTCGTCGCCGAGGCCAAGCGGCAACTCTTCGGCCGCGTCGGCATCGACCTGCTGGCCGGGCCGACCGAGACCATGGTGATCGCCGACGAGAGCTGCGACGCCGAGACCTGCGCCACCGACCTGCTGGGCCAGGCCGAGCACGGCCCGACCTCCCCGGCCGCGCTGATCACCGACAGCGAGGCGCTCGGCAAGGCGACGCTGGCCGAGATCGACCGCCAGCTGGAGACGCTGGAGACCGCCGCCGTGGCCGGCCAGGCCTGGCGCGACTACGGCGAGGTGATCGTCTGCGACACGCGCGAGGAGATGGCCGAGGTGGCCAACCGGATGGCCTACGAGCACGTCCAGGTCATGACCCGCGACGACGACTGGTTCTTCCGCAAGCTGCGCAACTACGGCTCGCTCTTCCTCGGCCACGAGACCAACGTGGCCTATGGCGACAAGGTGATCGGCACCAACCACACCCTGCCGACCAAGGGGGCTGCGCGCTACACCGGCGGCCTCTGGGTCGGCAAGTTCCTGAAGACCGTGACGCACCAGCGGGTGAAGCCCGAGGCGACGGCGATCCTGGGGGAATACTGCTCGCGCATCTGCGCGATGGAGAGCTTCGCCGCGCACAAGGCCCAGGCCGACCTGCGCGTGCGCCGCTACGGCAACCAGCGCGACCCCAAGGTGGCCGAAGCCATGGCCGCCGACCCGGCACCGAAGGCGCAGCCGGCCTTCGGGCCGATCGCGAAGGGCTGAATGAGCGAGATCGCCGCCCACTACGCCCGCGGCGGCCGCCTCGGCGAGGCGGTGCTGCGGCTGGCGGCCGAGCACGGCGAGTCGGCCGGGCCGCCGACGGCGGCCGAGCTCGCGCGCTTCGACCAGTTCCACCTGCGCGGGCCCCGTGGCACGGCGCATCTGGCCGAGCTGGCGGCGCCGGCCGCCGGCGCCCTGGTGCTGGACCTCGGCGCCGGCATCGGCGGGCCGGCGCGCCAGCTCG
>SR_TP_S13solDRAFT_1000488_pt1 | contig 16218 bp, 20 predicted proteins | sample SodReaTP_S13sol_FD_11159 | JGI IMG/M metagenome (IMG submission 11159)
TGGATACGCCGGCACCGGAACCTGCCCTACGATTCGGATGGCGCCTGGGCACGGCAGGGATTGATCCTCGATGATCTCCTGCAGCGCCTGCTGGCGGACCCCTACCTGGCCCTGCCCGCCCCCAAGAGCACCGGTCCCGAGCATTTCAGCCCCGCATGGCTGGAGGCACACCTGAGCGACCTGACCGCCAGGCCCGAGGACATCCAGCGCACCCTGCTGGAGTTCACCGCCCGCAGCATCGCCCGGGCCGTGGATGCCTTTGCCGCGGACAGCGTGCGCGCCCTGGTCTGTGGCGGAGGGGCCCACAACGGCCTGCTCATGGAGCGCCTGGCGGCACTGATGCCGGGACGGCAGGTCACGGACACCGCCGCAATGGGTGTCGACCCGGATTGGGTGGAGGCGATGGCCTTCGCCTGGCTGGCGAGGGAAGCCCTGCAGGGGCGGCCTGGGAATATAAGGGAAGTCACTGGCGCCCGTGAGGACGTAATCCTGGGTGGCATCTTTCCGGGCAGAGACAAGAGACAAGATCCAAGAGACAAGTAAAAGAAAAGGGGGGCTTTCGCCCCCCCTTGTCTCTTGGATCTCGTAACTTGTCTCTGCGCCTTCCTACACCGAGAAGGAAGAGCCGCAGCCGCAGGTGGTGGTCGCGTTGGGATTGCGGATCACAAACTGGGCGCCTTCCAGGCCTTCCGTGTAGTCGATCTCGGCACCCATCAGGTACTGGAAGCTCATGGGATCGATCAGCAGGGTGACGCCGCCCTTTTCCACCACGGTATCACCGTCGTTGACGTTCTCGTCGAAGGTGAAGCCGTACTGGAAGCCGGAGCAGCCGCCGCCACTGACGAACACCCGCAGCTTCAGGGCGTTGTTGTTCTCTTCCTCGATCAGGCTCTTGACCTTGGAGGCCGCCGAATCGGTGAAGATCAGCGGGCTGGGCATGGATTCATTGACGGTTTCAGTAGCGCTCATGATAAATCTCTCCGAACGTGAGTTCTGTCCGATGGGTTGGGGCTACGCTAGCATTTGTTGACCATCCCGGTCAAGAATTCGCCTTGCCTGCCCCGCCCGTGGGGGCGTTGCCCGCCGTCGCTGCGGAACCCTCCTCGGGTTTGAGGTATTCGAGTCGGGGCTTGTCGTTGGACCGGCGGATCAGGTTGCCGTTCACCTCGGCGCCCATGGCCATCTCGATCAGATTGTAATACACGCTGCCGCTGATCCTCGCCTTGGGTGCCAGTTCCACCCGCTCGCTGGCATGCACATCGCCTTCCACGGTACCGTTGATCACCACCCGGGGGACATTGACCTCCCCCTCGATCCGACCGCCTTCGTTGAGGATCAGGATGGAGGGACGCTCGCCGTCATCGGCGTAGAGATTACCGCGGATGGTGCCCTCCACGTGCAGGCCCCCGGAGAAGCGCATGTTGCCCTCCACGACGGTGTTGCGCCCCACCAGGGTGTCCACCTGGGCGGAACTCATCTTTTTGCGATTTCCCCACATCGGCTCAGTTACCTGTCCTGAGGCTGGCATGCCAGCCGTATTCCTGCTCCACCACCCGGGGACGGTTGCCCGCCGGTGTGAGCGTGACCTTGATCTGTTCGGGCCTCACGCCCTCCGGGAGAAGGACGCGTCCCTCGATGTTCTGAAAGTAACGGAAGGAGAAGGGTCGGCTGCCCTCGCCCAGGGCGTCGGCGGGCACATCCACCTTCGCCCCACCCCGTTGGCCGCGCACGGCCAGTTCCAGGGTACCTTCCACGTTGGCGGTGCCCCGGATCTGGGTCAATACCGCCCTGAAGACATACTCGCCACTGGCCCCCACGGGCTCAAGGACGAAGCTGTGAATATGCAAACCCGATTCCAGATTTTCCGGCGAAACGATGTTGCGGTAGAAAGTCAGTTCCTCGTCCATGGACTGCAGGCGGGTCTGCATGTCGGCCAGGTTTTCGCGCAGTCGCTCGGCGGCGGCCTTTTCGATGATCTGCCCCCGTTCCAGCCGGGCATTGCGCTGTACCAGTTCCCGGTTGGTACGCTCCAGGCTCGCCACGCGCCGTTGCAGTTCGCGTATCTCGCCACGGGCATCGCTGTGACGTTCACCACCCAGATTCTGGCCCGCCTCAAACAGGCCCCAACCGGCCAGAATCAGGGCCACGGCCAGGCCGCCCCAGATCAGGGCACGACGCACCGGATGGTGATACCGGACCCGGTAGCCGCCTTGTGTACCCAGTGACTTCACGCGCTCAGGGCAGGACCGCGATGCCGTCCAGGCCCGCGGTCTCGGGCAGGCCGAACATCAGGTTCATGTTCTGCACCGCCTGGCCCGAGGCCCCCTTGACCAGGTTGTCGATCACCGACAGGACCACCGCGGTGTCGCCCCCCTGGGGACGGTGCACGGCGATGCGGCAGCGGTTGGTGCCGCGCACGCTGCGGGTCTCGGGGTGACTGCCCGGGGGCATCACGTCCACGAACGGTTCCGCGGCGTAGCGCTGTTCGTAGAGGGCCTGAAGGTCGGTGTCCATATCTTTCAGCACCGCGTAGAGGCTGGCCTCGATGCCGCGGATCATGGGCAGCAGGTGGGGCACGAAGGTCAGCCCCGGCGTCTGACCGGCCACGTCGCCCAGGGTCTGCAGGATCTCCGGCAGGTGACGGTGACCCGCCACGCCGTAGGCCTTGAAGTTCTCGCTGGCCTCGCACAGCAGCATGCCCACCTGGGCCTTGCGACCCGCGCCGCTGACCCCGGACTTGGCATCGGCCACCAGGTGCGCGGTGTCCACCAGCCCGGCTTCCAGCAAGGGGATGAAGCCCAGGCTCACCGCCGTGGGGTAACAGCCGGGCACGGCGATCAGGCGGGCATCAGGGATACGTTTCCGGTTGATCTCGGGCAGGCCGTAGACCGCCTGGTCAAGCAGCTCCGGGGCACCATGGGGCTGACCGTACCAGCGGGACCAGAGCGCGGCGTCCCGGATGCGAAAATCGGCGGACAGGTCGATCACCCGGGTGCCCCGGGAGAGCAGTTCACCGGCCATGGCATGGGCCACGCCGTGGGGGGTGGCGAAGAACACCACGTCGCATTCGGCCAGGAGGCCCGGATCGGGCTCGGTGAAGGCCAGGTCCGTGTGCCCGCGCAGGTTGGGGAACATGGCATCGAGGCGCTCCCCGGCATTGCCCCGGGAGGTCACCACCGCCGGTTCGGCCCCGGGATGGGCCAGCAGCAGACGCAGCAGCTCCACACCCGTGTACCCGGTTGCCCCTACGATACCTGCCCTGATCACGATGCCCTCCTGCCAGTGTCTGAATATGTCAGGCTGGCGATCATACTCCCATTACCCTCAGGGGAAAAACGCACATCCGACCACGGTTTTGGCAGCGAACTTCCTTAACGGCTGGTACTCCAACGGGTACACTGCGCCTTCTTCGACCCAAACGGCAGACGAGCAGACCCATGAAACGACGTGATCTGATCACCCTCGCCATCGTGGCCATCCTGATCGGCGGCGGCCTGGCCCTGTGGCTTGCCCCCGAGGAGGGCCTGCGCCCGGCCCCCGAAGTGAGCTTCCAGACCCTGGACGGACGGACCCTGTCCATGGAAGGCCTGCGTGGTCAGCCGGTGCTGCTGACCTTCTGGGCCACCAACTGCCCGAGTTGCGTACGCGAAATCCCGCACCTGGCGGAATTGCACGAACGCTATCAGGCCCAGGGCCTGAAGGTCATCGGCATCGCCATGTCCTATGACCGGCGCGACCACGTGGAAGAGATGGTGCGCGCCCGCGAGATCCCCTACACCATCGCCCACGACACCAACGATGCCGCCGCCCTGGCCTTCGGCCAGATCCGCCTCACCCCCACCTCGTTCCTGATCTCCCCCCAGGGCCGCATCGTCTACCAGAAGCTGGGCGACATCGACTGGTCGCTGGTTGAGCGCAACCTGGAGCGCTGGCTGGGATGAGCGCCTACCTGTGGGCCAAGTCCCTGCACGTGATCTTCATGGTGACCTGGTTCGCAGGCCTGTTCTATCTGCCGCGGCTGTTCGTCTACCACGCCGAGACCCGTGACGAGGCGGGCAATGAGCGCTTCAAGATCATGGAGCGCAAGCTGTTCTGGGGCATCATGACCCCCGGCGCGGTGATCACCGCCGCCTTCGGCATCTGGATGATCGCCATGCACCCCCAGGCCTACGCCGCCGGCTGGATGCACTTCAAGCTGCTGCTGGTGGTGCTGCTGATCGGCTACCACATCTGGTGCGGCGTGCTGGTGCAGCAGTTCCGGGAGGATGCCAACCGCCATTCCCACCAGTGGTACCGCTGGTTCAACGAGATCCCGGTATTCATGCTGGTGGGCATCGTGGTGCTGGTGATCAGCCGCCAGGTGATGCCAGGTCTGATTGCCATGGGGGTGGTGTTGGGCATCTTCGTCGCGTTCGCGCTGATGCAGCGCATGAAGGCCCGTTAGGAAGTGAGAAGGATGAATTGGGAAGTGCGAAGTGAAAGGCTTTTACTTCCAACTTCCAAATTCTCACTTCCCACTTTCGCGCGCACTTCCCAATTCACACTTCGCAATTAAAATCAGGTCTTCCCCGCCCGCACCAGGCCACCCAGGCCCACCTGCATCAGGGCGTTGTTGAGCAGGGCGCGGATGGCCGCTGGCTCTTCCATCTCCATGCACTGATTGAGCAGTTCTCGGGCGCGGGCCTGGGAGAAGCTGCGGATCACCCATTTCACCCGGGCCAGTGAGGCGACGTTGACGCTCAGGGAGTCGATGCCCATACCGATCAGCAGGATCGCGGCGGCGGGGTCGGCGGCCATCTCGCCGCAGATGCTCACCGGCTTGCCCGCCTTCTTGGCACCCTCGCTCACCTGCTTGAGGGCGCGCAGCACCGCCGGGTGCAAGGCGTTGTAGAGATCCGCCACCCGGGCGTTGTTGCGGTCCACCGCCAGCAGGTACTGCACCAGGTCGTTGCTGCCCACGGACAGGAAGTCCACCCGCCGCGCCAGGGCCTCGGCCAGGTACACCGCCGAGGGCACCTCCACCATCACGCCCACCTTGGGCATGGGGATGACGTAGTGCTCGTCGAGCAGTTCGTCCCGGGCCCGCTGCAGCAGGCGCAGGGCGCCCTTCAGCTCATCCAGGGAGCTGATCATGGGGAACAGGATCTGCAGGTTGCTCAGACCCTGGCTGGCACGCAGCATGGCACGCAGCTGGGTGAGAAAGATCTCCGGGTGGTCCAGGGTAATGCGGATGCCGCGCCAGCCCAGGAAAGGGTTGTCCTCGTGCACCGGGAAATAGGGCAGCGCCTTGTCGCCGCCAACGTCCAGGGTGCGCAGGGTCACTGGCCGGGGATCGAAGGAGGACAGGATCTGGCGGTAGATCTCTACCTGCTCCTCTTCACCCGGGAACCGGTCGCGGATCATGAACGGCACTTCGGTGCGGTACAGGCCGATGCCGTCGGCACCCGACTGCTTGGAGGGGTTGATGTCCGCCAGCAGGCCGCTGTTGGCGTACACCGGGATGACCACGCCGTCCTGGGTGGTGGCCGGTTCCAGGGCCAGGTTGCGCAGCCCCTCGGCCAGCTCCCGCTCCTCGTCCACCAGGCGCTGGAATTCCTCGCGCAGCTCTCGACTGGGCTGGAGGAAGATCTGGCCCCGGTAGCCGTCGATGACCACCTCCATGCCGTCCATGCGCCCCACCGGCAGGTCGGAGACGCCCATCACCGCGGGGATGCCCATGGCCCGGGCCAGGATGGCCACGTGGGAGGAACCCGTACCCCGGGCCGAGACCAGGCCCGCCAGGCGCTCCACGGGGACCTCGGCCAGCTGGGTGGCGGTCAGATCCTCGCCGATCAGAATGGTGCGCTCGGGGAAGTCCTCGGTCTTGCGCTGGCCGGACTGCAGGTGGGTGAGGATGCGCCGCCCGATGTCGCGCAGGTCCGTGGCCCGCTCCCGCAGGTACGGGTCGTCCATGTCATCGAAGGCGCGGGTGCTCTCGCGGATCGTGTCGCGCAGGGCCGCCTGGGCCCAGCTGCCCGCCTCGATGCGTTCGATGGTGCGCAGCACCAGACTGTCACTGCCGAGCATCATCACGTAGGCGTCGAATAGCAGCAGTTCTTCTGAGGAAAGCACACCGTTCATGCGCAGCTTGATGGACTCCATCTCCTCGCGCACCCGCTGCACCGCTTCCCTGAAGGCGTGAATCTCCTCCTCCACCGAGACCACCGGCTCGCGATCCGGCACCGAGTCCAGGGCCGCCGCAGCATAGGCCACCACGGCGGTGCCGATGGCCACGCCGGAGGCGCCCGGGATACCCATGATCTGCAGGTTGGCCTGGCGCGGGGTACCGCGCCGGGGTCCCACTTCACCGATCAGTTCCGCGTGGCTGATGGCCCCGGCCAGCTGCGCCGCCAGGGTGATCAGCAGGGCAACGTGTTCGTCGTCGAAGCGCCGACGCTCGTGCTGCTGTGCCACCAGCACGCCCAGCATGCGGCGGTGATGGACGATGGGCACACCCAGGAAGGCGTGGTAGCGCTCCTCGCCGGTCTCGGGGAAATAACGGAACAGAGGGTGGTCGGTGGCGTTGTCCAGGTTCACCGGCTCGGCCCGCTCGGCCACCAGGCCCACCAGGCCCTCGCCCAGGGCCAGGCGCACGTGGCCCACGGAATCCGGGTTGAGGCCCTCGGTGGCCATGAGCATCAGGTGCTGGCGATCCGGCGCCATCAGGTAAACGGAGCAAACATCGATCCCCAGGGCCTGCTTGACCCGGTGCACGATGATGTCCAGGGCCTGGTGCAGGTCCTCGGCGGTACTGACTTCCTGAACGATGCGTCTGAGAATGTCCAGCATGGGGGATTCAGTCCTGATCCAGGGGCGGTGACGCGGGGTAGCGCCGACGGAATCGCCGGCGCCGGGGCGCGATGGGACTCAAGCGCCGCTCCGGGTGCGGGGCTGGCGTTGCTGGCCGGGCATGCCCTCGGGGAACAGCAGCGGTGCCAGTTCACGCAGGGCCCGGCGGTAGACATGGCGCTTGAAGAATACCACCTCGCGCATGGGCCGCCAGTAATCCACCCAGCGCCAGGAGTCGAATTCCGCCGGCTGCACGCTGTCCAGGCGCACGCAGGTCTCGTCCCCCACAAGGCGCAGCATGAACCAGATCTGTTTCTGGCCGATGCACACGGGGTTGGAATGGCGCCGGATCAGGTGCTTGGGCAGGCGGTAACGCAGCCAGTCCCGGGTCTTGCCGATGACCTCCACGTGCTCGGGACCAAGGCCGGTCTCCTCGGCCAGTTCCCGGTACATGGCGTCCAGGGGGGACTCGTCGCGACGGATACCGCCCTGGGGAAACTGCCAGGCCTGCTGGCCGATGCGTTTCGCCCAGAAAAGGCGTCTTTCCTGATTGCTCAGGATGATGCCTACGTTCGGTCTATATCCATCACAATCAATCACTTAATGAAACCGCTCGTGTGCCGCGTCTGTCCTGCATTGTTCCACAACCCAGGATTTCGGGCAAACCCCGGACATCACAGTAAAAAGCATATCCGATACAATGCCCGGTCCATCGCACAGCCCAAGGGAGAATCCCGGTGACATTGGCCATCTTCGATCTGGACAATACCCTGCTCTCAGGGGACAGCGACTACGAATGGGGCCGCTTCCTGGTGGAACTGGGGGTGGTGGATGCCGAGACCTACGAGGCCGCCAATCGGGCGTTCTACGAACAGTACAAGGCCGGCACGCTGGATATCCGGGAGTTCTGCCGCTTCGCCTTCCGCCCCCTGGCCAGCCACGACCTGGCCACCCTGGAAGGCTGGCGCAGTCGCTTTCTGGCCGAGCGCGTCGAACCCCTGGTGCTGCCCGCCGCGGAGGCACTGCTGGCCAGACACCGGGACGACGGCGATACCCTCATGATCATCACCGCCACCAACCGCTTCATCACTGCCCCCATCGCCGAACGCCTGGGGGTGCCCCACCTGCTGGCCACGGAACCGGAATTGCGGGACGGTCGGTACACGGGAGAACTGGCGGGTGTGCCCTGTTTCCAGGAGGGCAAGGTGCTGCGCCTGGAGACCTGGCTCAAGGAACACGGCGAGACCCTGGCGGGCAGCTGGTTCTACAGCGACTCCCACAACGACATCCCGCTGCTGGAGCGGGTGGATCACCCGGTGGTGGTGGATGGGGATGTGAAGCTCACCGACCATGCCCAGGAAAAGGGCTGGCCGATGATCTCACTGAGATACGTCTGAAGTGAGAAGTGAGAAGTGAGAAGTGAGAAGTGAGAAGTAAATGCCCACTTCCCAATTCCCCCTTCCCACTTCAAAGCAGTCCCGCCAGCTCCTTCACGCGTCGGCCGGCGGGCGTATCGGCCTTGCCTGCGGCGGCCACGGCGGCGGCATAGCCGCGGAAGAATTCCGGCAGCGCCGCCACCAGCTGCTGGCGGCGCAGACGACCCACGCCCTGCACCGGCCACATGGGGCGCAGGTCGTTGTTATCCAGACCGTCGCAGATCTTCAGGCCCCAGCCGGCGGTGGTGGTGTCCCAGACATGATGGCGTACCACCAGGCGGTAGACGTGCTCGGCCTTCATGTCGGCCATGCCCACGCCGGGGCCCAGGTGCTCCACCTTGAGGGTGCCGGCCAGCCGGGTCATCTCCTCGTCCAGGGCGGTGAGCGCCGCGTCCAGCTCCGGCCCCTTGGGCAGGTTGCCGGCGCGGGCCTCGCGCATCAGCCAGAGGACGAGATCCTCGGGGGTTTCCCGGTCTTTTTCCTGGTCCGTTTCGCTCACAGTTCCACCATCTCGAAATCGTCCTTGCCGGCGCCGCATTCCGGGCAGGTCCAGTCGGCGGGGACATCATCCCAGCGGGTTCCCGGGGGGATACCTTCGTCGGGCAGACCCTTGCTCTCGTCGTAGATGAATCCGCAGATCACACACTGATAGGTCTTCACCACATGCCCCCTTTGATCTGTTGAATCGGCCCGCAGTGCGATGCTGCCAGCCGGTGATACACTCGGTTGGAAATACGGATCGGGAGCTTACCATGAACGAACCCAAGGCGGTCCCGGTGGTGATGACCTTCGCGGGCAATGACCCCACCGGTGGCGCGGGCATCCAGGCGGACATCGAGGCCATCATCAGCATGGGCTGCCATGCCGCGCCGGTGGTCACCGCCCTGACGGTCCAGGACACCACCTCGGTGCAGGGCTTCGCCCCCATCGACGCGGAGCTGATCATCCAGCAGGCCCGGGCGGTGCTCGAGGACATGCCCGTGGCCGCCGCCAAGATCGGCATGGTGGGTTCCATCGAGGCGGTGCAGGCCATCCACACCATCCTCATGGACTACCCGGACATCCCGGTGGTGCTGGACCCGGTGATCAGCGCCGGCGGCGGCGGGGAACTGGCCAACGAGGAGGTGGTGGACGGTCTGCGCAGCCTGCTGCTGCCGCTGACCACCGTGCTCACCCCCAACAGCCTGGAGGCCCGGCGCCTGGCCCCGGAGTCCGACAACCTGGATGCCTGCGCCATGGCCCTGCTGGACCATGGCGCCGAGTTCGTGCTGATCACCGGCAGCCACGAGAACACGCCCGAGGTGCACAACACCCTGTACGGCAACCGGCGCAAACTGGAGACCTTCACCTGGCCCCGGTTGGAGGGCAGCTACCACGGTTCCGGCTGCACCCTGGCCTCGGCCATCGCCGGCCTGCTGGCCCAGGGCACCGAACCGCTCTCGGCGGCCCACGAGGCCCAGGAATTCACCTGGCAGGCGCTTAACCACGGCTATCGCATCGGCATGGGCCAGCGCCTGCCCAACCGCCTGTTCTGGGCTAGCCCCGACGAGGAACATGACTGAGACAGGGGAGCGCCTGAGGGGCCTCTACGCCGTCACCCCCGATATCCCCACGGACATCGAGGATCTGCGCGCCCGGGCGGAGGCGGTGCTGCGCGGCGGCGCCCGGCTCCTGCAGTACCGGGACAAGTCCGCCGACCTGCCGCGCCGCGAGCAGGCGGCGCGGGCCTTGCGGGCACTCTGCGAACGGCACGGCGCCCTGTTCATCGTCAACGACGATGTTGCGCTGGCCCTGCGGGTGGGCGCCCACGGTGTTCACCTGGGCCAGCAGGACATGCCCCTGGCCGAGGCCCGAGCGATGCTCGGCCGGGAGGCCATCATCGGCATCACCTGCCACGAACGCCTGGACCTGGCCCTGAGCGCCCAGGCCGCGGGGGCCGACTACGTGGCCTTCGGCGCCGTCTACCCCTCCCCCACCAAACCCGGCGCCGTGCGCGCACCGCTGCCTCTCTTCACCGAGGCCCGCGAGACCCTGTCCATTCCCGTGTGCGCCATCGGCGGTATCGAGGCGGACAATGCAGCAGCGGTGATCGCAGCCGGCGCGGACATGGTAGCGGTCGTCAGTGGTGTCTTTGCTCGACCCGACCCTGAAGCAGAAGCCAGGCGGCTTGCGGCGATGTTCGAGGTCTAGAGACAAGAGGCAAGAAAAAGCGGACTCCGCCCTTTGGTTTTCACTTGTCTCTTGTCTCTTGTATCTTGTCTCTGTTAACCGATTCCAAACCCATCACAGAAGCCTCCCCCAATGACCCGATCCCACGACCTCTTCAAAGCCGCCCAACGCCACATCCCCGGCGGCGTGAACTCCCCCGTGCGCGCCTTCAAGGGCGTGGGCGGCGACCCGGTGTTCATCCAGCGCGCCGAGGGTGCGTACATGTATGACGCCGACGGCAAGCGCTACATCGACTATGTGGGTTCCTGGGGCCCCATGATCGCCGGTCATGCCCACCCGGAGGTGGTGGAGGCGGTGCGCGAGGCGGCCCGGGGCGGACTGTCCTTCGGCGCGCCCACGGAGATCGAGATCCGCATGGCGGAGCGGGTGTGCGAACTGGTGCCCTCCATGGACATGGTGCGCATGGTCAGCTCCGGCACCGAGGCCACCATGAGCGCCATCCGCCTGGCCCGCGGCTTCACCGGACGGGACAAGATCATCAAGTTCGAGGGCTGCTACCACGGCCACGGCGACTCCCTGCTGGTGAAGGCCGGCTCCGGCGCCCTGACCCTGGGCGTGCCCAGCTCCCCGGGCGTGCCGGCGGCGCTCGCCGAGCACACCCTGACACTCACCTACAACGATCTGGACGAGGTGCGCGAGACCCTCGCCCACGTGGGCGGCCAGGTGGCCTGCATCATCGTCGAGCCGGTGGCGGGCAACATGAACTGCATCCCCCCGGTGCCCGGTTTCCTGGAAGGCCTGCGTGAACTCTGCGACGAGTACGGCGCGTTGCTGATCTTCGACGAGGTGATGACCGGTTTCCGCGTCGCCCTGGGCGGCGCCCAGGCCCACTACGGGGTGAAGCCCGACCTCACCACCCTGGGCAAGATCATCGGTGGCGGGATGCCCGTGGGTGCCTTCGGCGGACGCCGCGAGGTGATGGAGCAGCTGGCACCGCTCGGCCCCGTGTACCAGGCGGGCACCCTGTCCGGCAACCCGGTGGCCATGGCGGCGGGCCTCAAGACCCTGGAGATCATCTCCCGGCCCGGCTTCTACGACGAACTCACCCGCAAGACCCGGGTGATGGTGGACGGCGTGCTGACCGCGGCCGGCGAGGCGGGCATCCCCATGACCGCCAACCAGGTGGGCGGCATGTTCGGCCTGTTCTTCAGCGAGCAGCCGGTGACCAATTTCTACCAGGCCACCCAGTGCGACCTGGACCGCTTCCGGCTGTTCTTCCACGAGATGCTGGAGCGCGGCGTCTACCTGGCGCCCTCCGCCTACGAGGCGGGCTTCGTCTCCAGCGCCCACAGCGAGGCGGACCTAGCCGAGACCATCGAGGCGGCGGCGCGGTCACTGCGGGAAGTGTCAGGCAACTGACAGGGCAACCGCGACGCAGAGGCGCGAAGACGCGGAGGACCGCAAAGGCTCAAAACGCTTCGAGCCCTGGCTGTCTCATCGCGCTCCAGCGTCGGAGGTGTTGTGGTAGAGGGCGCCCAACCGGTCTCCCGCCCACACCGCCAGCAGCGCCAGGCCCAGGGAACCGAACAGGTTCAGCCCGGCCAGCAGGAAAGCGCCGGCGTCGAACAGCTTCCAGGTCTCGAGGCTCAACATGGAGAAGGTGGTGTAGCCCCCCAGGAAGCCGGTGGCCACGGCCAGACGCAAGGCGCCGGGCAGGCGCAGCCTAGGCCCGGCGCTGACGGCGGCGAACAGACCGATCAGCAGGGAACCGGTGATGTTGACGAAGGCCGTGGCCCAGGCACCCGCCAGTCCCAGCTGTGTGACCGTAAACCACACCACACCGTAGCGCAGGCTCCCACCCAGGGCCGCACCCAGGCCCACTGCCAGGTAGGCCTTCAAAGTACCTATCCAGTCCACAGGCCACCCCCGAGCCACACACCCAGACCGGCGGCCAGCGTGCAGGCAATGGCCGTCCCGAGGACATTGGAGCCGGCCCGGAACAGGTGCCCGTCCCGGGCCAGGGCCAGGGTCTGCAGGCTGAAGGTGGAGACCGTGGTGTAACTGCCGAGGAAACCGTAGATCAGCCAGGCGGACAGCCAGCCGCCGCCGTCATGCATGACACCCGCGAGCAGGCCCAGGGCAAAGGCACCGCTCAGGTTCACCACCCATGTGCCCCAGGGAAAACCCTCCCCCAGATGCCGCGCCACCCACTGGGACAGCCCATGACGCGCCATGGCGCCCAGGGCACTGCCCAGGGCCACACCGAGGATGGACACGGGCTCAGGCATCGGGCTCGCGGGGTTCGGTGCGATTCAGAGGCATGGCATTCTGCGCTTGATGTGTGCAAAGGCTATCATGCCGGTTTTTTCGATCCATGGGGGCACTTGATGGAAGCCTGGCTGGCCTACCTGATTCTGGGCGCCGTGGCCGGCGTACTGGCCGGCCTTCTGGGCATCGGCGGCGGCCTGCTGATCGTGCCGGTGCTGGTGTGGCTCTATGTGCACCAGGGGGTGGATGCGGCCGTGATCACGCATCTTGCCATCGGCACCTCGCTGGCCACCATCGTGCCCACGGCCATCGCCTCGGCCCGGGCGCACCACGCCCACGGCGCGGTGCGCTGGGACCTGGTCTGGCGCCTGGCGCCCGGCGTGGTGTTCGGTGCCCTGGCCGGCGCGACCCTGGCGGAGTTCCTGAGCTCCGACATGCTGCGCCGGGTGTTCGGCGTCTTCGAGATTGCGCTGGCCCTGTACATGCTGATCGGCACACGTCCTGCGCCCCAGCGCCCCCTGCCCGGCGTGGCCACCCTGAGCGCCGGTGGCGGTGTGATCGGCCTGGTTTCATCCCTGCTGGGGATCGGCGGCGGCACCCTCACGGTGCCCTACCTGGTGTGGTTCAACGTGGCCGTGCGCCAGGCCATCGGCACCGCCTCGGCCGTGGGGCTGCCCATCGCGCTCGCCGGTGCCGCGGGTTTCATGATTCACGGCTGGCAGGCGCAAGGGCTGCCGGCCTGGAGCGCCGGGTATATCCACGGACCCGCCCTGGCCGGCATCGCCATCGCCAGCTTCCTCACCGCGCCCATAGGCGCCCGGCTCACACACCGGTTGCCGGTGCCGTTGGTGCGCCGACTTTTCGCGCTGCTGCTGATGGGGTTGGGGGTGAAGATGCTGGTGTAGGGACAATTCAAAATTCAAAGGATGATCGCTCGCCCTTTGAATTTTGAATTTTGAATTTTGAATTCGCTTCAACTGACCCAGCCGTACCACAGCGGAAGCGTCACCAGCGCCAGTGCCGTGGTCACCGTCACCGCAGCCGCGTACACGGAGGTGTCCAGACGGTAGCGATCGCAGAACACCAGACCCAGCACCATGCTGGGCATGGCCGCCTCCAGCACCGTGCCCACCAGCAGTTCTCCTTCCAGGCCGATGCCGCTGGCCAGGCCCCAGGCCCACAGGGGCATTAAGAACAGCTGCACCGCCACCACGGGGATCAGCACCGCCACGTAGCTCATGCGCCAGTTGCGGATGCACAGGGCCAGGCCCAGGGAGAACAGCATCAGCGGCGCCACGCCGTTGGCCAGCATGGTGAGCCAGGTGTCCAGCCAGGGGATCAGGGGCACGCCGCCGAGGTTGAAGGCCATGCCGGTGAGTCCCGCCCAGATAGCCGGCACCCGGATCAGGCTTGAGATGGGATGCAGGGCATCACCGGGTTCGCCGAAATGGCGTGCCACCAGGGCGCCCACGGTGAGCAGCAGGGGCAGACAGGCGAACAGGTCGAACTGGATGGCAATGGAACGGCCGGTCTCGCCGAACAGGCTCTCCAGCACCGGCAGGCCCAGGTAGACGGCGTTGGGGAACGCGGCGGCCAGGATCATGGCGCCGGTGATGGCCCGGGACTGGCCGCAGACCCGGCAACCGCCCCAGATGACCAGCATGGCCACCAGCACGGAGCTGCCCGCCACCACCGCGATGCGCACCGAATCCAGCCCCAGGGGCGCGCGCCACATGACCAGCAACACCAGGGCCGGCAGCAGCAGGTGATACACCACGTTGGTGAGCACCCGGCGGGTGGTGTCCGCGTCCAGGCCGGCCGGCTGCAGCAAACGCCACAGGACCCCGCAGACGATCAGTGCCGCCATCTGGCTGGTGACTGCAAACATGCTCTGTCCTCAGGGCTGCATTGGGAGGCCGGGCGGGTGTGTCAGCATCAGCATGTGGAGATAACGCAGAGGGCGCAGAGAGGCAAAGGTCGCGGAGTCGGAAAGATGAAAAATCCTTGCGATCTCTGCGTCACTGCGGCCTCTGCGTGCACTCACGCAGCCCCGCACCACGCAAAAGGCCCCGCATGGGCGGGGCCTTCATACATCATACGACAGCCGGGATACCGCGGCGAGGGGATTACCCTCAGCCCTGCTCGGCCTGCTGCTGGCGGATCTCCTCGTGCACCTGGGCCATGTCCAGCTCGCGCACCTTGCCGATCACGTCCTCCAGCTGGGCGGCGGAGAGCATGCCGGGCTGGGCGAACAGGATCACCTGCTCACGGAAGATCATCAGGGTGGGGATGGAACGGATCTGGAAGTGGGCGGCCAGGGCCTGCTCTTCCTCGGTGTTGACCTTGGCGAACACCACGTCGGGATGGTTCTCCGAAGCCGCCTCGAAGATGGGCGCGAAGGCTCGGCAGGGGGCACACCAGGGCGCCCAGAAGTCCAGGATGACGATGTCGTTGCCGGTGATGGTGGACTCGAAGTCCCCCTCGGTGAGTTCGATGACGGCCATGATGGGTTCCGAAAAATTGGGGTGGGGCGGGTCAGACGCGTGTCCGAGCGAACCTATACCTTACCAGCCGCGGGTACCGGGGTGTCAACGAAAACCCCGGTGCGGGCAGGGTTCAGAAATGGTTGAGCATGGCGTCGCGCAGCATGAACAGGCGCGCCAGGGGATCATCGGTCTCCAGCATGCGCTGCTTGACCGTGTGATCCACCGGCAGCAGTTCCGCCAGTCGTGCGCCCACCCACACCGCGTTGTCCGGCTCCCGGGGCAGGCTGGCGTAGGGTTCGCCCAGCTCCGTGAGGATGCGCTCGGCCAGGGTGGCCAGGCTCAGGAATTCCTCAGGCAGGGGCGTGGCCGCGGGCTCATCCATGGGTTCCACCTCGCCCATGAGCAGCTGATCCGGCTGCACCCAGGTGCGCAGGATGCGAAAGCGCCGCTCGCCCCGGGCGGTGATGCCCAGCAGCCCGTCGGGACGTCCCTCCCAGTCGGCGATCATCGCCAGGGTGCCCACAGGCTGGACCTCGGCCGCCTGCCCCACCTCGGCGCCCTCGCGGATCATGCACACGCCGAAGCCGCTGTCGGTACGCAGACACCGGCGCACCATGTCGATGTAGCGGGTCTCGAAGATGCGCAGGGGCAGGCGCCCGCCGGGAAACAGCACGGTGTTCAGCGGGAACAGCGGCAGGGTCATCACTCGTCCGGCTCCGGCTCCGGCTCCGTACCCCAGCGACGGATCAGCGCGTTGGGGATGCGAAGGTGATCCAGCACCCGGGAGACCATGAAGTCCACCAGGTCGTCCACCCCTTGCGGGTGATGATAGAAGGCGGGGTTGGCGGGCATGATGGTCACGCCCATGCGCGCGAGCTTGAGCATGTTCTCCAGGTGCACCTCGGAGAACGGCGTCTCGCGCACCACCAGGATCAGCGGGCGGCGCTCCTTGAGCACCACGTCCGCGGCCCGCTCCAGCAGGCTGCGGCTCGCGCCGGTGGCCACCGCCGACAGGGTGGCGGTGGTGCAGG
>SR_TP_S13solDRAFT_1000489_pt1 | contig 16190 bp, 13 predicted proteins | sample SodReaTP_S13sol_FD_11159 | JGI IMG/M metagenome (IMG submission 11159)
CAGCGACTGGGGCATGGGGTGTGGGACATCCTCTTTGAGAAGTGCGAAGTGTGAATTGGGAAGTGGGAATGAAATCAATTTCGCACTTCCCAATTCACACTTCTTACCTAACCCTCACTTCACCACGAGCACGGCCACCTCCGCCTGACCCACCACCCGCTCCGCCACGCTGCCCATGAGCAGTCGCTGCAGGCCGGTGCGGCCGTGGCTGCCTACCACGATCAGGTCGGCCTGCTTCTGTTTGGCCAGCTCGACGATGACCTGTTCGGGGCGGCCTTCCTCCTGGATACCCTCCACGGAGATCCCCTCGCCCTGCAGGGCCTGGCACACCCGCTCGATGGCCTGCCGGGCCTCGTCGCGGCGCGCCTGGTCATGGCCGGGCACATTCACGGAGACCACGGTCACCGGCAGATCGAAACGCCGGGCCAGTTCGGAAGCGGAGACGGCTGCAGCATCGCCCAGGCGAGACCCGTCGGTGGCCACCAGGATGCGTCTCGAGGGCACCGGGCAGGAACAGGGCACCACCAGCACGCTGCAGGCGGCATGGCCGATCACCTTGGCGGTGGAATCCCCCATCATCAGCCGCGCCAGGTCGCTGCGGGTGCGCCGGCCCATGACGATCAGGTCGACACGGTTGTCCTCGGCTGCCTGGACCACCTCCACGTAGGGGTCGGCGCCGTGGCGCAGCAGACCCTCGAAGGGCACGCCCCCCACCCCGGCCCGCTGGCCCAGTTCGGCCAGGTAGGCCCGCGCCGCCTCGGCCTCGGCCTGGACCCGCTCGGGGGCCATGGCCTCGTACTCGGGATTGGTCAGCACCACCCGCAGGGCGTAAACCCGGGCACCGCAGCGCTCGGCCAGCCCCAGGGCCACCTGCTCGGCGCCGGCGCTGAATTCCGTGCCCTCGGTGGCGAGCAGCAGGGTCTCGAAGCGCCCCACGGGCGAAAGACGGGTCTCCATGGCGTTCCATCCTTCCTGTGATCCGGAATCGGTCTTGCGTCCGTCCAGCATAGCCCATGGCCCTGCGGCCAGGCGCCGGGACGCTGCTTGGCTTTGCGGGGCCGCGATGGGATAATTCCGGTCTTTTTTGCGACTTTTACTCTCCGACAAGGCCTCATTTCCATGCAAGAAACCATCGCGCTGACACCCGAGATGATGGTGGTCCTCGGGCTGCTGGGCTTTACCATCTTCCTGTTCGTGTCCGAGATCGTGCGGGTGGACGTGGCCGCGGTGTCCGTGATGGTGTTGCTGGGGCTGATCAGCATGATCCCGGGCCTGGGGGGCGTGGCGGACACCCATAAGCTGTTCGACGGCTTCGCCAGTAATGCGGTGATCTCCATCATCGCGGTGATGATCATCGGCGCCGGCCTGGACAAGACCGGGGTGATGAGCCAGGTGGCTTCCTTCATCATGCGCGTGGGCGGGACCACGGAGAAACGCGTCATCCCCATGGTCTCCGGCACCGTCGGCGTGATCTCAAGCTTCATGCAGAACGTGGGCGCGGCGGCCCTGTTCCTGCCGGTGATCTCGCGCATCTCCGCGCGCACCGGCCTGCCCATGTCCCGGTTGCTCATGCCCATGGGCTTCTGCGCCATCCTGGGTGGCACCATGACCATGGTGGGCTCCAGCCCGCTGATCCTGCTCAACGACCTGCTGCCCGCGGGCATGGAACGCTTCGAGCTGTTCGACGTGACCCCCATCGGCCTGGCCCTGGTGACCACCGGCATCCTGTACTTCGTGCTGCTGGGCAAGTACGTGCTGCCGGCGGTGCGCAATGACGGCGCCAGCGGCGAGAGCACCGTGGACTACTTCAAGCGGGTCTACGGCCTGGACTACACCATCCGCGAATACACCCTGCCCTCCAGCCACCCCATGTCCGGTCACACGGTCAGCGACCTGGAGCGGGAATACGGCATCAACGTCATCGGCGCCATGGTCAGCGGCGACCTGCGCGTGGCCCCCTGGCCCGGCTACCAGCTCAACGGCACCGCGCGCCTGGCGGTGCTGGGCCGCGCCGACCGGCTGGATCAGTTCGCCGAGCGCGCCGGGGTCAAGACCAGGGGGTACCTGGACGTGTTCTCCGACGCCCTCTCCCACACCAAGTCGGGCATCGCCGAGGTGGTGATCCCGCCCGGCTCCGACCTGATCGGCAAGACGGTCACCGAGATCGCCATGCGCAAGACCCACGGCCTGACGGTACTGGCCATCCACCGCGGCGAGGAGACCATCCGCGAGGGCCTGCGCGACGTGCCCCTGCAGGCGGGTGATACCCTGGTCTGCCACTGCAGCTGGAGCGCCCTGGCGCGGGTGGAGAAGAACCGCGACTTCGTGGTGGTTACCAGCGAATACCCCCACGAGGAACTGCGCCCCCAAAAGGTGGGCTTCGCCGTGCTGTTCTTCGCCATCGCCCTGGGCCTGATCCTGTTCACCGACCTGCGCCTGTCCGTAGCCCTGCTGGTGGGTGCCGTGGGCATGATCCTCACCGGCGTGCTCAACATGGACGAGGCCTACAAAGCAGTGAGCTGGAAGACGGTGTTCCTGCTGGCGAGCCTCATCCCCCTGGGCGCGGCGGTGCAGGAAACCGGCACCGCCGCCTGGATCGCCCACCAGACCCTGAACCTGCTGGGCGACGTGGCCCCCTGGGTCCTGCAGGCGGCCATCGCCATCCTGGCCACCTTCTTCACCCTGGTCATGTCCAACGTGGGCGCCACCGTGCTGCTGGTGCCGCTGGCGGTGAGCATCGCCTTCGCCGCCCAGAGCATGGGCATGGACGCGGACCCGCGGGTGTTCGCCCTGACCGTGGCCATCGCCACCTCCAACTCCTTCCTGATCCCCACCCACCAGGTGAACGCCCTGATCATGGGTCCGGGTGGCTACCGGGTGAAGGACTTTATGAAGGCCGGCGGCATCATGACGGTGCTGTTCCTGGTGGTGTCGCTGACCATGCTGAACCTGATCTTCTAAGGGAGACCGTCCGGGCAGCACAGCCCCGGGCAAGAATTCGACAACATTATTAAAGCCAAGGAGTAAGTACGCATGTCCAAGAAGCATCCGATCGTCGCGGTCACCGGCTCTTCCGGCGCCGGCACCTCCACCGTCAAGCGTGCCTTCGAGCACATCTTCCTGCGCGAGAAGATCAACCCGGTGATCATCGAGGGCGACAGCTTCCACCGCTACAACCGTGCCGAGATGAAGGAGGCCATGAAGAAGGCCGCCGACAGTGGCAACAACCACTTCAGCCACTTTGGCCCCGAGGCCAACCTGTTCGACAAGATCGAGGATCTGTTCAAGACCTACGGCAAGACCGGCGGTGGCAAGAAGCGCTACTACATCCACAGCGATGAAGAGGCCGCCGAGCACAACGCGCGCCTGGGCACCAAGCTCAAGCCCGGCGAGTTCACCCCCTGGGAAGACATCCCCAAGGGCACCGACCTGATGTTCTATGAAGGCCTGCATGGCCTGGCTGCCGACGACAAGGTGGACGTGTCCAAGCACGTGGACCTGGGTGTGGGCGTGGTGCCCATCGTCAACCTGGAGTGGATCCAGAAGATCTTCCGCGACAACGCCGAGCGCGGCTACTCCGCCGAGGTCATCGTGGACACCATCCTGCGCCGCATGCCGGACTACGTGAACTACATCACCCCGCAGTTCTCGCGCACCGACATCAACTTCCAGCGCGTGCCCACCGTGGACACCTCCAACCCCTTCATCGCCCGGGACATCCCCACCCCCGACGAGAGCATGGTGGTGATCCGCTTCCGGGATCCCAGGAAGTTCGGCGTGGACTTCCCCTACCTGCTGAACATGATCCACAACTCGTTCATGTCCCGGCGCAACACCATCGTGGTGCCCGGCGGCAAGATGGGCCTGGCGATGGAGATCATCCTCGCCCCCATCATCGGCGAGATGGTCGCCAAGCGCGGCTGATTACGGCGCTCTGCAAGCCCCGTGCGTCTCCGGACGCACGGGGCTTTTTTGTGGGCGATCCCGTAGGAGGCCCGACCCCGGGCCGAACAACGGCGCCTGGCGAAACCGCCACTGTCCGCGGCGGTGTCGCCGCTCCTACGGGGTGAGCTGCCCGGCCTGATGCTCGGTGAAAATGTAGGGGTTAACGGACCGGGCCACCTCGCCTTGCTATCATGAACCCCATCCCGAGAACCCCGGATCCCCCATGCTTTCTTTCCTGCGACGGCGTCCAAATCCCAACCGACTGCGCCAGCAGTTCCTGGAGCGCTTCACCGGCCGCACCCTGATCGTGCACGAAGGCTTCCCACCGGAATGGCTGGAGGAACTGCTCAAGCAGCCCGGCGGCGGCGGACACTTCCGCCTGGACGTGCGCCAGATCAATGTCCGCAAGCCCAGCCCCATCGAGTGGTTTGTGCGTGAACACGTGCTGCCCCTGGGACTGCCCCTGCCGCTGCTGGTGCGGGTCAGCCCGCCGGAGCTGCGGGTGCGTCACCTGCGGCGCGGCAACCATGCCGTGCACCCCAGCGAGATCCAGTGGTTCCTGGAGGAACTGGACACGCGCGCACACGCCACCCTGCGCGTCACCGACACCGGGTTCACTGCCGAGCCGGGCATCCCGGTGAGCGACAATGAGGCCAAATCCATGCTGGATCATCTGGGACTGTGAACACCATGACCCCTTTCTCCATGGCCGCCGCCGAAGGCATCGAACCCGTCGCCGTGGCCCGCGAACTCGCCGCCCGGCTGACCACCCCCGCCGAGGGCGAGGCCCTGGGCTTCCTGTACGTGAGCGATGCCCTGGCCCGGCGCCTGCCCGAACTGCTCGCGACCCTGCGCGAGGCCACCGGCGTGACCCACTGGACCGGCACGGTGGGCATCGCCCTGTGCTGCACCGGGCGGGAGATCTACGACCGCCCCGCGGCCGTGGCCATGCTGGGCAGCTTCCCGGCGGGCAGCGCGCGTGTTCTGCCGCCCATGACCGAGAACGACGACGCCCTCACCGCACTGCTGGCGGACTGGGACACACAGGACCCGGCGCGCTTCGCCCTGCTCCACGGCGACCCCACCCACGGCACCACACCGGCGATCATCCGCCACCTGGGCGAGCACACCCAGATCTTCGGCGTGGGCGGCATCGCATCCTCCCAGGGCGACTACCTGTCCGTGGCCGACGAGGTGGTCCAGGGCGCGGTCTCCGGGGTGCTGTTCGCCGAGTCCGTGCCCGTAGCCACGGCCCACACCCAGGGCTGCACGCCCATCGGCCCCGTGCACCGTATCACCGCCGCCAGCAACAACGTGCTCATCCAGCTGGACGGACGCCCGGCCCTGGACGTCTTCGAGGAAGACATCGGTGAGGTACTGGCCCGTGACCTGCAGCGGGCGGGCGGCTTCATCGTCGCCGGCCTGCCGGTGCCCGGTTCCGACACCCGCGACTACCTGGTGCGCAACCTGGTGGCCGTGGACACCGGCCAGCGCCTGGTGGCCATCGGCGAGCACGTGCGCGAGGGCGACGAGATCCTGTTCTGCCGGCGCGACGGCAACGCCGCCCTGGAAGACCTCAAACGCATGCTCGCCGACCTCAAGCGCCGCGCCCCCAACGGCGCCCGCGGCGCGGTCTACGTCTCGTGTCTCGGCCGTGGCCGGCACCAGTTCGGCGACGACTCACAAGAACTGCGCATCATCGCCGAGGAACTGGGCGACATCCCCCTGGTCGGATTCTTCGCCAACGGCGAGATCTTCCACAATCGGCTGTATGGCTATACAGGCGTGCTGACGTTGTTCCTCTAAAAACCTGGATCTGCCGCAGAGCCGCGGAGGCGCAGAGTAAACCCATTGGACAGGATTAACGGGATTTGATCAGTCACATCGAATTTGCCTTTTCAGTCATCGTGTAAATCTTGTCCATCCTGTCCCTGTCTTTCTCTGCGTCTCCGCGCCTCTGCGGCGCAGTAAATCCGCCTTTACGGAGTCCACATGCAAACACGCAAACTCGGCAACACCGACATCGACGTGAGTCTCATCTGTCTCGGCACCATGACCTGGGGCGAGCAGAACACCGAGGCCGAGGCCCACAGCCAGCTGGACTATGCCCTGGAGCGGGGCATCAACTTCATCGACACCGCCGAACTCTACCCGGTGCCGCCCATGGCCGAGACCCAGGGGCGCACCGAGGCCTATATCGGCAGCTGGCTCAGGAAACGCGGGCGGCGCGAGGATATCGTGCTGGCCTCCAAGGTGTGCGGGCCCGGGGAGTGGGTGAACTACTTCCGCGGCGGCCCGCGGCTCGACCGACCGCACATGACCCAGGCCCTGGAAGACAGCCTGCGCCGGCTCAACACCGACTACCTGGACCTCTACCAGATCCACTGGCCGGCCCGGCCCACCAACTACTTCGGCAGCCTGGGCTACGTACACCAGGAAGACCCGGAAGCCACCCCGATCGCCGAGACCCTGGAGGTCCTGGACGGCTTCGTGCGCGCGGGCAAGGTGCGCCACATCGGCATCTCCAACGAGACCCCCTGGGGCCTGACGGAATACCTGCGCCAGGCGGAGCGCCACGACTGGCCGCGCCTGGTGTCCATCCAGAACCCCTACAACCTGCTCAATCGCAGCTTCGAGGTGGGCCTGGCCGAGATGGCCATCCGCGAGCAGGTGGGCCTGCTGGCCTACTCACCCCTGGGCTTCGGGGTACTGAGCGGCAAGTACCTGGAGCGCATGCCCGAGGGCGCGCGCCTGACCCTGTTCTCGCGCTTCTCCCGCTACACCAACGAACAGGGCGTCGCCGCCACCCGCGCCTACGTGGAACTGGCGAAGGCCCACGGCCTGTCGCCCGCGCAGATGGCGCTCGCCTTCGTCAATTCTCGCCCCTTCCTCACCAGCAACATCATCGGCGCCACCCGTCTTGACCAGCTCAGGGAGAACATCGACAGCGCCGAGCTGGTGCTCAGTGACGAGGTGCTGGAGGCCATCGAGACGATCCACGGGCGGCATCCGAATCCCTGTCCTTGAAGGCAGTGGCAAGTGGCTAGTCTCAAGTGGCAAGGAAAACCAGAGAAACCCCCTCTCACTCAGGGAGAGGGTTGGGGTGAGGGCGGTTTTCCTTGCCACTCGTCACTTGAGACTAGCCACTTGTTTATTGATACCCACGGCCACTTCGATGATGCCGCCTTCGACGCGGGCCGGGGCGCGGGTGCTGGCTTACCTGGCTTCGCCTGTCCCGCCTCATGCTCCGCGTAATCTCCCACCTCAAGCGAGGCCGATCTTCGGCTGAGCATCCTTCACCACCATCAGTCACTTCCAAGTCAGCGCCTTTGACACCATCGGCGCCCACGCTTTCAGTTTGAATTCAGGTTGGCTTGCTCCAATAGGCCCCGAGCACCCCAGGTGCCCGACCCCTGGCCCAGTCCGGACGCATGCCCATGGAATCGATCAAAAACCGGCCCCTTCTCACCCTCCTGGCCATAGGCCTGCTGATCGCACAGCTCGCCGGTGCCACGTCAGCTGACGAACTCTCGGGCGCGGCAGCACCGCGCGATCCCCGGCTGACGCTCACCGAGGTGGTGGATGCCGCCTGGCAACATCATCCCTACGTCACGCTGCCTGCGGTGCAACAGGAAGAGGCCGACGCACTGTCACGCCGGGCTCGCAGCCTCATCGGGGCCGACCCTGCCGTCATGCTGCGGCATGAAGCCGCACGGGCCGGTGGCGGAACCGAACTCCGTGAATGGGAGGCAGGTGTCGAACTGCCGCTGTGGCGGCTGGGTGAGCGCAGTGCCAGCCGACGCGTTGGCGAAGAGGCACGGCGCAGCGCGGAGACCAGCGCCGCGCTGTTGCGCCTGCAGGTAGCCGGTGAGGTACGCGAGACCATCTGGACGCTGGCCCTCGCGCAGAATGCCCTGGCACTGGCACAGACGGACTTTGCGAGCGCCAGCGAACTTGAAGCGCAGGTGGCCCGACGCGTGGCGAACGGGGATCTGGCGCAGACCGATCTGCTGCTCGCGCGCGACGAGACACTGCAACGCAGGGCATTCGTACAGGACGCCGAACTCGCGCTGCGCCATGCACGCCTCGCCTACCGCCGTTTGACCGGCCTCGACGCCCTCCCGGAATCCATCCAGGAATCTCCCGCGCAGCATTTCCCCGGGATGGAAGAACACCCCGCCTTGAACGCTCCTGCCGCGCGTGCCGCCCGGACCCGGGCCGAGCTCGAACTGGTCACCAAGACTGCGGGAGGTCACCCGGTGCTGTTTCTCGGCGGCAGGACCATCGACGATCCGGTCGGCGGAAACGTGGACAGCCTGCAGGTAAGCATCACTTTTCCGCTTGGCAGTGCCCACAGTGACAGCCGGCGCGCCGAGGCCGCCGTCGCTCTGGCCGAGAGTCAGGGCGTGCTGGGCCAGGCCCGGCGCGCGTTGGAGCGCATGCAGCAGGAGGAAACCGATGCGCTTGAAGCCGCACACCTGGCGTTGGCCCTCGCACAGGAACGCGCCTCCGTCGCCGGGGACAGCGTTCGCCTCGCCAGGCGCGCCTTTGATCTGGGCGAGCTCCCCTTGGCCGAATACCTGCGGGTACGCCACCGCGCCCTGACTGCCGGCCACGAGGCCGCCCAACGCGAACTGGAGCTGCAACGCCAGATCGCCCGCTACAACCAGGCACTTGGAGTGACGCTATGAACCACAGTCATGTCAACGGAACACGCGGCCTGTACGCGCTGCTGATCCTGTCTGCTTTGTTTGCCGTCAAAGGGGCCTGGGCCAGCGAGGAGCTGATATTCACCGAAGCCCAGATCAGCGCCCTGGGCATCGAGGTGGTGAACCCCGCCATCGCCGACGTCGCACCGGGCCCGAGCTATCCGGCCCGTGTTGAGCTCCCCCCCGGCCAAGAACATGTGGTGACGGCCGGCGAGGGTGGTGTTGTCGAGGCGGTTCTGGCCTCAGAGGGCCAGACGGTGGCGGCAGGTGAACCCCTGCTTCGGCTGCGCAGCGCCGGCATCGCGGCACTGGAGCGCGAGTACCTGCAGGCCCGCGAGCAAGCCGCGCTCGCCCGTCAGCAGACCGAACGGGACGAGGCACTGTACCGTGAGGGGATCATCCCGGAGCGCCGGGTTCAGGAGAGCCGTTCGGCACTGGCCCAGGCCCATACCCTGAGCCAAGGCGCGCGCCAGGCCCTGGAAGCCGCGGGACTCGACGCAAAGGATCTGCACACCCTGGAACAGACTGGTCGTGTCTCGAGCACCCAGATACTGCGCGCACCCTTCACCGCCACGGTGCTTGAGGTCATGGTACGCAACGGCGAGCAGGCCGATCCTTCGACCCCGCTCCTGCGACTTGGCCAGACCAGTACTTTGTGGCTCGAGATCCGTGTCCCCGTGGAGGACCTGGCAGGCCTGTCGGTAGGCGCAGGGGTGCAGGTGTTGCACGCCACCGTCCTCGGACGCGTGATTCTTATCGGCCAACAGGTCGAACCGGCTGACCAGAGTGTCGCGGTACGTGCCGAGATACACACCGGCGCCGAATCCCTGCGACCCGGTCAGCTGCTACAGGTCAGCCTGCTCGAGCCGAGCGGTGCCCATGCGTTCCGTCTGCCCGCCAGCGCCGTTGTGCATCGTGGCGAGGGGCAATATGTGTTTGTGCAGAGCCCTCAGGGATTTCGCGTCGAACCTGTCCGGGTGCTCAGCACCAGCACTGGCGACGTGGTCGTGAACGGCACGCTCTCAACTGACGACCGGGTTGCCGTCAAGGGCATTGCTGCCCTCAAGGGTGCCTGGCTGGGCATTGGCGGAGAGTGATCCGCTACAACCCAAGACTCACCAGAGGACCACTCCCGTGCTGACACGCCTGATCCAGTTCGCCCTCACCCAACGCCTGTTCGTGCTGCTTGCCGTCGCCCTGCTCATCGGCCTGGGCATACTCGCCCTTACGCGGTTGCCGATCGACGCCTTTCCGGACGTTTCCTCGCCGCAGGTCAAGCTCATCATCAAAGCACCCGGCATGACACCCGAAGAGGTCGAGGCACGCATCACCGCGCCGGTAGAGGTGGAAATGCTCGGCATCCCGAACCAGGTGATGCTGAGATCCGTGGCCAAGTACGGCCTCACCGACATCACCGTCGACTTCGCCGAGGGGACCGACATCTTCTGGGCACGCCAGCAGGTGGCCGAGCGCCTGGCCGGTCTCTGGGGCGATCTGCCGCCAGATGTCTCCGGCGGCATGGCGCCCCTGACCACCCCCCTGGGCGAGATGTTCATGTTCACTGTCGAGGGCGGAGATCTCACGCTCGCCGAGCGCCGCGCCCTGCTCGACTGGGTGATCCGGCCCGCCCTGCGTACGGTACCCGGCGTAGCCGACGTGAATGCGCTCGGCGGCTACGTGCAGACCTTCGAAGTGAGCCCCGACCCACTGCGCATGAGCGCGCGTGGCGTCACGCTGGACGAACTGATCCAGGCACTCCAGCTCAACAACCGCAATGACGGCGCAGGCCGCCTCATCGACGGCGAGGAGACACTTCTGGTGCGCGCCGAGGGCAGCGTGCGCAATCTGGAGGATCTGGGCAGCCTGCTCGTGGCCTGGCATCGGGGCATGCCGGTACATGTACACGACGTGGCAACGGTGCGTATGGGCGCGCTCACCCGCTATGGGGCGGTCACCAGGAACGGGGTGGGCGAGACGGTCCAGGGCCTGGTGCTGGGGCTGCGTGGCGCCAACGCACGCGAGGTGGTGGAGGGGGTGAAGGCACGGCTCGCCGAACTCGCGCCGACCTTGCCCGAGGGCGTTCATCTGGAGGTCTTCTATGACCGGGGCAACCTGGTGGACCGGGCGGTACACACCGTATCCAAAGCCCTGGTGGAAGCCATTGTGCTGGTACTGATCCTGCTGGTGCTGTTCCTCGGCGACCTGCGGGCGGCGTTGACCGTGGCGCTCATCCTGCCTCTCGCCGCACTGCTTACCTTCATCCTCATGGACAGCTTCGGTCTATCGGCCAACCTGATGAGCCTGGGTGGCCTGGCCATCGCCATCGGTATGCTGGTGGATGCCGCGGTGGTGGTGGTGGAAAACATCGTCTCGCAGCTCGCCCGAGCCGGGCACACGCAGCGTCTGCCGCGCCTGCACGTCATCCATCGCGCCGTGCGCGAGGTGGCTGCCCCGGTGACCGCAGGCATCCTGATCATCATCATTGTGTTCCTGCCGCTGCTCACCCTGGAAGGGCTGGAGGGCAAGCTGTTCATCCCGGTGGCCCTCACCATCGTGTTCGCGCTCGCCGGCTCGCTGCTGCTCTCGCTGACCGCCATCCCGGTGCTCGCCTCCTACGTGCTGCGCCGGGTGGGACACACTGAACCCTGGCTGGTGCGCAGGCTTGACGCCGGCTACCGGCCGATGCTGGCCTGGAGCATGGCGCACCCGCGCACCGTGGCCGGGACGGCACTCGTGGCCCTGTTGCTCGCGGGCGGACTCTACACGCAGATCGGCAAGACCTTCATGCCGACCATGGACGAGGGCAACCTCATCGTCCAGCTGGAGAAACTCCCGTCCATCTCCCTGCCTGCTTCGATCGAACTCGACCAGCGCGTACAGCGTGCCCTGCTCGAGCAGGTCACGGAGGTGATCGGTGTCGTCGCACGTGCCGGCTCCGATGAGCTGGGCCTGGACCCCATGGGTCTGAACGAGACAGACAGCTTCCTGGTGCTCAGGCCCCGCAGCGAGTGGCGCTTCGACAGCCCCGAGCAACTTCAGGACGCCATCCGTGCGGTGCTCGCCGAGTTCCCCGGGGTGGGATACGCCTTCACCCAACCCATCGAGATGCGCGTTTCGGAGATGCTCACCGGTGTGCGCGGCGATCTGGCCATCAAGCTGTTCGGCCCGGACCTGGACGTCCTCAACACCAAGGCCGAGGAGATCGCGGCAGCGGTACGCACCATCCCCGGCGCCGAGGACGTTTACTTCTCGGTCAACGAGGGCGTGCAGTACCTGAACCTCGCCGTGGACCGCGAGGCAGCTGCACGCCTCGGTCTCTCGGTGGATGCCTTGCAGACGCTGCTGCGCGCCCAGGTGGAGGGCAAGCCCGTGGGCACGGTCTATGAGGGCATGCGCCGCACGCCACTGGTGATTCGTGGCGAGAGCGCGATGGACTCGCCCCAGGCGTTTCGTGAAATGCTGGTGAGCCTGCCGGACGGTGGCCAGGTACCGCTCTCGAGCCTGGCCCGCATCGAGCGCGTAGAGGGGCCTGTGTCAGTCAAGCGCGAGCTCGGTGAGCGCAACGTGGTGGTGATCGCCAACGTACGCGGACGCGACCTGGTCGGCTTCGTGGAGGCCGCACGGCTGGCAGTGAACGAAGCGGTTCCCCTGGAGCCGGGCTACCGGTTGGCCTGGGGCGGGCAATTCGAGAATCAGCAGCGCGCCGCCGAGCGTCTGGGCCTCGTCGTGCCGGTGGCCATCGGCCTGATCTTCCTGCTCCTGTTCTCCACCTTCGGTTCAGTGCGTCAGGCCGCGCTGGTGTTGCTCAACATCCCCTTCGCACTCATCGGCGGCGTTGTGGGTCTGTGGCTCTCGGGTGAGTACCTGTCCGTGCCGGCCTCGGTGGGCTTTATCGCCCTGCTCGGTATCGCCGTGCTCAACGGCGTGGTGATGGTCAGCTACTTCAACCAGTTGCGCGCCCGGGGCATGGGCCTCGATCAGGCCGTCATCGAAGGGGCACGTCGGCGTCTGCGGCCCGTCATGATGACCGCCTCCATTGCGGCCTTCGGTCTGGTGCCCCTGTTGTTCGCGACCGGCCCGGGTTCGGAGATCCAGCGGCCCCTCGCCGTGGTGGTGATCGGCGGCCTGGCGACGTCCACCCTGCTCACTCTGGTGCTCATGCCCATCCTGTACCGGCGCTTCGGCGCACCGCATCCCCGAGAGGCGCTGTCATGACCAAAGTACTGCTCGTGTTGATCACCCCACCCGAACTGGAGGAGCCGCTCATCGACTGGCTACTGGAGCGCGATGGCATCTCCGGGTTCACGGGGTTGCCGGCCTACGGCCACAGCCGCGAACACGGCGGCTATTCCCTGCTCGAGCAGGTCAGTGGCCGGCAGCGCCGGGCGATCTTCCTGGTCCAGACCGAGGCCGAGTCAGCACGGTCCCTGCTCGACGCACTGCACACCGAAATGTCTGGCGCAGGTCTGCACTACTGGGTCATGCCGCTGATCGAATCCGGCCGACTTGACTGATCCCGTCCGGCGATCCATGACATGCGGCAGGCACCGGGACACATGCAAAAGGGCAAATGGATTTAGCCCTTGGCCCTTTTCCCTTGTATCTTGCACCTGATGTTCATCGACACCCACAGTCACTTCGACGATGCCGCCTTCGACGCGGACCGTGATGCCTGCTGGGCCAGGGCCCGGGCGGTGGGGGTCGAGGCCCAGGTGCTGCCGGCGGTCAGCCGGGCCAGCTGGCCGAAGCTCAAGGTGGTGGCGGCCAGCGATGCGCATCTGCATCCCGCCTATGGCCTGCACCCCATGCTGCTGGCGGAACACGCATCCGGTGACCTGGAGGCACTGGAAGCATGGATCGAACAGGAGCGGCCCGTGGCGGTGGGGGAATGCGGGCTGGACTACTTCGTGCCCGGCCTGGACCCGGATGCCCAGTGGCACTTCTTCACCGGACAACTGGCCCTGGCCAGGCAGTTCGGGCTGCCAGTGATCATCCACGCCCGGCGCGCCGTGGACCAGGTGGCCAAGGCCCTGCGCCTGAATCCGGGCATCCGCGGGGTGGTGCACAGCTTCAGCGGCAGCGAGCAGCAGGCGCGCACCCTCATCGACCTGGGTTGCCTGCTGGGCATCGGCGGCCCGGTCACCTACCCGCGCGCCCAGCGCCTGCGCCGCCTGGTGGCCACGCTGCCCCTGGAGGCGATCCTGCTGGAGACCGATGCCCCGGACCAGCCATCTGTCGAACATCGGGGGGAACGTAACGAACCCGCCTTCCTGCCAGAAATCGCCGCCGAGATCGCCCGGCTGCGCGACATGGAGATCGAGGCACTGGCCGAGGCCACCACCCGTAACGCGCGACGACTCTTCGCCCTCCCTGAGCCATAGGGCTGGCCGCGCCCGCCCTACACGCCTTGCACACCCACCGTTGCAGCCACTGCACGGAGGCGGCCATGGGCCGCCCTGTGCATACCGAACGCAATTCCCGCAAGCGCGGCCACTTATCCACGCAAGATTTCTCTGATCCCGAGACTTACCCGACACCCCGCTTGCGCTAGAATTGCGAACCCATGACCACCATCCATGAACGCACGCAGCTGCTCATCGGTCCCGAGGGCCTGGAGAAGCTCACCCACCGCCATGTCTTCATCGCCGGCCTGGGCGGCGTGGGCAGTTACGCGGCCGAGGCCATTGCCCGGGCAGGTGTGGGCCGCATCACCCTGCTGGACCACGACGTGGTGGGTCCCTCCAACATGAACCGCCAACTGGTGGCCCTGCATTCCACCCTGGGCCAGCGCAAGTCCGAGGTGATGGCCGCGCGCATCCGCGACATCAACCCCGAGATCCAGGTACATATCACCAGCGCCTTCCTGTCGCCCGACAACGTGGGCGAGATCGTGCCTGCCGACGCCGACTATGCCCTGGACTGTATCGACTCCATCGCCTGCAAGGCGGCCCTGGTGCACCACTGCCAGCAGGTGAACATCCCCATCGCCTCCAGCATGGGCGCCGGCGGGCGCACCGACCCCACCGCGATCCGCGTCGGCCCCCTGTCCGCCACCCAGCTCTGCCCGCTGGCCCGTGAGATCCGCAAGCGCCTGCGCCGCATGGGCGCAAGCCTCGACTATCCGGTGGTCTATTCCCTGGAGCAGCCGGTCAAGGGCACGGAACATCGCCCTCTGGACGGACCCGGCCGCGCGCGGGCGGTCAACGGTACCATTTCCTACCTGCCGCCCCTGTTCGGCTACACCCTCGCCGGCCTGGTGATACGCGCCCTGCTCGGGGAAAAACTGCCGGTCGGCGGGAAACGGGGCGCGCGCTCAGGTACTTAGGCTATAGTGAGCCTGCAACCGTTTCAGGAGCCAGGACTTGAAACCTACGGAAGCCCGCTCACAAGAGCCCAGCCCGGAAGAACAGGAAGACGGCATCGCCCGGCTGCACCAGGTGGCCGCCCAGAACCTCGAGACCACGCCCCCGGTGCTGGTCTCCTATCTGGCCGTACCGGATGCGCGACTGACCCGTCTGCACATCAGCCCGCACTTCAAACACCTGGTCCAGGGCAATGGCGCCCACGGCGCCTACCTCAAGGACCACGACCGCTGGGTGCAATACCTGCACCCGGAGGACCGGGAGCGGGTTCAGCAGGCCCTGGCCGGGACCCGCGAAGCCCAGAGCCCCTACTGCATCGATTACCGACTGAGTGACGCCAAGGGCGTCACACGCTGGGTCCGGGACATGGGCATCTACGTGGGTGATCCCCAGCAGGGGGGCACGGTGATCCAGGGCGTGATGATGGATGTCTCCCTGGAGCACGAGCTCAGGGACCGGATCGAGGCCCTGGCCAAACAGGCGCGTCGGGCGGAGGCCGAGGCCGCCGCCTCCAAGGCCGGTGAACTGCTGCAGCAGATGCACGAAACCCTGGAACACACGGCCTCCGCCATCCTGCGCCTCGACGCCGCCGGCAGGATCAGCTACGCCAACCAGGCCGCCCTGCGGCTCACCGGTCATACCCGCCCCGAGCTGCTCGGCCACGACTTTGCCCAGGCCCTGCTGAACGCCCCCGAAGGACGCCGCCCCGCCGACGGCCCTGCCCCATATCTGAAGGACTGCCGAGAGGTCCTGCGCTCGCGCCAGCCGCACCACCTGCAAGGGCTCACCCTGTGGCGCAAGGACGCACGCCCCCTGGAGATCAACTGCCAGCTGGCGCCCGGTGCCGAGGGTGGCGCGATCCTCACCCTGGAGGACGCCACCGAGTACCGCTCCCTCAGCACGCAGCTGCAATACCAGGTGACCCACGACGCCCTCACCGGACTGCTCAACCGCCGGGAGCTGCTCATCCGCCTGGAACAGGCCCTGCGCCAGGCCCGCAACGGTCACAACAACGGGGCCATGCTGTATATCGATCTGGACCAGTTCAAGGTCATCAACGACACCAGCGGCCACACCGCCGGCGACGAACTGCTGCGCCAGATCAGCAGCCTGCTCACCGGCGCCATTCGCCAGGGCGATGCCCTGGCCCGGCTGGGGGGTGACGAGTTTGCGG
>SR_TP_S13solDRAFT_1000490_pt1 | contig 16142 bp, 11 predicted proteins | sample SodReaTP_S13sol_FD_11159 | JGI IMG/M metagenome (IMG submission 11159)
AAGCGGTTTGCCGCCGAAGGCGTTGACCAGTTCGACCGGCGTGCCGAGCCGGTCCAGCGGCGGGATCTTCAGCACGTTGGTGTCGTCGATATTGAGCACGCCTTCGTCGGCGTACTTCGATAACAGCGCATCAAGGACGGCGCGGGCCTGGTCGCCGTATTTTGCGAACACGTCGCGCTTTTTCACATTCTCGGCGCGCTCGCGGCGGGTCAGGGGTTTGGCGTCGAAGGCGACGTGGCAGATCAGGTCGAAGGGGTCGAGGTCCTTGCCCAGTTGGTCCAGGATCGGGTCCAGCGGCAGGCCGTGGTCTTCCAGTTCCTCGACGATGGCCTGCTTGCGCTCGGATTCGTTCCAGCGCCTGAGGAAATCATCCAGGCTGGCGAAGCGTTTTTTCAGCGCGCGGCGGGTGAAGTCGCGCAGCGATTCGGTGACCAGGTGGCCGTGGGCGTCGAGGTATTCGACACGCTCGGCGACGATGTTGGCGTCGACCCCGTCGACGTAGATTTTTCTGGCGCGTTCCGGCCGGCCGCCGGGGAACTCGGGCTCCGGCCCCGTGGGAAGGGCCTCGTATTCCCCGGTCTCGTCGTGAATCGGCTGTCCGTCCTCGTCGGTGGGCTCGACTTCGGGCGGGTCCAGCGGATCGTCTCCCCCGGGCTGGTAGATCTGCACCGGCTCGCCGTCGAAGTCCGGATCGGCGAAATGGCTGGTCGCGCCGCGGAAATCGATCAGGGTGAAGTAGAACTTGCCGGTGTCTGCGTGGACCCGCGTACCGCGGCCGACGATCTGCTTGAATTCGGTCATCGAGCCGATTTCGCGATCGAGCACGATCAGCCGGCAGGTCTGGACGTCGACGCCGGTGGACAGCAGCCGTGAGGTGGTGACCAGCACCGGGTATCTCGATTCCGGATCGATGAAGTTGCCGAGCTGGGCCTGGCCCTCCTGATCGCTGCCGGTGATGCGCATGACGTAGCGCGAATTTTCCTGGACCAGATCGCCGTTTTCGTTGATCAGCGCCTGTCGCATGCGCGCGGCATGCTCCTGGTCTACGCAGAACACGATGGTCTTCTGGAAGCGGTCGCCGGTCTCACGCAGGAATTGGGTGACTTTTTTCGCAACCAGTTGCGTGCGGTCGTCGATGACCAGATGGCGGTCGAAATCCCTGGTGTTGTAGATACGGTCCTCGATCGGGTTGCCGTCGCGGTCGAGCTGGCCTTTTTCCGGCCGGTAGCCTTCGACGTCCCGATCGATATGCACCTTGACCACCTTGTACGGGGCGAGGTAGCCGTCGTGGATGCCCTGCTTGAGCGAGTAGGAGTAGACCGGCTCGCCGAAGTAGGCGATGTTGGAGACGTATTCGGTCTCCCGGGGCGTGGCGGTCAGGCCGATCTGGGTAGCCGATGAGAAGTGTTCGAGGATCTCGCGCCAGGCCGAATCCTCGGCCGCGCTGCCGCGGTGGCATTCGTCGATGACGATCAGGTCGAAGAAATCCGGCGAGAGTTCCTTGAACAGCTTCTGGTGCTCTTCCGGGCCGGTGATGGCCTGGTACAGGCCGAGATAGATTTCGTACGACGGATCGATGCGGCGCTGGCGGTCGACGGCCAGCGGCAGGTCGACCACGCTGCCGTCGGCGCGCTCGATGGTTTTTGATCGGGTCGAAAGCTTGGCCATGGTGCCGGCGAACGGGCGGAAGTCGTTGACCATGGTCTGGTCGACCAGCACGTTGCGGTCGGCCAGGAACAGGATTCGTTTCGCCTGCCCCGCCTTCCACAGCCGCCAGATGATCTGGAACGCGGTGTAGGTCTTGCCGGTGCCGGTGGCCATGACCAGCAGGATGCGGTCCCGGCCCTTGGCGATCGCCTCAATGGTGGCGTTGATGGCGTTGAGCTGGTAGTAGCGCGGGGTTTTGCCGCCGCCGTCGTCATGGTATTCCTGGAGCACGATCTTCTCGGCTTCGGGATCCAGGCCTTTCCATTGACGGTAGCGGGCCCAGAGCTCTTCGGGGGCCGGGAACTCGTTCAGGGCCAGGCTGGTTTCGGTTTGCTCGCCGCTGCCGGTCCGGTCGTGGAAGATGAAGCCGTCACCGTTGGACGAGATTGCGAATGGTGCCTGCAGCCGTTCGGCGTAGCGCAGCGCCTGTTGCATGCCGGCACCGACGCTTCGCCTGTTGCTTTTGGCTTCGATGACGGCAATCGGGAGGTTGGGCCTGGCGCACAACACGATGTCGGCGCGGCCGGCCCGGCCGCGATAGGCCATGTTGCCGCGCACGATGATCCGGCCGGCGCTGATCTCGAATTCCTCACGGACCTGCAACTGGATATCCCAGCCGGCCTGGGCCAGCGCCGGCAGGATGTACTTGGTGCAGATGTCGCGTTCGGTGAGTTCTTGTTTGTTCAGCACCTTGTTCCCGCCATTTTCCAAGGCTCCCCCGGTGACCATTGCCGCCCCATTCTGCCTGATTTGACGGGGCACCGGCAATGGGTGAAGGCGGGCCTGCCAGCCCGTGGCAGCAACGCTATATGTGCTAGCATTGGTATCTGTCTAGTGCGAGGGGCATCGCGACCGTGTCCAAAAGTCTGCATGTGCGCAATCTCGACCCGGAACTGATCGTGCGCCTGAAACGCCGCGCGGCACGTCATGGCCGCTCGGCGGAGGCCGAGCATCGTGAAATCCTGCGCCAGGCGCTGGCCGGCGAGGATGAGGCTGATTTCTTCGAACTGGCCGCAAAGCTGCGGGCGATGACGAGCAATCGGCAGCACACACCGGCGGAGATCCTCCAGCGCGAAGGACGCGACGAGCGTTGAGCGGTTTCGTCATTGACGCGAGCGTGCTGATCAAGACCGTTGTCGAAGAAGACGGCTCGGCTCAAGCCCTGACCTTGCTGGAAAGCGGTGCTGCCGTCGCGCCTGATCTGATCATGCCGGAGTGCGCGAACATCCTGTGGAAGAAAATCAGGCGCGGTGAATACACCACCGAGGAAGCAAAGCTTGCCGCGCAGATCCTGCAGCGCGCCGAATTCGAAATCGCAGCTTCGCGCATGCTGACCGGGCAAGCGGTCGAAATCTCGGCAATTCTCGATCATGCGGCGTACGACTGCGTTTATCTGGCGCTGGCGCGCACGCGAGGGCTTCGCTTCGTCACAGCCGATAGACGTCTGATCAGAAAATTGAATGCTGCCGGCGATGGGCTGAACAAACTGGCCATTCCGCTTGATCAGGCACCGTCAGTGCTGACGTAGGAGAGAACCACTTGCTCCTGGAGCAGGCAGACTACGGGTCTCCGATCGCCTTGTCCATCCTGTCCTCTTTCGCGGGCCGGACCGGTACACTGGACGCCAGCGAAACCAGGCCTTCAGCATCATGCCCAACCATACCCGGAACCCGAACATCGCAACCCTGTGCGTACACGCCGGCAAGCTGCACCTGGCGCCGGAGTTCGGCGTCAATACGCCGATCGTGACTTCGACCGCGTTCGACTATTCGCGCGACAGCGAGCTGCGCTATCCGCGCTACCTGAACACGCCGGGCCACCAGGTCACGGCCGGGCGGATTGCCGCGCTGGAGGGTGCCGAAGCTGCACTGGTCACGGCTTCGGGCATGGGCGCGGTATCGGCGGTGTTCCTGGGGCTGATGAAGCCCGGCGACCATGCCGTCCTGCTCGACGGGCTTTACGGCGGGACCACGGATCTCATTGAAGGGCTGCTCAAGCCCTACGGGTTCGAGTTCTCGGTCTGGGACGGCAACCCGGCGACGCTGGATGAGCTGATCGGCGAACGGACCCGGCTGGCCTGGGTCGAATCGCCGACCAACCCGCTGCTGCGGGTCATCGATCTTGAGGCCACCGCGGCAATACTTCGAAAAAGGGGCGTGACCGCGGTCATCGACAACACCTTCGCCACCCCGATCCTGCAACAGCCGATCGCCCTGGGCTTCGACCTGGTGATGCATTCGGCCACCAAGTATCTGGGCGGACACTCGGACCTGCTGTGCGGTGCGATTGCCGGCAGCCAGGAGTTGATCGACAGGATCAAGCCGCAGGCGATCCGGCTGGGTTCGACGCTCAATGGCCAGGATCTGTACCTGCTGGAGCGCTCCATGATGACGCTGGAGTTGCGCGTCAACCGGCAATCGGACAATGCGCTGGCGCTGGCCGAATGGCTGTCCGGCTACGACGGCATCGAACGTGTGTTCTACCCCGGACTGGCCGACGACCAGGGCCACGCCGTCGCGGCGCGCCAGATGACGGCCTTCGGCGGCATGCTGAGCTTCCGGCTGGCACCTGCGGTCACGCCTTCGATCTTCCTCGGCAGCCTGAAGATGATCACCCCGGCCGGCAGCCTGGCGGGCGTCGAGTCGACCATCTGTCAACCCTCGCGCACCAGCCACGCCAAGCTCAGCGAAAAGGCGCGCGCAGCCCTGGGGGTCGATGATGCGGTCATGCGCCTGTCGGTCGGCATCGAGCACCCCGACGACCTGATGGCCGATCTCGAGCGCGCGCTTGAAGACGCGGCCGAAGACGGAAAACCGTTCCGGCGTTGAACGCCCGGGCAAACATCGAGCCCCAGCCCGACAGCGCATTCTCGGTCGGTGTGGTCAAGGTCCTGGAATCCGCGGAACTGAGGCCCGCGGTTCGCAGGCTGCTGAAATCTTCGGAACTGATCAGGCGCGGGCACGAAACCAGAAATTCGATGCGACGGTAATGCGTTCACGCTGCCCCAGATACGGTGCGACTTCGTGCACCAGGTGGGACGGAAAGATCACCAATTGCCCGGCCTGAAGGCGATAGTTGATCGAACCATGGTTGTAGGGGCGCTCGAGATGCATGTTGCCCGGGTCCAGGAACATGCTGGCAGCCGGGCGCGAATCAAGGAAGCGCAACACTCCATTGTCCGGGTTATCCGCCCCTTCGTCGTCACCAGGATCAACGCAGTAGACGCTTGACCATGAGGCCATGGGATGGTTGTGGCCCGAGGCGTAGCCACCGGTTCGGGTAATGTGATACCAGGTATGGTTGAGCACCTCCATCCCGGCCATCTGCTCATTCGAGTAGCCATTGAGTTGGGCGACCAGACGCACGACCGAGCCAATCACGAACTGGCGCAACTCCTGGATACAGGGCGCTTGCCAGGTAAACAGCCGAAAGTCGCTCTCGAATACCCGATGCTTTAGCGTCGGCACCTTTTGCTCGGGTTCGGCTTCCGGACCTTCGCGCTCCAGCAGCAGCTGCCGCAAAGCCTGGTTGAGCGCGTCCGGCCGGGGATGGCGGGTCTCGGCCAGCGGTGCGGCGAAGGCTGGATTGACATTCAGTGGCAGGGGTTGATTCATCGCGGTTGCGGTTCGAAACATGGCCCGCTTCGAGCTTAGCGTAAACCCGCCTTATTCACCACCCTGCCTACTGCGGGGCCGCCAGACCCGCGTCTGCGGCGTTTCGCTCGGTCGCGCATCCTCAACTGCCGTTATTGACAAGCTGGGCGAGTACGCCTGCGGTGCGCTTGGTCGCGAAACGCCACAGCCACTGGGCCCCGGATCGAGTCCGGGGCAGGCTCTGACGACCCCTCGCGACGGAAGGGTGGTGAATAAGGCGGGGTAAAAACAGGACCGCGGGCCGGGGGCCCGCGGTCGTCACATCATGTTCCCGCGACCAGATCGGTCAGAACGACACGTTCACTCGGCCGTAGAAGAACATCCCCGGAATCCGATGCTGGCTGGCATCAAAGCTGTTGGCAAAGGCCCCGAATGAGACAGGTGGATCCTTGTCGAACAGGTTGTCCACGCCCACCGTGACCCGGGTATCGAACTTCTGGATCTGTTCGATGTTGTAGGTCAGCTGCACATCGTGGTAGGTGACCGAGCCCAGGCGGTTCTCCGAATTGCCCGGGTTCTCGGGATCCGGGTTCGAGCACAGGCCCAGTTCGGTCAGCGAGGGCGCCAGGCCGTCGAAGCACGACTCCTTGTAGTCGCCAATGAACTGAAGCTGCCAACTCGCCTCCCAAGGCCCCTTGGCCCAGATCAAATCGAGATTGCTCTTCAATTCCGGGAAACTGCGGTCGGGCTGACCGGATTCCAGACGTCCGGTCAGGTCGCGAACTTCCGCCGGAGCGTTGGGGTTGGTAATGTCCGGAACGGTCTCCTTGAACTCGTCCAGGTACGTGCCGCGCCAGATCGCACGAAAAGTTCCGAAATCCGTCGGCCGCACGTAATCCAATGCCCAGTCGATGCCCGATGTTTCGGTCTTGCCAAGGTTGACCTGGGTGTCGAGCAGGAAGGACACTTCGCCGAAAGCAGAGCGCTCGATCAGGTCGCACAGACGTCCGGCCTGGGCACAGGCATTGAGAATGCTCTGGGCCCCGATGGAGCTGATCGAATCTTCAAGCTCGATCTTGAAGTAGTCGACGCTGATGCTCAGGCCAGGGACAAACGACGGCGTCCACACCCCACCGACGGTGTAGGAATCCGAGGTTTCAGGCTCGAGGTCGGGGTTGCCACCGACGGTGATGCGGATCTGCGGATTGATCTGCTCGAAACTGCCGTCGGCCGGCACGCCCTGAGCGATGCAGTTGTCGATCACCTGCTGGGAGGCCCCGCTGGCCAGGAAGTTTGAGCAGGGGTCGGTCAACGCGGGATCGGCCACGCCAAGCCCGCCGAATGCCTCCTGGACACCGGGTGCACGGAAGCCTTCCGCAAAGCTGCCGCGCACCAGCAGGTCCTGAGTGGGGCGCCAGCGGATCCCCACCCGGCTCACGGTTTCGGAGCTGAACTGATCGAAGTCGGTATAGCGTACAGCGCCCGAAAGTTCGAGCAGCTGCGCACCCGGAAGGTCGGCGAGGATGGGAATGTTCAACTCGCCATAAAAGGCTTCCATGTTGAGGCGACCGGCGGTCGGGGCGCGCACGCCGCCACTGACGCTGGCGGCACCCAGACCGGCCACGCTCAGTGAATCCGGCGTATCCTGCGCGAACTCTCTGCGCTTCTCGAAACCGGCGGCGAAGGCAAGCGGCCCGGCAGGCAACTGAATGATTTCACCGGAAATGTTGGCCAGCCAGTTGACCATTTCCTGTTCGTTCTGTTCGATTGCCGTGAAGGTCACGAAGTCGATCATTTCCTGGGTGATCGAACCGCCGCCGCCGGGCTCATTACCAGTACCAAGCTGGCCACCGAACAGATTGAATGGGACACATGGCGATACGCACTCGCTCAGCGGGCCAAGCGCCTGACGCAGGCGGTCGTGATTGAGCAGGTTTTCGACTCTGGCGGTACGTTCCGAGCGCGAGAAGGTGTAGGAGACATCCCAATCGAATGCGCGGTCGCCAAGATTGAAATTGCCTTCCAGGCCGCCGGTCCAGCGCCAGGTATCGACGTCACTGAAGAAGTCGCGGGTGCCGAATTCCACCGCCCGACGGCCGATCATAACCAGGTTGGTGTTGGGGTCGAGGTCAAAGCCGAACGGGTTGAAGGGGTTCTCGGCCGAAACACCCACGTTCAGGGGAAGAATCCCTGCCGAACCCAGAAAGATAGGCACCGGTGACTGAAGCTGGTCGGACTGGCGGTTGTTGTAGAAGCCCTCGGTAAAAAAGCGCACATTGGAATTGAATTCGTGTGTTGCCTGCAGGTAAGCCGAAGTCTGTTGCAGCGGGATCTGCAGGAAATTATCCGGGGCAAAGTTGAAGCGGTCGGAAGTGCCGTCGAAGGGCCGGAGGTCGCCCAGCGTGGGGGCCGCCGGTGCGCCGTCGCGACGGGTCAGATCTGATGTGCTGCCGTCCGGATTGACCACGAGGAAGCGGCCTTCCGGGGTGGCCGAGGAGCCGCGGCTGATCTGTCCTCCGAAGATGTCGGCACCAAAAGTGGGTACCCGGGAAATCTTGCGGTCGCCGGCCATGATGTCGCTCTGCTCGGTGTGGCTCACGCTGATTGTGACGTTGCCTTTTTCGGTGGCACGCCCAATCAGAAAGCTGTAGAACTCCTGCGAGCCGTCGTCGTCATCAGTACGACCATATTGTGCTGTGGCTTCGGTGCCGACGAAGTTCTGTCGGGTAATGATGTTGATTACCCCGGCGATGGCGTCGGATCCGTAGATCGACGAGGCGCCGCCGGTCAGCACTTCAATGCGCTCGACAGCTGCAATCGGGATGGTACTGAGGTCGGCGGAGTTGGAAACCCCGGCCTGGGTAGTGCCGCGCACCCAGCGCCGGCCGTTGACCAGCACCAGGGTGCGATCCGGACCCAGGTTGCGCAGCGAAACCCGCTCGGAGCCGTCGCCGCCGGAATCGGGCGAATTGAAAGAGGTATTGATCGACGAACCCGCGGCCGAAATCTCGCGAACCAGGTCGGCCAGACGAATATGGCCGGAGCGGTCGATGGCCTCGCGGTCAATGACTTCCACCGGGGCCGGCCCGTCGAAGCCGTCACGCCGAATGCGCGAGCCCGTCACCTGCAACCGGTCCGTTTCCTCGACTTCTACCTCGGTCTGCGCCTGCGCTGATAGCATTGCCGGCAATGCCATGGCAAAAGCGCTGGCAAACAAAGTCAGCCTGGGATTTTTAGAGTGCATGATTTTTCCTCTTTTGTGGATTACTGAGCCGAACACGCCGAAGCGACGCGCCCGAGCGAACGATCCCCCGTTCCAGAACATCTCACAATCTGTTAACAATTTCAAGCTTCCCGAAGTGCTTCTCGCTGCTGGCCTCCAGCAAGTCGAGGCGAACCGGAAGTTGGCGGCAGATTGGTGACGGGCAGGCTGTCGGATGAAAGTTCACCCAGGAGCCTTTCGCGGTATCCAGCATCTGCTGTGTGTGTCGTAAGGTTGTGCTCATCCGCGACCTTGCACGGATCAACCGGCAACTGCAGTCCGATGGGGCAATGCTGAACAGCCACCGCGGCTGGGGCACCGGCAGCGCAGAACTGGCGCGCGCACTTGCCGGCCACGTGGATGCACCGTTGCCGGAAGGCTGAGTCACGTACGTTATCAGGTAGTCTTGAAGCTGCCTTCGAGATTGCAAGGGAGCCCGCTCATGGAAATTATCGTTACCGCACTGGTCGCCTTTCTGGCACTGCACCACCTGATCTACGCGGCCCAGAACCTGTTCAACCTGAACCAGGCCTACGACGCTGTCACGACTGTGTTCGGGCAGGACGACGCGCCCGCCTATCCAAACTCGATCATGCCGAAGATCCGGCATCCGGTGCTGGTCTGGTTCGGGCTGATCGTCATCATCGGCATGGAACTGGCCGCCGGCCTGCTGTTGGGCTGGGGCGCGATCGCGATGCTGGGCGCGCTGGGCTCGCCGGCCGATTTCGCCGCGGCCGGCGAGTGGGCGCTGCTCGGCTGCGGCCTGGCGTTGATTCTGTGGTTCGGCCTGTTCCTCACCCTGGCCTCGGCGCTGTTCCAGATGTGGCAGATGCAACTGGGCGAAGGCGCAACGCGCGGAGCCTTCTCCAGCGGCGTATTCAGCGGCCTGGTGATGCTCCTGCTGCTGTCGCTGTAAATCGTTCCACAGATCGTTCTTGTGTCAATTTTGTCAATCTGATATGATGTCAGTCAGATTGACAGATTGGATTGACGATGAACGCATCCCTGCATCAGATGATTCGCGACGCATCGGCCGAGACGCGCTACCAGATCGAATGCCTGCTGCGCCAGGAAGCCGATGATCAGGCCTGGGCCGGGCAACTGGGGCCAGCCTATCGCCAGGGTGACGTTGCCCGCCTGCTGGGCAAGACCCGGCAGGCGGTTTCGGCTGACCGGGGGCTGTTGCGGCTGGAGATGCGCGACAGCGAGATCGGCTATCCGGTCTTTCAGTTCCAGGGCCGCCAGCCGCTTGCCGGCATTCGCGAAATCGTGCGGACCTTCCAGCCGGCGGTCACCAGCACCTGGACCACCGCCTCCTGGTTGACCTCCCCGGCAACGGAACTTGACGGCCGCACTCCACTTGAAGCGCTGCGGGCCGGAGAGCTTGAGCCGGTCCTGGCGCTGGCCCGCCGGACTGCCGCAGCACTGCGGCACTGACCATCCTGATTCCGGATGCCGCTTGGAAAACCGCCGTTGCGGGCCGGCAGTCTGGCCGGGTTGCCCAGACGCGCACTCTCCGGAAACCCGCTTTTTCGCGTCTGGCGGCATGCGCTGCCCGACGGCAGCACGCGCCCGAGCCCATGGTGGTTTGCCAGCGCTGAAATCGACTCTCCAGAAGGCGGCCGATTCGACCTGCCCGGCCCCATGGGCACCTGCTACCTTGCAACCCGCCCGGAAGCGGCATTGCTCGAAGCGCTGCAGATGCACCTGACCAACCTGCCCCGGACCGAACTGGCGGTTCGCCGCCTGGCGGTGCTGACGGCCCCGCCCGATGCGCCTGCCGCCGCCATGCTGACTGCGCGCCGGGTTGCCGGAGAATTCGGCATTACCGCCGAACTCTGGGCCGGGCGTGATCGAGCACTGAGCCGAACCTGGGCCGCAGCCCTCAGACGCGATGGCTGGTGGGCGATTTATGGCGGGATCAGCCACGACCCGTCCGGGCGGCTGCGTTCGGTCGCGCTTTTCGATACAGCCGGGGCTCACCCGCCGACCCACGGTGGCCGCTGGCACTCCAGCACGCGGACCATCGATCATGACAGCGAACTGGAACGGGCACTGGCGCGCTTCGGCGTGGAAGTGCGCGAGCCCGGCCAGTTGCCCTGGGCGGATCCTGTGCATTGACTCTTGCGGCCAAGATTGCATTGCCGAAGTCTTTTGTAATGATATATCATTACGAATTCTTGATATTCATTACGGAGTTTCCGCAAGATGCAAGATCGTCTGCAAACCAACCGTCTGGCTTTAGTCATTGGCCTGGCGCTGGCCACCCTGCCCGGAATCGTGCTGGCCCAAGCCCCCAGAGATGTCACGGATGACCGAATCGTGGTCGTCGGCGACCCGATGGGAGACCGCATCGCCGATGAGATCACCCAGCCGATTACCGTACTCAGCGGCGAGGAACTGGAAAAGCGCCGGCACGGCACGCTGGGCGAGATGCTCGACGGCCTGCCCGGCGTAGCAAACTCGGACTTCGGTCCGGGCGTCGGCCGGCCGGTAATCCGCGGCCTGCAGGGCTCGCGCGTGCAGGTGCTCGAAGACGGGTTGCGCACGGTGGATGTATCCGGCGAAGGTGCCGATCACGCCATTGCAGTCGATCCGCTGCGTGCCACCCAGATCGAGGTCTATCGCGGCCCGGCCACGCTGCTCTACGGAAGCGGCGCGGCCGGCGGCGTGGTCAACACCGTCACCCGCCGCTTCGATCCCGAAATTTCGGCCGGACCGACCCTGTCGGGCTTTGGATCCTTCGGCGAGAACGGCAACGACTGGCAGGGTGCGGCCAATGCCCAGATCCCGATCGGCCGGAATTTCGCGCTGCGCGGCGGCTGGTCGATCCGGCGCAGTGATGACTTCGATATCAAAGGCTTCCAGGAAATCGATTCCGACGAGGGCCGCAAGGGCAGGCTGGTCAACAGCAGCGTCGACAACGACACCTGGAATGTCGAGGGCCTGTGGAGCGGTCAGCGCGGCTACCTGGGCGTGGGCTTCAGCCGTTGGGAAAGCGACTACGGCATCCCGGAAAATTTCGATGCCCGGCCGCGCGAACTGGGCGGGCTGTCTGACGAATTCGAACGCATCAAAGCCGAATCCGACCGCTTCGACCTGCGCGCAGAATTTCGCGATCCGTTCCCGGGTTTCACCGCCGCGCGCATCAAGCTGGCCTATACAGAGTACGAGCAGGAGGAACTGGAGTTCGAATTCGACCGCACCCCCGAAGGCGGTGAACTCGATGAAATCGAAGTCGAGTCCGTTTTCGCCAACGATGCATTCGAAACCCGGCTTGAATTCGTTCATGCGCCTGTGGCCGGGCTGCGCGGCGTGATCGGGGTGCAGTTCAACGATCGAGATTTCGAGGCCGGCAACCCGGAAGACGAGGCCGAAATCTTCTATGTCCGACCAAGCGAGACCAGCACGATCGGACTGTTCGTACTGGAGGAGTTACCGACCGAATTCGGAAAGCTGGAATTCGGCCTGCGCGTCGAGCGTGAACGGGCCAGCGCCGGCGACGTGTTCGAAAATGAAATCGAAGGCGTGACCGGCCGCGACGGAAACTTCCTGCCGTTCCAGGCTCGACTGCAATCCAGGACTTTCACGCCGTTCAGTCTGTCGGCCGGCAGCATCATTGATATCAGCCGGCAACATCACCTGCGCGCATCGGTGACCGCGGCCGAACGCTCCCCCTCGCTGGAGCAGTTGTTCGCGTTCGGCCGACACGCTGCAGCCGGCACCTTCGAGATCGGCGATCCCGATCTTGCCAAGGAAACCTATGTCAACTTCGAGCTTGGCATCGACCGGCACAAGGGGCCGCTGCGCTACGACCTGGGCGTTTTCTACAACCGCGTCGACGATTTCGTGTTCCTGCAATCGGTCGACGACGGTGCCGGCGGCAGCGTGTTCGTCAATGATCTGGGTAACCGGGCCGGCGAAGGCGAGGCCATCGGCTGCGCCCCCGGCGACGGCGGCCTTTGCCGGCTCCGCAACGAACTGGTGTTCAACACCCAGCGCAACGCCGAGTTCTATGGCGCCGAGCTGGGTGCAGTCTGGGACGCCATCGAGGGCCCGATCCCGGTGTCATGGCGGTTCAGCGCCGATATCGTGCGCGGCGAGCTGAGAGACGGCGGCAACCTGCCGCGCATCACCCCGCCCCGGCTGGGTGTCGGTTTCGACACAGGCTGGCAGGATTTCGCCCTGAGCATCGACTACCAGCGCGTGTTCAAGCAGACCCGCACCGCCGAGCTGGAAGATTCAACCTCGGGCTTCGACCTGCTCGGTTTCGACCTGACCTGGCAGCCGGCCTTCTGGTCCGACGCTCGCTTCTTCCTGCGCGGTCGCAACCTGCTGAATGAGGACGGTCGCCGGCATCAGAGTTTCTTCCGCGATGACGCGCCGATCATCGGCCGCGCGATCTCCGGCGGGCTTCGGTTCGACTGGGGCGCCTAAAAGGCGCGCAGGGAATCACCGGGATTCGGAGGTAACCATGGGCATCAGTGAGTCGGGTTCGAACAATCCGATCAAGTCCGCCTCCGGGGCGGCAGGGGGATGAAGGCCGAGGTGGTGCGCTGATATTCTCGGTAGGCGTCGCCGCGTGATTTCAGCGCCTGCTGCTCCGTATACGGAATGCCCGAGACGCGGTACAGGAACAATAGCATCACCACCGGACCCAGCCAGGCCAGCCACTGGTGCGGGGCGCCCATTGCGATCAGCGGATAGGAAAACCAGTGCAGCCATTCGAAGAAGTAATTCGGGTGGCGGGAATAGCGCCACAGTCCGACATTGCAGACCTTGCCGCGGTTTTGCGGATCTTTCCGGAACGCGTCGAGCTGGCGGTCGGCCAGCGACTCACCGGCCAGCGAGACCAGCCAGAACGCCACGCCCAGCATCACCCAGACATTCAGCTCCGGCGACGCGTCACCGGCCACCACCCAGGCCGGTAGCGCAAACAGCCAGGCGACCAGCGCCTGGACCATGAAGAACCAGAACAGCCAGAAGTTTGCGCGCTCGCCCCAGTGTTCACGCATGGCCTGGTAACGACCGTCTTCCTCGGCGTGGCCGCCCACGCGCTGCCACAGGTGGCGCGTCAGCCGGAACGACCAGGTGCCGGCCACCAGCACGACCAGGATGCGCTTCTCGACGCTGCCGTCGGCCAGCACGGCATAGAACAGCGCCTGCACCCCGATCATCAGCGCCCAGGCAACATCCACCCAGTCGGCCCGGCCCGAGCCGCGTTGCCAGAACCACAGCGCGGTCATCACAGCGAGGCAGGCAAGGAAAGAGATGAGAATCAACATTTCCCGACTATGCAGGCAAATGCGTTCGTCGGGTGTGAAGCATGCTCAAAAGTCTCCCTGATTACGTAGCATCCTCAGCCATGCTGGCGAATAAAACCCCGGAAACCGCAGATCACGCAGATTTTCGCAGATGACTGATTATGCTTTTGAATTCAATAATTTGCGTGAATCTGCGTAATCTGTGGTTCGCCTTTGAACGATGGCTGTAGCCGCGCCGGCGCTATTGCGTGATCGGCGACAGCGTCAGTTCCACGCGCCGGTTCTGCGCCCGGCCGGCGGTGGTTTCGTTGGTCGCAATCGGATAATTCTGGCCGTAGCCGTAGGAAGCGATGCGCACGGGTGCGACACCCTGGGCGACCAGGTATTGCGCCACGGTGTCGGCGCGGCGCTCGGAAAGCCCCTGGTTGTGGGCTGCCGGGCCGGTCGAATCGGTGTGCCCGTCGACAATCAGCACGGTGCGATCGAACTCCTCGGCCACCAGCGCCACCGAATTCAGCACGCCAAAGAACTCCGGCTTGAGCGAGGCCGAATCGACATCGAAGGTCACATTGCCGGGCATGTTCAGCACGATGTCGTCGCCCTGGCGCGTGACGCTGACCCCGGTCCCACGAAGCTGCTCGCGCAGCTGTGCTTCCTGGCGATCCATATAGGCTCCAACCGCGGCACCGGAAAGCGCGCCGGCCCCGGCGCCGATGGCGGCGCGCTTGAGACGATCGCCACCGCTGATCGCGCCGATCACGGCACCGGCGGCCGCACCGATGGCAGCGCTCTGGCCACCGCGTGTCATGCGCGGGTCGCCGGTGTAGGGGTCGGTGGTCATGCAACCGCCGGCAAGAACGGCAGCGATGGCGCCGGCCAGCAATGGGGATGTAGGTTTCATTTCGGTCTCCAGGGGATTGAATTTCATTCAGTTGGGTTCCGGCGCAAGCGCTCCGCGTCCACCAAGCAGCAACGGTCCGCGCGCGCGACAGGACAAGCATGCTCCATCAGGGCTGAATCCAGCCTGAATCTCCCGGCACTTCACGCCGACTCCATGACCTCGCCGCTCTCGGCCTGAAAACTCCAGTGATCGGCCGATGCCTCCTTCCACTCTCTGACAAGCGAACACGACGGAAGATCACCCGACAGCAATTGCCCGGGCTCCAGGAACTGGTAGATTTCGGCCATCGAACGCACGTGCAGATCGTCGATTCTGCGGTAGACGTGGTCGGGTCGGATCTCGGCCGGTGATTTCAGACCCATCGCGGCCAGCATCTCCAGAAAGGCCTGGATGGTCGAATGGTGGTAGCGATGAACGCGCTCGGTCTTGCCCGGCACGTGCAGGCCCTTGACCAGCGCCGGGTTCTGGGTGGTGATCCCGGTCGGGCACATGTTGGAGTTGCATCTGAGCGCCTGGATGCAGCCCAGCGCGAACATCATAGCGCGCGCAGAGTTGCAGGTATCGGCCCCCAGCGCCATGGCGCGGATCATGTGGAAACTGCTGAATACCTTGCCCGAGTAGATCACCCGCACCTGATCGCGCAGCCCCGCGCCGCGCAGGCTGTTGGCAACGAACACCAGGCCGTCGCGCCCGGGCATGCCCAGTGAATTGGAAAACTCCAGTGGTGCCGCCCCGGTGCCGCCCTCGCCGCCGTCCACGGTGATGAAATCCGGTGCCGTGCCGACCTCCAGCATGGCCTTGACGACGGCCAGGAAATCGGTCCGGCGGCCCACGCAGAGCTTGATCCCCACCGGCTTGCCGTCGGAAAGCTCGCGCAGCCGGGCGACATATTCGATCAGATCGGTGGGAGTCGAAAAGGCGCTGTGCCAGGGCGGCGAAAGCGCTGATTCATACGGCGGCAGACCGCGTGCCTCGGCAATCTCGGGCGTGACCTTGGCGGCCGGCAGAATGCCGCCGTGACCGGGCTTGGCGCCTTGCGAGAGCTTGACCTCGACCATCCGGATCTGCTCATGGGCGACGGTTTCGCGGAAGCGCTCCGGGTCGAACGAGCCATCCCTGGCCCGGCAGCCGAAATAGCCCGTGCCGATCTGCCAGATCAGGTCTCCGCCCGGTTCGAGGTGATAGCGCGAAACACCACCCTCGCCGGTATTGTGGGCAAAGCCGCCCAGCTTCGCACCGCCGTTGAGCGCCAGCACGGCGCGATTGGACAGCGCACCGAAACTCATGGCCGAGACATTCAGGTGCGAGGCCGAATACGGTTTGCTGCAATCCGGCCCGCCGAACTCCACCCGCGGCTCCTCGTCCAGTTGCTTGACCGGCGCCAGAGAATGGCTGGCCCACTCGTAACCGACGCG
>SR_TP_S13solDRAFT_1000491_pt1 | contig 16098 bp, 12 predicted proteins | sample SodReaTP_S13sol_FD_11159 | JGI IMG/M metagenome (IMG submission 11159)
GGCGGAGCCGATCGCCGTCAACGGCTCCGGCCGGGCGCCGGCGGGCGCCAGCCTGGAGTGGTATCGGGAACAGGGCTTCGAGGCGATCCCGGAGGACGGCGCCCACGGCGTCGTCGTCCCCGGCTCCATCGCCGCCTGGTGCCGCCTGGCCGCCGACCACGGCCGCAAGGACATCGGCGAGATCCTGGCACCGGCGATCCGCTATGCCGAAGAGGGCTACGTGATCACACCGCGCGTCGCCGCGGACTGGGAGGGGCTGGTGCCGCGCCTGGCCGCCGACGAGGTGGCGCGCGAACTGCTGCTGGTGGACGGCAAGGCGCCGGCGCTCGGCAGCCGGCACCACCAACCGAAGCTGGGCGCCACCCTCCGCCGGATCGCTCTGGACGGCGCCAAGGGCTTCTACGAGGGGCCGGTGGCCGAAGACCTCGTCGCCCGGCTACAGGCGCTGGGCGGGCGCCACGAGCTGGCGGACTTCGCTGCGGCCCAGGCCGACTACGTGACGCCGGTCGCCACCGACTACCGCGGGTGGCGGGTCTTCGAGTGCCCGCCTAACGGCCAGGGCGTGATCGCCCTGATGATCCTGAACATCCTCTCGGGCTACGAGTTGAAGGGGATGGACGCGGTGGCGCGCACCCACCTGCTGGCCGAGGCCAGCAAGCAGGCCTACTGCCAGCGCGACCTGCTGATCAGCGACCCCGCGGCCATGACGGTGACCACCGAAGCCCTGCTCTCGGCGAAGACCGCAGAGCGGCTGCGCGCGCGCATCTCCCCGGAACAGGCCGCCGAGGCCACGGCGCTCGACTTCGGCGGTGCCGAGCACCGCGACACGATCTGCCTCTCCGTCATCGACGGCGATGGCAACGCCATCTCCTTCATCAACTCGCTCTTCCACGGCTTCGGCAGCTGCGTGGTGGGGCCGGAGTCGGGTGTGGTGCTCAACAACCGCGCCTCTTCCTTCCGGTTGGAGCCGGGCCACGTCAACGCGCTGGCCCCCGGCAAGCGGCCGATGCACACTATCATCCCCGGCATGGCGATCCAGGGCGACGCCGCGGTGCTGCCCTTCGGCGTGATGGGCGGCCACTACCAGGCGACCGGCCACGCGGCCTTCCTGTCCGCCGTGCTCGATGAGGGCCTGGACCTGCAGACGGCGGTCGACCGCCCGCGCAGCTTCGCCCACGAAGGCGTGCTGACCCTGGAGACCGGCTTCAGCGAAGAGCAGGCGGCGGCGCTGCGCCGTCTCGGCCACCAGGTGGCCTTCGCCGAGAGCCCGCACGGCGGCGCCCAGGCGGTGCGGCTCGACCGCGAGCGCGGCACCCTGACCGCCGCCTCCGACCCCCGCAAGGACGGCTGCGCGCTGGGCTGGTAGCCTGGCGGTTCAGGCAAAAGTCATCGCGAGCGGCCGAAGGGCGCGTGGCGATCCAGGGGCCGGAGGCAAAGGGCCCTGGATTGCTTCGCTGCGCTCGCAATGACGAGGGCCGGCGGATCGCCTTCCGCCTTCCTCCGCTGGCCGGTCGCCGCCGCCCCCTCAGGCGGCCGAGCGCTGCTCCGCGCCGCGGCGCAGTTCGCGGCCCAGGAAGGCGGCGACGGCGCCCATGCCGGCACCGTCGGAGCCGGTCAGCCCGGCGGCCGCCTCGGCCTCGGCGTTATAGTTGGTGTTGGTGTTGACGTCGTAGGTGAAGGCGCGGCCCGAGGCGTCCCGGATGAACTCGATGCCCGCGACCTCGATGTCGCTGGCGCCGAGGAAGCGCTCGTAGGCCGCCGCCAGCGCCGGCTCGATACCCTGCGGCAGGATGCGGAAGCGCCCGGCGGGCTGCGCGCCGGCGGGGCAGAAGGCCTCCTCCTCCGGCAGCTGGCACTGGTCGGCCGGGCAGAGCTCGAAGCCGCGGCTGGCGTCGACCTCGACGGCATAGAGGAAGCGGCCGCCGACGAACTCGGCGCGGGTGATCACCGGCCGCTCCGCCCGCAGGTACTCCTGCAGCAGCCAGCAGCCGTCGAGCGGCTCCTCCAGTCCTCCGGCCCGGTAGGTCTCGAGCAGTTCCTCGGCCGAGCCGAAGAGCTGCACGCCCTGCCCGCGCCCGCCCCGATTGGGCTTCAGGATCAGCGGTTCCGCGCCGAAGCTGCGCGCGGCGCGCTCCAGCTCGGCCTCGCCGACCGCCAGCAGCGTGCGCGGCGTCGCGATGCCGGCCGCCTGCAGCGCCAGGTACTGCCGCGCCTTGGAGACCTCAAGCGCCACCGCGCGGGGTCCGTTGACCAGACGCCGCCCGTGCAGCGCCAGCCAGTCCAGCACGGCGGTGGTAAGCTCCGGGCCGAAGCGGTGGCCGCGGGTGTGCGCGGAGGCGCTCATGCGGTTGTAGAAGACGCCGGCCGGCGGGGCGGCGCCCAGGTCGAAGCCGCCGTCTGCCAGGAACCACTCGGCATAGGGCAGCCCGCGCGCCTCAAAGGCCGCGCGCAGGGGCACCACCCACTCCTCGTTCTCGTGAATCACGTGGATCCTGGTTTCGGTCATCCCGCCTCCTTCCGGCCGCCCTCACTGTGAAGACGGAAATCAACATCACGATTGAGTGTATTTATGTGTTCTATTACAAGATAGTCTCGTTGATTGCGCCCGCCAACGCTTTTCGGCATGTCGCATTTCTGCAGCCGGAGCGTCGCCCCCGGATAGTCGCGCCGGCGCAGGCAGGCCTACCATCCGACCAATCCGGCAAGGTCGCCGGACGGCCCGGCCGTGACGCTTTCGTCACTCCAGTCCGAGCCGCCGCGAGGAGAGACACGGGCCCGCATGACCCACTATTCCGTCTTCAGCCTGGTGCGGAACGCCCTGCGCGGACCCCAGGCTTGGTCGCCGGCCTGGCGCGAGCCGGAGCCGAAGTCCGAATACGAGGTGGTGATCGTCGGCGCCGGCGGGCACGGCCTCGCCACGGCCTACTATCTCGCCAAGGAGCACGGCATCACCGACGTGGCGGTGGTGGAGAAGGGCTGGCTCGGCGGCGGCAATACCGGGCGCAACACCACCATCGTGCGCTCCAACTACCTGCTGGAGGGGAACGCCCACTTCTACGAGCTGTCGCTGAAGCTCTGGGAGGATCTGAGCCGCGACCTGAACTACAACGTGATGTTCAGCCAGCGCGGCGTGCTGAACCTCGCCCACTCCGACACCCAGATGGACGCCTTCCGGCGGCGCGGCAACGCCATGCGCCTGAACGGCATCGACGCCGAGCTGCTGGACCGGGCGGCGGTGCGCGCCATGGTGCCGGAGCTGAACTTCGACGACGCCCGCTTTCCCATCTACGGCGGTCTGCTGCAGCCGCGCGGCGGCACCGCGCGCCACGACGCCGTGGCCTGGGGCTACGCCCGCGGCGCCGACTCCCGCGGTGTCGACATCATCCAGAACTGCGAGGTGACCGGCATCCGCCGCGAGGGCGGCCGGGTGACCGGCGTGGAGACCAGCCGCGGCTTCATCGGCGCAAAGAAAGTGGGCCTGGCGGTCGCCGGCAACTCCTCGCGCCTGGCGGCCATGGCCGGGCTGCGGCTGCCGATCGAGAGCCACGTGCTGCAGGCCTTCGTCTCCGAGGCGCTGAAGCCGACGATCGATACGGTGGTGACCTTCGGGGCGCACCACTTCTACATCAGCCAGTCCGACAAGGGCAGCCTGGTCTTCGGCGGCGACCTGGACGGCTACAACTCCTACGCCCAGCGCGGCAACCTGCCGCTGGTAGAGGATGTGATCACCGCCGGCCTGGCGCTCTTCCCGAACCTCTCCCGCGTCAAGCTGCTGCGCCACTGGGGCGGCGTCATGGACATGTCGATGGACGGCAGCCCGATCATCGGCAAGCTGCCGCTCGAGGGGCTCTACCTGAACGGCGGCTGGTGCTACGGCGGCTTCAAGGCGACGCCCGGCTCGGGCTGGGTCTTCGCCCACACCATTGCCCACGACCGCCCGCACCGACTGAACGAGGCCTTCTCCCTGGAGCGCTTCGCCAGCGGGGCCGTACTCGACGAAAAGGGCGCCGGCCCCGTGCCGGGCCATCACTGAGGCCGATTAGAGATGCGCATTCCCTGCCCCTGGTGCGGCGAACGGGACGCCGGCGAATTCGTCTACGGCGGCGACGCCGGCCTGCGCCGCCCCGCCGACGACGCGCCGATGCAAGACTGGGTCGACTACGTCTTCTATCGCGACAACCCGCGCGGCGCCCACCGCGAGCACTGGCAGCACGTGCAGGGCTGCCGCGCCTGGATCGTGGTGGAGCGCGACACCCTGACCCACGCCGTCACCGGCAGCCGCCCGGCGAGCGAAGTGGCGGCCGAGACCGGAGGGGCGGCATGAGCGCCGACCATCACGCCGCACCGGCCCGCGACGGCTTCCGCCTGGCGACGGGCGGCCGTATCGACCGCGCCACGCCGCTGAGCTTCCGCTTCGACGGCAAGGCCTACAGCGGCTTCGCCGGCGACACCCTGGCCTCGGCGCTGCTGGCCTCCGGCGTCAAGCTCTTCGGCCGCAGCTTCAAGTACCACCGGCCGCGCGGCCTGCTCTCCGCCGGGGTCGAAGAGCCCAACGCCCTGGTCCATCTGCGCGGCGGCGCGCGGCACGAGCCCAACGTTCGCGCCACGGTGGCCGAACTCTTCGAGGGGCTGGAGGCGAGCAGCCAGAACCGCTGGCCCTCCCTGGCCTTCGACATCGGCTCGGTCAACGACCTCTTCTCGCCTTTCCTGGGCGCCGGCTTCTACTACAAGACCTTCATGGGGCCGACGCGCGGTTCCTGGCATCTCTACGAGAAGATCATCCGCCGCGCCGCTGGCCTGGGCCGGGCGCCGAGCGAGCCCGATCCGGACCGCTACGAGAAAGCCCACGGCCACTGCGACATCCTGGTGGTGGGCGGCGGCGCGGCCGGCCTGGCCGCCGCGCTGGCCGCGGCGCGGGCCGGCGCCCGCGTGGTCCTGGCCGAGCAGGACAGCGAAGCCGGCGGCAGCCTGCTGGGCGAGCGCGCCGGCGAAGGCCTGCAGTGGGCCGAGGCGGCGATCGCCGAGCTGCGCGCGATGCCGAAGGTGCGGCTGCTGCTGCGCACCACCGCCTTCGGCTTCTACGACCACGGCGTGGTGGGCCTGGTGGAGCGGGTGGCCGACCATCTGGCCGAGCCGGAGCCGCATCAGCCGCGCCAGCGCCTCTGGACCCTGCGCGCCAAGCAGGTGGTGCTGGCCGGCGGCGCCCACGAAAGGCCGCTGCTGTTCGGCGACAACGACCTGCCCGGCGTGATGCTGGCCGGCGCGGTGCGGCGCTACCTGCACCGCTGGGCCGTGGCGCCGGCCGAGCGCGCGCTGGTCTTCGCCAACCACGACGAGGCCTACCGCAGCGCCCTGGACCTGGCCGACGCCGGCGTGCCGGTGGCCGCCGTGGTGGACCCGCGCCCGGCGCCGGGCGACGGCCTCGCCGCCGCCCTGGCGGAGCGCGGCATCGAGCATCTGGGCGGCCATGCGGTCCAGCGCGCCCGCGGCAACCGCTGGCTGATCGGCGCCGAGGTGGTGGCGCTGGACGGCAGCGGCCGACCCGGCGGCAGGCCCCGCTTCCTGGCCTGCGACCTGCTGGCCATGTCCGGCGGCTGGAACCCGGCGGTGCAGCTCCACGCCCAGGCCGGCGGCGCGCCGCGCTGGGACGAGCGCCTCGCCACCTTCGTGCCGGGCACGGCGAAGCAGGCCGAACGCTCGGCCGGCGCCGCAGCCGGCCGCCTGACACTCACGGCTGCCCTGGCGGACGGCCTGGATGCCGGCCTGGCGGCGGCCGAGGCCGCCGGCTTCGCGGCCAAGGCCTTCGCCCTGCCGGAGGTCGAGACGGAGGCCGAGGCGGTGCCGACGGGCCTCTGGGAGGTGTCCGGCCGCAAGGGCAAGCGCTTCGTCGACTTCCAGCACGACGTCACCAGCAAGGACCTGAAGCAGGCGGTGCAGGAGGGCTACCGCTCGCCGGAGCACGCCAAGCGCTACACCACCGCCGGCATGGCGACCGACCAGGGCAAGACCGGCAACGTCGCCGCCCTGGAGGTGCTGGCCCGGGCCCGTGGTCAGGCGACGGCCGAGCTGGCCCAGACCACCTTCCGCCCGCCCTACACGCCGGTCGCGCTGGGCGCCTTCGCCGGCCGCGAGGTCGGTCGGCACTATCATCCGGTCCGCCGCACGCCGATGCACCACTGGCACGAGGCGCAGGGCGCGCTGATGGTCGAGGCCGGGCTCTGGATGCGGCCGCGCTACTATCCCCGGCCCGGCGAGAGCCTGCGCGAGTGCATGAACCGCGAGACCCTGCACGTGCGCGAGAAGGTCGGCATGGTCGACGTCTCCACCCTGGGCAAGATCGACGTGCAGGGGCCCGACGCCGGCGAGTTCCTGAACCGCATCTACGCCAACGGCTTCAAGACCCTGCCGGTCGGCAAGGCCCGCTACGGGCTGATGCTGCGCGAAGACGGCATGGTCTTCGACGACGGCACCTGCTCGCGCCTGGACGAACAGCACTACCTGGTGACCACCACCACGGCCAATGCCGCGCGGGTGCTGAGCCACATGGAATACCATCACCAGTGCTGCTGGCCGGAGCTGCGCGTGCACCTGGCCTCGGTGACCGACCAGTTCGCCGCCATGGCGATCGCCGGCCCGCGCGCGCGCCGGGTGCTGGAGAAGGCCGTCACCGGCGCCGATGTCTCCAACGAGGCCCTGCCCTTCATGGGCGTGGTGCGGGCGGAGATCGCCGGCTACCCGATCATCCTCTTCCGCATCTCCTTCTCGGGCGAGCTGGCCTACGAGGTGGCGACCGGCGCCGACCACGGCCTGACCGTCTGGGAGGCCCTGCTGGAGGCCGGCCGCGAGGAGGAGATCATCCCCTACGGCACCGAGGCCATGGCGGTGATGCGCATCGAGAAGGGCCACGTCGCCGGCGGCGAACTCTCCGGCCAGACCACCGCGGCCGACCTCGGCCTCGGCAAGCTCTGCTCGACCAAGAAGCCCTACGTCGGCCACCGCCTCAAGGAGCGGCCGGCGACGGCCGATCCGCAGCGCCCGGCCCTGGTGGGGCTAATGTCGCTGGAGGACAACGTCGGCATCCCGGCCGGCTCCCAGCTGGTGGCCGATCCCCAGGCGCGCCCGCCGGTGACCATGCTGGGCTACGTCACCAGCACCACCTACTCCATCACCCTGGACCGGCAGATCGCCCTGGCGCTGCTGACCGACGGCGCCGCGCGGCAGGGGCAGACCCTCTACGCCGCCAACCCGCTGGCCGGCTCCAGCGTCAAGGTGCAGGTCGTCTCGCCGCACTTCTTCGACCCCGAAGGAAAGCGCCTCCATGCCTGAGCGCCTCTCCGCCCTCGCCGAGGCCTATCGGCCGGGCCTCTACGGCACCACCGACCCTGCCGCCGCGACCCTGGTGCTGCAGGAGCGGCGCGGACTCGACCTGGCACTGCTCGCCGGTTTCCCGGAAGACCGCGAGGCCCTGGCCGCCGCGGTGACGTCGCGGCTCGGCCTCGCCCTGCCCGCTCCCGGCCGCGCCGCCGAGGCCAAGGGCGGCACGCTGCTGTGGCAGGGCCCGGACCGTTGGCTGGCGGTAGCCTCCGAAGGCCGCGGCCTCGCCGTCGCCCTGCGCGAAGCCCTGGCCGGGCGGCCCGCCGTGGCGGTGACCGACCTGGCCCATGCGCGCAGCGTGATCCGTCTGCGCGGGAGCGCGGCCCGCCCGCTGCTCGCCAAGGGTTGCGGCCTCGATCTCGACCCCGCGGTCTTCGAGGCCGGCCACTGCGCCGTCACGCGCTTCGGCCATCAGGCCGTGACGCTGCACGCGCGCGGCGCCGAGGCGATCGACCTCTACGTTACCCGCAGCTTCGCCCTGGCGCTGTGGGAAGAGCTGCTCGACCTGGGCGGCGAATTCGGCCTGCGGGTCGAGGAAGCCGCCAACGGCTGACGGCCGCGGCGGTGAACAGGGCCAAGAGGATGGGAGACCGTAAATGATGAAGCAACTCACCCTGGGCACGGCGGCGGCCGTCGTGCTGGGCCTCGGCGTACAGGCGCCGGCGGCGCAGGCCGACGTGATGGAGACCATCCAGGAGCGCGGCACCCTGGTCGTCGGCATCCGCGCCGACTACCGGCCCTACGGCTATCTCGATTCCGACGGCAACAACATCGGCATCGAGCCGGAACTGGCCCGCGACGTGGCCGAGCGCCTCGGCGTCGACATCGAGTTCGTGCCGGTGGTGGCCTCCAACCGCATGGAGTTCCTGCAGCAGGGCCGCATCGACCTGATGATCGCCACCATGACCGACACCGAGGAGCGGCGGCGCGCGGTCTACATCGTCGAGCCGAACTACTATTCGTCGGGCACCAACGTCCTGGCGCCGAAGTCGGTCGGCTTCACCCAGTGGGAGGACCTGCGCGGCCGGCCGATCTGCGGCATCCAGGGCGCCTTCTATAACCGCAAGACCCAGGAGGAGTTCGGCGCCGAGATCGTCGCCTTCACCGGCACCGCCGAGGTGCTGACGGCGCTGCAGCAGGGGCGCTGCCAGGGCTTCGTCTACGACGACTCCTTCATCAACGCCCGCCTCCAGGAGGAGGACTGGGCCGACTACGAGATGCCGATGGAAACCATCGACGACGCCTCCTGGGGTCTCGCGGTGGCGCCCGGCGAGGAGGCCTTCTACCAGTTCATGAGCGAGACGATCACCGACTGGCACGCCAGCGGCAAGATCATCGAGTTGGAGGAGAAGTACGGCGTGGAGCCGATCCCCTTCACCCGCCGCATGCACGAAGAGCTCGGCGGCTGACGACGGGAACGGGTGCCTGCCCCGCGGTTCCGGGGGCCGGCACCCTCTTCCCCCTTTCCGCTACCCCCGTCATCCTGAGCGCAGCGAAGGATCTGGAGCCGCTCGGCGCGAGGTCCTTCGCTGCGCTCAGGATGACGTGAGAGGACTCTTCCGGGACAGGAGTGCCCTTGGACCCCATCTACGACTGGTTCCGGCAGCTCTACTGGGACCACGGCATCAACCTGACGATCGTCTACGACGGCTTCGACCGGCGGCGGATGCTCAACGGCCTCTGGATGACCATCCGGCTGTCGGCGATCTGTCTGCTGCTGTCGGTGGTGATCGGCATCCTCGGCGCCTGGCTGCAGGGTTCGCGGCTGGTCTGGACGCGCCGGATCGTCCAGGGCTACATCCAGTTCTTCCGCAACACCCCGCCGCTGGTGCAGCTCTACTTCTTCTTCTTCGCCGTCGGCAGCCTGCTGCCGCGGGTCGAGAACCAGTTCGGCTTCATGGAGCCGATGATCGGCAACGTCACCTGGGCCATCATCTCGCTCTCCTTCTTCGCCGGCGCCTTCAACGTGGAGATCTTCCGCTCGGGCATCGAGGCGGTGCCGAAGGCGACGGTCGAGGCTGCGGAATCCCTCGGCTACAACCGCTGGCAGACCTACATCTACGTGGTCCTGCCGCTGGCCTTCCGGGTCTGCCTGCCGGCGCTGAACAACAACCTGGTGAACCTGGTCAAGACCACCACGCTGGCCTATGCCATCGCCGTGCCGGAGATGCTCTACGTCGCCAACCAGATCTGGTCCGACGCCGTCAACGTGCCGGAGATGATGACCTTCCTGCTCTTCGCCTACGTGATCCTGGTCGGCGCCCTGGTCTGGGTGATGAACCGCTGGGAGCGCAGCCTGCGGCTGCCGGGATTCGGCCGATGAGCCGCCCGCCCCCGAAGCGCCGCCCTCCCCTGGGCCACGACGCCCTGGCCGGCGGCACCGACCTGCCGGTGCTGCTGCCCGCCGCCGAGCGGCTGCAGCGCGAGGCCGCCCGCGACCGCCTGCTGGGCTGGCCGCGGCTGCGGCTGCGCGGCCGCGACGGCGTCTGGCTCTGCCTGCTGCTGCTGCTGGCCGCCGGTACGGCCGAGGCCCAGGCCCTGGCCTCGGGCCGCGAGTCGGCCTTCACCGCCATCGCCCGCTGGATCCCGCTGCTGCTGCAGGGCTTCGGCTTCAACATCCTGATCTCGGTGCTGTCGATGGCGCTGGGCACGCTGCTCGGCGTCTTCCTCGGCCTGCTGCAGATCTCCCTGCTGCCGCCGGTGCGCTTCTCCAGCTGGCTGGTGACCCAGTTCTTCCGCAATGCGCCCTGGCTGGTGCTGCTCTTCTACTGCATGTTCCTGCTGCCCTTCGAGATCCGCCTGCTGGGCTGGCGCATCCCCTTCCCGGACTGGATCAAGGCCATCATCGGCCTGTCGCTGCCGGTCATGGCGAACGTCTCGGAGATCGTGCGCGGCGCCGTGAACTCGATCCCCTCCGGACAGTGGGAAGCGGCCGAATCCCTGGCCTTCACCCGGCGCCAGACGCTCTGGCAGATCATCATCCCGCAGTGCGTGAAGCGCATGCTGCCGCCCTGGATGAACCTCTACGCCATCCTGACCATGGCGACGGTGCTGGCCTCGATCGTCGGCGTCTCCGAGGTCATGACCCTGACACGCCGGGTGCTGGCCGCCGAGGACCGCAGCGACCTGCTGATCCCGCTCTACGGCTTCATCCTGCTGTGGTTCTTCGCCTACTGCTATCCCATCGCCCGGCTCACCACCTGGCTGGAGCGCCGCTATGCCGTCAAGCTCTGAGATCCCCACCCCGCCCGCCGCCCAGGCGCCGGAGCAGCCCATCGTCGCCATCCGCGAGGTGCACAAGGCCTTCGGCGAGAACGAGGTGCTCAAGGGCGTCTCGCTGGAGGTGGCCAAGGGCAGCACCATCTGCATCATCGGCCCCTCCGGCTCGGGCAAGTCGACCCTGCTGCGCTGCGTCAACGCGCTGGTGGAGATCGACAGCGGCTCGATCCTGGTGGAGGGGCGCGAGGTCAACGACCCCAAGCTCGACAAGCTGGCCCTGCGCCGGCGCGTCGGCATGGTGTTCCAGCAGTACAACCTTTTCCCGCACAAGACGGCGCTGCAGAACGTCATGATGGCGCCGATCACGGTGCTCCGGCAGGACCGCCGGGAGGTGGAGGAGCGCGCGGTGCAGCTGCTCGCCAAGGTGCGCCTGGCGGGCAAGGAGCAGGCCTATCCCGGCGAGCTCTCCGGCGGCCAGCAGCAGCGCGTCGCCATCGCCCGCAGCCTGGCCATGAACCCGGCGGTGATGCTCTTCGACGAGGTGACCGCCGCGCTGGATCCGGAGACGGTCAAGGAGGTGCTGGTCACCATCCGCGAGCTGGCCGAGGAGGGCATGACCTGCCTGCTGGTGACCCACGAGATGGGCTTCGCGCGGGAGGTGGCCGACCAGGTCTACTTCACCGACCACGGCCGCATCGTCGAGTCCGGGCCGCCGGCGGCGTTCTTCGCCAACCCGCGCGACCCGCGGACGAAGGAGTTCCTGGGCCAGATCCTCTGACCTCGCTCCCACCTCCGCCGGGGGCGCCGGGCGGCCTTGCGAAAGCGCCGCTTGTCGAGGGCCGGCGCCGCGGATAGCAAGGCCGGGCCATGCACAGCCTCGCCGCCTATCTCGGTTTTCTCGCCGGCAACGCCCGCTTTCTGGCGGTCGGCTTCCTGCTCTGCTTCTTCTCCAGTTTCGGCCAGACCTTCTTCATCGCGCTCTTCGGCGCCGAGATTCGCGGCAGCCTCGACATCGGCCACGGCACCTTCGGCACGGTCTACTCGCTGGCGACCATGGCCAGCGCCGCGCTGATGCTCTGGCTCGGCGCGCTACTCGACCGCATCGACCTGCGCCGCTACGCCGCCGGCGCCTGCCTGCTGCTGGCGGGCGCGGCGCTGCTGCTGCCGCTGGCCGAGAGCCTGGGGCTGCTGTTCCTGGCGATCCTGGGCCTGCGGCTGGGCGGCCAGGGGCTGATGAGCCACGCCGGCGTGACCTCCATGGCCCGCTACTTCCGCCAGGGGCGCGGCACGGCGGTGGGGATCGCCATGATCGGCCACCCGGCCGGCGAGGCGCTGCTGCCGCCGCTGATCGTGGCGTCGCTGCTGCTGGTCGGCTGGCAGGCGCTCTGGTGGGGCGCGGCGGCCCTGGTGCTGCTCTTCGTGCCGGCGCTCTTCCTGCTGCTGCGCGACCAGCGCGAGCGCCACGCCCGGCTGCTGGCGGCGGAAGCGGAGAGCGCCGGAGAGCACCGCAGCTTCTCCCGCGCCGAGGTGCTGCGCGATCGCCGCTTCCACCTGCTGCTGCCGGGGCTGCTGGCGCCGGGCTTCCTGGTCACGGCCTTCTTCTTTCACCAGATCCACCTGGTCGAGTCGAAGGGTTGGGAACTCGCCTGGTTCGCCGCCAGCTTCTCCCTCTACGCCGCCGTGTCGGTGGTCGGCATGCTGTTCGGCGGCCCGCTGGTCGACCGCCTCGGCGTGCGCCGGCTGATGCCCTTCTATCTGCTGCCGCTGGCGCTGGCCTGCCTGCTGCTGGGCCTCTCCGCAGGCCCCTGGGGCGCCCCGGCCTTCATGCTGCTGGCCGGGGTCACGACCGGTCTGGCCGGCCCGCTGCTGACGGCCATGTGGGCGGAGGTCTACGGCGTGGCGCACCTCGGCGCCATCAAGGCGCTGGCAGCCTCGGTCATGGTCTTCTCCACCGCCCTCTCGCCGGCCGCCTTCGGCTGGCTGATCGACCTCGGCGTGACGATCGACAGCCTCGCCCTCGCCTCCGCGGTCGCCGTCGCGCTGGCCGCCGGCCTGGTCACCCTTGCCTTCGCGCGCCCCCTGCCGCCGACCCGATAGGACGAATGCTAAGCCTTTTTTAGTTGTTCAGGATGCAGTCTCGTCCCGGGACAGGAATGACGGGGCCGGACGGATGACGCCACACGATCTGCTCGAGATTCTGCGACGGCACGAGCTCTGGCTGCGCAACCGACCGGACGGGCGCCGCGCCAACCTGGCGATGAGCGACCTCAACGGCTTCGACCTGAGCCGCACCAAGCTGCGCTCCGCCAAGCTCTCCGGCGCCAACCTGACCCACTGCAACTTCTCGGAGGCCGATCTCAGCCAGGCCGACGTCTTCGCCGCCGACCTGGAGCGCGCGAACCTCAGCCTCTGCAACCTCTCCAACGCCGACCTGCGCGGCGTGCGGCTGCGCGGCGCCAAGCTGACCGGCGCCAACCTGCGCGGCGCCGACCTGCGCGGGGGCACGCTGATCGACGGGCGGCGCGACCGCGCCGGCGTCTCCTTCCGCAACGCCTCGCTGGACAGCGCCGATCTCGACGCCTCCAACCTCAGCGACGCCAACCTCTCCGGCGCCGACCTGACCCAGGCCTCGCTGGTGGGGGCCGACTGCGAAGGCGCGCTGATGAGCGAGTGCATCATGGAGCGCGCCAACCTGCGCAACGCCCGCCTGACCCGGGCCAACCTGCGCGGCGCCAAGCTGAACGAAGCCGATCTGAGCGGCGTCGACCTGACCAACGCCAACCTGGTGGGGGCCAGCCTGCGTGGCGCCAAGCTCGCCGGCGCGGACTTCACCGGCGCCAACACCACGGGCTGCGACTTCGAGGGGGCCGACCTGCGCGGCGCCGTACTGATGCGTACCGCCGACGACTTCTCGGCCCGGGTCCGCAAGGCGCTCTCCGACCACAGCATCTGGGTGACCAGCAGTGGTGCCGAGGGCGCGCGCTGCGAACTGCCCAACGAGGACCTCTCGCAGATCGACCTGGCCGGCGCCAACCTGAGCGGCGCCAACCTGCGCGGCGCCAAGCTGGTGCGCGCCAAGCTGACCGGTGCGCAACTGGCGATGACCGAGCTCTCGGGCGCCGACCTGACGCGCGCCGACCTGGCCGGCGCCATCCTGGAGGGCAGCAACATGCGCGGCTGCTCGCTGGCCGGCGCCAACCTGGAGCGCGCGAAGCTGGGCCCGGTCGAGCTGAAGGACCCGCAGGGCCGACCGACCGGTCGCCTCTGGCCGGTCAACCTGACCCGGGCCGATCTCTCGGGCGCGCGCCTCAACCAGGCCTTCCTGCAGATGGTGAACCTGGCAGACGCCAACCTGGCGCACGCAAAGCTGCGTGACGCCGACCTCGGCAGCGCCAACCTGGAGGGCGCCAAGCTGGACGGCGCCGACCTTGCCGGCGCACTGATGCCGGCGCTCGCCAGCGAGGGCTGAAACGGGCGCCCCGAGGCCCGCGTTACCGGTGGCGTCGGAACGGCAGCCCGGCTACTCTCGGCGGCAGGCGGCGAGAGCAGAGTGGTGACGACACCTCCCTACGGTAGAGAAGAGTCCGATACGGAGCCGGAGGAGGAGGAGACGGCGCGTCTCGCGGCCCTGCGGGCGCTAGCGATTCTCGATACGCCCCCGGAGGAGGACTACGAGCGCATCACCCGGCTGGCCGCCGGCGCGCTCGACGCGCCCATGGCGCTGCTCGCCTTCATCGACGGCGACCGCCAGTGGTTCAAGTCGGCGCAGGGCCTGGACACCCGCGAGACGCCGCTGGAAGACTCCTTCTGCCTGCGCACCATCTCGCGCCCGGGCCTGCACCTGGTACTCGACACCCAGCTCGACCCCGGCTACCGGAACAACCGCTACGTCACCGGCTGGCCCGGAATCCGCTTCTACGCCGCCATGCCGGTCCATGCGCCGAGCGGCGAGGCCATCGGCAGCCTGAGCGTTCTCGACGACCGGCCGCGCCGCCACTTTTCCGAGCGGAGCCGGCAGATGCTCGCCGATCTGGCGCAGCTCGCCACCGAGCGCCTGGCGCTGCGCGCCAGCCGCGACGAGCAGCTGCGCCGCCTCGAGGGCCAGGCGCAGGAGGCCAACCGACGGCTGCGCGAGGCCATCGAGACCATGTCGGAAGGCTTCGTGCTGCTGGACCGCGACGACCGGCTGCTGCTCTGCAACTCGAAGTACCGCGAGTTCTATCCGGAGATGGCCGAGCACATCGTCGCCGGCGCCACCTTCGAGGAGTTGCTGCATCGCTTCGTCGAGATGGGCGGGCAGCCCGACGCCGCCGGCCGCGAGCAGGAACGCATCGCCGAGCGTCTGGCGCTGCACCGGCAGCCCCGCGCCAGCTTCGAGCAGCGGCTGCCGGGCGACCGCTGGCTGCGGGTCGAGGAGCGCCGCCTGCCCGACGGCGGCAGCGTCGGCGTGCGCGTCGACATCACCGAGCTGAAGCGGCGCGAGCGCGAGCTGCACGAGGCGATCCGCCAGGCGGAGATGGCGAACCACGCCAAGTCGATGTTCCTCGCCAACATGAGCCATGAGCTGCGCACGCCGCTGAACGCCGTGATCGGCTTCTCCGAGGCGCTGTCGCTCGGGCTGGCCGGGCCGCTGAACGAGCGCCAGAGCAGCTATCTCGGCGACGTCACCCGCGCCGCCCGGCACCTGCTCAACCTGATCAACGACGTGCTCGACCTCGCCCGCATCGAGACCGGCAAGCTGTCGCTGCGCCGCCAGCCGCTCGACTTCGCGCGCCTGGTCGCCGACTCCCTCGCCGTCGTGCGGCAGAGCGCCGACGAGGGCCGGGTGGCGCTGAAGGTGGCCGCGGCGGAGCAGCTGCCGCCGCTCTGGGCCGATCCGCTGCGCCTGCGCCAGGTGCTGATCAACATCCTCTCCAACGCAGTGAAGTTCACCCAGCCCAGCGGCCGCGTGGCGGTGGACGCGGAGGTGGCGGGCGAGACGCTGCTGATCCGCGTCACCGACAACGGCATCGGCATGACCGCCGAGGAGGCGGAACGTGCGCTGGAGCCATTCTCGCAGATCGAGAGCCCGCTGGCGAAGCGCTTCCAGGGCAGCGGGCTCGGCCTGCCGATCGCCCGCCAGCTGGTCGAGCTGCACGACGGCAGCCTGACGATCGAGAGCGAGAAGCACCGCGGCACCCGCGTCACCATCGCCCTGCCCCTGCAGCCGCCCGAGGCGTGACGCCCCGCCCTAGTCGACCGTCCAGGTTCCGGCGGCTCGCAGGAGGGCGTCGAGGTCGCCCTGGACGGGGCCGGGGGCGGGGCGGCCGGAGGCGCGGGCGATCTCGGCGTGGTGGCGCGCCTCCCAGGTCCCGGCGCCGGGCGCATCCGGATCGTGCGGCGCGGCGTAGAGCACGCCCAGCGCCACCGGCAGCGGCGGCTCCAGGCCGGCCAGCAGGGTCGCCAGCAGCGGGTCGCTCTCGTCGTGCACCAGCAGCTCGGCCTCCGGCACCTCGGCCAACGAGA
>SR_TP_S13solDRAFT_1000492_pt1 | contig 16057 bp, 14 predicted proteins | sample SodReaTP_S13sol_FD_11159 | JGI IMG/M metagenome (IMG submission 11159)
GCGCCCCGGGGCGGGCCTCCCATTGACCATTTCGACGCTCCATTCCAACAGAATTCTCGGGATCACTAGATGGGCAATGGGAGACCTGACCCTGATGCCCGTTCCGCGCGTAACGCTTCATCAATCTGTCCAGATTAACGCATCGCGGTATACGGCTCAGATGCCTTAAATAATCACACAGGGACGAAAACCAACGCCACTACATCATTGTCGTAATCATTGGTGGTCTTGTACTCCCTATAGCCTTGGGATACCGCCGCTCCGACTGCGTAGTCGAGGCTGTCATAGCGGATCAGGGCGGATCTGCGTCTGCCGTTTTCCAGGGCGAAGAAATCCCCTTCCACTTCGATCCGCTGTCCGGGGCGCAGATCTCCGCCGGAGGCGCTGATGACGGTACCGTGGCGGTCTGCGAAGACCGCGAAGCTGCCCTTGATGACGTGACCCTCTTCATCCCTGGGGAGCGCGTCCTCAAGCATTGCCGAGAATTGTGGCTCACTGTCGAACACTATCGCGATGCCGCCTGCGGGGCGCCCGCATTGCGGAGAACGCACTGAGGTCATATAAATGTAGGTGGGGCGATCCTTATAAAGATGAGTGGACTGGAACGGTGATACCACGTAGCGCTGTGAATCACGGATGCCGAGTGCGTCACTGAACCCGCCGTCGGCAGTCAGCGTTGTACCGACCAGGTGTTGTTCATTGGGGTCGGAGACTGCGACGATGACACGCTTGGAGTCGAACAGGATCAGGTTTGTATAAACGGTATAGAGACTGTTGATGTAGGCGAGAATATCCGCCAGTGTCTCCCGCTGATCTTCGGTATGGGAATGCTGGGCCAGGATCTCCCTGAATCGGCTGGTAAGCGCCCACCAGCGGACGTCGTTGGCGCGCTCGTAGAGGTTGCGGTCCATGATATCCACGGCCAGAAAAGCCTGAAAGCGGACCTCGCTCATCAGGGATTCCAGTACGGTCGCGTAGAGGCTGGTAATCGAGTTGTCGAAGACCTTCCTGGTTCGATCGCCTATCACACGGATCTCGCTCAACACCGGCATGAACTCGTGGGCATCTCGCTTTGCGGCAACGATTTGGCCGTTCAGCACGATCAGAGACAGGTCGTCGGTGACCCGGGCGGCGTTTTTTCTAATATTCCGTAACTCAAGAGAGATGAATTCCCCCTCCTGTTGTGTCTCGGCATCGCTTGCCTCCCCACCTTGCTCTCCAGGCTTGAAGGCCGATTCCAGCGGCGCCATGACCTGCCCTTTCCAGGACAGCCCCATGTAGCCCTGATAACCCTTGGTCTGGCAGTTTCTAGCCAGGTAATTGTGCACTTTGGACAGTTTTCCGTAGTGGGTTCCAGACAGGCTTGTGCCGATGGACAGGTGCCGTTCATCACTGCTGGCGATCACGCGGTCACTGCGATCAAGGATGGCTACCAGTTCTCCAGGCCTGACTAGGTTGGCGAAGATTCCGTTCATTTCGTCATCAAAACGAAAGCTCAGACAAAGCACGCCCAGCACCCGGGCGCCGGGCTGGTCGGTATCGGTAATTGGTGCGGAATAGATCAGGCCGGCGCGACGGCCAGGCAGCAGATCCGTGGGGCGGAATGTCTCGACATATGACGCCTCGCTGCGGAGTGTTTCTCCGATCAACGGGTCTCTGGAATGGACCACCGGGTTTGCAGGGTCCAGGTGTGCACGGACATTGCCCTGGGGATCGAGCAGGAGGATCTCGTCATACACGCTGTACTTGAGCGTGTATTCGCGCAGGCGTTCGACGATCTCCTCAGTGTCCTCCGGCGAGGTATCCGGGTGACGCAGAAAATCGCGGATGTCCTCGTCCGTTGCCAGGAAACCCACGTCCGCGGTGCGTTCAAAGAGGTTGCGGATCAGGATGTCGATGGCGAACTGCGCCCGGGCTCCCAGCTCCTGATCCAGTTTGCGCAGATTCTCCCGGACCAGGTTGTCGATGAGTTCATTCTGTAGCTGCTGAAAGCCGTTACGGGCATGGTCCATGTCGTCCAGTATCGTGGCCGCCACGTCCAGGCTGGTGATCTTCCCGATCAGGGCGACCTTGCGCCACCATTCTCCAAGTTCCTTGAGGGTTTCATTGCAGGTATCAACGAAAGGCATATCCCGCAAATAATGCTTATCCGACATCACCTTGGACACCAGTGCACTCCCGTTGATTCATAGGTTTCAGGACGCCAGGCCTTCTTCAGCGCCGGCCCGTGAGCCATTAATCTGGCGCAAGACAAGCAGGGAAGTTTGCCGCCATCGGTTTCGATGGTAGAACTCCAGCGCGGGCATATTGTTATTATCGGCCAGCAACTGCAAACGCTTGAGTCCGGAGCTAGACGTCCGGGACTCCACGGCCTTCAGCAACCGGGTGCCGATCCCAGAAACCCTGTGGCCCTCTGCGACAACAAGATCTTCCACCAGGCCTACCCTGGCCCCCTCTGCCGTTGAGATCAGCGTCTGCAGGGTGATCATACCGACCACCCTGCCCCCCAGTTCGGCTACCAGCACATGGGCGCCGGCATGTGCCAGCAATAGCGCAAGCCCCCTGCCCTGCTTGTCCGCATCCGGCACGAAGTCCTGCTCAATGCTGAACAGCTGCGCGAGCAGTTCCACCATGGCGGGAATGTCGTCCGCCACGGCGTCGCGGATCAGGACTGCGTCACTCTTCGTGTCCATAATTGATCACGGCCAGGAAGCGGATGGGGACCTGGATCAGGCGCTCGGGGCCGTGGGGGATGCTGCCCTTGAAGGTGAGTGAGTCACCCGGCTCCAGCAGGTAGGTGCTGCGTCCGTGACGGTATTCGATACAGCCTTCCAGCATGTAGATGAACTCGGTGCCCGGATGGGTGAAGGTGGGGAAGACCTCGCTGGCATCATCCATGGTGATGAGGAAGGGTTCCACCTGCTTGCGGGGGCCCTGGTCGTAGGCCAGCAGGTGGTAGGTGTGGCCGCGCCGGGTGCCACGGCGCACGACTTCCAGGCCCTCGCCGCTTTTCACATGCTGGGCACCGCCGGTGGGGACGTCGAAGTTCTTGAACAACTGCGCCAGGGTCATGCCCAGTGCATCGGAGATCCGGTGCAGGGTCTCCAGGCTGGTGGAGACCTGGCCGTTCTCGATCTTGGAAAGCATGCCCCGGCTCACGCCGGCGAGGCTGGCCACATCCGCGATGGTCAGCGACTGGGCCTGGCGCTTTTCCCTCAAGACCAGACCGATGTGCTGGTCGAGGTTGCGGTCCTCGGCACGGGCCACGGGCTCAGGCTGCTTCGCTGAAGCCTTCTTTTTGACAGCCCCGGCTTTCGCCTTGCGGGTGACCACGCTACTCATGGTCAGTAACCGCCCGCGCCGGGGATCCAGTCGGTGCCGGCCAGGGGGATCTTGGCCATGGCGGCGGCCTCGATGGTGAGCGCGGCGAGATCCTCCCGTTCCAGGTTGTGCACGTTGGACTTGCCGCAGGCACGGGCCAGGGTGGTGAGTTCCATGTTGAGGGTCTGCAGGTAGTTCTTGACCCGGCGGGCGGCCCACTCCACGTCCAGGCGCTTTTCCAGCTCCGGCGTCTGGGTGGCGATGCCCACGGGACAGCGTCCGGTGTGACAGTGATGGCAGTGGCCGGGGGCGGTACCCAGGGCGGCATAGTCCTCGGTGGCGTCCACCAGTTGGCCGTCCATGTGGTAGTGCCGGGCATTGCAGCCCAGGGCCATCATGGCGGCCTGGCCGATGGACACCGCGTCGGCTCCCATGGCCAGGGCCTTGGCCACGTCCGCGCCGCTTCGGATACCGCCGGAGATGATGAGTTGCACCTGGCCCACCATGTCGATCTCTTCCAGGGCCTCCACGGCCTGGCGCAGCGCAGCCAGGGTGGGGATGCCCGCATGCTCGATGAACACCTGTTGGGTGGCGGCGGTGCCGCCCTGCATGCCATCCACCACCACCACGTCGGCGCCGGCGGCCACGGCCAGCTTCACGTCGTTCTTCACGCGGGTGGCACCGATCTTCACGTAGATGGGCACCTGCCAGTCGGTGATCTCCCGCAGTTCCGAGAGCTTGATGGCCAAGTCGTCGGAACCGGTCCAGTCGGGATGACGGCAGGCGGAACGCTGGTCCACGCCCTCGGGCAAGGTACGCATCCTGGCCACCCGGGGGCTGATCTTCTGGCCCAGCAACATGCCGCCGCCGCCGGGCTTGGCGCCCTGGCCGATCACCAGTTCGATGGCGTCTGCCTGGCGCACATCATCGGGATTGAATCCATAGCGCGACGGCAGGCACTGGTACACCAGTGTCTTTGAGGAACGACGTTCCTCGGGGGTCATGCCGCCGTCACCGGTGGTGGTGGAGGTACCCATCTCACCGGCGGCGCGGCCCAGACCGTCCTTGGCCTGGGCGGTGAGCGCGCCGAAGCTCATGCCGGCGATGGTGATGGGGATACCCAGCTCGATGGGATTCTTCGCAAAGCGGGTGCCGAGCACGGTCTTCGTTTCGCACTTCTCCCGATAGCCCTCCAGCGGGTAGCGGGAGGCGGATGCCGTGAGGAAGGTCAGATCATCGAAGTTGGGCAGGCGGCGCTTGGCGCCCAGCCCGCGGATCTCGTAGAGCCCGTGCTCGGCGGCCTGCTGGATGTAGTACAGGGTGTGATCGCCGTAGGTGTAGTTGGGCTCGATATAAACGGATTTAGACATGGCTCAATACTCCTGGTGGTGATCGGCGTTCCAGTGGTACAGGCTGCGGGCGGATGCCACGCGCTTGAAGTCCTGGAGGTCATAATCGAAACCTGCCCTTTCCAGCAGGTCTGCCACCTTGGCGTAGTCATCGTTGCTCATGGGTTCCTCCTGGGCGTCGGCGCCCAGGCCGTGGATGCTGCCGCGCACGTAGATCACCGCTTCATAAAGTGAATCCCCCAGGCCCGGGTCCGCGTCGCCGCATACCACCAGGGTGCCGGCCTGGGCCATGAAGGCCGACATGTGGCCGACGCTGCCGCCCACCACGATGTCGCAGCCCTTCATGGAGATGCCACAGCGGGACGAGGCATCCCCCTCGATGACCACCAGGCCACCGTGGCCCGAGGCGGCCACGCATTCCGAGGCGTTGCCCTTCACGCGAATGCTGCCTGACATGATGTTTTCACCCACGCTCCAGCCCACGTTGCCGTGCACGGTGATGTGGGCCTGCTTGTTCATGCCGCCCACGAAGTACCCGGCATGGCCCTGGATGTCCACGGACACGGGGGCATCCACGCCCACGGCGATGTTGTGCTGGCCGTTGGGGTTGGTCACCTCGATGTGGCGCACGCCGCTGGCCGCCAGTTCATGGTGCAGGTACTGGTTGAGGTCGCGCACCGTGCTCTCGCCCAGGTCGAAGCGCAATGCCTCGGCGCTCTGATTCATCGTGTCCACGAGTAGATCTCCTCGGGCTTGGGTTCGAACAGCATGGCCTCCTTCACACCGGGCAGATTGGCAAGCGCCCGGTATTCGGAACCGATGGCCACGTAGTCGTCGGTCTCGGCCACCACGGCGGGCTTGCAGGCGAAGGGGTCGCGCACCAGCGCCAGCTTGTCCCCGGTGCCCATGAGCAGGGTGTAGAAACCGTCCAGCACGGAGAAACCCTGGGCCAGGGCATCCTCCAGGCTGTCGCCGTCCCGCAGACGCCATTCCAGGAAACGGCAGGCGGCCTCGGTGTCGTTGTCAGTCTCGAAGTGAATGCCCTTGCGCTCAAGACTGCGGCGGATCTTGTAGGGATTGGACAGCGATCCGTTGTGCACCAGGCAGAAGTCCTGACCCGCCGTGAAGGGGTGGGCGTGGGCCGGGGTGATGGCCGACTCCGTGGCCATGCGCGTATGACCGATGGCGTGACTGCCGCTCAGCCCGGTGAATCCGTAGCGCTGGGCGATGGCCGCCGGGTGACCCGCGTCCTTGTAGATGTCCATGAAGTGCCCGGCACTGAGCACGTGCAGATCCGGGAAATGCTCCGCCAGCCAGTGACGCAGGGTGTCCGGCTCCACGCCAAGATACAGTCGCCCGTAGCGTCCCTGGGACTCGATGCTCGGCGTGGGCACCAGGGCCTCGTCCAGGGCACGCTCCAGGGCGTCCCAGTCGAAGTGCTCGTCCTGGGCAAACAGGCTGTACTTCTCGCCCTGGTCCCGGTCCGCGAACACGGCGAGGCCCGCCGAGTCCGGGCCCCGTTCGGACATGCTTTCCAGCATGGGCGTCACCAGCCTGCCCAGGCTGTCGTTGAGCGTCGGGTTCTTGAGCAATAGTCCTACGATTCCACACATGGGGAATCTCCTCGATCAGTAGAATTCCACGTAACGTTTGAGTTCCCAGTCGGAGACATGACGGGAGTATTCCACCCACTCCATGTTCTTCAGCTTGATGAACTCATCGATGAAGCCCTTGCCCAGCTGCTCGGCGAACAGGGTGTCCTTCTCCAGGGCCTGGATCGCCTCGTGCAGGCTCTGGGGCAGGGTGTGAATGCCCTTCTCCGCCAACTCCGTGGTACTGCAGTCGTAGAAGTTGTAGTTCTGGGGTTCACCAGGCTCGAGCTTGCGATCTACACCGTCCAGACCCGCGGCGATCACCGCGGCCGCGGCCAGGTAGGGATTGCAGGCACCGTCGCCCAGGCGCAGTTCCAGGCGGCCCTTGGGGATGCGCACCATGGAGGTGCGGTTGTTGTCCCCATAGGAGATGAACGCCGGGGCCCAGGTGGAACCGGACAGGGCGCGACCCACCACCAGGCGCTTGTAGGAATTCACGCTGGGCGCCATGAGCGCGGTCAGTGCGGGCGCATGTTCCAGCAGGCCGGCCACGAAGTGATAGGCAGTCTTGGAGAGATCCAGGCCACGGGGATCGCTGGGGTCCTCGAAGATATTGGGGTTGTTCTCATCAGCGATGGAGATGTGCATGTGCATGCCGTTGCCCGTGCGGTTGGAAAAGGGCTTGGGCATGAACGAGCAGATGAGACCCAGCTGGTTGGCGATCTCACCGGCCGCCATGCGAAAGAACACGTAGCGGTCGGCGGAGGTCATGCAGTCCGAGTAGGTGTAGTTGATCTCGAACTGACCGTTGGCGTCCTCGTGATCCACCTGGTAGACATCGAACTTGACGGCCAGCAGGGATTCCACCAGGCGTTCCAGGAATTCCCGGGAACGGGACAGGCCTTTGTAGTCATAGCAGGGCTTGTCCAGGCGATCGGAATCATCGGCGGGGATCACCTCGCCGTTCTCGTCCCGGCGCAGCAGGCTGAACTCCGGCTCCAGGCCCGTGTTCATGGTCCAGCCCCGCTCCTTGAGGCGCTCGATCTGGGCGGCGAGGATGTTGCGGGTATCCAGCATGTAGGGCTTTCCGTCCACGTAACCATCGCAGACGATGCGCGCATAACCCGGTTGCCAGGGCACGATGGACAGGGTGCTGAGATCGCCCCGGGCCATGTAGTCCGACTCGTGGGGCCCCATGCGCAGCCCCCACACGGCAAAGCCGGCGAAACCGGCGCCGTCGGTGAGCACGTCGTTCAGGTGGCTCACGGGGACAGACTTGGTCTTGGCCACGCCGTGGATGTCCACGAACTGGGCCAGGATGTATTTCACGTCGTGGCTTTCGAGGTAAGCCTTCGCTTCCTTGGGTGTCATGTTCATTCCTCCCGGGATGTGTAGAAGTCGGAAAAGCCGATGACTTCCCCCTGCATTTCACGGACCCCGTGCATCAGGGTCTCGAATAGGTATTCTCCGTAGCTGGGTTCGCAGCCCATGCGATAGACAGGGCCGGTCTCAACCCTGAGCCACACGCCCACCCCGGCCACGCGGGTGTAGAGCAGCTGACTCTCCACGCCGGACAGATCCAGCGCGCAGAACTCCGCCATGAGCGTGGCCGCATGTTCACCGCCCAGGGCGATCTCCTGGTCATCGCGCATCAGGACACGGGTGCCGTTGACTGCTTCGTCAGGCAAAGGCCCCAGGTGCCGCGCCAGTCCCCCCGACGGTCCGTCGTGGAGCAGGAACTCGGCGTTGCCGGTGCGTGCCAGAAAGGCATCGGGACCGTGTGCCGGCAGGTCGTGGCAGACAAACCATTCCTCGGGCACCGGCAGGTCCCGGACACGCAACCAGCCCGCCGCGTCACCGCCTTTCACCAGCACGCGATACAGCGGGCTCAGATCCACCAGCCAGGTGGCCAGCCGTTGAGGCGCCTTGAGGGGCGCAGGCATGCCGCGCACCTCGCTCCACTCGAATCCGTCACGGGGCAGGATGTCGTGGGCGGGACTCAGGCGGTTCATGCCGACACCCCGTTGGCTGAGTCGAGCTTCTGGCGCAGACCTTGCGGGTCATAGAAGGGCGTGGGCACCACCTGGGCCTCGATGATCACCGCGCCGTCCACGCGAATGGACAGGCGTTCGGCCTCGGCCAGCTTGCGGTCCACCATGGCAAGTCCCACCCAGGCCTCCAGGCTCGGGCTGTAGCCGATGCTGGTGACGCGCCCGGCGATCTCACCGTCTTCGATGACCAGGTGACATTCCCTGGGGACGGGACCGGCATGCTTGTCGCGCAGCCTGAAACCCACCAGTCGGTTGGCGGAACGCTCCTTGAGGATCTGCAGGCTGCGCTTGCCCCGGAAGAAGGGCTTGTCGAATTTCACCGCCCAGTTCATGTTGGCGTCGAAGGGGCTGGAGGTACCGTCGCTGTCCTGGCCCACGATCAGGTGGCCCTTCTCCAGGCGCAACTGGCGCTGGGCCTCCACGCCAAAGGGACGAATGCCCTTCGCCCTGCCCGCCTCCATCAAGGCCTCCCAGACATGGCGCGCCTGGGCGGCGGGCACGTGGATCTCGTAGCCCAGTTCGCCCACGAAACCCACCCGAAACAGGGACGCCGCCACGCCCGCCACCTGGCCCTGACGGGCACCCAGGAAGGGAAACTCCTCCTGGGCGAGATCGATGTCCGTGAGTGGCTGCAGGATCTCCCGGGATAGGGGGCCGGCGATGTTCATGGAGGCCAGCTGGCTGGTGCGATTGAGCACATCCAGCTTCAGGCCCCATTCGCCGATGAGCCGCTGCATCTGGCGGAAGATGGCCTCGGCACCGGTGGTGGTGGTGGTGACGTAGAAATGGTCCTGCGCCCAGCGGGCACAGACACCGTCGTCGATGATCACTCCCGCCTCGTCCACCATGAGGGCGTAGCGGGTCATGCCCAGCTTCATGGTGGAGAGCTTGAGGGTGTAGAGCTGATCCATGAAGCGGGCGGCATCGGGACCGAACACCTCCACCTTGCCCAAGGTCGAGACATCGATAAGTCCCACCCCTTCACGCACGGCCATGACCTCGGCCTGGATGGCCTCCTGCTCGGGACCCGGGCCGTAATACTTGGGACGCAGCCAGTGACCGGCGGGCATGAACACCGCGCCGTGTTTTCTGTGCCAGCCGTGCATGGCCGTGCGGCGCTCCGGGCGCAGACGACGCCCCGCCAGGTGCTTCACGGGTACGGGATGGAAAAAGGGCCGGGCCGTGGTGGTGCCGGTGTCACCAATGGATTGATTATTCAAGCGCGCCAGGATACGCACGGCGTTCATATTGGCGTGCTTTCCCTGACTCGGCCCCATGCCCACAGTGGAGTAGCGCTTGATGAGTTCGATGTTGTCGAAGCCCTCGGCGGCGGCCCGCTCCAGGTCTTTGAGTTGCAGGTCCTCGTCCAGGTCCACGAACACCTTGCCCCTGGGGTGGGGAAACACGGGCCATGGGTGTGACATGCGCTCGCTGCAACGAGCGGGACGCGCAGGGGTGTCGCTCTTGATTTGCAGGTGTCGCAGGGCCTCGTCGGCGGCGGCAGCACCATCGGCCACCCGCGCATTCTCATCGAAGACCCCGTTGACCCGGCCACAGGCGAACACACCGGGCCCGAGGGTCTCCGGAACGAACTGGCCCGGGGTCTCGGCAAAGACCATCCGGGCACCGGACTGGTAAAGCAACGGCGCGGCCGGGGCATAGCCCACGGACATGAGCAGGCCGTCGCAGGCGATGCGCTGCGCGGTCTCGGGTTTGGTCCTGCCCTGGTCGTCCAGCTCGCAGACCGTGACGGCCTCGAGCAGGCCCTCCCCTTCTGCACTGTAGACCGCGCTGCGGCCACGGATGGGAATGCCCGCATCCCGGACCTGGAGGAACATGTCCCCCCGGCTCTCTGGATCTTCCATGTCCACGATGGCCAGGATGAACATGCCCGTGGACTTGAGTTCCAGGGCCGTACGATAGGCATCGCTGTTGGCGGCGAGGATCACAGCGGATTCGCAGGGGGCCACGCCATAACGATGCACCAGGCGCAGGGCGCCACTGGTGAGCATCACCCCGGGCAGGTCATTGTTGCGAAACACGGCGGGCTGTTCGTACACACCCCCGGCCACGATCAGCGCCCGGGCACGCAGGCGTATGAGCCCCTCGGGGGTTACCAGGGGGATGTAGTGGTCTCCGTACCAGCCGGCGGCCACGGTGTTCGGTAGAAACGTGAGATTATCGAGATGGGCCATGCGCGCCAGCAGCTCATCACGCTGCACATTGGCCTGTTGATCGTTCAGGCTGCCGCCGGCACGGGGGTTTTCATCCACCAGCCAGACATCGGCACCCGCCTCCGCAGCGGTGATGGCGGCGGACAGGCCTGAGGCCCCGGCCCCTACTACCAGCAGGTCGCAAAAGCCGTGGCGCTTCGGCAGACGGGTCTGGGGCCAGGCGGTGTCGATGCGTCCCAGGCCGGCCATCCTGCGGATCTGGTTTTCCCAGAAAGGAAACAGGGCGCGGGGGCGGTGGAAGGTCTTGTAATAGAAACCCACCGGGAGCATGGCGGAGAACTTCTCGATGAAGCGTCCCCGGTCCTTGTCCAGGCCGCCCACGGTGTTCACAGCGGTGAGCTTCATGCCCTCTTCCACGGCAACCACATCAGCGCGGATGTTGTAGTCGCTGTCGGACTGAAGCAGCACGTTGGTGTCGTGATTGGCCGCGGAAAAAACGCCCCGGGGCCGGTGATACTTGAAGCTGCGCCCCAGCACGCGCACGCCGTAGGCCAGCAGTGCCGAGCTGATGGTGTCTCCGGCAAAGGCGCTGTACTCACGCCCCTCGAAGCTAAAGCGCAACACGCGCTCCCGGTCGATCCATTCTCCCGGCTGTGGCGGCAGACGTCGGCTCACTGTCCCTGCCCCTTCATGGCCTCGGCCACGGTCAGGGTGCGCAGAAATTCGTCCTTCAGGGTGTCCCGCTCCGCCACGAACCACATCCCCGTGGGTGCGTGACACCACCACTCCCGCTGTACACCCGGCGCGCCGTCCCGGTGAAACACGTAATGGGACCAGTCGATATCCGAACTGGCATCCGGATCAGGCATGGGCCGCCAGAGCCCGCCGTAAACGAACTCCGACGCGGGGCGTGTGCCAACCTTGGGGCAGTGGATGAGTTTCATGGGGTCGAAAATCCAACGCGAAGACGCAAAGGCGCAAAGGTGCTTGGATTGAAAAGCGAAAGGAGCATAGACCCGAACTCGTGCCACCGTTGCCTGAAGGAATAACTCTGCTTGCAGCCCATCATTTCTTCGCGCCCTTTGCGTCTTCGCGTCTTTGCGTTGAATCTTTTCAAAAATCTCAATGCCCCACCGAAGCCGCCCCCCGCTCGCCCACCAGTTCGAAGCGGTCGAAGCGGGCCAGGCTGAAGGGTTCGATGAGTGCGTGGTCCTGGTCGTTGGCCACGGTCCAGGCCATGGTCTTGCCGGAGACGGGGGTGGCCTTGAAGCCCCAGGTGCCCCAGCCGGCGTCGATGTAGAAACCGTCCACGGCGGTCCTGCCCATGATGGGTGCGAAATCCGGGGTCATGTCCGCCATGCCCGCCCACTGGCGCATCACCTTGCTCTGGCCCAGGAACGGGAAGAGATCCAGCATCTGGTCCGCCAGGCCTTCGACAAAATCCAGGGTCGAACGGGTGGAGTGCAGGATGGCCGGGTCCAGGGCTGCGCCCATGACCAGTTCGCCTCTGGAAGACTGTGAGACATACACGTGCAGACTGCCGGAGACGATGATGGTATCCAGCCAGGGCTTCATGGGCTCGGTGACACAGGCCTGCAGGGGATGGATCACGATGGGCGTAGTGATGCCGGCCATGTTCGTGACCCGGGGTGTGGAACCGGCCACCATGGAGATAACCTTGGCGGTCTTGATAAAGCCCCGGTCGGTCTGCACACCGGACACCTTGCCCTGCTCCACCTGGATGCCGGTGACCCGTGTCTTCTGGTGGATCTCCACCCCGCGGCGGTCGGCGCCACGTCCGTAGCCCCAGGCCACGGCGTCGTGGCGCACCACGGCGCCGGGTGCGTGATACAGGGCGCCCAGCACCGGATGCTCACCGCCACAGTCCAGGTCCATCATGGGCACGGCCTCGGCGATGGCCTCCCGGTCTACCAACTCACTGTCGATGCCGAAGTGCTTGTTGACCTCGGCACGCCAGCGCATGGTGCGCAGGGCACCATCCGTGTGGGCCAGGGTGAAGTGGCCGCGCTCGGAATAGAAGATATTGAGGTCGAAGTCCTCGGACAGATCCTTGAACAGGCGAATGCTCTCGTCGTAGAACTTCACGCCCTCGGGGGTAAGGTAGTTGGAACGCACGATGGTGGTATTGCGCCCGGTATTGCCGCCGCCGATATAGCCCTGCTCCAGCACAGCCACGTTGGTGATGCCGTGGTCCCGGGCGAGGTAGTAGGCGCAGGCAAGGCCGTGGCCGCCGCCGCCGATGATCACCACGTCGTAGCTGTCTCGCAGTGTCTTAGGTGTATTGAAGAAACGCGCATCCGGCGCATCACTGAATGCATTCTTGATGAGCCGCAACGGCATCAGTCGAACACCACGGTTTTGTTGCCGTGAATCAGCACCCGGTCTTCCAGGTGGTAGCGCAGGCCCCGGGAGAGCACCGCCCTTTCCACGTCGCGGCCCAGGCGCACCAGGTCATCGGCGGTGTCGTCGTGACGCACGCGGATCACGTCCTGCTCGATGATGGGGCCGGCGTCCAGTTCCTCGGTGACGTAGTGGCAGGTGGCGCCGATGAGCTTGACGCCCCGTTCGAAGGCCTTGTGGTAGGGCTTGGCGCCCACGAAGGACGGCAGGAAGCTGTGGTGGATGTTAATCACCCGGCCGGCGTAGGTCTGACACATGTCCGGGGGCAGGATCTGCATGTAGCGGGCCAGCACCACAGCATCGGCCTGGTAGGACTCCACCAGGCGGGTGACCTCGGCGAAGGCCGGGGCCTTGTTGTCCTTATCTACGGGCACGTGGTGATAGGGGATGCCGTGCCATTCAACGTAGTCGCGCATGTCCTCGTGATTGGAGATCACGCAGGGGATGTCGAAGAACATCTCCTTGCTGCGCCAGCGGTACAGCAGGTCCGTGAGGCAATGGTCCAGCTTGCTCACCAGGAGCACTACCCGCTTGGGGCTGCGGGCATCGGTCACCTGCCAGGTCATGCCGAATTCCTCGGCGATGGGAGCGAAGGCATCCCGCAGGCCCTGGTCATCAAAGGGCAGCGAATCGGCGCGGATCTCGTAGCGCATGAAGAACCACCCGGAACCCGGGTCCGAATGCTGGCTGGCCTCGGTGATCCAGCCACCGTGGCGGGACAGAAAGCCGCTGACTGCGGCCACGATGCCCACCCGGTCCGGGCAGGAGATGATCAGGCGGTAACAATGCTGACTCACGGGTGGGTTCCTGATGGGAAACAATGTTTCCTATTAGGAATTAATGAAAAGCCCGTGTCAAGACGACTGCCGGGGCCGGGCGTGGCCCTGACGATGAGCGGTCAGAGACGTCTCGTTCAGTCGCTGGCGCCACCCCGATGGTCCGCCCCGTCAGCCAGGGCCTCCAGCCGTTCCCGGGCCTCGCCGGCGGACAGCCGATGGCGTTGTCTGAGGGCGCCGATGGCGTCCAGCTCTCTGCCCTCTCTGTGCATGCGCAACACCTCGACCTCGAAATCGGCCTCATTAAGGGAGGAAACTTTCACGCCAAGCTGGCTTTCCCTGACCTGGATCCCGAACAGGCGGAATTCCCGGGCAATGCGCTGCACCGAGGGAGAGACGCGACTTTGCTCACTGCGCAACAGGACGCGATACCCCTCGTCTGTCTCCGTGATGGGCACATGGACAAAGCTTGCACTGACACCCCGCGACTTGTCCTGCGGTAGCGGCTCGCTGGGCGACTCGCGAATTCGAGACTTGTCCGCATCGATCTCCAGGTAGATGAACAGGCGGTGTCTTTGCTGAGTGCGTGAGCCCTGGCGCACGGTGACCACATGGGGCTGCTTGATGATGCGCGCACCACGCAGGGCCTCGGCAGGGATGAACACGGTCTTGTCCTGTGCTCCGGCCAGGTAGCCCCCGGTCTGCAGGGCAAGGCCGTCGGGGAAGAACTTGATCAGCCAGTTCTCGGCACTCAGTGTCCTTCGCAGGAGCCTGACCTGGATCAACACGAACAGCAGGAGTATGCCGCCCAGCAGGACCGTGGCCACCGGTGGGACCTTTTCATGGGTGGCGAAGTAAAGCATGGCGCCGCCAAAGGCCAGCAGCACCAGCAGGGAGACCCCCTGGTAGAGGCGGCTCTCGCGCACGATCAGACGTGGCCGCAGCCCCGAGGATGGGTTCATGGTCCTGCGCCTGTCACTGCCGCGACATCAGGCCCTGACGATGTCAGGCGGCGACGGTTGGAAGGCTGACCTGCAGATCGCGGCTGCGTGACGGCCTGCGCGGGGTGTCGAAGCCTTTGCCCTGGATGATCTCGCGGACGAACATGTCCATCATCATGTTGAAGGTCTGCAGCCAGTCTTTGACCCGGTCCACGGTGATGCCGCCATCCATGTCCAGATCTGACTCAAAGATGGTGTCGCCATCGCCGTCGATGTAGGCCTTGGAGAGCAGCCGGGTCGCATTCCAGTGGTTGACCTGTTCCATGGTGATGCCCATGTCAACGAAGGCCACCACGGCCTGGATCTGACGCCCGTTGCCCGAGCCGATGATGAGCACCACGGGGCGGCCCTGCATCATCACGATCACGTCTCCGTCCTCATCCACCTCGCTGCCGGTAAAGCCCAGGTCCCCCAGCAGGGACTGGATGCGGGGCGGGTCAACACTGGTGATCACCGTCTGCCCGGCCATGGCCGGCAGGGACACCAGGGCAGACAGGAGAAGGATCGCGAGTACGCGCAATGGGGTTTTCATGGGACTCTCCCTGTGTGTATCAGCCGATTGTATCAATCGGGTCGACGATCGCCGTCAACGGGCACGTCAGAGTGTATCAGGCAGCGGGGAAGAAGCATCCTCTAGGGCTGGCGCGTGCTTCTCCTGTTGTTGATGTGTCCACAGCTTCGCATAGGTGCCGCCATGGGCCAGCAGTTGTCCGTGACTGCCCTGCTCTACGATCCTTCCACCATCCAGCACGATGATGCGATCGGCATCCACGATGGTGGACAGGCGGTGGGCGATGGCCAGGGTGGTGCGCCGCTGGGTCACCTCGTTCAAGGCGTCGAGGATGACCTTTTCCCCATGGGAATCCAGGGATGAGGTGGCCTCGTCCAACACCAGGATGGGCGGGTCCTTGAGCAGCACCCGAGCCATGGCGATACGCTGTTTCTCACCACCGGAAAGCTTGAGACCGCGCTCGCCTACCTGGGTGTCCATGCCCTGGGGCAAGGTGTCGATGAAACCATCCAGATGGGCCATGCGAACGGCCCTCGCGATGTCCTCGTCGCTGGCCTCTGGCCGTCCATAGGCGATGTTGTAACGAATGGTGTCGTTGAACAACACCGTGTCCTGAGGCACCACCCCGATGGCCCGACGCAGGCTGTCCTGGGTCACCCCGCGGATGTCCTGGCCATTGATGCTGATGGAACCCTCGGTGACATCGTAGAAACGAAACAGCAGCCGGGCGATGGTGGACTTGCCCGCGCCACTGGGACCGACGATGGCCAGCTTCTGGCCGGCGGGGATCTCGAAGCTGACATCCCGGAGGATGGGCCGGTCATCGGTGTAGGCGTAACTCACGTGCTCGAAGCGGATGGC
>SR_TP_S13solDRAFT_1000493_pt1 | contig 16038 bp, 12 predicted proteins | sample SodReaTP_S13sol_FD_11159 | JGI IMG/M metagenome (IMG submission 11159)
GAGGCCGTCGAGTTCGCCACCCTCGAATGGGTCGACTGGTTCAACAACCGGCGGCTCCTCGAGCCGATCGGAAATATCCCGCCCGCGGAAGCCAAAGCCCGATACCATGCCGAAAATCGTCACGCCGCCATGGCGGCGNGACTCACATAAATCAGCCTCCGGCAAACCCGGCGCGGTTCACTGATCAAATTCCATGTCTGTTCGACAACATGGTCGGACAGCTTTTCACTCAGCTTGATCGCTTGCAGGGCACTTTCGAGGTCCTTAGTGCCAAGCTCATCAACGAACTGGTCCCAAAGGCCCTTGTCCGAGCCGGACAGCGCCCCGTCCTGCATGGAGTCTTTCAGGTGGTCGGCCAAGGTGCCCATGCTGGGCAAGCCGGCCGGAATGGAGGCGCCACTGCCGAGTACGATGACCGGAGATGCCTTGAGACATCTCTGGCCTTCCTCAAGTGCAATCTCGACAGGCGCTTTCGGCAAGATTCTTTCTCTTATTCAGTTCAAGAAGTCTGGACTAAGCTGGCTTGGTCACAACAACCCTATTGTTGCTGAGACCCGAGCCTCATGCAACCAGAAGGCGCTGACGCGTACACGACAATGGTACACACCACTTAAGGCCTGTGCTGGGAAACGCAGTCAGCCCATCCTTCGGCCGCTCCCAAAGCGCCGATGACTATCTTGTGCCGCCGGCAGGCCCCGGTTTGTTTCTGGTGTTTATATCGAAGGGGGAGAGTGGCGCCTCAACTGGTTTATCCCTGCCCTCTCAGGCACGGCAGCGGCATCAAGAGCGCATCCGCAGACCTTCGGGATCGACCGGCGGCTGCGCCAGGCGCCGGGCCGGCCGCTTCTCGCCCAGGATCTCCACGGCGAAGCCCTCCTCCCGCTCCGCCGCCTCTGGGTCGAGGTAGGCCAGCGCCAGGGACTGGCCGATCGTGTGGCCCCAGCCGCCGGAGGTGACGAAGCCCGCCAGCCGGTCGCCGTGCCAGACGGGATCGTCGGCGGCGGCGTCGGCATCGGCGGCCTCGACCGCCAGCGCCACCAGGCGCCGCTGCGGCGCTCCGCCGGCCCCGGCGCCGATGAAGTCCTGCCGCCGCTTCGAAACGAAGCGGTCGAGGCCCGCCTCGGCCGGCGTGTAGTCGGGGGTGTACTCCCGGGTCCAGGCACCGAAGGCCTTCTCCAGCCGCAGGGAGTCCAACGCCCGGGCGCCGAAGAGCCGCAGGCCCCGGTCGCGGCCGGCCTCCGTCAGCGTGTCGAAGAGCTGCGCCTGATACTCCGGCGCCACGTAGATCTCGTAGCCCAGCTCGCCGGTGAAGGAGATGCGCGCCACGGTCGCCGGCACCAGGCCGACGTCGGTCGCGGCGACGGAGAGGAAGGGAAAGACCCCGGCGGAGAGGTCGAGGGTTGTCGTGCCCTGCAGGATCGCCCGGGACTCCGGCCCGGCGACCGAGAAGCCGTGCAGGCGGCTGCAGAGGTTCTCCAGCCGGACCGAGCCGTCGTCGGGGAGGTGCTTGCGGAACCAGCGCAGGTGATAGCGCTCGGCGGCGCCCGAGCCGACCAGCAGGAAGGACTCCGCCCCCAGCCGGGCCAGGGTGAAGTCGCCGATCAGCCGCCCGCGCGCGTTCAGCATCGGCGTCAGCACGATACGCCCCTCGGCCGGCAGGCGCCCGGCCAGCAGGCGGCCCAGCCAAGCCTCGGCACCCGGCCCCTCGATGCGGTACTTGGCATAGGTGGCGATCTCGGCCAGGCCGGCGGCCTCGCGCACCGCCCGGCACTCCTCTCCGACCGGGTCGAAGGCCTCGGAGCGGCGGAAGGTGGGGGTCTCGGTGCGCCCCGGTCCCTCCGGCGAGAACCAGAGCGGATGCTCCAGGCCGTAGGAGACGCCGAAGACCGCGCCGGCCGCCTGGAGCCGGTCGTAGGCCGCGGTGGTGCGCAGCGGCCGGCCCGCCGGCAGCTCCTCGTTGGGGAAGACGATGGAGAAGCGGCGGCGGTAGTTCTCCTGCACCTTGGCGAAGGTGAAGGCCTTGGTCGCCCAGTCGCCGTAGCGCGCCACATCCATGGCCCAGACGTCGCTGGAGGGCTCGCCCTCGACCATCCACTCGGCGAGCGTCAGGCCGACGCCGCCGCCCTGGGAGAAGCCGGCCATGACGCCGACCGCGACGAAGTAGTTGCGCAGGCCCGGCACCGGGCCGACCAGCGGGTTGCCGTCGGGGGCGAAGGTGAAGGGGCCGTTGATGACCCGCTTGATGCCGGCCTCGGCCAGCACCGGCACGTGGCGGAAGGCGATTTCCAGGCTGGGGGCGATGCGGTCCAGATCGGGCTGCAGCAGCTCGTGGCCGAAGTCCGCGGGCGTGCGCTCGGCCGACCAGGGCACGCAGGCCTGCTCGTAGGTGCCGAGCAGCAGGCCCCTGCCCTCCTGCCGCAGATAGGCCTCGCCGGTGAAGTCGATGACGTGCGGCAGCTCCTGGGCCAGGCCGTCGAGCTGCGGCAGGTCCTCGGTCAGGAGGTACTGGTGCTCCATCGCCAGCACCGGCAGGTGCACGCCGGCCAGCGCGCCGACCTCGCGGGCCCAGAGGCCGGCGGCGTTGACCAGGAACTCGGCGTGGATCGTGCCCTTGTCGGTGACCACGTCCCAGCTGCCGTCGGGCCGCTGCCGCGTCTCGATCACCGGCGTGTGGATCAGGATCTCGGCGCCGGCCAGGCGCGCCGCCCTGGCGTAGGCCTGGGTCACGCCCGAGGGATCGACATGGCCCTCGTGCGGGTCGTAGAGCGCGCCGAGGAAGTGCGTCGTGTCGATCAGCGGGTGGCGCTTCTTCACCTCCTCGAGCGAGATGAACTCCAGCTCCATGCCCAGCAGCCGCGCCCGTGCGCGCGCCGCCTTCAGCCAGTCGAGCCGCTCGCGGTCGGTCGCCAGCATGATGCCGCCGGTCAGGTGCAGACCGCAGGACTGGCCCGAGACCCTCTCGATCTCGGCATAGAGGCGGATGGTGTAGTCCTGCAGGCGGGCGACGTTGGGATCGCTGTTCAGCGTGTGCATGCCGCCGGCGGCGTGCCAGGTGGAGCCGCTGGTCAGCTCCGAGCGCTCCAGCAGCACCACGTCGGACCAGCCCAGCTTCGTCAGGTGATAGAGCACGCTGGCCCCCACCACCCCGCCGCCGATCACCACCACCCGCGCGTCCGACCGCATCGCCCTCTCCCGCAGTGCCTCGCCGGCCGCAGTCTAGCGGCGCCGGCGGCGGACGCGAGAGGCCGCGAACGTCATGAAGTGACACGTCCGCGCCGCAGCGGCGATCGGAGGCTCCGAATTTTCGACGCGGAGGACGCGGAGAAGCAGCCTTCCGTGCCGCCTTCAACCGGGCTGCTTGGCGTAGAGGTCGGCCCGGGTCGGCGGCAAGGGGGCCGTCCCGTCGGACGAGAGGCGCGTCGCCACGGTCTGAAAGAGGCGCAGCGGGCCCTGGTCGAAGCCCAGGGCGACGCCGGCAAGATAGGCCGCCCACATGCGGTAGCGCTCCTCCCCCACCAGCGCCACCGCCTCGTCGCGCCGCGCGATCAGCCGCCGGTACCAGAGCGTGCAGGTGAGGGCGTAGTGGCGACGCAGGCCCTCGACGTCGTGCACCTCCAGGCCGGCGGCCTCCATCTGCTGGATGCTGTGACCGACGTGGTCGAGCTCCGAGCCGGGGAAGATGTACTTCAGGATCACCCGCTTGCCGCCGCTGATGCGGCCGAACTTGCGGCTCTTGCCCTTGGCGCGGCGGGTGATGCCGTGATTCAGCAGCACCCCGCCCTCGGCCAGCAGGTCGCGCAGCTTGCGGAAGTAGGCGGGGTAGTTGGCGATGCCGACGTGCTCGTACATGCCGATGCTGGCGATCCTGTCCCAGCGCCCCTCCAGGCTGCGGTAGTCCGCCAGGGCGACGGTCACGCGATCCTCCAGGCCGAGCCCGGCGATCTTGGCGCGCGTGTGCTCGAACTGCTCCTGCGAGAGGGTGACGCCGTGGGCCTCGACGCCGTAGTGCCGCGCGGCGTGGCAGAGCAGCGCGCCCCAGCCGCAGCCGATGTCGAGGAAGCGCTGGCCGGGCGCGAGGCGCAGCTTGCGGCAGATCAGGTCCAGCTTGTCCCGCTGCGCCTGCTCCAGCGGCGTCTCCCAGGTCTCGAAGTAGGCGCAGGAGTAGACCATCTCCGGGTCGAGGAAGAGGGCGTAGAAGGCGTTGCCGACGTCGTAGTGGAACTGCACCAGCCGCTTGTCGTCGCGCCGCGCCCGGTCCTTCGCCTCCTCGTCGCCGCCGTAGGCGTGCTCCACCCGGCCGACCGGCCCGCGCGCCGCCAGCAGCGGCGGCAGCGCCGACCAGGGCAGGCCGCGCAGCAGCGCCTTGAGGCTGGGCCGCGCCCGCTTGCGTCCCTGCCGCAGCAGCGCGAAGAGCTGGATCAGGTCGATCCCCTCGGCTTCCAGGCCGCCCTTGGAATAGACCCGGAAGAGCGTGTCGAGCGAGGGCCGCCGCAGCAGCGCGCCGATCACCTCGGGTCCGCTCACCACCACCGCCTTGTCGGCGGGGGCCCCGGCCCCCAGCGGCACCAGGCTGCCGTCCCAGAGCCGCAGGCTCAGCGGCAGCTCCAGCTTCGGCGCCAGATGCTCCGCGAGCCGCCGCGCCGCCTGCAGGCGGGCCCGCTCCGAAAAGAGGCCGGACATGCGCTCTCCTGTGTCGGGAATCGTCGCGGGCGGAGGCTAGCACGCAGGGGTGGCAAACGACAGTCCGAGCGACGAGGCCGACGAGGGGCCGGCGCGCCTCAGCCCTGCTTGCGGCTCCAGCGGCCGGCGCCGTCCTGCTGCCAGTAGCTCAGTTCGTGGCCAGCGTCCTTCAGCCCGCTCCACTGCCCCCGGGCCGCCTGTACCGCCTCGGGATCGCCGCCGTCGAACAGCAGGGCGCAGAGCTCGTAGTCGGCGATGCGGCCCGAGGTGGCGCCGTCGGTGAGGAAGAGGTACTGCGCGCCGTTGGGGTTCTCGTCGGCTTCGGTGAGCCAGACCGGCTGGGCCTCGGCAAAGCCGTCGCGGGCGCTGCCGTGCGGCAGGAAGCCGCGGTCGTCGTAGGTCCAGAGCAGGCCGCAGAGCGACTCCACCCGCTCCTCGGAGCGCGCCATCACCACCGCCCGCTTGCCGCGCTCCAGGGTCTTCTCCAGGAGCTGCGGCAGGGCGCGGTCGAGCCCGGTGGTGGTGAGGTGGTAGAAGCGGACCTCGGTCACGGCTTCCCCCGGGGCCTACTTCTCCAGCCGCTCGGCCACGAAGCGGTCGAGCAGGCGCACGCCGAAGGCCGTGGCGCCCTTCGGCACGGTCGCCGCGTCCTTGTCCGACCAGGTGACGCCGGCGATGTCGAGGTGCGCCCACTTCACGCCCTCCTTGACGAAGCGCTGGAGGAACTGCGCCGCGGTGATCGAGCCGCCCCAACGCTGGCCAGTGTTCTTCATGTCGGCGATGTCGCTGTCGATCATGCGGTCGTATTCCTCGCCGAGCGGCATGCGCCAGACCGGCTCGCCGACCGCCTTGCCCGCCTCGGTCAGCGCCGCCGAGAGCTCGTCGTCATTGCTGAAAAGGCCGCTGGTGGTCTTGCCCAGCGCGATCATGATGGCGCCGGTCAGGGTGGCGAGATCGACGATGGTGCCGGGCTTGAACTCTTCCTGCACGTACCAGAGCGCGTCGGCCAGGACCAGGCGACCCTCGGCGTCGGTGTTGATGATCTCGATGGTCTGGCCGGACATGGAGGTGACCACGTCACCGGGGCGCTGCGCCTTGCCGTCGGGCATGTTCTCCACCAGGCCGCAGACGGCGACGACGTTGACCTTGGCCTTGCGGGCGGCGAGCGCGTGCATCAGGCCGACCACCACGCCTGCGCCGCCCATGTCCCACTTCATGTCCTCCATGCCGGCGGCCGGCTTGATGGAGATGCCGCCGGTGTCGAAGCAGACGCCCTTGCCGACGAAGGCCACGGGGAACTCGCTCTTGCCCTTCCCGGCGCCCTTCCAGGTCATCACCAGCAGCTGCGAGTCGCGCTCGGAGCCCTGGCCGACGCCGAGCAGCGCGCCCATGCCGCGCTTGCGCATCTCCTTCTCGCCCAGCACCTCGACGCCGACGCCCAGCTTCTCCAGCACCCGCGCGCGCTCCACGAAGCTCTCGGGATAGAGCACGTTGGCCGGCTCGGACACCAGGTCGCGGCTGACGAAGACGCCGCCGGCGATCTTCTCCAGCGGCGCGAAGGCCTTCTTCGCCGCCGCGTGCCGCTCGACCCCGAGGGTCAGCTTCTTCAGGCTGGGCTTCTTCTCCGCCGCCTCCTTGGTGCGGTAGCGGTCGAAGCGGTAGGCCCGCAGCAGTGCCCCATAGGCGGCGTGCGCGGCCTGCTCGGCGGGCGCCAGAGCGGCGCCCTCCAGCTCGACCAGCAGCGTCGCCTCGGTGGCGCCGGCGGTATTCAGATGCGCCGCGAGGCTGCCGCCCGCGGCCTCGAACTCCAGCGCGCCGGCCTTGTCGGCCTTGCCGACACCGACCAGCACCAGACGCTCGACGGCAAGACCGCGCGGCGCCAGCAGCTCCAGCAACTGTCCCTTCTTGCCCTTGAAGCGGCTGCCGCCCAACGCGCGGCCGAGCGCCCCCTCGGTGGCGGAGTCGAGCCTGGCCAGCACACCGGCCTTGGGCTCCGGGGCCTCCGGCACCAGGACAGCGAGGGCACCGCTGTCGGGGAGATCGAGGGCGGCGAAGCTGATGCGCATGGAGAACCTCACGGCTGGCAGTATCGGGGCGCTGCCGCGACCGGCGGCCGCCCCGCGGGCCTATAGCGATAAGCGCTCGCCGGAAGGCCGTCAATGCCACCCCCGGGCCGCCCCCGCGACCACCGCCGGGACCACCCCGAGCACCAAAGACGCCGCTAGGGGCTAGGCTAGAGCCCTCCGGCGCGCTAAAGCTGCCGAGGCTGGCCGACCGGACTCGCGGACCGGCCGCGGCGGCAGGGGACGGTGATGCTCGGAGGGGTCGGAAAGAGGCTGCAGGCGACGGCGCGCTGGCTGCGCACCGCCTTCCTGTGGCTCTGTCTGGCCGCATCGCTGGCCGCATCGCCAGCCAACGCCGCCCAGGAAGGCGAGGCGCTGCTGCGGGCCGACGAGGTGGTGCACGACGAGGCGGCGGGGGTCATCACCGCCCGCGGCAACGTCGAGGTGGCCTACGGCGAGCGGGTCCTGGTGGCCGACGAGATCGCCTACCACCTCGAGCGGGACGTGATCGTGGCCACCGGCAACGTGGCCCTGGTCGATCCCGGCGGCGACGTGATCTTCGCCGACCGCGCGGAGGTGACCAGCGATCTCGACGAGGCCTTCGTCAACCAGGTCCGCGCCCTGCTGCACGAGGGCAGCCGCATGACGGCGGCCAACGCCGTGCGCACCGACGGCAACCTCACCGTCTTCAACCGCGCCAGCTTCACGCCCTGCCGGGAATGCGCCACGGACTCCGACCAGCGGCCCTTCTGGCACATCGAAGCCGACCGCGTCGAACACGACCAGGCGGCGCAGACCCTGCGCTACCGCAACGCGCGTCTCAACATGCTCGGGGTGCCGATCGCCTTTACCCCCTACTTCGAGCACCCGGACTGGACGGTCGACCGCAAGAGCGGTCTGCTGTCCCCCAGCTTCGGCCGGAACTCCTTCCAGGGCTTCTATGCCGAGCAGCCCTACTTCCACGTGATCGACGAGACCTCCGACATCACGCTGACGCCGCGGGTGATGCAGCGCCGCCTGCCGCTGCTGCAGCTCCGGCACCGGCAGCTGCTGCCCTACGGCGAGATGCGGACCGAGCTCAGCGGCACCCACTCCCGCCGCGTCGACCACGACGACGAGCGGCGCCACGCCGCCTTCCGGGGGCATGTGGAGGCCACCGGCCGCTTCTCCCTGGACCAGCACTGGCGCGCCGGCTACGACCTGCGCCGCGCCAGCGACCAGAGCTACCTCCGCGCCTACGACTTCCTCAGCGACGCGCGCTACGACAGCCGCATCTTCGCGGAGCGCTTCGAGGGCCGCAGCTACTTCGGCGCCAACGCCTTCGCCTACCAGACCCTGACCAGCGAGATCTCCGAGAAGCGCCAGCCGATCGTGCTGCCGATGCTGGAGCTCAGCCACGTCGGCGAGCCGCGCTGGCAGGGCGCCTACCCGACGCTGGACGCTAACCTGCTGTCGATCCTGCGGCGGTCGGGGCGCGAGGTCCGCCGGCTGTCGGTCACGCCGGGACTGACGCTGCCGGCGATCGGGCGTTTCGGCGAGGTCTATCGCCTGCGGGCCGCGGTGCAGATGGACGGCTACTGGACCCACGGCCACCGCCCCGGCTCGGCCAATCCCGATCCGGCCGGGGCGGACGGCAGCCGCACCACGGGACGGATCTTCCCGCATGCCGCGTTGGAGATGCGCTACCCCTGGCTGGTGCAGGGCGGCGGCGTGCAGCAGACGATCGAGCCGATCGTCCAGTTCGTGGCGGCACCGCCCGGCGGCAACCACCGCAAGATCCCGAACGAGGACAGCCTCGACCTCGAGTTCGACGACACCAACCTCTTCTCCGTCAACCGCTTTCCGGGGATCGATCGCATCGACAGCGGCTCGCGGGTCGACTACGGACTGAACTACGCACTGACCACCGGCGAAGGCTTCTACAGCGAGGCCTTCCTCGGCCAGAGCTACCGCCTGCACCGCGACAACTCCTTCCCCACCGCCAGCGGCCTGCGCAGCCGCCGCTCCGACTACGTCGCGCGCCTGCGGCTGCGGCCGATCGAGGAGATCGACCTCGTCTATCGCGCCCGCCTGGACCGCAACAGTCTGCGGCCGCGCCAGCAGGAGGCGGAAGCGCGCCTCGGACCGGAGCGGATCAACCTGGAGCTCGGCTACCTGGACCTGCCCGACCTCAGCGCGCAGCAGCTCTTCGGCCGGCGCCAGGAAGTCACCGGGCAGATCAACGCGCAGATCAGCCCGAGCTGGCGCGTGGCGGCCTTCGCGACCCGTGACATCGAAGGGCGCTACAACCCCCGGATGGGCCTGGCGGTGGCCTTCGACTGCGAATGCTTCAACTTCTCCGCCCGGGCGCAGCGCAAGCGCTACCGGGACCGTGAGGTGCGGCCCGACTACAGCTTCACCTTCAATGTCACCTTCAAGTACCTCGGCGGCGTCGGCGCGAACTGAGGCCCGCCTGTCCGGCCGGCCGGCCGCGCGCGTGCGTTGTTCGCGTCCGCGCGTCGTCATATAGTGCGGCCGTCCCGATCCTGGGGTCGGGCGACATGGTTTTCGCAAGGGACGTTCCGGTGATGAGGTTCATCGTTCTCGCGCTGTTGCTCGCCATAGCCCTGCCGGCGGCGACCGCTGCGCGGCAACAGGCGGCGGCGCAGGAGGTCTTCACGGCGGCCGCTGTCGTCAACGACGAGGTCATCTCCCGGCTCGACCTGGAGGGGCGGATGCGAATCGCCCTGCTGGCCTCCGGCCTGCCGGACAACCAGGAATCCTACGAGCAGATCAGCGGCCCCGTCCTGCGGCAACTCATCGACGAACGGCTGCAGCGGCAGGAGGCCGCGCGCCTCGCGATCGAGGTGACCGACGCCGAGATCGATCAGGCCCTGGCCGCCATGGCCGAGCGCAACGACATGACGGCCGAGGGCTTCGTCCAGTTCCTGCGCTCCAACGGGGCGCCGATCTCCTCGCTGCGCGACCAGCTGCGCGCCTCCATCGCCTGGAACAAGACCCTGCGCATGCGCGTCCTGCCCGACGTGCAGGTGACCGAGGAGGAGATCGACCAGGCCGCGGAGCGCATGCTGAACCAGGGAAACCAGATGCGCGTCCGGCTGGCCGAGATCTTCCTGCCCTACGTCGGAGCGGCCGAGCAGGAGGAAGCGGCGCGCCTCGCCGAGCGACTGCTGGATCAGCTGGAGCGGGGAACCAGCTTCCAGCAGCTGGCGGCGCAGTTCTCCCAGGCCGCCACCGCCGCGGCGGGTGGGGACACCGGCTATCTGCCACAGGCGCAGCTGCCGCCGGACATCGCCGGCATCGTCGCCGACATGCAGCCCGGTGAACTCGCCGGCCCGATTCCCTCGGTCAACGGCTTCTACATCCTGGCCCTGATCGATCGGCAGCAGGGCGGCGTGCCGGGAGGCGCCGCAGACGGCCGCCTGCGGCTGACCCAGATTCTCCTGGATGCGCCGCCGGAGCAGGAAGAGGCGGTCATGCAGCGCGCGCAGGAGCTGACCGCCGGTGTCGCCTCCTGCGGCGAGGCCAACAGCCTGGCGACCCAGGTCGGCGCCCCCGGCTCGGGCGACATGGGCGAGGTGCGCGCCTCCGACATGCCCGAACAGCTGCGCGCCCTGCTGCTCGGACTGCCCATCGGCCGGCCGAGCCCGCCGCTGCTGATGGGCGACACGGTACTGGTCCTGGTGGTCTGCGAGCGGGAGGTCGAGGGCGGCGAGATCGACCGCGACTTCATCGCCGAGAGCCTGACCCGGGAGCGGGCCGAGATGCTGGCCGCGCGCTACATGCGCGACCTGCGCCGCGCCGCCAACGTCGACCTCCGGCTCTGACCGGACGCGTCCGGTGACCGAGCCGGATCCGGTCGCCGCGCTGCCGCCGCTGCGCAGTGTCATCGCCGAGCACGGTCTGGCCGCGCGCAAGAGTCTGGGCCAGCACTTCCTGCTCGACCTCAACCTGACCCGCCGGATCGCGCGCAGCGCCGGCGAGTTGGCGGCCGGCACCGTGATCGAGGTCGGTCCCGGCCCCGGCGGCCTGACCCGGGCGCTGCTGCTGGAAGGGGCCCGGCGGGTCGTGGCGGTGGAGAAGGACCGGCGCTGCGGCGAGGCGCTGGCGCCGCTGCTGGCGGCCGCCGGCGGCCGGCTGACGCTGCTCGAGGCCGATGCCCTGACGGTCGACCCCGCCGCCCTGGGGCCGACGCCGCGCATCATCGTGGCCAACCTGCCCTACAACGTCGGCACGGCGCTGCTGACCACCTGGCTGCAGCGACTCGCCGAGTCTCCCGGCAGCCTCGACCGCCTGGTGCTGATGTTCCAGCGGGAGGTGGCCGAGCGCCTGGTGGCCGCGCCGCGCAGCAAGGCCTACGGCCGGCTGGCGGTGCTGACGCAGTGGCTCTGCCAGGCGGATATCGCCTTCGACGTCCCCGCCTCCGCCTTCACGCCGCCGCCCAAGGTCGTCTCCAGCGTCGTGCGACTGCAGCCGCGGCCTGCGCCGCTGGCACCCTGCGGCCTGCGCAGCCTGGAGCGTGTCACCGCCGCCGCCTTCGGCCAGCGCCGGAAGATGCTGCGCCAATCCCTGAAGTCCCTCGGCACGCCACCCGGCCCCCTGCTCGCCGCCGCCGGCCTGCCGGAAACGGCCCGGGCGGAGGAACTTTCGGTCGAGGATTTCTGCGCCCTGGCACGCGGCCTGGAGGCCGCACGAGACGAAAGCGCACCCGCCGAGGTCGGCTCTCCTTGATCTTTCTGTAATAAATCTGTCATGGAAGTCTCCCGCCTTTCCGCCGGGCAACCGGAAGAACGAAATACAGAGGAGGAGGAAGACTCATGACGTTTCGCAGCCTGCTGGGGGCCGCCGTCGCCGGCGCCCTGGCCTTCGGCGCCGCGGGGACGGCCTCGGCCGATCCGCAGACCTACTACGCGGGCCAGACCATCCGCATCATCATCCCCTTCTCCGCCGGCGGCGGCACCGACACCTTCGGGCGGCTCGTCGCCCAGTACCTGGGCCAGCACATTCCCGGAAACCCGACGGTGATCGCCGAGAACGTCACCGGCGCCGGCGGCCTGCTGGGCTCCAACGAGTTCGCCGAGCGGACCGACAAGGACGGCCTGACCCTGCTGACCGCCTCGGGCCACCTCAACCTCCGCGCCTTCCTGGGGCTGGAGGGGCTGCGCCTGAAGCTGGACGAGCTCGACCCCGTGGTCGCGGCCCCCATGGGCCACATCACCGCGCTCAACACCCAGGCCACCGGTATCTCCGACGCGACGGAGTTCCTGGAGCTGCGCGGGCGCGTGACCAAGGGCATCACCGATCCGGTCGGCCTGATCGAGTCGCTGGTGGCGCTGGAGCTCTTCGAGATCGACTATCGCGCGGTGCCCGGCTACGGCGGCCGCGGCGACACCCGCATCGCCTTCGAGCGGGGCGAGCTGATGGTCACCACCCAGGCGACTCCGGCGCACAACGCCCGCGTCCAGCCGCTGATCGACGAGGGCACGGCCATCCCGCTCTACGCGATCGGCTTCGTCGATCCCCAGGGCAACCCGGTCCGCGATCCCGCCGCGCCCGACATCATGACGGCGCCGGAGCTCTACCAGCAGATCCACGGCGAGATGCCTTCGGGCGAGGCCTGGGAGGCCTACAAGGTCGTGGCCAACCTGGTGCAGAACACCCGCGGCACCGTCTGGGTGCACGGCGAGGCGCCGGAGGCGGCGCGCGAGGCTCTGCGCATCGGCGTCGACGCCATGGTGCAGGACCCGGAGTTCCAGGCCGCGGCCGACCGGATCCTGGAGGGCTACGAGCTGATCTCGGGCGACGGCCTGGGCCAGATCAAGGCCGACCTCGACGCGGCCCCCCCGGAGGTCATCGCCTGGCTGCAGAACATGATGACCGAACGCTTCGACGTGCGCTTCGAGAACTGATCCCCGCGCGACGCCGCGGAGACCGACACTCCTGAGCGCGATCCGATCGGCTCGAACCGGCCCGATCGCTGGATCTCACTCCGGAGCAATTGGCCAGGACCCGGCTCACTCACGTCGATTCGACCTGAGCGGGCCGGGTCCTAGCCGGTCTCCACGGTGTCCTGTCGCCTAAGGCAGCTCCATGCTCGACGCCCTGGTCAACGGCCTCTTCATCCTGCTCGACCCCTTCCGCCTGGCGATGCTCTTCGCCGGCGTGGTGATCGGCATCGCCGTCGGCATCCTGCCGGGACTGGGCGGGCTGATGGGAATGGCGCTGGTCCTGCCCTTCCTCTTCGGCATGGACTCCTATGCCGGCATCGCCATGCTGATCGGCATCGCCGCGGCGGTGCCCAGCGCCGACACCTTCCCCTCGGTGCTGATGGGCATACCCGGATCATCGGGCTCCCAGGCGACCATCATGGACGGCTATCCCATGGCCCGGCAGGGCCAGGCCGCCCGGGCCCTGGGCGCCGCCTTCAGCGCCTCGATGATCGGCGGCATCATCGGCGCGCTGGCACTGACCGCGCTGGTGCCCTTCGCCCGCCCGATCGTGCTGGCCTTCGGCACGCCCGAACTCTTCATGCTGACCCTGCTGGGCCTCAGCATGATCGGCGTGCTGGCCGGCAGCCGGCCGCTGCGCGGCATCCTGGCCGCCGGCGCCGGCGTGCTGATCGGCACCATCGGCGGCGCGCCGGTGGCCGCGGAGTACCGCTTCACCTACGGCGAACTCTATCTCTACGACGGCATCTCCCTTGTCATCCTGGCGCTGGGCCTCTTCGCCCTGCCGGAGATCGTCGACCTGCTGGCACGCGGCGGCACCATCGCCGAGAAGCGCCCCGGCCTGGGCGGCGGCTGGCTGCAGGGCGTGCGCGACACGGTCCGCCACAAGTGGCTGGTCCTGCGCCACTCCCTCATCGGCATCCTGATCGGCTTCATCCCCGGCATGGGCTCCTCGATCATCGACTGGCTGAACTACGGCTACGTGGTTCAGACCAGCCGCGACCGCTCGCGCTTCGGCAAGGGCGACGTACGCGGGGTGATCGCGCCCGAGAGCGCGAACAACGCCAAGGAAGGCGGCGTGCTGATGCCGACCCTGCTGTTCGGCGTGCCGGGCAGCAGCGCCATGGCGCTCTTCCTCGGCGCCCTGCTGATCTTCGGCATCCAGCCCGGGCCGGCGCTGCTGCGCGACGACCTGGACCTGGTCTTCGTGATCATCTGGTCGCTGGCGCTCGGCAACATCTTCGGCACGCTGCTCTGCCTGCTGCTGAGCCGGCCGATCGCGGCGCTGACCTTCGTGCCCTTCCACTTCGTCGCACCGGTGGTCATCGTCATCGTCGTCCTCGGCGCCTTCCAGGAGACCCGCCACTGGGGCGACCTGGTGATGCTCTTCACCTTCGGCCTGCTGGGCTGGACCATGAAGCGCATCGGCATGCCGCGGCCGCCGCTGCTGATCGGCTTCATCCTCAGCGGCCTGGCCGAGCGCTATCTCTGGATGAGCTACAATCTCTACGACTGGGACTGGATCTGGCGGCCGATGGTGCTGGCGATCTTCGCGCTGATGGTCGTGCTGATGACCGGCGGCATCCTGCTCAAGCGGCGCCAGCGCCGCGAGCAGGCGGCCCCGGCGGAGGAGTGACGCCGTGATCGGGGCACCCGGCCGCCGCGGGCCCGGGCAACGGGTGATCGACAGCCTGCCGCTCGCCGTGGCGATCGCGCTGCTGGCCGGCGCGCTCTTCGTCGTCTGGGAGGCCCAGGGCTTCCGCCTCGGCGCCCGGCTCTTCCCGGTCTACGTCGGCACGGCGACGGCGCTGCTGGCCGCCATCGAGGTGGCCGCCCAGATCATGGCCCGCCTCCGGCCGCCGGCCACGCCGCGCGAGGAGGAACCGGCGACGGCCGACTTCGTCGCCGACGAGACGGAGCGCACGCCGGCCTTCTACGCCCGCGGCCTGCTCTACTTCGGCTGGATCCTCGGGCTCTACGCCCTCACCGCCCTGCTCGGCTTCTTCTACGCCGTTCCCCTCTGGGTGCTGGCCCTGCTGCGGCTGCAGTTCCGCGCCGCCTGGCTGCCGAGCTTCGGACTGGCGCTGGCGCTGGTCGGCATGATCTACGCCCTGCAGGTGCTGCTGATGTTGCGCTGGCCCCGCGGCCTGCTACCGCTGCCGTTCTGAGGCGCAGTAGTTGCCTTACCTTGGCAAGCGGCGCATGGCTGCTCTTGGTCGTCAATGGTGATGGGCAATGTATAGCGAAGAGCTACATGCAATGCAGCGCGAATGGGCAGAGCGAGCGCTTATGGCTACGCGAAGCCTGCTCCCGAGGATGAGGCCCGTGTCCACTTATCGCGGGTGGCAACCTCGCGAGCGGCAAACTGTCTCTTTCCTCCTGACGGCCACCGCTCGAGCTTCCGAGAGTGCCTTCCTGCTCTGCGCCTACGGCCAACTTTGGGATGCGGAGGTCCTGGTCCGATCCGCACTCGAGGGCTCTCTCAAGCTAGCGTATCTTCTCCAGGGACGGGAAACCTTCGCTGCTAGGCACAGCGAATATGCCGACCAGCTCTTCGAGATCGCGTTGCTCAAGGACCACCGAAAGGCGCAAAGCCTGCTTGCCGCGGTTCCAGATCCCGACGCGCCGCGTTGGCGTCCGATCCGGGACCTACTATTGCCGGACAACGAGGTGGCGGAGCTTTCGGCTCGCCACAAGGCAGCGCGCCGAGACTTGGAAGCGCGCTGGGGGTTCACAGGTCTGGTCGCCGAACTCTCGCGCTCTGGTGATCCCAATTTCAAGGGCTTGGGTGCGCTCGCACATAGCTATTCCATGGCGAGCCACGTGCAGCATGCCGATATGGTGGGAGCCTCGATAGCACTGGAGCGCGACCACCGGCCTACTGAGCGGCGAGACGCAGTCCACCTTGCGCACGAGGGACGCCTCTTATCGGATCTTCTCGACTTCTTGTTCTTGCGGCTGGCGGTCGGATACCGATTTGTCGCTGCTGACATGTCCCAGCTTGTGGATATGAAAGCTGCGATTGATGAGGCTCAAGCACCTTTTCGGCAGGCAGCCGAACAGTGGCTGCGGATTGAGTATCCCGTCGAATGCGCAGAGAGATGAGAGCGTTGCTGTCAACTGCGGTTGGCGGCAACGGCGCGGCGTATCAGCGCGCGCCGATGGGCGCGATGTGCCGAAGCGCGACAGCAGCCAGGGCCACGAGCGCAGCGCCCACCAGCGCAGCGAGCAGGCCGACCGTGTTCACGCCGGCCAGGAAGGCGGAGCGCGCCTGCTCCAGGGCGCCCGCCGGCAGGCCCTCGGCCGCGGCGGTGGCCGCCCAGAGGCTGTCGGCCAGGGCGGCCCCC
>SR_TP_S13solDRAFT_1000494_pt1 | contig 16029 bp, 14 predicted proteins | sample SodReaTP_S13sol_FD_11159 | JGI IMG/M metagenome (IMG submission 11159)
TGCCGGTGGTATACCGGCAGGCCGATCGCGTGGCTGGTGCTTATTCCTCGCGCCAGATATTCCAGAAAGACGCGGTGCTGTCATTCTCGGATATGTTGCGCAGGTTGCTATTCGCGCCCATGATGACAAAGATATCACCTGTCCATATCTCGTTGTTGAATTCGGCCTGAAGCTCATAAAACTCCTGCGCGGCCTGCGCGCGGGCGTCCTGATCTTCGCCATTGATGGCGCGGTCCAGCACCTCGTACCAGCCGTCAGGCAGGTTCGGCCATGGGTCGCCGTTGCGGTCAACGCCACTGGAATCCAGATACCGTAGGCCCACAAGCGACCCGCCGCCTGCGCCTTTCAACTCCCACGCGTCCAGATCACGCCGCACGGTTCCAAACGTCGCCGAGTCCAGATTTTCCATGCGCACATTCAGGCCCAGATCGCGCAGATACTGGTCCATGGCAGGGGCTTTTTCCCAGCCGGTAGCCCCACCCGGAACCACCAGAAAGCGGATTTCTTCACCCTGATAGCCCGACTCCTCGACCAGTTGCTGGGCCAGTTCCATGTCGTTGGGGAAATGGTGGGACTGGTCAATCCATGGCCATTGGGGTTCTTGGAAACGCGGGGTGTTGTTCACGCGCCAATAATCCGACGGGCCGAACCCCCACATCAGTTCTTCGGTATCCAGACCCGCGCGCACCGCGTCGCGCAACAGCGGATAATCCGCGAAAACCCCGCCTGCGACATTGAACTTGAAATACACCCGCGCGCCGGGGCTGGTGGGGATCACTTGGGTGTTTTCTGCGGTAATCAGGCGGTCGGCTTCATCACCGGGAACCTGAATTGCCAGATCAACCTCGCCGGTCAGCAGGGCAGACACGCGGGTGGACGGGTCCGCGATATGCACAAAATTCACCTCGTCAAAATAGGCGCAGCGCGGACCGGCGTTATAGCTGGCCTCGCCGTCATGGCGGGTATATTCATCAAACCGTTCCAGCGTTGTGCGGATTTCCGGCACGATTTCCTTGACTTTATACGGCCCTGTGCCAACCACATGTTCCGCACGGTCCGCGCGGTCGCTGCCCAGTTCGCGGGCAATGTCTGCGGGCATGATGGCCCATGCGCCGGACATGGCCGAAATGGATTCCAGCAAGGCCCCGTAGGGTTGCGACAGATGCACCGCAACAGTCAGTGCGTCCACTGCTTCAACGCGGTCCACATCGGCCAACTCGAACCGGCGCGACCCGACTTCGCTGTAGCGGTCCCAAGATGCGACAACATCCTCGGCATCCAGTGTTTTGCCGTTATGGAACTGCACCCCTTCGCGCAATGTGAATGTCCATGTCAGGCCATCATCACTGACCTGCCATTCGGTCGCCAGCGCGGGCTGCGGTGCCAAGTTGGCGTCCAGTGCGACAAGCTGTTCATAGACGGCATTTCTGGGGGCTGTCGGTTCTTGTGTGATCATCATGTGATCCAGTGTCACCAGTGGCAGCGGCCCTGCAATATTCAGCACACCGCCATAAGTTCCGTCGCATGCGGCATGCGCCGCACCTGCAAACGCCATACCGCCCGTCAGAACGATGGCGCTGGTCGAATTCAAAAGATTCCGCATGTCATTCACTCCCGTTGATGTTTATTTTGTATCTTAGCTTCACACATTCGCAGATTTTTGGGGCAGATCAACATATTTTTGTATTTTAATTACAAATATGCCCGTCATTCCCCGATTGCCGTCTGCGGCCCCGACAACCTGTTCTTAAACCTGTGCCACCGTCTGTTGCAGGACTTGCGCGGAATGCCAGCACCGGACCTGACGGCCATTTCCCACCCCCTCCAATGGCGGGTCGGACGCGTGGCATTGCTGGGTCGCAAAACTGCATCGTTCCGCGAATTTGCACCCTTTGATGCGGCCCATATCGGCCAGCGTCGGCACCAGACCCGGAATTGCCGCCAACTGGCCGCGCTGCGTTGTCAGGTTCGGGGTCGAGCGCATCAGGCCAAGCGTGTAGGGGTGTGCGGGGTTGGCGAACAATTCGCGCACGGGGGCCTGTTCAACCACCCGCCCCGCATACATCACAACCACACGGTCCGCCATTTCCGCCACCACGCCCAGATCATGGGTGATCAGCAACATCGCCGTGCCCAACTGGTCGCGCAAATCGCGCATCAGGTCCAGTATCTGCGCCTGAATGGTGACATCCAGCGCGGTGGTCGGTTCATCCGCAATCAACAGGCGCGGGTTCGACAACAGCGCCATAGCGATCATCACACGTTGCCGCATGCCGCCGCTTAACTGGTGCGGATAGGCATTCAGCCGTCCCTTCGGGTCCGAAATTCCGACCTTGCGCAACATGTCCAGCACATCATCGCGCGCTTGCGCCTTGCGGTGCGGATGGTGGCGGCGAATAACCTCGGCCAGTTGGTGGCCCACACGCAAAATGGGGTTCAAGGCCGTCAATGGTTCCTGAAAGATCATCGCGGCGCGGTTGCCGCGAATATCCTCGATCTGGGTCTGGGTTTTGGTCAGCAGATCCTCGCCATCCAGCCGGACAGCCCCGCCCACAATCCGGCCCGGTGGTTCGGATATCAGGCGCAGCAATGACAGCGCGGTGACGCTTTTGCCGCAACCGGATTCACCGACCAAAGCCACCGTTTCCCCCGCCGAGATCGAGAAACTGACACCATCCACCGCTTTCAGCGTATGGCCCTTCGCGCGAAAATGGGTTTGCAGGTTTTCAACCTCCAGCACGGTGGCCGCCGGTTCTTCGCCTTGCTTCGACACGGATGCATTCATTTTCCGGCCTCCATACGGGGGTCAAGCATATCGCGCAGGCCATCGCCCATAATATTCAGGCCCAGAACCGACACCATGATGAACAGCCCCGGAAAGGTGGTCATCCACCACGCGTTGTGCAAATACGACCGCCCGTCAGCCAGAATATTGCCCCAACTGGGCTGCGGCGGGGGCGTGCCCGCGCCAACATAACTTAGGCCCGCTTCGGCAATAATGGCCAGCGCCAGAATGAACGTGGCCTGCACCATCAGCGGTGCCATGACATTGGGCAGGATGTAGCGCCGGATAATCAGCCAGTCGCCCAAGCCCACCGCACGCGCGGATTCGACATAAGTTTCCTCGCGCACGCTTAATACCTTGCCACGCACCACGCGCGCCGTATGCGGGATAAAACTGATGGTCAGCGCGATCACAACATTCTGGGTGCTGGCCCCCAATGCGGCCACAATCGCAATCGCCAGCAGGATGGACGGGAATGTCATCAGCGCATCCATGAAGCGCATGAACACCCCGTCAAGGCGGCGGAAATAGCCGGACACCAACCCGATAAACGCCCCGATCAGCGTGGACAGAACCACCACGGCCCCGCCCACCAGCACCGACACGCGCGCGCCATATAATATGCGGCTGTAAATATCGCGGCCGTTATTGTCGGTGCCCAGCCAGTGTTCAGCCCCCGGTGGCAGCAACCGCCCCGACATGCGCACGCGCAGCGGATCATGGGTCGCCAGCAGCGGCGCGGCCACCGCAATGATGATAATCAACAACACCAAGGCACCGCCAAACAGTATGCGTCCGTTCAGGCGCATCAGCCACGCGGGCGCACCACGATTTCCGGTTTCAGGCGGCGGTGATGTCATCGGCTCACCTTGGCGCGCGGAATTGGGGTCAAGCGAAGTCATGTCGTCCCCCCTGTTGCGGGTTGCGGTGCAGGTGTCGGAATACCGGTCAGGTCCAGATCATCCGCCAGATGGCAGGCAACGGCGCCCTGCCTGCCGGATGCGCGCGCCACGGCGCGCAACGCTGGCACTTCCGTGCGGCAAATATCCTGCGCATAGGTGCAGCGCGGGTGAAAGGGGCAGCCTTGCGGCGGATTGGACGGGCTTGGCACATCGCCTGACAGGATCACGCGCCCGTCACGCTTCAAGGTGGGGTCGGGCACGGGAATGGCAGACAACAGCGCCGCCGTATAGGGGTGGCGGGGTTCCTCAAACAGGGCCGCGGTGTCGGCCAGTTCCACAATCCGGCCCAGATACATGACCGCCACGCGGTCGCTGACATAGCGCACAACACTAAGATCATGCGAAATGAACAGATATGTCAGGCCGAAATCGCGTTGCAGTTGCGACAACAGGTTCAGCACCTGCGCCTGAATGGACACATCCAGCGCCGAAATCGGTTCATCGCAGACAATGAATTTCGGCTGCACCGCCAAGGCCCGCGCGATCCCGATACGCTGGCGCTGGCCACCGCTGAATTCATGCGGGAACTTGTCACGATGCGCAGGCGATAGGCCGACAATCCGCATCAACTCATCCACGCGGGCATCAACCTGCGCACGCCCACGCACCAGTTTGTGAAACACAATCGGTTCGGCAATCAGATCGCGCACCCGCATGCGCGGGTTCAGCGACGAAAACGGATCTTGAAAGATGATCTGCATGTCGCGCCGCAAGGCGCGCAGGGCGCGACTGTCCAGTGCGCGAACATCACGCCCCTGAAATGTAACGCTGCCTGATGTGGCTTCGATCAGCCGCAGGATCAACCGGCCCGCCGTGCTTTTGCCGCAGCCCGATTCACCCACAAGTGCCAGCGTTTCGCCCGACTGTATGGACAGGGTGACATCCTCGACCGCGCGCACATGGCCGGTTGTGCGCTGCAACACACCCGATGTTATCGGGAAGTGCTTTTTCAAACCGGAGATGCGCAGCAACGCGCCCTCATCCCCCGGCATGTCCAAACCTTCTGTCATAGAATGCGCCCCCACCAACTGCGTGCCACCTGCACCGGCCTGCTGCTATTTCGCCTGCGGTTTGTAGACGATCACATCAACCTCGACCTTGGCATCGACCATCAGCGTGGCCTGAACGGTTGACCGCGCAGGGCCGCCATTCGGGAAATATTCGGCATAGACGCGGTTGAACGTCCAGAAATCGCGCGGATCATCCAGCCAGCAATTCGCCTTGACCACATCATCAAAACTGCATCCTGCCAGTTCCAGCACCGCTTTCAGGTTTTCCATGGTGCGCCGCGTCTGCGCCTCGATGCCGCCCGGTTCAATCTCGCCATTCTCTTTCATGGCGACCTGACCGGACACATATATCATGTCGCCCGCCCGAACTGCCGGTGAAAACGGCAAGGCTTGGCCACCTGCGCCTGTGCGCGATACCCCGATGCGTTCCAGTGTCATCTTGTCACTCCTGTTTATGGTTTTGTCAGATTTCTTGTCGCTTTGGTCAGTCGGCCCATTTACCAGACCTGCCCGCGTGCGGTTACCGTTGTTTCCCCCTGCGGCACGCCTGCGCGCAGCAGATGCACGCGGTCCAGCAGGTTTGCCACCACGCAGGCGTGATTGGGCACAATGCGCACGCGGTCACCGACCTTCAGCGCGATGGTGTCGGCATGCAAAATGCCATGCTCTTCAGACAGGGCCGCGATGGAAATGTCGGGTCGTCCCAGCACATGACCATGCCCCGTCAGGCCCAGCAGATCGGATGACAACACCTTGCTGCCCGCATCAATCACCGCACGGTCTGGGGCGGGCACAGACACAACTGTTGCCAGCACTGTCAGCGCGCAGTCACCCCAGTCGCACACCCCGCGCACCACCAGTGAACGGTCATTGTAAACATAGGTACCTGCGCGGTATTCCGTAGGCCATGGCAAGGACTGCACCGCCCACATATCAGGCGACCCGCCAGTTGAAATGACCGGCACAGACAGGCCCGCGCTTTCGCAACTTTGCGCGGCTTGCGTCAGCCACTCGGACACATCGCGCGCCGCATTCGCAGGCGGATAGGTCATCAACCCGCCAAAGCGCAGGCCGGGTGCCTGTGCAATGGTTTGCGCCAGCGCGCAGGCCGCATCTGGCGTCAACACCCCGCAGCGCCCCGCGCCCGTGTCGCATTCGACCAGCACGTCCAGCGGCTGCGCCGCATCCGCGAAAGCCCGTGACAGCCCCGCGACCACATCGCGACTGTCAGCCGTGACGCGCACGCGCACGTTTTCAGACAATGCGCGCAATTCCGACAGCTTGTCGTCGCCGACAATATTATAGGTGATCAGAATATCCGCGATCCCGCCTTGCGATATCATTGCGCGGGCTTCCGACAGTTTCTGGCAGGTTATGCCGACCGCGCCCGCCTTGATCTGGGCGTGGGCCAGCATTGGCAGTTTATGCGTCTTGATATGCGGGCGCACGGCCACACCGGCACGCGTGGCATGCGCCTGAAACCTGTCGATATTTGCCTGCGCTATATCCAGATCAATCAGCACGGCAGGGGTTGCAACCTGCGCGAACATCATGCGCCCCCATCCGCGCTGTGCGGATCTTCCACCCTGGGCCAGATTGCGCGGGTCAGGGTCTTGTAATCTGTGCGGCGCGGGTCATTCGGATACGGCCCGTCAACAGCGCAATACAAAATCTCTGCGGCGACCGGCGCAAATGCCCCGTGAAAATGGTTGGTGGATTTCACGACCAACGCGCGTTTAGCCGCAATATCAATCCCCAGATTGGTGAACAAATCCGGCGAGAATGCTTGTGAACGGGTGGAGTTCAGAACCACCTGAACGCCTTGAAATTCAATCACGGCACTGTCACCCAGCGGCACGACAGAGGCCCCGAAACTTTGGACCGCATCGCGCTGCACGCGCACCACACGCACCACCGCATCAACGGGATCGCCCGCCACATCAGATGTCTTGCCGCCGAAACGCAGTTTCACCTGCGCCCCCTCGCCTGCCGCATGACATATGCGCACGGCCATCGGGTCCCAGATGGTGCCGAAGGCAATATCGCGCAGCCCCATATCCAGCACATGGCGCAAAATGATGGTGGAATCGCCCGGCACCCCGCCACCGGGATTATCCCAGACATCAGCCACAACCACCGGCCCGCTGCCGGATTGCGCCACCTTGTCCAGCGCTGTGCGCGGGTCCAGAAAATCGGGGCGCGCGCGCCCGCGAAAGCTGAACAACTCCTGCCCCAGCTTGCGCGCCAGCGCATCACCTGCCGCCTGCGCATCATCGGTAATGACCACCATCTTGACCCCCAGATCAGGGGAATCGCCTGCCATAAACCCGTGTATCACAGAAAGGGACAGGGCCGCGCCTTCATCTTCCAGCGCGCGCATGCGGTCCACAAAACCGCGCATCGGCGCGCGGCTGGTGGGCAGCACATCAATCATGCGCACATCGAACACCGAAATCACCGGACGGATTTCCCCGCGTGCGGCGCGCAGTGTCAGATCCACACAGGCCACGCCCGCTTCGACAAAATCGGTATGCGGGAATTCCTTGAACACGGTGATAATATCGGCGTTGTCAACGCGTGCGGCGCTTAGGTGGCTGTGCGGGTCGAAACTGGCGCCGATCTTGACATCGGGGCCGACGATCTTGCGGATTTCAGCCAGCAATTCGCCTTCGCAATCCACGCAATCCTGTGCAATCATCGCGCCATGCAGCCCCATGACCACGGCCTGAACCGGCATGGCGGCGCGCAACTGGTCCAGCACTTCGTCGCGCAAATGCGCCCATGTCTGTGCACTGACCAGACCGGCAGGTTCGGCCCATGTGGCGGTGCCTTCCACCAGCTCAATCTCGCCACGCTGCGCCCGCGCGCGCAACTCGGGGAACACGGCGGAACACAAGGTCGGCGTTTGCGGATGCATGCCGGGGGGCGCGTAGAAGCTCTCGTAAAAATCCGACAGATCCGTGCGCAAGGGCGAGAATGTGTTCGTCTCGGTTGCTATGGACGCACAGAACACTTTCATCAGTCATTTCCCTTCCGGACCTGGATAGATGCTGCGCGGTATACATGACGCGCCGCCTATTTGTAATTGCGTTACATATATCAGCTAAATTCGGGCAAACAAGCGCAATTTGTAACTTAAGTTCCTTTTGTAGACAAATTTATTGCAGATTTCCACAAAAACGCCATAGAAATGAAGCTAAGTTTCATATTGGAGCCCCCATGAAAGCCGACAACCCGACACCGCCCCCCAACGTGAAACTGCAAAACCGCGGTCAGATCGGGGTTGTGGATGTCATCAGCGCCCTGGACCGGCTGGATGGCAAGCTGGCCGCGCGCGAACAGAAAGTGGCCGATTACGTCAAGGCCAATCTGATGCGCATCAGCAATATGACCATTGCCGAACTGGCGGCGGGTGCAGGTGTCAGCACGCCCACGGTGGTCAGGTTCTGCCGGTCGCTGGGCAGTGACGGCTTTCGTGAATTCAAGCTGCGGCTGGCACAGAACCTTGCCGTCAGCATGCAGTATTTCGACACCGACCCCGGCGACCACCCCACAGGCACCGAAACCGCCGTGGATGATGTGCTGTCGGCATTTCATTCGGCAGCCGCCATGTTGCGCCACCAGTTGGACCACACCCAGATGGAGGCCGCGAAACACGCGCTAAGCACCGCGCGACGCACCCTTGCGGCAGGGATCGGGGGCGGGTCGTCCATGATGGCCATGGAAACGGCAAACCGCCTGTTTCGCATCGGCGTCCCCGCTTCCTTTGTCAATGACAGCTATCAGGCACAAATGCAGGCCGCGACATTGGGGGCCGATGATGTCCTGATGGTGTTTTCGGCCAGTGGCGAAGTGGATGCCATGATCGCGGCCACAAAAATCGCCAAAAGCTACGGGGCGACCACCATTGCCATCACAAGCCCCAACAGCCGGTTGTCGCAACTGGCCGAGATTCCCATAACCTTTGCGATTCCCGAACACCCAGATATTTTCAAACCCACCGCAATCCGGTTTTCACTGCTGATCGTGCTGGACGCCTTGGCGCTGTCTGTCGCGCGCGAACGCCCCGAACTTAGTTCCGAATATCTGCGCAGGGTGCGGGCTTCGCTGACGGCCTATCACGGGCGCACAATCCCCCTTCCGCTGGGGGATTAGGGGCCGCGGCTTACGCAGGCGCAGCACATTTTACAGCCTTGGATTGTGCACCATTTCGACGCGACTTCATTCGCGCGTGGAATGACATCAGCAGGGATAAGCAAGCCACTTGACTTGACAATATGTCGCACCCGGCAGAGTCTGGCAGCAGACATAATTCGGCTTGGAGGCTATTTTGGCTGATAATTCAACACCTAATCCGTCCAGACGGGAATTCCTTACGATGGTCGGCGCCGCTGGCGGCGCCGCCGCAATGTATCAGGCCATGGGTATGATGGGGGTCGCACATGCGTCGCCATATGATGGGCCCATACAACTTGAACGTGCGCCGGAAGGCACGAAAGTGCTTGTTCTTGGGGCCGGAATCGCCGGTATGATCGCTGCGATGGAATTGCGCGACGCCGGCTATGAAGTCGAAGTGCTGGAATTCCGCGATGTGGCAGGCGGGCGCTGCTGGACCATGCGCGCGGGCGACACTTATGAAGAACTTGGCGGCTTCACCCAGACTGTGGATTTCGCCGAGGGCAATTACTTCAACCCCGGTCCGTGGCGCGTGCCCTATAACCATTACGGCATTCTGGACTATTGCCGCAGGCTGGGCGTCGAGTTGGAACCGCTGATCCAGATCAACAACCACGCCTATGTGCATTCGGTCGACGCATTTGACGGCAAGCCCGTGCGCTACCGCGAAATCAACGCCGATTTCCGTGGCCATATTTCCGACCTGCTGTCCAAGGTCACCGATCAGGGCGCGCTGGATCAGGTGCTGTCGGATGAAGACAAGGAAAACCTGTTGGCCGGTCTGCGCACCTTTGGCGCGCTGAACAGTGACAACGCCTATGTGTCCGGCAATGACGCCAGTTCGCGCCGCGGCTATGAACGCCCGCCCGGTGGCGGTGTCGATGGCGCGCCCATCGCCAATGAAATTCTGGACCTGTCCACTTTGCTGGATTCCGGCCTGTGGTCACGCCTTGCCACCAGCGAGGCATTGAACGGCTCCATGCCCATTTTCCAACCCAAGGGCGGGATGGACATGATTGCGCGTGCGATGGCAGACAACCTTGGCGATCTGGTCCGCTACCGCAAACGCGTCACCCAGATCCGTCAGGATGACGATGGCGTGTCGGTCACCTATGAGGATCTGGAAAATGATGGCGCAGAAGGAACGACCAGCGCGGATTATTGCGTCTGCACAATTCCCTTCTCGATCCTGAGCCAGATTGACCATGACTTCTCTGGCCCGCTGTCGAATGTGATCCAGACCATGCATTACGCGGCATCAATCAAGGTCGGGCTGGAGTTCAAGCGCCGCTTCTGGGAAGAGGACGAGCATATCTACGGCGGGACCACCTATACCGACCTGCCCATCTCGCAAATCTCCTACCCGTCGAATGACTATCTGTCGGACAAGCCGGGTGTTGTGCTGGGCGCCTATTCATGGGGGGCGCTGGCGTATCAGTATTCGTCGATCGAACCCGAAGACCGCGTGCGCCGCACAGTGGAATGGGGCAGCCAGATTCACCCGCAAATGCCCGAAGAATTCAAGGCAGGGGTTTCCGTGGCATGGCACCGTGTGCCGTGGACACTGGGCTGCTACGGGCTATGGCAGGACAAGGACGCCCAGTATGATGATGCAGTCGCAATGGACCGCCGCATTGTCTGCGCGGGCGAGCATCTGTCCTATCTGCCCGCATGGATGGAAGGGGCGGTTCTGTCGTCGCTGGATGCCATCCGCCGCCTGAACGAAACCGCAATCGCCGCAGCAGGAGAATAACCGATGCGCATGCACCAACTATTCACCCCCGCCCTGTTCGCAGCAACCCTTGCCGTGGTTCCCGCAATCGCCGATGACAGTGACGCGTGGTTCGAAAGCCGCAGCGTGCTGACACAGCAAACCGGCGAGGGGATCTACAAGGCCGTCTGCGCAAGCTGCCACATGCCTGATGGCCAAGGGGCCACCGGCGCGGCCAGCTATCCCGCGCTGGCGGACAACCCGACGCTGGAATATCCGGAATATGCCGTCATGCTGACACTGCACGGTCAGGCGGCCATGCCGCCCCTGCGCGGCGTTCTGGATGACGAACAGATTGCCGAAGTGGTCAACTACATCCGGACCAGTTTCGGCAACGACTACCCCGATGATCCGGCAACGCCTGAAATGGTGTCCCAGACGCGCTGAGCACTGCGCAGATTGACGCCTCACAGACCAAACTGGCGGCCGGTCCCATGTGACTGGCCGCCAGAACTGATTTCATCCCCAAGGAACGAACCATGTTGAACAAAACCCTACTTTCCGCCCTCGCTGCATCCTTTTTGCTGGGCGGTGTCGCGCAGGCCGAAGTCGTACGCCACAGAACACCGGGATCAGACTTTCCGATCCTGCGCGCCGTTGAAATTCCCGCAGATGCCACGCTTGTCTACCTTAGCGGCGCGGTCCCCGGTGTTACGAACACGGACGCGGAACCCAACACCGCAGCCGCATTTGGCGACACCGAAGCGCAAACCGTGTCCGTTCTGGGCCGGATCAACAGCACGCTGGAAGATCTGGATCTGACCATGTCCGATGTCGTGAAAATGCAGGTCTATCTGGTGGCCGATGACAGCGGCCGGATGGATTTCGGCGGCTTCATGGATGGCTATGTCCAGTTCTTTGGCACCGAAGAGCAACCCAACCTGCCCACCCGTTCGGTGTTCGAAGTTGCCGGTCTGGCAAACCCGCATTGGCTGGTCGAAATCGAAGTGGTGGCCGTGCGCCCCTGATGTGGCACCAATGACCAACGATAAAGGCCCGCGCCGGTTCAGGTGCGGGCCTTCTTATTGGGGCGAACCCGTCAGTCTTGCGGTCGCGGAACGCCTGTATCGGGCGGTTTGCGGCTGTTGCGCCACAGGATTGCCAGCACCACCGTTGCACTTAGAACAATCGTCGTCAGGTCGTGGGCCACCAATGCCAGCCCGGCAAGGCTTAGCACCCATTTTTCCCACCGTTCCACACTTGTCTTGAAAAACCCGATATAGGCCACCGACAGCGCCACAATGGACAGCACCCCTGACGACAGCGCCAGCATGAAATCCCACCATGTGAAATCAATGAACAACAGCGCAGGCGCATAGATGAACATCATCGGCACCAGTGCCTTGCCCATCGACAGGCGGAACGCCGTCATGCCGGTTTTCATAGGGTCGGATTTCGCAATCCCTGCCCCGGCATAGGCGGCAAGCGCCACGGGCGGCGTAATATCGGCCAGAACCCCGTAATAGAACACGAAGAAATGCGTGGCCAGAAGTGGAACGCCCAGTTGCTGCAAGGCGGGTGCTGCGATGGCGGCAAGGATGATATAGGTGGGCGTTGTGGGAATGCCCGCGCCCATGATGATGCAGGCAATCGCCACAAAAATCAGCGCGAAAAACAGCGTTGTGCCGTTCTGCGACAGGAACCCCAGCGGGTCCAGTGCCGAAATGGTCGCCCCCATCCATGCCGCACCGTCAATCACCGCGCCGGAGAATTTGAACCCCATACCCGTCAGCGTTGTGACCCCCAGAATGAAACCCACACAGGCACAGGCCGCGGTAATCGCAATGGATTGCTGCGCGCCACTTTCAAGGGCCTCTTTCAAACGCACGGGCGTCAGCGCGCTGCCCGCATCCATGCGACGGCCAAGGCCCACAAGCTGCAATATGGCGGGGATATAGGAACAGCCGATGGTCAGGATGATCCCCCAGAAGGCCGCAAGAAACGGGGTGAATTTCATCAACAGCAGCGTGACCATTACGACCAGCGGGATAAACAGATGCCATGACCGCGTCAGCACGTCCATGAATTGCGGCAGTTTGTCGGGCGCGATCCCTTCCAGATTCAGGCGTTTCGCTTCCAGATGCACCATGAACAACGTGGACAGGTAATGAAACGCGGCCGGTATGATGGCGATCAGGATCAACTCATTATAAGGCACGCCCAGCATCTCGGTCATGACAAACGCGGCCGCGCCCATGATGGGCGGGGTCACCTGCCCGCCGCAACTGGCCGAGGCTTCGGTCGCGGCAGCAAACCGGCCTGAAAACCCCTTGGATTTCATCATGGGAATCGTGAAGGCCCCCGTGGTCACCGTATTCGCCACCGGAGAGCCGGAGATCATGCCAAAGAACCCCGATGACACCACCGACACCTTGGCAGGCCCACCCGCATAGCGCCCCGCGACAATGCTGGCCAGATCGATGAACAACTGCCCCAGCCCCGATTTCTGCGCCAGAACCCCGAACAGCACGAAATGAAACACGAATGTCGCCACGACCCCGATGGCGATGCCGTAAATCCCCTCGGTGCCCAGATACAGGTGATTGACCAGCCGGATGATATTATACCCCCGATGCGCCAGATCACCCGGCAGGTAGGGGCCGAAAATTGCGTAAAGCAGCGCCAATGTGCCAATGACGGGCAGCACCTCGCCCATGGTGCGGCGCGCGGCTTCCAGCACCATGATAATCGCCAGCAAGCCCATCACATAATCCAGCGGCTGCGGGAACCCGACATTCTGAATGAAGATCGAATCGAAGAACACGATCAGATACAGCGACGATGCGCCACCTGCGATGGCCAGCGGCCAGTCCATGACCGACACACGGTCACCCTGCCCGCCCAGCGCGTTGACTGGCAGCGCCGTCAGCGCCAGCGCGAAGCTGACGCCGATCAGCCCCCAGCGCGCCATGTCCGGAATGCGCCCGCTTAGGGCATCGGCCAGTTGCACGCCCAAAAAGACATAAAACGCCGCGAATGCCAGCCCGAACCCCCATGCGCGCACCGGTTTTTCCGCCTTTGTGCGCGGGAACAGCAAGAACACCAGCGGCATGATGAAGCTCATATGCACGGACCGGTGCATGACTTCGTTCAGCAGCCCGAAACCCGATGTGTAAATGTGAAACACACTCAGCACGATGCAGGCCAGCGTCACCACAAGCCCGGTCACCCCCGTCAGGCGGCGAAAATTGGTTTCGCTGTCATATTTGCGAACCAACGCTTCCATTTCGGCAGCGGTCAGGTCGCTTTTGGGGGCGGGGCTACTCATTGCGGGGGTTCCTTGCAATCGGTCGGGCGTATTTCAAGCGGCGTGGCGGGCCATTGGGTCAAATCGATCACTGTGTCGCCTGCGATCAGGCGGTTTTCATATTCGGGCGCGCTGCGCAGGATCAGCCGCCCCACATCGCGGTGCAGGTCGATCACCATCTGATCCCCCTCGACCCGCCAGCCTGCGCCGTCATGGGCCATACCGGGGCCGTGGGCCGCAAAGCGTTCGGCGGTCTGGATGATCTGACCCTGTGGGCCAAGGATATAATCGGCCTGAACCAGACTATGGGTCACAGAATTGCGCCAGACCAGCGTGAAGGGTTGCGCAGGCAAACTTGCCAGCGTTGTGCCATTCTGCACATGGATCACGTCAAGCGCGCGGGACATGCAATCATGGGCGGCAGCGGGGCCGCCCATGACCAGACTCAGGGTGGCAAGCGCGATTACGCAGCACTTGCCGAAGCCGATCACTCGATCAGGCCCATTTCACGGTAGAAGCGTTCCGCACCGGGGTGCAGCGGCACCGAAACGGATTCCAGCGCGGTTTCCAGCGAAATCTGGCCGCCCATGACATGCACCTGCGCCAGCGTGTCGGTATTTTCATACAGCGCCTTGACCATGGCATAGGCCAGATCTTCGTCCAGATCGGCATGCGTGGCCCAGATCGCACGCACAGCCAGCGTTTCCACATCCGCATCGACACCGCGATAGGTACCCGCGGGCAGCGTGACCGACGCGTAATACGGCTGCACGTCCTGAAGCGCCGCAATCTCATCGCCCGACAGCGGCACCACAGTAATGTCATGGCCATTGGCCAGTTCGGTGATCGACGCTGTGGGAATGCCTGCAGTAATCAGCGACGCATCCAGATTGCCATCGCGCAGCTTGTCAGCCGATTGCGCGAAGGACGAATAATCTTCAGACACATCTTCGCGGGTCATTCCGTGGGCTTCCAGCAGGTCACCCAGCAACTGCCACTGCCCCGACCCCGGCGAACCGGAGGATACGGATTTTCCGGCCATATCGGCAAAGCTGGTCACATTGGCGCCCGCGCGTGCCACAAGCTGCACGGTTTCGGGGTACAGTGACCCAAGCGCGCGGATGTTTTCGGCGGCGTTGCCTTCGAACTGGTTGGCACCACGATAGGCGGCATCCAGAATGTCGGCGGCGATGAAGGCCGTCTCAATCTCGCCCTGCGCCAGCAGACCGGCATTTGCCACCGATGCGTTGCCGGTTTCGGCCGTCGCGGAAATGCGCTTGCCTTCCAGTTCAGCCGTGTTGGAAATCAGCTGCGCCAGCATACCGCCCAGCGGGTAATATGTGCCGCCCGTGCCGCCTGTCGCAATGCCCACAAACACGCGTTCCTGTGCCATTGCAGGCGCACCCAGCGCCACAGCCGACAGCGTCAGCGCACAAAGTGTTTTGGTTAGGGTTTTCATTCTATCGCTCCTTGTTGGGGTTTCATCAGTCGTATTCAAGACAGGTCCAATGCCGCGACATCACGCAACATTGGACCCAGCACCGCACGCAACCGCGCGGCGCGCCCGTCATCCCAGGCCCAGGGTGGGGATTGCTGCATATAGGTGGATTGGGCCAGTTCCATCTGGATGGCATGAATGCCCTGTTCAGGCTGGCCATAATGCCGCGTCGTCCAGCCGCCCACAAAGCGGCCGTTCACCACATGGCTGAACCCTGCCGCCGCCGCGCAATGGCGCTGAACCGTTTCCTGAAGGGCGGGCGCGCAGGTCACACCATGATTGGTGCCAATGTTGAAATCCGGCAATGTGCCGTCAAACAGAAACGGAATATCAGACCGGATGGAGTGACAATCATACAGGATCGCAAAACCGTGGATTGCCTTGATCCGTGCCAGTTCCGCCGCCAGTGCCGCATGATAGGGGGCGTGAAACTGCGCGCGCCGCGCCTCGATCGCGGCCGCATCCGGTTCCTGCGCCCAGATGGGATTTCCGTCAAAATCCGTCAGCGGCACCAGCCCCGTGGTGTTCTGCCCCGGATACAGGCTGGCACCGGACGGGTCGCGGTTGGCATCAATGACAT
>SR_TP_S13solDRAFT_1000495_pt1 | contig 16008 bp, 20 predicted proteins | sample SodReaTP_S13sol_FD_11159 | JGI IMG/M metagenome (IMG submission 11159)
GTAGGAGGCCCGACCCCGGGCCGAAGGGGTGCCCCTGGCATGGGCGGTTCGCGGCGGGGTCGCCGCTCCTACGAGGGTGAGCGGTGGGTGCGTTGTCGCGCGGTTGATGCGTAGGTAACGCCGGTCCGTCGACACCTTTGTAGGAGGCCCGACCCCGGGCCGAAGGGGTGCCCCGAGCAGGGTGGTTCGCGGCGGGGAGGCACGGAACGGTGTTGAATGACCAGGCAATCCGGAGGCACGATGGATACTCAAGGCATGCTCGAATACGCGCTGGAGGTGGAACGCCTCGATGAACACGGCAGCCTTGCCCGGGCGGCAAAGGGTGCCGAGGTGGTGCTGGATACGGACATGGCCGGGCGCGACGATGCCTTGAGCCCGCCCGAACTGCTGCTGGCTGCCCTGGCCGCCTGCATGATCCGGGCGATCCAGCGGGCTCAGCCCCTACTGCACATGGAGATCGGGACGCTTTCCATCCGGCTCCGGGGCTGGCGCCAGGACAGTCCACCGGCCATCGCCCGGATCGAATACGAGATCAGCATCGAGACTGAAGCCGACGAGGAGATGCTCGATCTCCTGCACCGCAACGTGCAGAAAGGCACGATTTACCACACCCTGAGCATGGGCACCGAGCTGGAAGGCCGTATCCACGCTGTCTAGGAACATCAGATCCTTCCGCCCTTGAACCCGGCACCTGCCTTTCGGTAGGATTCGCCGGGTTCGTGCGCCCTTTGTCAGCATCCAGGCGCCTGAGTTGTCGAACCCAGTACCGTTGAACCCTGTGCTGCCGAACACTTGGCAGTCCAAATCCACAAGAACACGGTAGCCACCATTTTCCCATGCTGTTCGCTGTCCTCTCGGGATTCCTGATCGCCGCGGTCGCACCGTGGCTGCATCGCCTCTCCGGTCGCCACAGCGGCTGGCTGCTGGCGCTGTTGCCCGGCGCCCTGTTCGTGTATTTCCTGGGATTCGTCCCCCAGGTATCCGACGGCTCCGCGGTGCGTATCGCCTATCCCTGGGTGCCGGGGCTAGACATCCAGTTGTCCTTCCTGGTGGATGGGCTGTCCCTGCTGTTTGCCCTGCTGATTTCCGGTATCGGCTTTTTCATCGTTGCCTATGCCGGCCGGTATCTGGAAAAGCACCGGGACATCGGCCGTTTCTATGTGCTGATCCTGGCCTTCATGGCCTCCATGCTGGGCCTGGTGCTGGCGGACAATCTGATCGCCCTGTTCGTGTTCTGGGAGCTGACCAGCATCACCTCCTATCTGCTGATCGGCTACAACCACGAGGACGCCAAGGCCCGCAAATCCGCCCTGCAGGGCCTGTTCGTCACCGTGGGTGGCGGGCTGGCATTGATGGCGGGGCTGATCATGCTGGCCATCGCCGGCGGCAGCTACGAACTCTCCGAGATCCTCTCCGCCGGCGGCGTGCAGGAGCATGCCTGGTACCTGCCTATCCTGCTGCTGATCCTGGCCGGGGCATTCACCAAGTCCGCCCAGGTGCCGTTTCACTTCTGGCTGCCCAACGCCATGGCCGCGCCCACCCCGGTGTCCGCCTACCTGCATTCCGCCACCATGGTGAAGGCGGGCGTCTACCTGCTGGCGCGACTGAACCCCGGTCTGGGTGGCACCGAGGCCTGGTTGCTGATCCTGTCCCTGGTGGGCGGTCTGACCATGCTCACCGGCGTGTTCCTGTCGGCCCGCAGCACCGGGGTGAAGAAGGTGCTGGCCTATTCCACGATCATGGCCCTGGGCACCCTGGTCATGCTCATCGGCGTGGGCACCGAGACGGCCATCATCGCCGCCATGAGCTTCCTGCTGGCCCATTCCCTCTACAAGGGTGCGTTGTTCCTGATCGCCGGCATCCTCGACCACGAGGCCGGCTGCAAGGACTTCCTGCAGACCGGCGGCCTGCGCCGTGCCCTGCCGGTGACCACCCTGTTTGCCGCCATTGCCGCCCTGTCCCTGGGCGGCGTGCTGCCGCTGTTCGGCTTCATCGCCAAGGAGCTGATGCTGGAGGCGGTGCTGGAGGCGCCCAGTGTCTCCGGCATCCTCACTGCCTTTGCCGTGGCCACGGCCATCCTGGGTGTGCTGGTGGCGGCCATCGTGGGTATCAAGCCCTGGTTCGGTGCCCGGGTGGAAACGCCGAAGACACCCCACGAGGCGCCCCCGGCCATGCTGGCCGGTCCGGCCGTGTTGGCCTCCCTGGGCCTGGTGTTCGGACTGCTCCCCTGGATCGCCGAGGGCGGCATCCTGGCGGCGGCCGTCAGCGCCGTTTATGGCGCGCCGGTCACGCCCCATCTGGCCCTGTGGCACGGCATCAACACGCCCTTGATGATCAGCATCGCCGGGTTGGTATTGGGTTTGCTGCTGTACACCCAGTGGGCACGTTTCCGGGCCGCCTTTGCCTGGCTTGATCCCGTGGCTGCGAGCATCGGCCCGGAACGCCAGTACGAACGGCTCATGGCCGGACTGGTGTCCCTCGCCGACTGGCAGACCCGCGTGCTGCAGAACGGCTACCTGCGTTATTACCTGATGACCATCCTGATCAGCACCCTGCTGGCGGTGGGCATCACGGCGCAGATATTCGATATCTCCATCGGTTCCCCGGACATCAGCGGCGTGAAGCTGCACGAGTGGGTGATCCTGGGCATCCTGCTGGCCTCCGTCCTGGTGGCCGTGACCTTCGCATCCCGACTCGGGGCGGTGGCCTCCCTCGGTGCCGTGGGCTTCACCGTGGCCCTGATCTACGTCCTGTTCAGTGCGCCGGACGTGGGTATCACCCAGGTGCTGGTGGAGACCCTCACGGTGTTGATGCTGGTGCTGGTGCTGTTCCGCCTGCCCGGGTTCCTGGATCTTTCCTCCGATGCGGTGCGTATTCGCGACGCCATCGTGGCCCTGTCCGTGGGCGGCATGATGACACTGCTCATACTCAGCACGGCCCATACACGCCTGTATGACAGCATCTCCACTTATTTCGTGATGCAGAGCGCGCCCGCCGGCTACGGACGCAATATTGTCAACGTGATCCTGGTGGACTTCCGCGCACTGGATACCCTGGGTGAAATCTTCGTGCTGGCGCTTGCTGCGGTGGGTGTCTACGCCATGATCAAGCTGCGCGCGGAGGATAAGAAATGAACATGCAGTCCCTGATCCTGCGCACGGCGGCCCAGTTCCTCCTGCCCCTGCTCATGCTGTTCTCCCTGTTCCTGCTGCTGCGCGGTCACAACGAACCGGGTGGCGGATTTATCGGTGGTCTGGTGGCCGCTGCGGCCATCGTGCTGCATATGTTTGCCCGCGAGATCCAGTCCGCCCGCACCGTGCTGCGTGCTGACCCCCGCACCGTGATGGGTGTGGGCCTGAGCCTCGCCACACTCTCCGCCATCCCCGCCTTTTTCCAGGGACAGGCCTTCTTCACTGCCCAGTGGTACACCTTCACCCTGCCCATCCTGGGCGAGGTGAAGGCGGGCACCGTACTGGCCTTCGACATCGGGGTGTACCTGGTGGTGGTCGGTGCGGTGCTGACGATCATGCTGTCTCTGGCTGAGGCGGAAGACTGAGCACGGGCCGCGTTGCGGCCCGCGAAGGATGAAGGCACAAGGAAGAAGCTTGAATGGAGGGCAGGTCATGGAGGATCTGGAGAGCCGGACGAAGCGTTATGCCCTTGCGGTGATCCGGCTTTACAAAGGGTTGCGGCTGGATGAGGTGGGCAAGGTCATAGGACGGCAGATGCTTCGTTCGGGCACCTCGGTCGGCGCGCATTATCGCGAGGCGAAGCGCGGACGGTCTACAGCTGAGTTTGTGAGCAAGATCGGTGGTGGCCTGCAGGAGCTTGAAGAAACACGGTACTGGTGTGAACTGCTCGCAGAAACCCATGGACATCCCCCCGAACAGATCGATGATCTGCTGAGGGAAACAGACGAATTGATAGCGATACTGACGCAATGCGCCAAGAACGCAACACAAAAAGCCGGTATGAAGCCGAAGTGACCCGCGGGTTGCTTCATCCTTCATCCCTCATCCTTCATCCTTCCACGGGAGACCTCCCGTGGAAACGCTAATGGCCTTTGCCGTGGGCGGTCTCTATGCCGCCGCGATCTACATGATGTTGCGCCGCTCCATCGTGAAGCTGGTGATCGGGCTGGTGTTGTTGTCCAACGCGGCGAACCTGCTGATCTTTACCGCCGCGGGCATGGACCGGGGCGTGCCGCCGCTGATCCCCGAGGGCATGATGCTGCCCGACGGGCCGGTGGCCGACCCTCTGGCCCAGGCTTTGATTCTGACCGCCATCGTGATCGGTTTCGGTGTGCTCGCCTTTGCCGTGGTGCTGATTCATCGCGCCTATGAAGTGGTGCGCGTCGATGACATGGATAAGATGAAGGACACCGATACATGACACCGGTTGTCGCCTTACCCGTCCTGATCCCGTTGCTGGCCGGGGCCCTGTCCCTGGCCCTGTGGCGCTCCCGCCTGGCCCAACGCACGCTCAGCGTGCTGGGCACCGCCGTCCTCATGTGGGCGTCCGTTGAGCTGCTCCTGATCACCTGGAACGATGGTATTCAGGTCATGCACATGGGCACCTGGCCGGCCCCGTTCGGCATCGTGCTGGTGTCCGACATGCTCGGCGCCATCATGGTGGTGCTCACGGCCATCATCGGTCTGGCCACGGCGGTGTATTCACTCTCCGGCGTGAGCCGGCGCCACGAACACTACGGCTACTACCCGCTCATGCACCTGCTCCTGGCAGGTGTGAACGGTGCCTTCCTCACCGGTGACATCTTCAACCTCTATGTGTGGTTCGAGGTGATGCTGGTGGCCTCCTTCGCGCTGCTGATTCTGGGCGGTGAGCGGGCCCAGATGGAGGGTGCGATCAAGTACGTGACCCTGAACCTGCTGTCCTCGGCCCTGTTCCTGACCGGCATCGGTCTGATCTACGGCCTGACCGGCACGCTCAACATGGCGGATATCGCCGTGAAGCTGGACGGTGTGGAGGACACGGGCCTGATTACCGTGATCGCCATGCTGTTCATGGTGGCCTTCGGCATCAAGGCCTCGGCCTTCCCGTTCTTCTTCTGGTTGCCGGCGTCCTATCACACCCCTCTGGTGGCGGTATCTTCCCTGTTCGCGGGCCTGCTCACCAAGGTGGGTGTCTACGCCCTGTTCCGCGTGTTTACCCTGATCTTCGACCAGGAGACCGGTTACACCCACACCATCCTGCTCTGGATGGCGGCGCTGACCATGCTCACCGGTGTGCTGGGTGCGGCCGCCCAGTTCGAGTTCCGGCGCATCCTGTCTTTCCACATCATCAGCCAGATTGGCTACATGATCCTGGGGCTGGCACTCTTTACGCCGCTGGCCATCGTGGGCGGGGTGTTCTATCTCATGCACCACATCATCGTGAAGGCCAACCTGTTCCTCATCAGTGGTGTGGTGTACCGGCTCAAGGGCACCCACGAACTCAAGCAACTGGGTGGTCTGTACCGGACCCATCCCTGGCTGGGTGTGCTGTTCCTCGTGCCGGCCCTTTCCCTGGCCGGGCTGCCGCCCCTGTCCGGCTTCTTCGCCAAGTTCATCCTCATCCGCGCCGGCGTGGAGGAAGGCATGTGGTGGGTGGTGGCCGTGGCCCTGCTGGTCGGCCTGCTCACCCTGTATTCCATGATCAAGATCTGGGCCGAGGCCTTCTGGAAGGCCCAGCCGGAAGGCGGCGAGCGTCCCGTCGACCCTGACTCCATGCCGGGCCCTCTGTGGCTCATGATGCTGCCCATCGTGGCGCTGGCGCTCATGACCCTGTTTATCGGTCTCTGGGGCCAGCCCATCTACCTGCTGGCCGAGCGTGCAGCCATCGAGATGCTGGATTCCTCCCGTTACATCGAGGCGGTGCTCAGCTCCGCCCAGGGGGTGAGCCGATGATCGCCCTGGTTTGGAACGTGGCCCTGGCGCTGATCTGGGTGGCCCTGACCGGAAGCTTTACCAGCGCGAATGTGCTGATCGGGTTCGTCCTGGGCTACCTGATCCTGGCGTTCTCCCTGGGACACAAACCCGAGTTCGGCAACTACGCGCACAAACTGCCACGATTCGTGCGTTTCATCGGTTTCTTCATCTATGAGCTGGTGATGTCCAATCTCAAGGTGGCCTACGATGTGCTCACGCCTACGCATCACATGCGCCCGGGAGTCATCGCGTTTCCCCTGGAGGCGCGCAGTGACGGGGAGATCACCATCGTTGCCAACCTGATCTCCCTGACCCCCGGCACTTTGAGTCTGGATGTCTCCAGCGACAAGAAGGTGCTTTACATCCATGTGATGTACCTGGATGACGAAAAACAGGTGCATGACAGCATCAAGTACCTGGAGTCCCGGGTGCTGGAATTGCTGCGCTGAGGGGAATAGACATGTTGCAGATTTCGGCCTTCATTGCGTATTTCCTCCTGAGCCTCGCCATGATGTTCGGCTTCGTGCGCCTGGTGCAGGGCCCCAGTCTGCCGGACCGGGTCGTGGCCCTGGAGCTGATTGCCTCGCTGACCATCGGTTATATCGCCGTGTACGTGGTCACCAGCGGCAAGACCGCCTTCCTGGATGTTGCCATGGTGCTGGCCCTGACCGCCTTTCTGACGGCGGTGGGTTTTGCCCGTTACCTGGAGAAGGGAGGCCGCAGTGATGATCTCTGAAATCCTCACCGGCCTTTTGCTGGTCCTGGGCGCTGGCTTCATGCTCATCGCCGCCCTGGGGGTCTGGCGCATGCCCGACCTGCTCACCCGCATGCATGCCACCACCAAGTCCGGTGTGCTGGGGGCGGGGCTGATGCTGGTGGGCGTGATCGTGTACTTCTCTGATATGAACGTGACCGCACGGGCCCTGGCGGTGATCATCTTTGTGATGCTCACCGCCCCGGTGGCCGCCCACGTGATCGGACGGGCCGGATATTTCATCGGTGTGCCCCTGTGGGGTGACAGCCTCAAGGATGAGCTAAAGGGGCGTTATAACGACAAGACTCACACCCTGGAGAGTCCGCCCCCGGCCGCGGATCGGCCGAAGGATGAAGGATAGTCCTTGGGAAGGATGAAGGATGAAGGATGAAGGAGACCACCCCGCACCGGCCCTCTTCCTCATGGGGAGGGGCTGACCTTATAACCCGCGCCCCGCCAACTCAAAGCGGCTTCTGTAACGGTGTCGCGCCGCGTCACGACAGATAAGGTACTGGGCGTCCGAGTTCCTGGCCCTGCGAGCGATGTTCGCCAATTGTCTACGGATGTATCCGTCGGGTCTGGCCATGGGGCGGGGCACGAAGTTCATGGCCGTAGAACAGACACCAAGTTCAGCGATGGCCTCCTCCAGTATCTCCAGAATTTGCATGGACATTTTCCACTGCGATACGGTTGCTGCACCGTACCAGTCCTGCAGAATCAGGCGAAGGTCAGCCATCTCGCTTTCCGAAAGTTCCATTTTCTACGCTCCTTGGCAGACGCCTATTCCTTAATGGAGGTGGTGGAAAGAATCGCATCGAAGAGTGTCGTGTCCAGGCGCCGCCCCAGTATCTCAAGCTGTACATCGGGACGGGAATCGGAGATGACGAAGGCGATAAGGTCGTCGCCTGCCTTGCGTTTGATCGCGAAGACTTCTGTTCCTCCGTGTGTGTGCTTTTCGATGTCAGCGCCTTCCGCACGTAACGTGCGCCTCATATCCAGGGCATGGGATCGCATCTCGTCCGATATGCCATCGAGCATGTTGCCGAGAATATCCGGCCGGAAAACCAGTCGTATGAATTCAGCCAGGGAGATGGACCCATCCGGAAAAAGCGCAGGTAAGTCGCTTTCGTAAGTTGTTCCCAATGCCACTACCTGAGCATCCGGATAGATGATGATGAGATGCCCGCCTGCGTCCACGATGCGCTCGAATCCGTTGGGAATACGTACCGTTATTCCCGAGTGGGTCGTAACGTCTATCCATGTCGCCACCGGCAGCGCGTCGCGGAGTTGGGGACGTTGGTCTGCCGAAACCGGGACTGTCCAGACAAGAAGCGGAAAGACGATGGTTAACAGGAGTAAGCGTAGGCGCATGGCGAAGTTCCCTCTACTGTAGCCGTCTCAGGAGACGTCGATACATCCTTGAAAGCGACACGCAGACATATCGCCCGCCTGTCGATGCAGAAGCCTAGTCTACGGTACGCGGTTTCCTTGTCAAACGACGCGACATCGTTCCGCAGTGTCCCGGGAGACCAACGATAGAACGGCTCTCGGTCAGAAGGGATTGAGAATCGAAGTGCCGGGACCTCACACTTCCCGGTTCACGTTTCCCGCTTTTCGATCACGTCGACGGACACCTGCACATTCCCATGCAGGGCTTTGTGCACCGGGCACTGGTCCAGCATGCGCTTGAGGGTTTGCAGTCCCATCTCATCCAGGGGGGTATCCACGTGCAGGCGCACCTGGATATCGTCGATGCAGCACTGCTGAACACTGACCTTCCAGTGCATCTCCAGACGCAGGGTCGTGGGGAGTTGACGACGTTCCAGAAAACGCACGGCAAACTCCGACAGGCACCCTCCCAAGGCCATGACGAGATGTTCCACGGGCCGAAGGCCCAGGGCGCTGGGGTGATGAGGGTCGTGGGCGTCCAGGCGCAGCTGGCCGTCGGGACGGCGGAGCAACACCAGTGTACCGCTGGTGGGTGGCTTGGCGTCTCCCGGGTGCGTGGGCACCGAGGGAGGGGAGACTGAGACGAGGTTGGCTTCCGATTCCATCATGTCATCTGAGGCTAGTGCCCGCCCCCTTCCCGCGAAACAGCCTATTCGGGATATGCCTCAAAGATAATGGGGATACCCCCGCCGGACAAAGCGGCCCGACTGGATCGGGCAAGCCTGTAATTTCCCCGTCTGTTGTGAAATCCGCTTGACAGTCTGCGGATTCCAGCTATCTTATATACCAAAGAACGTTGGAGTATTAGATAAATGTCCAGTCGAGATCTCAAGAATCTGCTCTACGAACAGGTGGCCCGGATCGCCAAGGCCACGGCCAATCCCAAGCGTCTGGAGCTCATCGAGATCCTCTGTCAGGGGGAAAAGAGCGTCGAGCAGCTGGCGGGCGACGCCGAGATCAGCGTGAAGCTGGCCAGTGCTCACCTCAAGGAGCTTCGACAGGCACGGCTCATTGAGGCGCGGCGTGAAGGACGCAACGTCTACTACAGTCTGGTGGACCGTCATGTGGCCGATTTCTGGGTCATGTTGCGCGGTTTGGCCGAGGAGCGCCTGCTGGAACTGCAGGCCGCGACCCGGGAGCTGGCGGCCCGCCCCGATGAGCTGGCGCCCATGGATCGTGTCCGGCTCCTGGAGCAGGCCCGTCGAGGCGAGGTGATCGTGATCGACGTGCGTCCGGATACCGAGTACAGCACCGCCCACCTGCCCCACGCCCGCTCCATCCCCCTGTCTGAACTGAAGACCCGCCTGGGCGAGATCCCGGTGGACAAGCCGGTGGTGGCCTATTGCCGCGGCCCCTTCTGCGTCATGGCCAAGGAGGCGGTGGAGATCCTCTCCCGGGAGGGGATCCGGGCCATGCGTCTGGAGGATGGTGTGGCGGAATGGCGGATGCTCGGGCTGCCGCTGGAATCAGATTAGCCGGCCCGCACGGGGCTGCGATACAGACAAGTGATCAGAGTAAAACAGACACGGTCCGCAAAGACCGAGGAGGTATGAGATGTTCTTCAAGCAACTGGCAACCCGGGAGTCTTCCCTGTCCTATCTGTTCGGCTGTGGCACCCTCGGCAAGGCCATTGCAGTGGATGTGGTCGCGGGTGATGAGCAGTGGTTTATCGACCAGGCCCGGGAGGCGGGCGTGTCCATCACCCACGTGATCGACACCCATGTGCACGCCGATCACTACTCCGGCGGCCCCGCCCTGGCCCGTATGACCGGTGCCCAGTACGGCCTGCACGAGTCCGATGCCTCGGTGGTCAAGTTTCCCTTCCATGCCCTGAAGGACGGGGAGGTGATCGAGGCAGGGAACGTGGAGGTCAAGGTGCTGCACACCCCGGGCCACACCCGAGACAGCATCTGCCTGCTGGTGACCGACAAGCGGCGCGCCGAGCAGCCCTGGTTCATCCTCACCGGCGACACCCTGTTCATCGCTAGCATCGGGCGGCCGGATCTGGCCGGGCAGGAGGCGGAGATGGCCGCGCAGCTGTTCGACAGCCTGCGGGAGAAGATCCTTGGCCTGCCGGATGAGACCGAGATCTACCCGGGGCATTACGCGGGGAGCGTGTGCGGCGCGGGCCTGTCGGGCAAGCCGTCTTCCACCCTGGGTTTCGAGAAGCGCTACAACCCGGGTCTGGCCATGGATGACCGGGACGCGTTCGTGCGTTTCCTGGTGAGCGACATCCCGCCGCGCCCTGCGCAGATGGAGCGCTACGTGGCCGCCAATATCGCCGGTACCGGCGACCCGGACGCGGGGCGCTAGGCCCATGGACAGGCAGCAGGCGGCCGACCACTACCGGGACTACCGGCACGGCATCCGGGTCAACCTGGATCAGTTCGTTCACCAGCTGATCCAGGTGTTCCTGGTGGGCCTGACCATCGGCATGATGCGCACCGTGGTGCCGGCCCTGGCGGAGACGGAGTTCGGCGTGCCCGAGGGCTCGTTCATGCTGCTCACCGCCTTCGTGGTGGCCTTCGGTTTCGTCAAGGGCACGCTCAACTTCGTGGCCGGGCGGCTCTCGGAGCGACTGGGCCGCAAGACCGTATTGATGCTGGGCTGGGCGGCGGCCATTCCCATCCCGTTCATGATCCTGTACGCCCCCTCCTGGAACTGGATCGTGGCCGCCACCGTGCTGCTCGGGGTCAACCAGGGCCTGGCCTGGTCCATGACCCAGACCGCCAAGATGGACATCACCCGTGCGGATCAGCGCGGACTGACCATGGGGCTGAACGAGTTTTCGGGCTATGTGGGCGTGGCCGTGGCGGGCATTGTCACCGGCTACATGGCCGCCGCCTTCGGGCCCCGCCACGGTCTGCTGATCTTCGGTCTGGTGGTGATCACTCTGGCCATGGTGCTCACGGCGGTGTGGGTGCGCGAGACGGTGCACTGGGCCCGGGCGGAAGGGGCGCGACACGCAGCCGGACGCAGCCAGGGGCCGCTGCCCCGCTATCCGCGCAACATCTCCGACAACCCCACCACCTGGGAGGTGTTCACCCTCATGTCCTGGCGCGACCGGCGCATGGCCGCCTTCAGTCAGGCGGGCCTGGTGGAGAAGTTCGTGGACGCCCTGGTGTGGATCTTCTACCCGGTGTTCCTGTACCAGCAGGGCCTGGGCCTGGCCGGCATCGGCTGGGTGGTGGGCATCTACGGCTTCGTCTGGGGCGGCTCCCAGTTCTTCACCGGCAGACTCTCGGATCACGTGGGGCGGTTGAAGCCCATTGTCTGGGGCATGTGGATCTGTGGCGCCGGGGTGGGGCTCACCCTGCTGGGCGATAACGTCTGGTGGTGGTCGTTCTCGGCGGCGGTGACCGGCTTCGGCATGGCCCTGCTGTATCCCAATCTGAGCGCGGCGGTGGCCGACATCGCCCATCCCAACTGGCGTGGCTCCGCCATTGGCATCTACCGCTTCTGGCGTGACCTGGGCTATGGCATCGGCGCCCTGGCCCTGGGCGTGGTCGGCCATGTGTGGGGCGCCGTGGGGGCGGGGTTCTGGTTCGTGGCCATCGCCATGTTCCTGTCCGGCGCCCTGGTGTGGTGGTGGGGTGAGGAGACCCATCCCGGTCTCAATCCCCAGGGCGAGCCCTGATTTGAACGACATTTGAACGACGTATAGAGGAGATGTTTCTGATGCGCACCATGAAGACGTTATCGACCGGCCTGGCGGGACTGCTGCTGTCCACCCTGCTGGCATCCACGCCCGTCCACGCGGCAGGCGAAGAGGTGATCGAGGCCATGGCCGATTACCTGATGTTCGTGGATTACGGCGGCGCCACCATCCGCCCCGAACAGATCCCGGCCGAGGACTGGGAGAGCCTGTACGTGATCGATACCCGCGACGCGGGCCAGTACCAGGAGGGACACATCCCCGGTGCCGTGAACATCGAGTGGCGTCAGGTGCTGGATCAGTTCGAGCAGATGCCCCGGGACCGCACCGTGCTGGTCTATTGCAACACCGGCACGCTCTCCGCCCAGGCGGGCTTCGCGCTGCGCCTGGCGGGCATGGAGAACGTGCGCATCCTGCAGGGCGGTTACCGGGAGTGGCAGGACATGGGCGGTTTCGACGCCCACCAACGGGCCGTGGAGGCCGCGGCACAATGAACCCGTGCCGCGATTGCGGCGAGGAGAAGATCCCATGCATACACTGATCATCATCAACGACCCCGCCTATGGCACGGAGCGGGCCTTCAATGCCCTGCGTCTGGGTCATGCCCTGCAGAGACAAAGCCCGGACAACACGCTCACCGTGTTCCTCATGGGCGATGCGGTGGTGGCGGCCCACAAAGGGCAGAAGACACCCAACGGCTACTACAACCTGGAGCACATGGTGGGCAAGGTGCTGCGCGGCAACGGCCGCGTGTTGCTGTGCGGCGTGTGCCTGGATGCGCGCGGTTACGCCGACGAGGACATGGTGGAGGGTTCGGCGCGCAGCAGCATGGACGAGCTGGCCGAGGTTACCGTCCAGGCGGACCGCACCCTGGTGTTCTGAACGAGCCGGCCCGTGCCGGCGATATGAAGATGTGCCGCCCGCGCGTGAGCGCGGGCAGGCACACGCAGGAGGAGAGAGACATGAACAGACAACGATCCATTTCCCTGGTGGCCCTGCTCGGGCTGGGGCTCGGCATTGCTGCGGTGGTGGTAGCCGTGGTGGCCGTGGTGGGTTACCGGGGCGGCGACCTGCATTTCGTCACCGCCATCAATGTCTTCGAATGGGCGGTGTACACGGCGGGCGCGGCCCTGCTGGTGTCCCTGGTAGGCATCGGGTTCAGCCGTCCCGGCGGCGCACGCCGCGGTCTGACCGCAGCGCTGCTGGGCCTGGTGCTGGCCCTGCCCCTGGTGTGGGCCGGAGTAATGTTCGAGTACACCGCCCGGGCCTATCCGCCCATCAACGACATCACCACCGACACCGAGGATCCGCCCACCTTCTGGGAGGTGCCCAACCCCGCGGCCTATCCGGGCCCCCAGGTGGCGGCACAGCAGCAGGCGGGCTATCCGGATCTCGGTCCGCTGATGCTGTCCCTGCCGCCGGAGCGGGTCTTTGAGCTGGCGGGCGCCGTGGCCCGGGACATGGGCTGGGAGATCGTCTCCGAGGACACCATGGACCTGCAGATCGAGGCGGTCGCCACCAGCTTCCTGTTCGGCTTTCCGGACAACGTGGCCGTGCGGGTGATGGATGAGGGCGGACAGACCCGGGTGGACGTGCGTTCCCACTCCCGCTTGGGCCAGATAGACCGTGGCGCCAACGCCAAGCGCATCCGCGCCTTCCTGGAGGCCCTGGATCAGCACGCCTCGTCGGATCAATCCTGAGCCGCCCTCATGGCGGGTAAACAGACTTTCGGAGCAATGTCATGGAACAATGGCTGATCGACAATGAAGTGGTGGTGCGGCTGGGATTCTTCTTCGGCGTGCTGGCCCTGATCGCCCTGTGGGAAGTGGTGGCGCCGCGCCGGGCCCTGACCATGTCCAAGGCGGTGCGCTGGACCAGCAACCTGGGCATCGTGGTGCTCAACACGGTGGTGCTGCGCCTGGTGTTTCCCATCGTCGCCGTGGCCTTCGCCGCGCTGGCGGCCCACAACGGCTGGGGGGTGCTCAACATCATCGACATCCACCCGCTGCTGGCGGTGATCATCGCGGTGGTGGTGCTGGACTTCTTCATCTGGCTGCAGCACGTGATGGTGCATTCCATCCCCGTGCTTTGGCGCCTGCATCGCATGCATCACGCGGATCTGGACTTCGACGTGACCACCGGCGCGCGCTTTCATCCCCTGGAGATCATCCTCTCCATGGGCATCAAGTTCGCCGTGATCCTGCTGCTGGGGCCGCCTGTGGTGGCGGTGCTGATCTTTGAGGTGATCCTCAACGCGCTGGCCATGTTCAATCATGGCAACATACGCCTGCCCCTGGGGGTGGACCGGGTTCTGCGCTGGATGATCGTGACGCCGGACATGCATCGGGTGCATCATTCGGTGCTGGATCACGAGACCAACAGCAACTTCGGCTTCAACCTCTCCATCTGGGACCGCCTGTTCGGCACCTACAAGGCGCAGCCCGACCTGGGCCACGAGGGCATGGACATCGGCATCAGCATCTTCCGTGCTCCCCGGGACAACACCCTGCCGCAAATGCTGGTCCAGCCGTTTCGCGGCGGCGCTGATGAGTACGCCATCAACCGCAGGAGCTGGAAGCAGGCGTGTCAGCCGGCCGAGTGAATTTGCATGCGAGGAATCCCCTGGGCGAAATGGTCAAGCAGTACTCCGATGAGGTGCTGAAGGATAGCGAGGATCTCAAGGTCTTCGCTTCGGCCTTTTCAGTGATCGGGTTATCCACATCGGGAAACAAACGAATATGAATGATGATGCACGCGACCCGTTCGCCCGACAGGGACTGAACATCGGCATCCTGGCCTCCAGCCAGGCCCTCTACAACATGACGGCCATTACGGTCATGACCCTCAGCGGCCTGGTGGGCCTGCTTCTGAGCCCCAGCCCGGCTCTGGCCACCTTGCCGGTGTCGGCCATGATGCTGGGCACCCTCACCATGACCCTGCCGGCCTCCCTGTTCATGCAGCGGGTGGGGCGTCGGCGGGGCTTTATGGTGGGGGCCAGCCTGGGCGCCCTGGGGGGACTGTTGAGCGTCTGGTCCATCTGGATGGGCTCGTTCTGGCTGTTCTGCCTGTCCAGCACCCTGTTCGGTTTCTACCAGGCCTTCGCCATGTATTACCGTTTCGCCGCCGCTGATGTGGCGCGACCCCACTGGCGCAGCAAGGCCATCTCCCTGGTGCTGGCCGGTGGTGTGGTGGCGGCGATTCTAGGGCCTCTGAATGCCAGCCGTTCCATCGATCTGATACCAGGCCTGAGCCATGCCGGTCCCTATGCGGTGATCGCCGTTCTGTCCGTGCTGGCCGTCCTGTTGCTGGTCAACCTGCGTGTCCCGGCGGCCCGTGAGCCGGCGGATGATGAGCCGCGCCGCCCCATGTCTACGATCGCCCGCCAGCCCGCCTTCATGGTGGCCCTGATCTCGGGCGCCCTCGGCTACGGCATCATGGTCCTGGTGATGACCGCTACGCCCCTGGCCATGCGCGCCCAGGGCTTCACCATGAACGATGCCGCCTTCGTGATGCAGTGGCATGTGCTGGGCATGTTCGCGCCGTCTTTCGTGACCGGACACCTGATCGCCCGGTTCGGTGTGCTGAACATCATCACCATGGGGACGCTGTTGCTGTTCGGCGCCGGGGTCATTGCCTCCAGTGGTGTGACCCTGGTGCATTTCTGGTTCGTCCTGCTTTTGCTGGGGGTGGGCTGGAACTTCCTGTTCGTGGGCGGCACTCACTTGCTCACCCTGACCCATACTCCGGCTGAGCGGGGCAAGACCCAGGGGGCTAACGATCTGGCTGTCTTTTCGGTGGTGGCCAGCGCCTCCCTGCTCTCCGGGGTGCTCATCCACCAGGTGGGCTGGGCGACCCTGAACCTGGTCATGATGCCTTTCGTGCTGGTGGTGTTCCTGGCGGTGTTGTGGCTGCGGGGGAGGGGTGTGACGCAGTGAAAAGCGGTAAGTCTCAAGTGGCAAGGAACATCATCCCCTCCCCCATGAGGGGGAGGGGATGATGGTACAGACCGGTAACATCGTTTACAGATTAAACCGGGCACATGGTTTACAGGTAACTTGCATCGGCGAGGAGGAACGAGTCGATGCCCTGGAAAGAGACCTGTGCCATGGATCAGAGAGTGCAATTTATCGGTGCCTGGCTAAGCGGGCGCCATAGCAAGAGCGCGCTGTGTCGTCATTTCGGGATCTCGCGCCCCACGGGCGATAAGTGGATCAGGCGTCACG